>Ga0182016_10002483_pt1 | contig 21660 bp, 10 predicted proteins | sample 712S2MmetaG_FD_120491 | JGI IMG/M metagenome (GOLD analysis project Ga0182016, IMG submission 120491) | Permafrost microbial communities from Stordalen Mire, Sweden - 712S2M metaG | ecosystem: Environmental > Terrestrial > Soil > Wetlands > Permafrost | place: Sweden: Stordalen | collected... | reverse complement strand
GCCGGGCGCGGCGGAAGCGATGAAGCACATGCAGGAGGAGATGAGGAAATTGAAAGGCACGCACGTGCTTGAAGTGACGTCGATGGGCGGGAACGGGATGGCTCCGGCCACGCCTGCGGACGGATCGCAAGCTGCTGCTCCCGCGTCGAACACGAGCAATTCTGGCACGGACAATTCAAGTGGAACCCCCGCGGGGCAGGCGGCCCAAGGAACAGCAACAGGGGCGGCGGAGGGACAAACGGGCCGGCTGGGCGGAGTGGGGGGGGCTTTGTCGAACTCGGTGGTCGGCATGTTTCACCGCAAGAAGGCACAGCAACAGGATCAAACGGCCCCGGCGGCGAACTCGACTGGAACGCCTGGCGGCACTGCGGCTGGCACGCCCGGCAGTGCAGCGGCCGGCACCCCGGTAAGAGCGGTTCTGATGGAGACGACGAAGCAGGAGACGAATTTCTCATCAGATCCGGTGCCGGTATCAGTTTTTCATGTGCCTGCGGGTTACAAGCAGGTTCCGTCGCAGATGGACAAGATGAGCCAATAACGCGCGAGAGGCGAGTGGCGCCGGTGGTGGATTAAAACGAGCACGGGCTTCAGTCCTTGAGCTAAGTCTTCTTCAAACTGACTCACCCCGCCTTTCTCGGCGAATCTGCTGCGCAGGTATAATCGGGGGCTGATGAGAGCCAGTGCAATGGATGAATGCAGCAGACATAGAACTGCCGCGGCGAGAACTCTGATAGTCGCGGCCTGCGCGCTGATCGCTGCCGCTTCAGCAATTTCGCAGACCAACCCTGACCAATACCGGCAGCCGGCGATGCCCGCACACCTGCCTGATGCGCTGGTCTTCGCCGATGGAACGCGGGTAGCGACGCCTGCCCAGTGGCCGAAGCGAAGAAAGGAACTGCTCGATCTGTTTACCGGGCAAATGTACGGACGCATGCCGGGGCGTCCGGCCGGGATGCGTTTCAACGTGTATAAGATCGATCGGCACGCGCTGGGCGGCAAGGCGACGCGCGAACAGATCTCCATTTTGTTTCTTGGCAAAGACGACGGACCGCGCATGGACCTGCTGGTCTATGTGCCGAATGGGGTGAAGCGGCCCCCGGTCATTCTCGGGTTGAACTTCTGGGGCAACCAAACCATCAACCCCGATCCGGGGATTCGCATTTCCGATCGATGGGTGGAGTCCTCGGGCGGCTCTTCAATTGACTTGTCGTGCGTCAGGAACAATCGCGCCACCGAGGCGTGCCGCGGCATCGACCAGGGGCGCTGGCCGGTGGAGAAAATTATCGACGCAGGCTATGCCCTGGCCACCGCGTATCGCGGCGATGTTGACCCGGACCGCAAAGACGGCTACGACGAGAGCATTCGCAGCGCGTGGCCCGGGCTAGCCAGTGGCGGAGACAACTTTTCGACCATTGCGGCCTGGGCCTGGGCGATGAGCCGCGCGCTCGACTACCTCGAGCGGGATCAGCTTGTCGATGGCCGGCATGTTGTCGCGTTCGGGTGGTCGCGGCTGGGCAAGGCGGCCATCTGGGCGGGCGCCACCGACCCGCGATTTGTCGCCGTCATCAGCAATGAGTCCGGCGCGGGCGGGGCCAAGCTCTTCCACGATGTGCATGGCGAAACCGTTGAGCTTTTGAATACCAGGTTCCCTTACTGGTTCTCAAACAACTTCAAGCAATACAACGGGTGCGACGCGGAGTTGCCCTTCGATCAGAACGAAGTGCTTGCGCTCATAGCGCCAAGACCGCTGTACGTTGGCAGCGCGATTCTGGATGAAAACGCCGACCCGCAGAGTGAATTCCTTGCGGCGCTGGCAGTGACGCCGGTATATCAATTTCTGGGCAGCACGGGCCTGCCCGCTACCCAGTGGCCGCCGGTGGACCAGCCCATACTGGGCCGGGTGAGCTACCACGTTCGCAGCGGCGGACACAGTGTTACGGCTTTTGACTGGGAGCAGTATCTGCGTTTCTGCGATGCATACGTGAAGCCCGGCGCCGGTGCCAGGTGAGACCTGCCAATTCTGTGCTCAGAGCGTGACTTTAGAGCGCGGTTTTACCTCTTGCGCCCCTTGTTAACGGCATCCTCAAAGCCGTTCCTTCTCGCGGGTGATCTGGAACACAGATAAAAGCGCGCCTCAAAGTGGAAGGTAAGTCTGCCACTGGAAGGACATCTTTGCCCCAAAATTGGTGCAGTTACTGGTCTTGACCGCCAGAACGGCCGTCAGTCGTCGCTGATTTGTTGCGAACATCGGCAGGGGTGCACCTTTCAAGTGGAACGATCGCCATGAGGAACCCGGCTTTTATTGACGCTGTTGGTGGGCTCGACCCGGCATTAGTCCGCGTCGAGCGCGACGAAGCATTTGCGAACCACCATCACAGCGCCGCCAAGCGCCTTTTCGACATTGGGCTCGCGCTGCCGCTGTGCGTGCTCGCGTTACCGCCGCTTATTGTGCTTGGCATCCTGGTGCGTCTCACATCGAGGGGCCCGGCAATTTACTGGTCTTTGCGCGTCGGTAGAGATAATAGAATCTTCAGCATGCCCAAGCTGCGCAGCATGCGCGAGCGCGTTCCCCAGGTTGCCACGCATCTTTTTACCGACGCCGAACGAAGTCTTACCCCCATCGGCGGCTTCCTTCGCCGCGCCAGCCTCGATGAGCTGCCGCAGCTATTCAGCATTCTCGCCGGCCATCTCAGTTTTACGGGCCCGCGGCCGGCGCTTTTCAACCAAACTGATTTGATTGAGCTGCGCACCGGCCTTGGCATTCAAAGGCTTACGCCGGGGCTCACCGGATGGGCGCAGGTGAACGGCCGCGACAGGCTCACCGTGGAAGAGAAGGTGCGGTTTGACGCCGAGTATATGCGGCAGCAATCATTTCTCTTTGACCTTCGAATCCTGGCCATGACCGTCACCAAGGTTATTGGGCGCGAAGGGATAAGCCATTGAAGCATCGGCAAAAATTCGCTGTGAAGGCGCCGGCTGCGAGCGGTAAAGGGCTCACGAACGAGGGACCATGCAGAACAGGTTGAAATCGCTGGTGGGGCGTGAACCGGCACGGCTCGACGAGACGCTGATACGCTCCACGATCGAGGGCCGCGTGGTGCTGGTAACCGGCGCCGCCGGCTCAATTGGCGCGGAGCTATGCCGCCAGATTGCGCGCTTCGGCCCTGCCGCCATCGTGGGCTTCGAAATTGCCGAGTCGCCGCTGTTCGAGATCGACCGCGCGATGCGGCAGATGTTCCCCAATGTGCCGTTCATCGCCGAGATCGGCAACGTGCAAAGCAGCGCGCGCCTCAATGAGGTTTTTCGCAAGCATCGGCCGGCGCTGGTTTATCACGCAGCGGCCTACAAACACGTTCCGCTGATGGAGGAGAATCCCTTCGAGGCCGTCGAAAACAACATATTTGGAACCCACAACCTGGCCCGCGCCGCAAACGAGTACGGCGTAGCCAGCTTCATCTTCATTTCGTCAGACAAGGCCGTGCGCCCCACCAGTGTGATGGGTGCAACCAAGCGCGTCTCTGAACTGCTGCTCGAAAGCCTGCAGAATGACGGCACGCAGTTTATCGCGGTGCGGTTCGGCAATGTGCTCGACTCCAGCGGCAGCGTCATCCCCATCTTCAAGAAGCAAATTGCCGCCGGCGGTCCGGTCACGGTCACGCATCCAGAGATGCGGAGATTTTTTATGACGACTTCTGAAGCCAGTCAGCTTGTGCTGCAGGCCTCGGCCATCGGCGCGGGTGGACAAATTTGCGTGCTCGATATCGGCGAGCCGATGAAAATTGTTGACCTGGCGCGAAATATGATTCAACTCGCGGGACTCAAACCGGACGAGGACATCAAGATTGAATTCACCGGCGTGCGCCCCGGCGAAAAGCTTTTTGAAGAGCTCACGTCGCTGCTCGACGATACGGTGCCGACCGATCACGAGAAGGTGCGAATCTTTGTGGGCAATCTAAAGCCACAGTTCGACGTCGATCGGTGGCTTCAATCGCTCACTGCGATTTGCGTTGCCCGCGATACGGCCTGGCTGGTGGCAGCGCTCAAAGAGATGGTGATCGACTACGTCCCAAGCCCGTATTTGCTCGAGAAGATTGCCGAAGAGCAACGATCTGCCGGGTGCCATGACCACCCCGTGCGCGCCTGATCGGATAGACGCTATCGCGTAGCCAGGTCCCATTCCTCGTCGCCGCGTTGGATCATTGCCGCACGATCCTCGGCGAGAATCCAATGCTGCTTAATCAATGCGTCGAGCGCTTGTGTGTAGCGGGCGAGATAAACCTCACGGCTCGTATACCGCTCCGCAATCGAAAGCCGCGGATCGCCGGTGCGGGCGCGATCGCCGGCGGTCTTGGGAAACGGCAAATACGATCCCACAAACGGCAGGCGCTGATCGGGCGCGCCAATTGAAGGATCGCGAAGATTCCAGCCCGTGTATGTTGCCAGCGGGACGGCAATTTCAGGCAATCGCACGCCATCGCGCTCATTTCCGTCGGCGTCAACCTGCGGCACCATTACCGGAAACGCCTTGCCAACATTCGGTGGCTGCAGGCTCAGAATTCCATTGCGCCAATCGGGACCGAAGTCGATGCGGTACGCCGCGCTGGCTTCGTATGGAACGTTCACTCCAGGGATCGCCGGAAACGTATATTGCTTGAGCGTTACCAGTGTTCCATCTGCAATGCGCGGATAGCTGCTGGGCGGCGGCGCAGTGCCGCTGCGAACCCATGCATCCATATTGGCGATCATCGCTCGCCAGAAATATTTGACAGGCAGTGGCGACTCTGGATTCTGGCCGAGATGATCGCCGCTGTCTCTGGCCGGTGGAAAGGGCCCGGAGTAATGCTGCAGGCCGGTGAAATGATAAATGCGGACGTCCGGCGAAATAGCGGCGTCGCGCCTGCCGTCGGCGATGATGTGGATGAGCGCGGCCACGCGCCCCCAATACTCATATGAAGTGAGCGAAAAGAAAATCTTCGGCGTCACGCGTTCGGCTTTTGCCTTGTCGAGCAAGCCGCCGGTTTCGCCCGTCAGCGCATCGCGCTCCGGCTCATCGCTGAAGGGAAAAATGTCAGTGGGAAAAAAGACCGACGAAGTTGGCTGTGAGTCGCGCGAGGGTTGCGCAAAGCGGTAATTAAAACTGCCCCGCCCGGCGCCGGCCACATGCGCAAGAATTCCGTCGAGCGCCATGCGGCCATTTTCATCCGCGTTGAAGCCCTGGTAAAGAAAGTCGCGGAGAAAGCGGCCATTTTGCGAAATGCCCTCGCCATATACGCGCTCTGCCGGAGCAATCGCCGCTGGATGGTGTTTAACATAGGATGCAAAATCGCGAATGGCGGCAAAACCCAGGCCGGCCACAACCGGATCGGCGACAACGTAAACGTACTCATAAATCTTTCCCGGCTGAAAGCCGCCGTTGAGATGAATAAATCGATCGCTCGAAACAAGCTTGCCGTCAACCGTGTGCGCGAATTGCCAATCGGCTCGCGGAATCACTGTGCGCGCGCCCTCGCGAGAGTCACGCACTGTAAGCACGTTGCGCGGCTCGTCAGGCGCGGCCACGGGATACTCTGTGCCGCCGATGTTCGTGCCTATTAAGTGGCCGAGAGGAATCTCAGTCATCACCTTGGACGGCATCAGGTCGCCGCGCAAGAGTCCGGTAATGGTTTGTCCGTGGTCTTTGGCGATGGGCGCATAGAGCTTGAGAGCATCTGCGCCGGCCGCATCCCACTGCCAGCCCAGGCTCACAAAAGTAAAGCCATTGCGGAACAGCCACAGGTCACCGGCATCGTCTTTCGCGTCCCAATCTCCGCCATCCACAATGCGCAGAATCGCGCTGTGCCCGCGATTGGGAACCTCAAGAATCATTGAGCCATTGCCTTTGTGCGAGTCCTTCGGCCGAATAGCAATGAAGTCGGCCGAAAACTCGACTTCACCGTTGCTGACATTTACCGCGTTGGCAAGATCGACGATGGCAAGGTTATGCGGATTGGCGACGGGAAGCGAAAAATAAACGCGGCCGGTGATGCGCTCAAAACCCCCTGCAACTCCGATGCTGCGGCCGTCGAGAACGTCAGTGCGGCTGACAACTTGAACCCTGATAACGCGCGCGTTCAGCGCCAGCGCGCCTGCGATCAGCAATGCGAAAACGGCAAATTTGCGAATCCCTTTTGGCATGCGGGCAGCATAGCATGGGCGGGGCTGGTTGATCCGCTATTTCCACTCGTACCGGACAACCTGGTGCAGCGCTCCGTTCTTCCAGTACGTGCTCACCTCTTCAAATCGCATGGCCGCGAAGGTGCTGCTGAGGCTGGCAACATTACGCGAGAAAAACTGCGGCGTTTGGCCGGAGCCGTCGCCTGAAACCTTGCTGGCATTTGCATTCGCTCCATCGATCAAGTGCGTTGCAAGCGTAAAATTCGTCGATTCGGCGTCGTGATTAAAGCCGCTGAGCGTCACCAGGGCCGGCCCCGGTGAAGACTCGGCGGCGCTTGCTTTTTGCATCATGGCGCTCAGCATCTCCGCATCGTCGCCGATCATGCAGTACCGGCCGTCGATGGCGAAAGCCAGGGGCGCAATGCCATCGAGCGCAAAGTAAGTCTGCTTGTCATGCGCTTGTTTCCATTTGATGCCCAGAGTCCCGGCCGTCAGATGCGGCGCCAGCGCCTGGTCGATCGCTGCCTCAACATCGCTCGCGTTCCACGGCTTCTGCGATTCGAGCACTACGGCTGAGCGGTATCCAACAAAAACGTCGTCAGATTGTGAGGCGCTCTTTTCTACCAACAGCGTTACATTCGGTTGTTGCGCCTCAATCAAGCCGCGCAAGCGAGCAATCCCCGCGCCCTTTGGCGGAGTGGCTGCAATCGGCGCGTCGATGCGCGTCTCCAGATCGCCTTCTACGCCAGCCTGCGGGGCAGCACCCACCTCGGGCGGCGCCGGGGTGCGATCGGTGTAGTCAGAGATTCCGCGCGAGAGCAGCCGTGCGTCGATGGTTTCAAGCACACGTTCCACTGCGGGCGCTGATTCCGCGCGATAAAATCCCGCATCTTCAGGCACCAGTGCTCTTATCTGCGCAAGATCGCTCTGCTCAACATTGGCGCTCTCAGGCGACTTGGGCAACAGCACTCGCTCTTCATGAAACTCGCCGCGCGTGCGGTAAAGATCGCTGATCGCGGCACGGTAATGGCTCATATCGGTAACGTTCTGCTGAACCCAGTAGCTGCGGAAGTACGGCGATGGGACCAGCCGCGAAAGATCGAGCACCATGCGCAAGTCGCCGGGCTTTGACGCTGTTTGCGTAACCTCGGCAAACCACTCGTCCTTGTCGAGCGCCTGCTGGTTCTGTTTCTCGATCAGCGCCAGCGCGCCGGCCAGCAGATCTTCGCGTGTGGCCAGCAGCAGATAGTCGCCAGACGCGGCAAATGCGACAGTTCGCGCCGGGCTGCTCCGGTCGCTGCTCCCCTGATCGACGCCGCCCGTGCTCCGCACGTAAAAAACCGCATCGCCCACTTTGCGTGTTTCAAAGTCGTTGCGCGACTGCATCAGAGCAGTTCGCATAGCCTGCGCGTTGGGCATGCGCGTAATGTAAAGAAATTCAAGCTTGCCGATGTCGTAGAGTGCCAATGCGCTCTGCTTGCCTGCAATCTGGTTAAGAAATGCAGTGTCGGCCTTTTGTCCGGCGGCGCCGGCAAACTCACCCTGCGCGTCGCCGAGCCGCCCGAAAAGCCGCGAGCGCGAGAAGACTTCGTAGTTGTCGCTCTTGAGCCAAAGCGCTTTCTCCTGCGAAGCATTCCAGTCGTGCAGCAGACCCGCAAAGTCGGGCGACTCTATGTAAAGTTGCGCCCCGGACGGCATCCACGCAGCCATCGATTGTGAAGGCGCCAACGTCGATTCGAGCGCTGCCCCCGCTGCCAGCGCGGCTGCGAACACAGCGCCGGCAATGGCGAACTTCCTCGCTGTAAGTGCCGGCACAAGCCGGCGCGCGATCGTACTGAGCCTTGTCATTGCTGCGCTCCTTTGCCGTGATCCACGGCCGCAATGCGTGGCCGTACAACATTGGGTTGATCCAGCGATGCCTGTATCACCGGCCTCCGGCTGGCGTTCTCGGCATCCACTGCCATCCGCGCTTCCAGTTCGGCCTTATGGCTCGCCAGCCGCCCGACCTCACTCGATTCGCCGCCCAGGGAGATTGCAGTTGCAATCCAACTCACCGCCGAAGGTAGATTTCCTTTGCGCTCGTAAATTACTGCCAGCTCGCTCGCAAGTTTGAATCGCTGGCCTCCGGGAATCTGCGGAAGCGCCGCTTGAGTGGCCGGCGCCGCACCATCGTCGCCGCGGTTCCGTGCCCATTGCGGCACGGGATAGGCGTTGCTGCCGCCGTTCACCAGCGGGTCGATAGCCGCGAGAGCCATCGCATCGTGGCCAAGCGCAAACTCTCTTTCAAACAGCATCAGGCGAGACTCGTCGCTGGGGCCGCACGCCAAAGCATCAAGCAAAATCGGCTCAGCATTTGCTGCCGTGCGCGCCGCCGCAACGCGCGCCGCCAAATAGTAAGGGCGGTTCGCCTGCTCAGGCGTGATCGTCGCGCCGGATGCAAGCAACATCAATTCGCCGCTCAAAGCGCTTGTTGGTTTGGTTGCGCCCTTAAGCGCCGTCGCCGCATCAACCCGCACGCTGTATGCAACCGAGCTGTCTTCGGTGAGCTGAACCAGCAGAGCCTGCGCATCGGCAACTCTCACTTGAGCCTTCAACTCCGCGCGAGCCAGCCGCAGCTTGTATGCCGGCTCCCACGGTACGCCAATTGCGAGCGGCGCCAGGAACTCGTGCGCCTCAGCATCGTGCCCCGTGCGCTCAAGCAGCGACGCTGCCGAATCGAGACTGCTGTATAGCTCCGCTGAAAGCGCCAGCGAGCGCAGCTGTTCCAGCGCATCCGGCATTTCGCCCGCAGCGATCTCAGCTTCAGCCAGCGTCAGATAATCGGCAGGCTGTTGAGCGCCCGATTCCTTACGGCGGCGCAGCACATATTCAAGCAGCAGGCACGCCGATTTGCTGTCGTTCTGCGAAAGCAACGTCTGCGCAACCGTGTCCAGAGCCTGAAGATCGTCGCGCGTTCCGAAATCGCCAACCTCCTGGCCCGATGTGTCCTGCGTCTTCTCATACGAAACAAGCCATTCGGCCAGCTTGCCTGCATGCGCTGCAATCTCAATCTCAATTGGCAGCAACTCATCGCTGTGCGCTGTGCGCGCTTCCGGCGTAATCGCATCCAGCAACTCCGCCGCCTGCGCGTATTGCTCTTCTCCCAGGTAATATTCGATCAGGCGGATTTGAGCGCTGGCCAGCTCATCGGCATGCTGTTCGTCGGTTGTTCCGGCCTGACGCTGCTCCGCAGTCAGCGGTCTACGCGCCAGATCGACCTCTTTCGCAAGAACCAACTCCTGCTGCGCCTGGGGAATCCACGAGTCCGACCCAAGCTGCAGTACCAAATCGGCTGGATCTTTTGCGGCGATCGCCAGATCCATAACCCACTCGATGCCCTGCTTGGGATCGTCAAGCGCGAGGTATGCCGCTTGAAGCAAACCATCAACTTGATACGAGCCATTTTTGGCAATGTACGAGCGCACCACCGCGTCCATCTCGGGCTTGAGCGCCAGTGCCAGCTTCTTCTCGCTAAGGTCGCCGGCGATGGTTGAAAAATTGGTCCAGAAAGTTTCAGGAACCGCGCGCACATCCACCTGTCCGCGCAGGATTCCGAGAGCGGTCTTCCAGTCCTCGATCGCGCCATTTCGATTGCCGCCTGCCCACTCGATCTCAGCCATCGCATCGTAGATTCCAGCCGAGTGCGGAGAAAGTTGCAACGCCTCGCGATACTCATCGAGCGCCTTCGCTCGCTCACCCGCATCGGCATAAGCCTGCGCCAGCGCTTCGTAGGCGGCCAGGTTCGAGGGGTCGTCTTCAAGCCCGGCAGCGATGTAATCCTCTTCGTCTCCGTGGCCTCGAAAGCTGCGATAAACTCCGTAGCGCATGCCGTAATAGAACCAGGTGTGCCCGGCCAATTGGCGTGTAGAGTCGACCTTCTGCGACACGCGCTCGCCGATGGTTGCGTCGCCCACCGTCGTCGTAAATGCCGCATTGGTCGTATCCGATTTGTCGCCGAAGTAAAGCCCTGCCAGCGCGGTGTTCGCAGTTTCCCAAATCGCCGGACGCACGCGCGCCGCAATCGCTGCAGTACTGCGGGCTTCGTCAGAGTTGGCCAGCAGATAATTCGCTGCCGCATCGCCTTCATCGCTTGACGACTCACTGGCAATCGCCGTCAGCTTGTCCGGCGCGTGTTTCAACAAAAGTTTGAAGTAATCGTCGCGCAGCTCCCCCATAACCTGCGTATTGGCGCCGATTTCTTCCATTACGGCCAACGCACGCGTTTCATTTCCGCCCTGGAGATACACGTTTGCGGCGCGCATCAACATGTTTGTGCGCCGTAAACCGCGCATTATGCCGGCATAATCCTCAAGCGTGCGGCCCAATTCGTCAAAGCGCAGGCGGCCGGTCTCGAGTGCGATTAGCGGTTCAACCTGTCGTTCGGCAATTGTGCCGCCATCGCAAATGAGTTCTGTTCGACCCTGTTCTTCCACGTCAAGCAATCCCGCCTCATGCGCCGCAGGAACCCACGTTTCAGCCAACTCTTCGGGCGAGGCACTCGCCCGCGCACGGGTGAGAAACTGCGCGAATTGCACCTTCTCTTCCGGCGTGAAGTACTGCCCTGCGCTGCGCCCCATTTCGATTACGGCCTCGCGGAAACTGCCCCGCGCAGCAAGCTTTCGATTTGCAACTGTGCGCGCGCGCCACTGGGCGTCAGTCACTGAAGCCAGGCCGCGCTTTTCCACCTGCTCGGCCATGATGGAAGGTGAAGTTTCCGATAGAGCTTGAGTCGCATCGCGAATTGCAGTCAGCGTCTGGTAAGCCTGCTGCTGGCGCCGCATGCGAGTCTCAATGCGCGCATATAACGTCGCGCCCCACGCATTCTCAGGCTGCAGCAAATCGTTGCCCGCGAGTTTCACGCCCTGCTCCGCAAACTGCCGCGCCGGGTCAATCAGTTCCCACTCTTCAAGTTGTTTCGCAATCCTGAAGTCGTCGAACGCGCGCTCCTGGTGCCCGTCACTCCAAATCGTCTTCAGCGCCTGCACCGCGAGGTCGACCTTGCCTTGCCTCACCCGCACCTTCGCCTCATCCAGAATCCACTCCGGATCCTTGTAAGTAAGTACGTAGAGCCGCTCGTAGTCGGCGCACGCGTCGTCATAGCGCTGCAACTGCTCTTCAAGTTCCACGCGTTCCGTGTAAAGATCGCTGCGGTCCCTGCGAATGGCAATCGCCTTGTCATAAGCGGCGATGGCCGCTCGATCGTCGTGGAATGCCCGCTCTGTTCGCGCCAGAACAATGGCAAAGCGCGAGTCGCGGGGTGAGTCGCTCACCGCCTTGTCGCCGAATGCCACAAACTGCTGCTCGCGGTGGTATCGCAATGCGTAAGCAGTGGTCTCGGCCAGCAGGCTGTCGTCTTCGGGATAGGCGCTGAGCAACGCAATGTATTGCTCCATTGCGCCTTGGTAGTCTTTCAACCGCGTCAGTGCCGGAATCAGACTGCGCTCAAGCTCAGCCTTTTGAGCCTTGCGTTCATCGCGGCCCATGGGCGAAGACTTGAGTTCATTAATCTTCGAAACATAAAAGTCCCGCAAACCAGTATCGTCGCCGGCGCGCGCGTAGGTTTGCGCCATGGCTGCAATATATTGTGAGTCGAAAGGCGAAGCCGCAAGCAGCGGAGCAATCAGCTCGCGTGCCTGCGCCGTCTCACCAATCTGGGTGGATTTGTCGGCAGCCTCAAGCGCGAACTGTGTGGCGAGGGTCGGCGTCGCGGCTTTCTCAGCTTCAACAAGCGTTGCCACGGCGTGCGGCCGCTGTCCATCGCGCCAGTTAAAGTCCACTTCAGCGCGCACTAATCCCATGATGCGTGGGTTCCGGCGGTAGAGTTCATCAACGATCGCGAGCGCCTGCGCAGGCTGCTTCTGCTGTTCATGCGCACTGGCCAGCTCAAGCTCGAGCTGCATACGATGCACCGGATCGATGGCCAGCGCAATCTGCTTCTCAAGCGCGGCATTGCTTTGCGCAGTCAACGCGTGGGCATTGGCAATCTGCCCAATCGCGTCAAGCAGATCGGGCGAGCTGGCCTTTACAATTGCCGCATCGAGCAGCCCGGCCAGCTCATTGCCGCGATGCTGCGCCAGCAGCACATCCACGCGCAGATTAAGTGCCGCAAGCGACGTGCTGTCGACGGCCAGCGCCTGAGTTGTCGCAGCATCAACCGCGTCGCGTGTCGCGGGCCGCGTCGCCAAAGTCAGCAGCCGGTTGCGCGCATCGGAGTTGTCGCCGCCTGCAACTGCAGCCAGCGTATACTCGCGCACGGCTGCGGCAGGGTTGTTCATGTCCTCGTCAATCGCACCGGCCTCGTAGCCGTAGAGCGCGGGTTGATGGAATTGTGCGCGCGCGGCGTTTATCTCCTTCAGCGCCTCGTCAAATCTAAAGTAATCCCAAAAAACCGTGGCTGCCTGCAGGTAGCCGTCAGGTGCCCCTGGATGCGCCGCCGGCATCCGCTGCCAGTATGTCGCAGCTTCATTCATGCGGCCGCGGTCGGCATAGATATCTCCGATGTGCGCCAGCCGATCGGTATCGCCAGGTGCCGCGAGCAGCAGATTGTTCTCGATCGCAACCGCCCGATCGGTATCATGCGGGTCGCAATATGCCAGCGAACGGAAAACATTCGATGCCTGCTCGCCGATCTGCTGCTCGCCCGGGTACGCCGACGCAAGCTCACCAACCAGCGGCGCACTCTGCTCAAAATGCGAAGACCAAATTTGCGCCTTGGCCAGCTCGTTCATCGCAGCGTAATCCTTCGCGACCGCCGAGGAGACTGCGCCTTGCGCGTTTAATTCACTCCCCAGCTGCGCCGTCTCTGTCTTCAGCTGACCGGTTCTGCTCAGCTGCTCAAAAAACTCCGACTCAAGCTCGGGCGACTCAAACCAATATTCGCGCAGCAGCTCTGATCGCTTTTCCTGATCTGCCGCCTGCCGCGTATCGTATGCGCTCAGCAGGTCCTGCACAAAAAACAGATCGTGCGGAAAGCGCTGGTGCGCGTAGAGAATCACCTGCACATAAAACCGGCTCGTGCCTTCATTTACGCTGGCAAAGTATCTTTCCAAATCCGTGCCCTGGAAGGTGTCAACCACCTGGCGCGTGAGGGTTTCGTACTGTTCGTACCTCCGCTCGCGCAGGTAGAATCGCGCCAGCTTGTCGTACCAGCTTTTGTCCGAGAACTTTTCCATCGCCTGCTTGTACACTTCCTCTTCCTGCGAGTCGAATCGGTTTTGCTCGAGAAACTGCGCCAGCCGCTGGTAGATACCGGGATCGTTTGGATCGCGATCGACCTCGCGCCGTAAAACGACCAGCGCCTGCGGTAACTGTCGCCGAGCCGTGAGCCGCCCGAGATAGCGGTCGAGTAGCTGCGCGTATTCATTCGCAGGCGAACGCACAGCCTGCGCGGTCTGCGCAGCCGGAGAAGCCTGTAGCGCGCGCCCCTGCGATAAGTCGTGGGGCCGCGAAGAAGCCGAAGAATTCTCCGTCTCGGAAGCGTCGGTGTTCTCGTCTGCCATTTCCGCGGATTGAGATTTGGCAGCCAGCGGTACGCCTTTTGCCGCTGCGGCCAATTCGCCCAGCATCCGATCGTAGATGCCGAACTCGTCCTGCGCGCGATTGTCGCGAGCATAGGCATCGGCAACTGCCATCGCCACTTGGTAGCGTTCTGCGCCCGATGGAAATTGCGCCAGATATGCCGAGCCATCGCGAATCACCGCATCGCTCAATCCATAGTTGGCGTACGTGTTGATCAACAGCGAGTGCAGGTCTGCGCGCTCCGGCGCTGCGGGAAACTGTTGATCGAGGATCGCGAGCAACTCGGCCGCTTTGGCGCGATGAAAATACGGTTGCGCGCGCATCTCCTCGTCGTGCGCCTCGCTCTCCGGATTCGTCGAGTTTAAAAATAGCGAGAGAATTCCGTTGAAGTAGCCGGCGCCCGTGTCCATTGTGGCAATGTCGCGATACATCGCCAGGTTTCCCGCGCCAAGCTGAATGGGCTGGTCGGGCGACGTGAGCAAGAGTTCGATCGTGCCGCTTAATGCAATCTGCTGCGCGGGTTCTCCGAGCACGCTGCCGGCTGCGTTGTTCAGCGCAAAGTAATAGCGCGCCTCCTCGACGGGATCTTGCGCGCGCAGCGAGAGTTGTGCCAATGTGTCCAGCTCTTCCGCGGGCCACATAGCATGCCGGCCGTCTTTGCTCTGGCGATAGTCGGCCAGCGCCTGGCGCGCCGCGTCCATGCGGCCTGTCTGCTCAAAAAACCAGAAAATACGCGCGGCTGCATTCAGATCGTCCGGATTCTTCTGCAGACGATCCCGAGCATCTTTGAGAAATTGCCGATCGGTGTGGGTCTGCTTCAGCAGTTCCGTGTAGCTCGCGATCAGCTCATCGGGCCACAATGGTTGAAAGCCATGGTCGTAGACGGCCAGCGCGCTCACGGCCGACCCACTGCGGTATTCAAGCAGCGCAGTGGCCTTGATGGGAAAGACCGGGTCAGAAGGAAAAGCCTGTTGATATGCGACGACTACCTTGCGAGCTTCGTCAAAGCGATTTGCGCCAACCAGGAAGCTGAACTCGTCGCTATACACCGATGCGGTGTTTGGATAGCGCCGAACCCACGCTTGATAAATGTCGTCGATCTCCCGATCGGTGAGCTCGGCATCGCCTTTCAATCCCAGGATTCGCTCAAAGGCCTGCCACGAACGCTGATCGTGCACATCGGTATTCTGCTCACCGCTCGTGGCTGGAGCTGCGGCCACATCCATCAGCACCGCAATTTCGTCGTGCCACTGCAAACGGCGATGATAATAGTTCGCCAGCTCAAACTTCGCGCCAACAGAATCGCTGGCATGCGCTGCATAGTTTTTCCAATCGCTCTCAGCGTCGGCAAAATCCAGCGCCTGCTCATCGCTGCGCGCGCGCAGCGCATACAGGTCAGCCTTGTGCGGCGACTGATTCACCAGTTCGCTCAACTGCGCCCGAGCTTCGGCAGGCGGCCTGGGATACATCACCTTCACGCCTGCCGCGTCCATCGCGCGAAACAGCGCATTCTCAATATCGCTGCCGGCCGCAGTCAGCTGCATCCACTTGGGCAGCTCGGCGCGCGCCGCAAGCAGCACAACAAAACTCGCCGGCAGCAGAGCCGCCGCGGCAATGCGCAGTGCGGCGCGCCGGGACGCAGACAATTTACGGAAGCACTTCAATGGGCACCTCCTCGGTTCCAAGGTTGTGCGCAATGTCTTCAGCTGTAACTGTCAGCTTGTACTCGCCGGGCGGCAGCGAGGGCGGAATCGTTAGCGTACCGGTATTGGCTGCGGCCGCGGGGCTCCAGCGCAAGCTTACCGGCGCGGCTCCGTCGATGTGCGCAATCAGGTCGCGCGTGCTGGCTGAAGCGCTGGCTTTGATGTTGATTGGCTGGCCACGGTGGAAGTCGCTGCGGTCGAGCGAAATCTTTACCGTGGGCGGCGTGCTGGCGATCACGAATGTCTTCGCTTCTCGATATACATTGCCGTGCTTGTCGCGCAAAATCAGCCGCACGCTGTAAGTGCCGTCCTGCATATCCACCGGCGCCAGGAATCGCGTCTGCCACACGTCACCGTCGCTCAAGTAACGCAGCGGTTTGGTCAATCCAAATGGAAACAGCGCGATCACCGAGACGATGGAGGGATCGGTATGCACGCGCAGAACCGGGTCCCCGGGCCGAATCACGCGCGGCCGCAGCAGCGCCCGGGGAACCGCCAGGAACGACGTGTACGGAGTAACAAATTTGTACTTGCGCGAGAGGCGGATAATCTCATCCACTGCCGCATCGGTCTCGCCATTGCGCGCAATCTCTTCAAGCAGCGCATTCACGCGCGCCTGCGCCCACAATCTGGGCAGACCGGGGTGGTCGAGTTCCATTGCGGGGAACGCCGCACGAGCGGTCGCGTCAAGCGGCGCTCCGTCGCGATTGGCACGCACCTCAAACGCCACCTTCTTTGCCGGCTGCATGTATTCGCCAACCCAGTTCGCTTCCGAGCCGGTATACACCGCGTCATCAAGCGGATAAATATCCTGCGCCGCCACCGCCGGCGTTATCGCAAGCCCCAGCTGCGAAACGGGACTGCGCACAATCTTCGACAAAAAGATATCGAGCTTGGCGTCGAGCGGTTCGGTCGATAGTACGCTCACCAGCACGCCATCGTTCTTGGCCAGCATCTTCGTCAGCGTCAAGTTGGCGTCGTCGCCGACCGCAAGAATCTCGGTCCGCGGACGATTGGCGGCCTGCTTCCATTGCTGTGTGTATGCCGCGGCAATTTTTCCATCGGTCAATGTTCCTCGGTCGGCATCGCCATCGCTCAGCAACACAATGTAGCTGTTGGGCTGGGTGCACTGCGCGAGGCCGGCCGCCAGCCCTTTGCTCAAATCGGTTCCGCCGCGCAAACGGCTCGCGCGCGCAAAGTTCAGCGCATTCTTGACGGTCGCGGAATCGGCTGCGACGGGATGCGATTGAAACGCAGTCACATCCTGGTTAAACAGGAGAACGTTGAAGTGATCTTGGGGCCGCAGAATCAGCAGCAGCTTTTCAAGCGCTCCGTAACTGCGTTCCAGCTTCTCCCACTGCATCGAGAGCGAATTGTCGAAGAGCACAACAATGTTGCGCGGCGCGCCGTTGTCTGCGACTGCGGCTGCCGGCTGCGTGTTGCGGCCTTCGCCCACCAGCACGCTGGCTTCAAAAAATCCCGGCTCGCTTTGCTGCTTCAGCGGAGCGGTCTCATCGGGATGAGGTTCTTCGGCCTTGGGATTCCGATAGGTGAGCACGCTCAACTGGTCGGAATTCGCGGCATCGATCTTCCAGCTCGCCGCCAGATCCTCAGTAAAGTTCACGTTGTCGCCTTCAAACGATCCGCGCACCGTATGCGCATCGATTTGCGCGAGGCTGAGCGGCATCGTCTTCGATGACGACTGAAAATCATGAATCGCGAACGGCGAACTCAAAGTGAAGCTGATCTTCAAGTGGCCGGCCGATTGTTGCTGATATGCGTCGGGCCGGAGTGGAAACGCGAACTGCGATTTGAAGCTGTTGACGTCGATCTTCTGGTGATATTCGAGCTCGAGCCGCTTGGTTCCGTATGCCGGAATGGGCGCGATGTGCGCCGAAAACAGCGACGATTGCCGTGCCGAATCTTCAGTGCGCTCGCCCATCTCCAGCAGTCCGGGGTCGAGCTGCTGCGCGCGCACGTCTTCATAGATCTCTCGCGCCTTTCGCCGCGTAAGAATCACCGCGGGAATGCGCACCGTGCCGTCCCACACCGCAAAGTCTGAGACGGTGCTGCCCGTCGGCAATGCGAAAACGTAATTCCCCTCCTGCGGTATCGCGGTGTGATTCGAGAAAATCTCGAGGACAAAGATACGCGCGTCGCCATTCTCAATCGTGATGTCCACCTGCATTTCGTCGAGCGAAAGAACTCGCGGATCGGGCTCGGTGCTGTTGCCGGGGATCAACACACCTGCATCGGCGCACGCAACGCGCGATGCCACGCAAAGAGCCGCAACCACCAGCACAGGAAGCAGACGCGTGCGCTTGATTAGTCTGCGTATCATTGCGCCAGGCTCCTTTCGGCAATGCGAACCAGGCCGTTGTCAGTGCCGATGTAGATTTCGCCGTCGCGCTGAGCCAGCGCGGTCACGTTCATTGAGGGCAGGCCCGCCGCCCACTGACGCCATCGCCCGGTGTCGCGGTCGTAGATGTAGAGGCCGTCGCTCAGCGTGCCCGCAAGCACGTGCGCGGGTGTCACAATCATCGCGTTTGGATTCACTTCCATGGGCCGCGTAGCATGCTCGAACGCGTTAAACTGCCCGTCGACGCCGAGCCTCATCACGCCCGCGCCGTAGGTGCCCACAAACCACTCATCGCCCACGGGAACAATTGCCGTGATCCAGTTGTGCTTGAGCGCCGAGTTTGTCGCGGTGAAATTGCGCACGACGTTTTTGTCCTGCAACTCCGAGATGCCGCCAAGCGTTCCGGCCAGCACGCGATTCTGGCTCACGCCCAGCGCATAAACGTGGTTGTTCACCAGCCCCTCAAACGCGTACAGGCTCTCGGCTCCGTCAAGGCCAAAGAACGTAATCCCCGCCGGCGTCGCAATTACCAGGTCGTCGCCATAATTCTCAACGTCGGTAACGTTGTCGGCGATCAACCCATCGTGCCGCCCGAGCACGCGATCCAGCTTTCCGTGCTCGTCAAACAGGGCGAGCCCGTTGGCTGTGGCCACGTCGATGCGCGCGTTGCGGTGGTCGGCAAGTATTCGATTCACGCAGAAGATGCGCTCGTCTTCGCGATGCGTGACCTTTTCCACGTCGCCGCGGATGGTAGCCGCGTCAAGCCCGCGATCGAAGTAGCCGATCCACAGCGTTCCATCCGGAGCAAATGCAAGCGCAGAAATATCGCTGTCGCTCAACAGCGGCCGCGCGTCACGCAGCACCGGGCGCCAGCGGTTCTCTTTGCCGCTCCGCTCGAGCAGCCCAGCATTGGTAACTGCCACCAACCCATCCTGCGTATTGAAGAACGCGTTCGCAGCTGCGGCATCTTGTTGCTGCGTGGCTTCGCCGGCGTCGGCGCGGATGCGCTGCTCAACAGTTCGAGAATCAAGCGGCACGCGCACAATGCCTTCGTCGACTGTGCCCACGGTGAGCGTTCGATCGTCCACGGCCAGGGCCTGGACAAAATAGTCCTTTGCGAGCACGCGCTTCAGTTGTCCGCCTTCAAACTCAGCCACGCCCAGCGGCGTGCCCGCATAAACAGCCGGTCCGCGAATGGCCAACGACGTTACATCGTCGTCGGGCATGCCCTGCGCCGAAGCAAATATATCCGCCGTGCCTCCGTGAAAGTGGATCAGCCCGGCGTCCTGCGTTCCTGCCCAGAGATTGCCGGCATCGCCAGCAAGCGTCGTAATGCTGCGATTGGAAAGTTGCGGATGCAAATAGCTCATCCTGCCTGCGCCGTTGCTGTTCGCGCCTCCGCCGTAAACCAGCACTCCGAGCTTGCGGGTTCCCAACAGCACGTCGCCCGTCGAGAGCGGAAGAATCGCAGTCACGTCGCGGGCCGCGGCCTCGCGCGGAAGAACCTGCGTAAAATTGCCGCCGTCAAACAGCAACAGGCCTGCGCCGCGCGTGGCAATCAGCAGCTCAGGTTGAGCTGCGCCTCGCGGCGTTCCCACGGCAAGAGCCGTGACCGGCGCGGCTGGCAACTCCAGGCCGGGGCGAAAACTTCTCGCCGGGCTGCCATCCGCATTGATCTCGAATAGTCCAGTCGGGCCGCCCAGGTAAACTCGCCCGTTGTACACCGCGCCGCATGTCCACTTGGCCGGCGAGTTCATACCCTCCACCGCAACGCTTGTGGCCGGGCTCAGCACGCGCGACTCAAACTCAATATGCTGTGCGGCGTTAGCCTCGGCAGTGGCGGAACGGAGCGAGTGCTGAAGTCGAATGTAGAAGGCAAATGACAGTCCAGCGGCGGCAACAACGGCAGCCACCGCGACAAGGGCCCAGACTCTCGTATGCTTCTTTATTTGGTTCCAGACTCGCATCCGTTCCTCCCGAGACGCGAAGGCGTCGCCGTCCACGCCGCCCTCGCGCACTCAAACAGGTGCATGAGAAGAACCATACTGTAAGTTGTTCAAAACACGGTAAGGTCTTTTGGGAATCGCAGGTATTGATCGTGTCAGGCGAACCACACTGTGTCAGGCTGCATACGACATATCCGTGTTCGTGCTTTCTCACCCTTACGGCAAAGAACGCCGTAAGGATGGGTCAACCTCGGTTCGTGCCTGCTTCAAATCCCTTTGTGGACGGAGGCCTCGGAACGAGAGTTAGGCAGCGCGCAAAAAAAGAAGGGCCGCCTGCTTGCAACGCGAGATGCCTTCCACATCTCGCATTACTTGCAAACGGCCTGATAGAGAGGCAAGTCAGCAATGGAGGAAACTTGAGCCCTGTTCCTGACTTTCGCTGCGCCGACCCGCGAGCGAAAGTCAGGGACAAGCTTTTAACCGCGGGCGTAGTGTTCGAGCGCCATGCGGCTGGGAATCGTTATCGTGCATCCGTGCTGGGCAACCAGTTGGCGGTTCTTGAAGATCGAGAGCGTGCGGGTGACCGTCTCGCGCGAGGCGCCGATGAACTCGCCAATCTGCTCGTGGGTGAGTGAAACCCTGCAGCGCACGCCAGATTCTTGCTTTGGGGCCTCATCGAACTTTTGCTGCGGCGTCTCATCGCTCCAGCCGATCAGCAGACGAGCCAGCCGTTCGGGAACCGAGGTCGACAGCCCCACCATGCGCAGTTGTTCGCAGGCCAGGTTAAAGCTGCGGCTGATTTCGCGGGTCACAACTTCGTAAACCTCAGGATGCCGCGCCATGAAATGGAGGAATGTCTGCCGCGAGACGTGCGCGATCTTCGCCGGGTAAAGCGTGTCGGCCGTCATCTCGTAACCATTGCCCGAGAGAGTTGAAGAGAGCCCCAGTACTTCGCCGGCCCTGGCAATGCGCAGGCTCAAGCGGCGACCGTCGCTCGAGTTGATTGAGAGCTTCACTTCGCCCTCAACCACCACCATCACGCCGGCATTCTCCTGGGTCTCAGTAAACAGAACCTTGTTTGCCGGCTGCGAAATTGGAACCACCAGGTTGTCGAAATCGGCCAGGGCTGCCGGGGAAAGTGCGCTGAAGAACGCGCCCTTCATGTAGGGCTTCACGACTGTCACATTGCTCTTCTCAGTGTGCATGTCTTTACTCCGCGTCTAACTGTTGCAGGCTCTCGCGCGTGACCTCTCCGGCGAGATACTGCGTCCAGGGTGTGCCGGTCAAAATTTCGGCTTGCGTCTGAGCGTAGATCGTTCTCAGAGCCCGAATTCCGACCGAATCGGCAAAAGTGGTGTCACGAAGATCAATTGCGAGCTTGCGTGCAGCGAGAGTTGGTTTTGTTTCGTCCCACAGGCGGTCAAGTTCGGCCGCCCATGGTCCGGCAATTCTGCCTTCGAGCTTGATGACCAACTCTGTCGCGTTCTCTTGAACTGTGATTCGTAACGCCATGCCTCCTATATGGCACGGGGAGGGCCAAACTTTTTCGTCGCGAGAGACGATGCTTGCAGAGCATTGAATTTAAGAGGAATAGAGTTTCGTTGGGTGTGATTTAGAACACACGGGCCGAGGGTCGGGTGACGACGAGACGAAGACGATATTTCGTCTCGAGACGATGGTTCGTCGCCTCCGGGGTCGAGAACCATGCGGGGATACCAACGGCGAACTCCGGACGCGCCGCCGGGAATTACCAAAATGCCGTATCAAACGCATGAGAGTCCAAGGCTTGATCGACTGGTGCGGATTACTTCCGGTTAAGCGACTTGAACGAAGCCGCTGGCGCGGCGGACACTGCCTCGATGTGCAGCCGCGAGCGGCGGTGGCTGCGATAGGTTGATTCACAAGGAAGGAGATTCTTGTGACCAACCTACGCAGGCGGATG
>Ga0182016_10002482_pt1 | contig 21661 bp, 22 predicted proteins | sample 712S2MmetaG_FD_120491 | JGI IMG/M metagenome (GOLD analysis project Ga0182016, IMG submission 120491) | Permafrost microbial communities from Stordalen Mire, Sweden - 712S2M metaG | ecosystem: Environmental > Terrestrial > Soil > Wetlands > Permafrost | place: Sweden: Stordalen | collected... | reverse complement strand
TCCGCCGATACATCGTTGCCCAAAACTCGAAATGACGCTGTCATTCCTTCGCTTTGGGCGCCTCGTCTCGACGAAACATTCGGGCACGAATCCGTAAACCAACCTTCTTCAGAGCCTCCCTAGCTTGCTTGGAGTGCGTTCGAGTTCGGCGAGCGCGAGGCTCGGGTTCCGCACAACGAGAAGGGCCGATCCTGCCGCGACCTCTTGGGTGGCGGCCAACCGACCTTTGAGAGATGGTGCTGGAAGATGAAGAAAATCGTAACGCTCGCGGTTGCCGTGTTGACGTCCGCGTCCGTCCTGTCGCAAGCGGCGAGCGCCCGGCCTGCGCTGCAAGGCATCCGGCTGGACGACCGCAGCCACTGGAAACCCGTGTTCGTGACCGCGCCGGCGCACGGTGTCGACTGGCGGACGCTCCCGGCTCAGGCGGCGTCCGGCTCGACGCTGCCGTACTATTCCAACTCGATCGTCTCGCCGCTCGACGGCAAGACGTACAATTACAGCATTCTCGGGACCGATCCGACGAAGACTCCGGCGTCGACGACGATCGAGTACGTGCCGCTCGCGTTGCGGATCACGTTTCCGGGCGGCGTCGTGCTCGACCCGACGAAGCCCGGTTGCGGCGACACGGTCTCGGTGGTCGATCGCTTTTACAAATCACCGCTGTTCGATTCGGTCGCCCTCACGTCGAACGGCGTCAACGTCGGAACGACCCAATACGTCGACGGCCACATGCGGGCGGAGTTCTGGAACTACGTCGGCGGGAGCGGCTACCACGTACTGCTGAAGAAAGCCAAGCGCAAGGTGAAGGTCATCGACGTCACCGCCCCGACCGGGTCGTCCGCGGTCTCCGGCGGCTGTTCGGGCAGCGGTCACGACCTCGGCGAGATCCCCTACGGCGCGTACACGAACCTCATCGAGAACGAGGCCAACAAGTATGCGACGACGGGCCAGTTGCCCGTCCTGCTCGCGTACAACGTCGTGCAGACCGAGGGCAACCAGTGCTGCATCATCGGCTTCCACGGTGCCTACGGCCGGAGCGGCGGCACGCAGGTCTACGCGACCGGTTCGTATACCGACCCGGGCGAGTTCGGCGCGATCGAAGACATCTACGCTTGGACGCACGAGATCGGCGAAGCGTTCAACGATCCGTTTACCAACAACGGCACGCCCGCGTGGGGGCACGTCGGTCAGGTCAGCGGCTGTCAGAACAATCTCGAGGTCGGCGACCCGCTGACGGGCAGCACCGCGGTCTCCCTCCCGCTGCACGGATTTACCTACCACGCGCAGGAGCTCGCGTTCTTCGACTGGTTCTTCCGCACGCCGTCGAACGGCACGGGCGGCTACTACTCGTTCGAAGGGTCGTTCAAGACCGCGCAGGGAGCCTGCACGTAGCGTCTCCCTCGGGAGGCTCTAAAGAAGGGTGGTTTACGGATTCGTGCCTGGATGTTTCGTCGAGACGAGGCGCCCAAAGCGAAGGAATGACAGCGTCATTTCGAGTTTTTGGGCAACGAAGTATCGACGGAACAGGCGGGTCGAAGACGTGAGCCATCCTTTTTCAGAGCTTCCCTAGGTTAGGGCCGGGACGACGAGTTGCCGCTGCGCCGTGCACGGACGAACCAGTGCACGAGCGGCGGCGGCTCGTCGCCGTGTGCCCAGCGGCCGACGATCGCCGCGACGTCGCGCCGTTCCAGCGAAACCGCCTCGTAATCCGTGGCCAGGGCCGCCCGCAGCGCGGCCTCGTCGAAGTAGGCGTGCGCGACGCCCCGCTCGACCCCGTCGGCCGGCGCCCAGCCGTCCCCGTCCTCGACCGGCAGGCCGGCGCCGTAGCGAGCGTCGGCGGTCGATCCGAAGGTGGCGTATAGACCGCCGCCCGGCTGCAGTGCCTCGGCGATGCGCCCGAGCCGCAGCCGTACCGCCGCGCGCGTCCCGTGCAGGAGACCGTGCGTGCTGAGGATCGCGTCGTATGGTTCGCAGCCGGCGGGCGGATCGGCGCCGGGCGGAACGGCGTCGACGCTGTGGCCGGCCGCGCGCAAGGCCGTGAGGTTGCGACCGTCGCCCGGGCCGACGACGAGGACGCGCCCGGCACCGCCGAGTGCGGCGGCCAATTCCCGCGCCAACGGATGCGGCTCCTGGCCGCCCTCGGGCGTGGCCGGCCTCACGAGCCTGCGGCTTTGGGGTCGCTCGCGGAGGACATGACAAGCGCCCGCGTCGCACTCTGGCACCTCATACCCGCTCCCCACCGACGGAGGACCGATTGCTCGAAGCAGGCGACAAACTGCCGGCCGTCAAGCTCATGGACGACACCGGCGCGAAGATCAGCACCAAGGACTTGCTCGGGAAGACGCTCGTCCTGTACTTCTATCCCAAAGACGACACCCCGGGCTGCACCAGCGAGGCGGGGCAGTTCACCGAGCACCTGAAGGCGTTCCGCAAGAAGGGGGCCGAGATCGTCGGCGTGAGCCGCGACGGCGTCGCTTCGCATCAGAAGTTCAAAGAGAAGTACGGCATCCCGTACCGCTTGCTCGCGGACACGGAGCAGGAGCTCTGCGACGCGTTCGGCGTGATCGTCGAAAAGAACATGTACGGCAAGAAATCGCTCGGCGTGCAGCGATCCACCTTCCTCATCGATCCGAAGGGGAAGATCGTCAAGGTGTGGCCCAAGGTGAAGGTCGACGGCCACGCCGAGGACGTTCTCGCGGCGATCGAGTGACCGACGCAGCGGACGCGATCTCGCTGACGGTCGTGGGTTCGAGTAGTTCGATCCCGCGGCCGGGCCGCGCGTGCAGTTGCTACCTGCTGCGCGGGCCGGGCCACGCGATCGCGTTCGACTTCGGCACCGGCGCGCTGTCGAACCTCCGCCGCCACATGGCCGCCGAGGATCTCGATGCCGTCGTGATCAGCCACATGCACGCCGATCACTTCCTCGATATCGTGCCGCTCCGCTACGCGCTGCGCTACGGGCCGCGGACGAACGACCGGCGCGTCCCGCTCTACCTGCCGCCCGACGGAGAGGCGATGCTCCGGCGCATGACCGACGCCTTCGCATCCGAGCCCGGCGCCGACTACCTGTCGCACGTGTTCGACGTGCGGACCTACGACCCGGAGAAGCCGCTGCGGATCGGGGCGGCGCAACTCCGGTTCGCGCGGACGACCCACTTTGTCCCGGCGTTCGCGGTGCGCTACGAGTGCGACGGCAAGAGCGTGACGTATTCCGCCGACACGGCGCCCGACGAGCGCGTCGGCGCGCTCGCCCGCGGTACCGACCTCTTTCTCTGCGAGGCGACCCTGCTACGCGCGGACGTCGAGACGCATGGCCGCGGCCACCTGAGGCCCGAGGAGGCGGGCCTGATGGCGCGCGACGCGGGCGTGCGGCGGCTCCTGCTCACGCACTATGGGAGCGAGACGAGCGCGGGCGAGATGATCGCCGAGGCCGGCGCGGCGTTCGCCGGGGAGATCTCGGTTGCCGACGACGGCGAGCGGCTAGTTCTCTGACGTCGCGCCGCCGCGCGGCAGCGAGAAGTGGACGAGCGACTTGATCGGGGCGAGACCGCGGCTGACGACGGCGTAGACTTCGACCGCGAGCCCGAGGTCCTCGAGTCGCGATTTGGCGAGCATCACCTCGCGGCCGCTGGTCACGACGTCCTCCAGCAGCAGCACGCGGTGGCCGGCCTCGTACGGGCCTTCGACGAAGTCGTTGGCGAACGCGCCGTACGACTTCGGCTGCTTGCGCACGACGATCATCGGGAGATTGGTCATCTGGGAGACGGCCGTCGCGAGGATGACGCCGCCTAGTTCCGTCCCGGCGATCAGGTCGGGCGACACCTCTGCGACGATCGGCGTGAACATCCGCGCGATGCGCCGCATGACGTACGGGTCGGAGAAGAGCCGGAACTTGTCGATGTAGTAGTCGCTGCGCACGCCGCCGGACAACACGTAGTCACCCTTGGTCAACGCGCGCTCGAGAATCGTCGTCCGGAGCCACTTGATGTCCGGGATGCGGCCGATGCGGGAATCGGGGTCCATCGTCACTCGCCTAAATGTCCCACTGATAGGCGTTCCAGTCCGCCGTCACCGGGTTGGGTTTGAAGTTTTTGAGGTCGGGGTTCACCGGCTGGATCTGGCGCGGCCACCACAGGACGACCAGCGGGGCCTCGCGCGTTAGGATGGACTCGATCTTCGCGTAGGCCGCCTTTCGCTTGGGAATCGAGAAGTTGACGAGCGCTTCCTGTTCGGCGGCGTCCAGCTGCGGATTGCAGTAGAAGTACGAGTTGTTGCCGTTCGGCGGCCGCGCCGCGCAGGTGAAGAGCGACGAGTTGTCCGGGTCGATCCCGGAGACCCAGCCGGCCCAGGCGAGGTCGTACTTCCCGCTTTGAAGGATGCCGCCCATGCCCACGGGTGCGAACAGCAGCGTCGCGATATACGGCTTCACGTCGGTCTCGACGCCCGCGGCGTGCAGCATCGCCTGCAGTTCCACGACGCCCCGGCGGCGCGTCGCGTTGCTCGTGTTGTACGTGATCTGGAGGGACAGGCGGTGGCCGCCCTTGGTCATGATGCCGTCCGGGCCGGGCGTCCAGCCGTCCTCGCGCAGGACCTCGCGCGCCTTCTCCGCGCTGGGCGGGTAGCGCGTGATGTCGGTCGCGTGCGCCCACATGAACGGCGGCAGGTCCTGATCGGCGGGCACGGCCGAGCCGTAGGTGAGGTCGGCCACGAGCTTGGGCCGGTCGATCGCGTACGTCAGCGCTTGGCGGACGCGCACGTCGTCGAGCGGCGGCCGCTTCGTGTTGAACTGCACCTGCTCGAACTCGTTGCGGTCCTGCAGCACCACGTTGAGGTCGGGAAGCTGCTTCAACTGGCTGTACTCTTGCGGCGACGCCTCGAACTGCCAGTCCAGTTCGTGGGTGCGCAACTCGTTGAGCTCGGTGTTCTCGTCGGGGACGATCTTGACGACGATGCTCTTGATCTTGGGCGCGCCGAGGAAGTACTTCTCGTTGGCCACGAACTCGAGATGGTCGCCGCGCGCCCACTGCTTGAGGATGTACGGTCCAGTACCGACCGGGGCGGAATTGTACGGGACGTTGTTGATGTCCGGATACTTGGCGAGCAGGTGCGCCGGGATGATCTCGTACGGGCTGTCGCTCTCGCCGAACAGCGTGTTGACGGCCGGAGCGAACGCCTGCTTCATGTGAAAGACGACGGTGTACGGATCCGGAGTGTCGACGGAGCGCACGAGGCTGTAGCCCGTCCGCGAGATGACGTTGTTCCGGCTGTTCATGATCGCTTGATACGAGAACTTGACGTCCTGACTCGTGAAGGGCGCGCCGTCGTGCCAGACGACGCCGTGCCGCAGTTTGTACGTGATCGTCAAGCCGTCGGCACTGATCCCGCCGTTCTCGAGCGTCGGCACTTCGGCGGCCAGCATCGGCACCTGCTTCTTGCCGGTCTCGTCGACCGAAACCAGGGCGTCGTTGGTCAGTCGAGCCAGCATCGCTTCGGTCGTGTTCGACGACAGCATCGGGTTGAGCGTGTTGGGTGGGGCCTGAATGCCGATGCGCAGCGTGTTCGGGATCGTCCAGGAGTGGCGCCCGCCGCTCCCGCCGGCACTCGTCGTTGCGACCTTCGTACAGCCGCAGAGTAACGCGACGGCGAGGAATGCGGCGAGTCGCCGCATCAGTGCGCGGCCGCCGTCGAGGCGACCGCGTCGCGCATCGTCTGCGCGACCTTCGGGGGCGCCGTCTCGAAGCGCTCGTGGCGCCACGAGTAGGTGCCCAGGCCCTGGGTCGCCGTCCGCAGGTCGGTGATGTAGTTGGTGAGTTCGCTCTGCGGCACGACGGCGACGACTTTCTGGAATCCGCGCGGCTCCGTCGGCTCGAACGATAGGACGTGCCCGCGCTTCGAGGTGATCGTGCCGAGGATCGTGGACGCCGAGTCGTCGGGCGCTACGACTTCCGCGTGGATCAGCGGCTCGAGCAGCACCGGGCCGCACTTCGGCAGCGCCTCGCGAATGGCCATCGAGGCCGCCGTCTTGAACGACGCCTCGCTCGAATCCACGTCGTGATACTGGCCGTCGATCAGCGTGACGTGCAGGTCGACCACCTCGAACTTTGCAACCGGGCCGTGCAGCAGAGCCTCGCGTACGCCCTTCTCGACGGCCGGGAAGAACGTTCTGGGAACGACGCCGCCGACGATCTCCTCGGAGAACGTCACGCCGTGGCCGCGCTCGCGCGGCTCGATGCGCAGGAGCACGTCGGCGAACTGGCCGTGGCCGCCGGTCTGATGCTTGTAGCGGGAGCGCTGCTCGGTGGGCTGCGTGATCGTCTCGCGGTAGGCGATGGACGGCGTCGACGTTTCGAGCGCGAGGTGATACTTGCGGCTGAGCCGGCTCGTCGCCATCGAGACGTGCGTCTCGCCGGCGCCGAGCAGCTGCAGTTCGTTGGTGAACTCCGCGCGGGAGACCGCGAGCGTCGGGTCTTCCTCGCACAGGCGCGTCAGCATCTGCGAGAGCTTGGCCTCGTCGAGGCGCTCCTTCGGGCGGATCGCGACGGCGTAGAGCGGCTCGGCCACCGCGGGAGCGGGCAACGGCTCGACGGTCGCCGCGGTCGACAGCGTGTCGCCCGTCAGCACGCCTTCGAGGCGCCCGATGGCGGCGATCTCGCCGGCCACGGCCGAGCCGATCGGTTCTTGCTTCTTGCCTTGCAGTTTGAAGAGCCCGGCCGCGCGCGCTTTGAGATTGCGCGTCGTGTCGACGAGCGACGCGTCGGCGGTCAGCGTGCCGTCGTGGATTCGCACGATCGAGATCTTGCCCGACTGGGGATGGATCGACGTCTTGATGACCTGCGCGCGCAGCGGCGCCGCCGGATCGCCTTCCGGCGCGGGGAACTGCTGCTCGATCACGTCGAGCAACGCGGAGACGCCGATGTCGCCGATGCCCGCGCCGACGAGCACGGGCACGATGAGGTCGTGTGACGTTTCCTCGCGCAAGTCGTTGCGCACTTCCTCGATCGGCGGCTCGACGCCCTCGAGCAGTTCCTCGAGAAGATGGTCGTCGAAATCGCCGAGCGCCTCGAGCAGTTTGGTACGGGCCTCCTGGACCGTGCCTTCCATCTCGGGCCCGAGCGAGATTTCCTTGGGGATGCCGTTCTCGACGACGTACGCGTGCTGCTCGGGGACGTCGATGTAGCCGCGAAAGTTCTCGGCCTCGCCGAGCGGCAGATGCTCGGCGACGACGCGCGTGCCGTACGCGTCGACGAGCGCCGCCAACGTGCCGCGGAAATCGCTGCCCTGCCGGTCCAGTTTGTTGACGAAGAAGCAGTGCGGCATCTTCCTCGCGTCGAGGAAGTCGACGAGGCCGCGCGTCTGGCGAACGCGGGTCGGGTCTGCCTCGATGACGATGACCGCGGCGTCGGCGCCGAGCAGCGCGATCTTCGTCTCTTCGAAGAAATCGACGAACCCGGGACAGTCGATGAACGTAACGTCGACGTGCTCGGTGCTCGCGTGCGCGAACGACACGCACGTCGATTGGCCGCGGTCGATGCACTCCGGCTCGAAGTCCGTCGTGGTCGTGCCGTCTGCGACGGAACCGCGCCGCGAGATCGCCTTACACTGCGCGAGAAGCCCTTCGACGAGCGTCGTCTTACCGGAGTGGTGGGGGCCGACGACCGCGACGTTGCGGATGCGAGCGTTCTGTGCCAAGGTTCAACTCCTCGTTGGGCGCGTTCGGGCCCGCAGGCGGACGGCGGCTAGCGGCGCGGCTTGGACGGGCTTTTCTTCGACGCTGACTTTTTGGGCGCGGCCTTCACCGCGGGCTTCTTGGCCGGCTTCTTCGCGGCCGCGGGCTTGGAGGTGACGCGCGCGCGCGCCGCCGGTTTGGGCGCGGCCTTCTTGGCCGCGGGCTTGGGCTTCGGCTTGGCCGGTTTGCTCGCAGGCTTCGCCGGTGCTTTAGCGGCGGGCTTGGCAGCGGTCTTCGGCTTGACGGCGGGCTTTGACGCCGCCTTGGGAGCGGGCTTTGACGCCGCTTTGGGAGCGGGCTTGGGCGCCGCCTTGGGGGCGGGCTTGGGCGCAGCCTTGGGAGCGGGCTTGGACGCCGCCTTGGGAGCGGGCTTGGGAGCCGCCTTAGGAGCGGGCTTGGGAGCCGCCTTGGGAGCCGCCTTGGGCGCCGCCTTAGGAGCGGGCTTGGGCGCGGCCTTAGGAGCGGCCTTAGGCGCGGCCTTAGGAGCGGGCTTGGCCGCCGCCTTAGGAGCGGGCTTGGCCGCCGCGACCTTTTGCGCGGGCTTCTCAGCGACGACGGCCGGCGTGGGTTCGGCGGTGGCGAGGTCGGCCTTGGGGAGCTTGGCGGTCTTCGCCGGCTTGGCAGCCGGTTTGGCGGCGGGCGCCGGCTCGGCGGCCGGCTTGGGGCGCGCCTTCGCGCGCGACGGGCGGGCGGCCGCGGCAGCGCCTGCGACGGCGGCCGGGACGGCCACCGGCTCCTCGGGCGGCGGGGGCAGCAGGCCCCGCTCCTGCAGCAGTTCCTTGGTCGCGCGCAGGGCCACGCGTGCCAGCCGGCCGTTGATCGGGAAGACCAGTTCGTTGATCTCCGCATCGTCGAGGATGGCGAGCATCTCGTCGAAGCCGTTGCCCTGGTCCTTCGGGCTGTGCGCGTCCGAGGCGATCGCGATGCCGACGCCCGCAGCTTTCGCCTTGCGCATCAGCCGCTTGGCCGCCTCGACGTAGCGGCGCTGCTGCTCGGGCTCGTCCGAGTAGCGGTAGACGAAGCGCGTACTGACCTGGACGGCCATGCCGCGCTCGGCACACGCCGCGATCAGGCGGTCTTCGTATTCCTCGAGCTTGTCCTGCGCGGGCCAGTGCCCGAACTTTGCCGGCGCGTAGAAATGGGCGACGATGTGGCCCGGCTGCTTCTCGATGGCCTCGAGCAGGGTCGCGACGTACAGTTCCCAGACGCGCTCGGTGCCGACGATGTCGAAGACCGAGACGAACTCCGGATTGTCGAAGGGCCACTGCCAGCCCGCCCCGTGCGCCGGGTGGTCGATCGCAAGGAAGTGGACCGAGCGGATCAGGCCGTCCGGACGCATGGCGTCGACGATGTTCTGGGCGTCGGGTCTCGCCCGCGGGTCGTTGTCGACCTCGGCGCCGATGGAGTAGCGCATGCCCCGGCGCAGGGCTTCCGAGACCACTGCCGCGTGGGCCAGGTCGACGCCGGCGGTCTCGGCCGCCCCGTACAGGTCGCCCGCCGCGGCGAGTTTGAGCGCCCGCCGGACGAGATTGACGGCCGCCGGGTCCTCGAAGGTCAGGTAGTTGATGTGGTCGGCGACCATCATGAAGCGCGGCCGGCCCCGGAGGGCGGCGTGGTAGAACCAGAGGAACAGCATCCGCGCCGAGTACGGGATCGGACGTTCCTCCGCAAACGGCTTGTGTTCGCCCTTGGCGTGACCGTGGGTGTCCGGAATCGCTGCGGTACGAGGGTCGCTCACGCCCGTCAGATTGGGCGCGGTCGGCGCAAGCCCTCCGAGCGACCGGCAACGGACCGCCCCCAGACAAAGAAAAAGCCGGCTCGCGGCCGGCGGACGAGGGTGCTTTAACGCGCAGATTTAGGTCTGCGCACCTCCAATCATCGTGTGGAAATTACGTTGAGAACTGTCCGAACTAACGATGACCACCTCCCTTCGTCCGTCTGTTACCTTCACTGGTCTCTACTTCTGAAGGAGCCGCGGACGTGTTACGGAGGCTCGCATTGGCGACGGGCACGCGGTAGCCCTCCATCGCGAGAATCCGCGCTTTGACCTCGAGGCCGTAGCCGTAATTATGCAGGTCGCCGTTGGCGTCGACGACGCGGTGGCACGGCACCAAAAGCGCGACCGGGTTGCGCGCCATGACCTGTCCCACGGCCCGCGCGGCCATGGGGTGGCCGATCTCGCGAGCGATCCAACTGTACGAACGCACCTCGCCCGGCGGAATCTCCATCGCTTTGTGCATCGCGGCTTGCTCGAAGTCGGTGAGCGTCGAGAGTTCGATGCCTTCAGGACCGGTCGACCACGTTGCGAAGTAGCGGTCGAGGCGCGCCCTCACGAAGTCGGGCAGCGGCGCCTCGCGCACCGGCCGGTGCAGCCGGCGTTCGACGTGCCGGCGAACCGCCTCGAAGCCCTCGCCGAGATCGATGCCGACGTAGGTGATCCCCGACGGCCGAAAGGCGACGTAGAGATCGCCGAGCGGCGAGTGGTAGCCGGCGACGCCGTCGGGCCCCGCATGATGGCGGCGCACCGTGGATTTGATGTGGTCGAGGATTTTCGGCACGAGGCCGGACGGGGGCTCGACGACCGGCAAGCACGACAGGCAGTAGACGACGCCTTCGTACTCGCGATAGAGTTCCTGGCACGTGGCGCAACGCCGCAAATGAGCGAGGACGTGCTCGCGGCGGGGCTCGACGCCGTCGCGCATCTCGTCCCAGAGCGCTTCTACGTCACAGCATCGCATGCGCGTCTCCCGTCGGAACGATGCGGCCGAGTTGCGGCCCGAGGATGCGGCGCAAGATGCGGACGGCGCGATGGACGTGCGACTTCACCGTGCCGATCGGCTGGCCCAGGATCTCGGCGATCTCCGGGTGGCTGCGACCCTCGATGAAGCGCAGCGTCGCAGCGGCGCGAAGATGCATCGGCAGCGCGAGCAGCGCCTGCTCGACGAGCGCCATGTCGCTGCCGCGCTCGACGATCGCCTCGGGGCGGTCCGGGCCTTCGCCCGTCCCGCTCAGCAGCGCGTCGGGATCGGCCAGCGCGTCGAGCGCGACGTTCGTCGGCTTCTTCGAACGCAGCCGGTTGCGCGTGACGTTAAGCGTGATCGTATAGAGCCACGGCTGTAGCCGCAGTTCCGCCCGCTGCTCGTCGGTCATCTTGCCGAGCGCTCGATACGCGCGCACGAACGAATCTTGCACGATCTCTTCGGCATCCTCGCGATTGCCCGTCATGCGCAGCGCGAAGCCGTAGAGCCTGCGCTGGTACTCGTCGACGATCGTTTCGAAGCGATCGACGGACGGTGCCAGACGCGCAGCCCGAGCCCCGTCGGACGGCGTCGCCGCCGGTGCGACCTGGGTAGCCCGCGGGGGAGGGACCAAACGTAACTCCTGCGTGAGGAGCGGTGCGAAAGCGCCCATTCTTTGCGCCACGACCGCGCCGGGAAATCAAAGGGTTTCGCGGCTTCCTCGTGCCGGGCTGGCTCGCCTCTGGGAGGCGGGCGGGCACTACCCCGAAGCGCCGGCCCGGATCCGGCGCCGGTAGACGATCATCACGCGGTCGGTCTGGGCCGGGTTGGCCAGGTTGCCGGAGACGGTTAGGGTGGCGTCCAGCATCAGGAGCACGGCGTCGGCCGTCCGGTAGTAGGCCGTCCCCCGCATATGGATGCGACCGCTCATGGCGAGGCTCGGGCGGCCCGGGAGCGGCCCGCTCATCGGTCCCTCGGCGTCGAAGCCGACGCCGGTCGCCTGCATGCCGTCGACGGGACCGGCGCCGGCGCGGCGTAGGCGGCCGTGGAGCATCGAGCCCGTCAAGGGCGATGCAAAGGAAAACGGCACGACCGCCTGCAGGTGCGCCAGATCGCGGAGGGTCTGCGGGTCCAACTGGACGGCAAACGGCTGGTTCAACACCGTGAGATAGTCGGGGTCGTCGTCTTCGAGGTCGCGCTGCTCGCCGTCCGCGGACACCTCAGCGGCGAACGTTGCTTTAGCGGAACTCGTCGCGCCCTGATCGACCCGCGTATACCGGATGCTTGCGTCGAAGAACGTCTTACCCCCCTCGCGCCGGATGGCGAGCGTCTGGGTTCCTCGATAGGTGATCTGCGACTGCGCGTCGGCGTCGCCGACCGCGTACGTGTCGGAGCCCGCCACGTCGTAGGTCAACGTAGGGGTCGCGGCGCGGGCCGAGCCTGCGAGCAAAACGCAACCGAGCGACGCGACCGCTAGGGCCGCGGGAGCGTTGGCGACTGCGCGTCCGATGGTGACGCACAGCATGTTCGGGCCGGCGTGGATTGCGCGCACGTTGTTCTTTGCAACGCACGTGCGTCGCGCACAGTTGCGTGGCGCAGCGCAGGTTTTTCGGTTTGGGCGTCGCAGGGGCGGAGATGCTCGGCGCGCGCACCCTCGCGGGTTGGTTCGCAGCCCTCGCACTGTGGGGCGCCGGGGGCATAGCGGCGCGCGCCGCCGAGACGACCGCCATCACGGCGAAGCTCGAGAGCATCTATCTGACGGCGTACGACGAGGCGATCAGCCGCCACGCGGTCGCGACGCGCGACGGTACGACGTATGTCTCGACGGGCGACATCGACGCGGAATGGCTCCGCGATGCGAGCGCGGTCGTCGAGCCCTACGCCGGCCTCGCCGCAAGCGACCCGCAGGTCGCTCGCACGATCCGCGGCGTCGTGGCCCGCGAGGCGCGCTACATCCAGATCGACCCCTATGCCAACGCCTTCTCCATCGACTACAAGGTCGTCGAAGAAAAGTTCGAGGTCGACTCGCTCCTCTACCCGATCTGGCTCGCGTCCCGCTACTGGCGGACGACGGGCGATCGAACGGTCTTCACGCCCCCGGTCAATCGGGCGTTCGAACGGGTGCTACGCGTGCTGACGCTCGAACAGCATCACGCGCGCCGCTCCCATTACCGCAATCCGCAGTTGGCGGACGGCGGGCGCGGCAGTCCGGTTCGCGACACGGGCATGCTTTGGACCGGCTTCCGGCCCTCGGACGATCCCTGCCGCTACCAGTTCAACATTCCGGTCAACGCCTTTGCGGTCGCGGTACTGGGCGAACTGAGCGACATCGAACGCGACGTCTACCGCAACCGGAAGGACGCTGCGTCGGCCTGGGGCCTGTCCGTGCAGATCCGGCGCGGCATCGAGCGCTACGGCACGATCATGGTTCCCCCGTTCGGCCGGATCTATGCCTACGAAGTCGACGGGATGGGCCATGCCGCCGCCATGGACGACGCGAACGTTCCCTCGCTTCTTTCGCTCCCTTACTTCGGCTTCGTCTCGCCGCGCGACTCGGTGTACCGGGCGACCCGCGACTTTTCGCTGTCGAGCCGCAATCCGTACTACTACGAGGGGAAGTTCGCCCGCGGCATCGGCAGCCCGCACACGCCGCGGGGGTACGTGTGGCCGTTGGCGCTCGTCGTGCAGGCCCTAACGGCGACCGATCCGGCCGAGGTCGCGCGCGTGATGCAGTACCTGGCAGCCTCCGACGTCGGGGATCACCGCTTGCACGAGTCGTTCAATGCGGATTGGCCCGAGTCGTTCACGCGCAACGACTTTGCGTGGCCCAACGCCCTGTATGCCGAACTCGTCCTGAGGCGGCGCGGCAAGCCGGTAACGGACCTGGTGCGCCCCGGCGACGTCCGGCCGCAGTAGCGGCCGCTCGGCGTTCTTCTAGGCGCGGCGCCTGGTGGGCTCGGTGCTGCGGGCGGCGAAAAAACGCAGCGACGCCACGCCGGAACAGACGACGACCTCGTCGGCGTGATGGAAGCTGCGGCCGTCCACCGTGACGACGAACGCACCCCGGTTCAGTCCGGCCAGCGTCGTGCGGATGCCGCGCTCCAGCTTGTCGTGGGGGGCGCGCGCCCCGAGCGCCTCGCGCACCGCGAGCGCCAGCAACTCGCCGATGCGCAGCGGCGTCGCGAGCGCGAACGCTTCGCTTCCTTCAGCTACGATCGTCCCGATGTCGACGGGCACGGGCACGCGAATCACGCCGCCGCCTTCGCGACCGACCCGCAACGCTCATTCTCGTTCGCTCCGGCCCGTGCGAGGCCGTCGCATCCCGGTGAACGAACGTGGCGGTCGATGGCTACGCGTACGCCGCGGGGCGGCCGTCACGAACGTTCCGGCGCTGCCACGTTCGCGGTCGTACCGCTTGCGATCGTCGTGATGGTTGCGGGGTTCCTCGCCGGCGCGGCCGTGCCGGCGGTGCGCAACGCCCTGCGCTCGCCGGCGCCGGCCGCGGCTTCGCCTGCGGCGAGGAGCACGCCGTGATCGAAGCTCAGTGCGCGGGAAGCGGGGGCTGTTTCTCCAGGTCGGCGGCGTAGCCGGCCTCGAGTTCGACCGGCTTGAAACCGGCAGCTGCGCTTCCCCGCATCGCCGCGGCCGCGTAGCCGTCCGGATAGACGTGCGCGCGGACGGTCACGACGTCGTCGGCCTTCACGTTCACGGGGCCGCCGTCGCGCGAGAACGGCTGCTCGTCGGCATGATCGTGGAGCAGCACGCGCCGGTAGATCAGGTGTCCGCTCGCGTCCACGACCTCCCACCAATCCGCGTAGTGCTCCATCCCGGTGTCGTTGCTGCGGATCGTCACGTCGAAGGTGTACGCGCCGGCGCGTCCGCTCGTCGACACCGCGGCCACGGTGGCGTCGGCCGCCGGTCTCGCGGCGCTCATCGCCGCGCTCGCCGGGAGCAGGAGGAGGGCCGCGGCCAGGGCGAGCGTCCAGGCCGGCGCCGAGCGCGGCCCGCTAACAACGGCCACGGCGCAGCGCGATGGGGTCCATGCCGACGGGTTCTTCGGAAAACGTCATCCTACTGCCACCCGTTTCTTATCTCGGCGGGAGGCAATCGGCGCTTCGGTGGGATAGACGACGGCGATGCGAACCCGCTCAGCCGCCGCCCTCCTCGCGATGCTCGTGCCGTTCCTCGTTGGCGTTACGACCGCAGCCGCCCAGGCCGCGGATACGCTCACGAACGTCGGCGTCGCGGCGTTGCCGGGCGGAGGCGCGCGCATCACGGTCGGTTTCAGCGGCGGGCCGCCGCCCAAGTTCACCGTCGCGGGAAGCGGAACGACCGAGACGTCCGTGATCTTCCAAAACGTCGAGCTCGGCCCGAACGTGCCGCCGTCGGTGGCCGGCAGTCCCCCCGTCCAAGCGATCACGCTGTCCGAGGTCGGCAACAACGTCGCGCTCTCGCTGCACCTGGCGAGCGTCGTGCCCGTGCGCGTGCAGCCGGGCGGCGGCTTCATCGTCATCGAGGTGCCGAAGCCGACCAAGGCCGCCGCCGCAAACGCGGACAACTCCGACGATGACAGCGGTCCGACGCCGCCTACGCCGAGCGGCCCCGGTATCGGCCAAGTGACCGAGGTGATCCCGCTCAAGTACGCCGACGTCAGCGAGATCGCCGGCGTGCTCGTGCAGGGCGCCAACGTGCCATCGAACGACAATTTCAACCCGCAGACGTCGAACTTCGGGTCGCAGTCCTTCGGCGGCGCGACCAACGGCATCACTCCGCCGTTCCAGCAGCCGCAGTTCCAGCAGGGCGGCGTCTTCGGCAACCAGTTCGGCGGCAATAACCAGGGCCTCGCCCAGCGCATCAACGACAATATTGCCGTCGACCGCCGGCTCAACGCGATCATCCTCACCGGCACGCCGGACGTGGTCGCCGCGCTGAAGTCGGTGATCGATAAGCTCGACGTTCCGCTCGACAGCGTTCTGCTCGAGACCCAGATCGTCGAAATCGACGAGAACGGCGCGAAGGACCTCGGCATCGACTTCAACGCGCAGGGCGTGATCGCGAAGGCGACCTACACCTCCGCCAGCGGGCAGTTCGGCACCGGCAACGCGACGTTCCAGGCCAACCTGTACGCACTCATATCGAAAGGCGAGGGCAAGATCCTCGCCAAGCCGCGCATCCTGGCGCAGAACGGCGCGCCGGCGTCGATCCTTACCGGCGACGCGCTGCCCATCATCACGACCGTCATCGTGGCGGGCACCAGCGCGGTCACGTCGCAGCAGGTCAACTACGTCAACGTCGGCGTGAACCTGCAGATCCAGCCGCGAATCGCGTCGGACGGCTACGTCACGTCGCACGTCTTCTCGGAGGTGTCGAGCGTCACGGCGTACACGCAGGGCATCCCCCAGATCAGCCAGCGTCAGGCGCAAACGACGGCGACGGTCAAGGACGGCGAGTCGTTCGTCATCGGCGGCCTGCTCTCGTCGACGGAGATCAAGACGACCTACAAGACGCCGTACATCGGGGAGATCCCGCTCATCGGCGGCCTCTTCAACCGCATCAGCACGACGTCGCAGAACACGAACCTCTACATCGTCGTGACGCCGCACATCGTCTCCCGGCACGTGCCGGTCGGTGCGGCGACCGGTCAGCCGGCGCCGCTGACGCCGTAGCCGGTCAGCGCTTCGAGGGCGCTCCTGCGAAGCGGGTCGCTACGGCGCGCAGGTCGTTGCCGACCAGAAGTTCGACGGCCAGCGCCGTCACGAACGTGTAAATCGAGAGCGGCACGAAATCCGTGGCGGCAGCGTCGGCGATCGGCAGCAACATCACGGTCGCGGCGGCGACGAACAGCATGCCGACGAACGCGCTGAACGCGCCCGCCGCAAGCGCCTTCGGGCTGCGCAGCGCCGCCAAGACGTCGCGGACGACGATCGCGGGCGAGCGCGTGCCGACGTTCCAGACGGCCAGCGCGCACGTCTCGAGGACGATCGCGCCTGCCAGCCGCAGGATGGTCTCCGCTTCCGTGGTCAGTCCTGCGGCGGGGTCGCGGCTGCCGCTGCGGCCGTGGTGAGCGAGCCCAGGGCCGCGCTCTTGAGCACCTTGAGGCCCAGCATGGCGCACTTCATGCGCGCCGGGCTGATGCCGATGCCGACGTTCTCGATGACGCTCTCGGCGGGGATGTGGGCCACTTCCTCGAGCGTCTTGCCGCGGACGCCCTCGAGCAGCATCGAGGTGGCGGCCTGGCTGATGGCGCAGCCGCGGCCCGAGAAGCGGACGTCTTCGACCTTGCCGTCGAGCAGCTTCAACTCGACGCGGATCTGGTCGCCGCAGAGCGGGTTCACGTCCTCCGCGCACGCGTCGGGGGCTTCGAGGTGGCCGAAGTTCCGCGGGTTGCGGTAGTGGTCGAGGATGTATTCTTTGTAAAAGTCGTCCATCGGCAGCCGTAACGTCAGAGCTTGAAGACGCGGGCGGCCTGACGCAGCCCGGCCACGAGCGCTTCGACGTCGCGCTCCGTGTTGTAGACGTAGAAGGACGCGCGGGCGGTTGCGGGCCAGCCCATTTTCCGCATCAGCGGCATCGTGCAGTGGTGCCCCGCCCGGACGCAGACTCCCTGGGTGTCGAGGATCGAGGCCACGTCGTGGGCGTGAACGTCGCCGAGGTTGAAGGGGATGACCCCGGCGCGCTCCCCGCTCCTGGGACCGTAGATCTCCAGGCCGAGCGGCTCCAACTCGCGGAGCGCCTCGAGGGCGACCTGCGTCAGGGCGCGCTCGTGGGCCCGGACCCAGTCCATGCCGACGCCCTCGAGGTAGTCGACGGCGGCGCCGAGGCCGATCGCGTCGGCGATGTTGCTGGTGCCCGCCTCGAACTTCCAAGGCAGTTCGTTGAACGACGTCTCCTCGTAGGAGACGCTGCGAATCATGTCGCCGCCGGTCAGGAACGGCGGCATCGCCTCGAGCAGTTCGCGCTTGCCGTAGAGGAAGCCGATGCCCGTCGGGCCGCACATCTTGTGGCCGCTGGCGGCGAAGAAGTCGACGTCGAGCGCGCGCACGTCGACGGGCATGTGCGGGGCCGACTGCGCGCCGTCGATCAGGACGACGGCGCCCGCGGCGTGCGCGCGCGGCACGATCGTTTCGAGCGGCGCGATCGTGCCGACGGAGTTGCTGACGTGCGATAGGGCGACGAGGCGCGCCCCGTCGAGCAGGTTGTCCAAGCCGTCGAGGATGTGGCGGCCTTCGGCATCCACCTCGATGAAGCGCAACTGCGCGCCGGTTTTGGCCGCGAGCAACTGCCACGGGACGAGGTTAGAGTGGTGCTCCAACTGCGACGTGACGATGGCGTCTCCGGGGCGCAGGTTCGTGAGGCCCCACGAGAACGACACGAGGTTGATCGCCTCGGTCGTGTTGCGCGTCCAGACGATCTCTGCCGGCTCCGCGGCGTTGACGAATCGCGCGACCTTCGCGCGCGCGCCTTCGAAGGCGTCGGTGGCCCGCTCGGCGAGTTCGTAGACGCCGCGATGGATGTTCGCATTGTCGGTCGTGTAATAGTGGACGAGCGCGTCGATGACGGCCTGGGGCTTCTGCGACGTCGCCGCCGAGTCGAGGTAGACGAGCCGCTGCCCGCGCGATGTCGGCTTGGCGAGGATCGGGAAGTCGGCGATGATGCGGGCTTGCTTTTCGGCTTCCCTCTCCGTCGCGATCACGCCGCGCCTTCCAGTTTGCGCGCGATCTCGCGTCGCAGGTGGTCGCGCAATTCGTCCATCGGGAACGACGCCAGCGCCGGCTCGAAGAAGCCGAGCGCGATCATCCGTTCGGCCTCGGCGCGCGAGATGCCGCGGCTCTGGGCGTAGAAAATCTCGTCGTCGTCGATCGAACCGACGGTAGCGCCGTGGAACGCCTTGACGTCGTTCGATGCGATCTCGAGGGCCGGGATGGACTCGATGTGCGCCTTGCGGCCGAGCAGCAGGGCGTCGTCGCGGAGCGATGCGTCGCTCGCGTTCGCATGCTCGGCGATATGGATGTTGCCGAGATAGCGCCCTTGGCCGCGCTCGGTCGCCGCGGTCCGAACGACCGTGACGGAGCGCGTCTCCGGCGAGTCGTGGCGCGTCTCGGTTTCCAGATCGACGTGCTGGTCGCCGTCGGCGAAGAAGATGCCGCCGACGTCGATCCGCGCGTTGCGGCCGGCCGCGGTGATGCGCACGCGGTCGAGGCTCAATCCGCCGCCGAGGTCGGCGACGGCGAAGGCGAGTGTGCCGCCGCGCTCGACGACGCCGCGCCGCGTCGCGATGACGGTGGCATCGGAGCCGGCCTCCTGCAGCACGACGTACGTCAGCGTGCCGCCCTCCTCGACGACGAGTTCGCAGAGCGGACCGAGAAACGGCGCGTGCGGCGACGTGCCTGCGCCCGTTCGCAGGCGCTCGACGACCGTCGCGGACGCTCCCGCGCCGACGCGTACGAGCGTGTACGGGAAGATGGCCTGCTCGCGCGCCTCGTAGGCGAGCACGAGCGGCTCCTCGACGCGACGCCCGGGCGGGACGTCGACGAAGACGCCGCCGTGCTGAAACGCGAGCGCGAGCGACGCGAACTTGTCGTCGCGCGTATCCAGCGCGCGGCCGCGCGCGGCCGACAGCGCCTCGGCCCGGCGATCGCTCGCGCCGTCGAACGCCTCGACCATGCCGCCGCGAGCATCGCACGTCGAAGCGCCGTCGATTTGGGTGTAGACGATGTTGCCGGCGAGCGGGCCGACGGGTGCGTAGAGGTCCGCTTGCGTCTCGGCGCCGGGGGGGCGTTGACCCGACAGATCGAGCGAGGCGAGGTCGCGCTTCCAGTAGCGTCCGCGCGCCGGGCCGCGGGCCGGCAGTTCTTCGTAGCGTGCCAGGGCATCGTAGCGTTCCTGCGCGGTAACGGACCGTTCGCCGCGGCGTTCGACGAGCGCGGCGAGGCTGGCGGCGTTAAAGCCGGTCAGGCCTAACGGTTGCGAGACGGGCTCAGACGGCGCCACCGGCGACCTCTTCGCGCAGCGCCTCGTAGCCTTCGCGCTCGATCAAGTTCGCGAGTTCGGGACCGCCGGACTTAACGATGCGTCCGTCCATCATGATGTGCACGACGTCGGCGGTGATGTGCTGCAGGATGCGCGGATAGTGGGTGATGATGAGGAACCCCGTCTGCTTGCCGGCGTCGCTCTTGCGCAGCGCAGCGACGGAGTTGCCGACGGCCCTGAGCGCGTCGACGTCGAGACCGGAGTCGGTCTCGTCGAGGACGGCGTACCTCGGGGCGAGGATGCCGAGTTGCAGCATCTCGAGCCGTTTCTTCTCGCCGCCGGAGAAGCCGTCGTTGACGTAGCGGCTCATGAAGGCGACGTCCATGTCGAGGGCGTCCAACTGCTCGAAGACGAGCTGGCGGAACTTGGCGGGCGGGAGGTCGTCGGGGTGGACGGCCTGGCGCGCCGCACGCAGGAAGTTGGCCACCGAGACGCCCGGAATGGCGGCCGGGTACTGAAATGAGAGGAAGAGCCCGGCCCGTGCGCGCTTGTCCGGCGGCAGTTCGAGGAGGCTCTCGCCGTCCAGCGTCACCGAGCCGGCCGTCACGTCGTAGTTCGGGTGGCCGGTCATCGCGAACGCCAGCGTGGACTTCCCGCTGCCGTTGGGACCCATCAAGGCGTGGACCGAACCGGGCTCGACCACGAGGTCGATCCCCTTGAGTATCTCCGTGCCGGCCACGTTGACCCGGAGCCCGTCGATGCGCAGACCCTGTTCCGCCATATCGTTCATGGTAGCCCGGCGTTCGGCGGAAAGTCAAGGAAAGCCTGGACTATCTTCGCAATTCGTGCTAGAGTCGGGGAGCATGCAGGACGCACGCTTTTTTCAGTCCACCCGCGGCCGCATCGTGACCGAATTGCGCCGCCGCGGAGCGGCCTCGGCCGTGGATCTCGCCGGCCAGTTCGGGCTGTCGGCCAACGCCGTGCGCCAGCAACTGGTCTGCCTGGAGCGCGACGGCTTCGTCGCGGAGCGGTCCGTCAAACGCGGCCCGACCAAGCCGACGCTCGAGTATTCGCTGACGCCGGCCGCCGAGACGCTGTTCCCGCAGCGCTACGATCTGATGCTGAACGCGGTGCTGCGCGAGGTGCGCGAAGAAGGTGGCGAGGACGCGATCCGTTCTCTCTTCGAGCGGATGGGCAAGCGCGCCGCCGGCAAGTACCGCGGCCGCCTCGAGGGCAAGAACACGCGCGACCGGGTCATCGAGATCTCCGATTACCTCCGCTCAAAGGGGGTCGAGGCCGAGGTCGTCGAGACCGAGCGCGGCATCGAGTTGCGCGAGCATAACTGTCCGTTCGCGCGCACCGTTGCCGAGCACCCTGAGGTCTGCAGCGTCATCCACACGATGCTCGACGATGCGGTGCCGAGCGGTGCCGAGCAGGTCGAGTCGCTCGCAACCGGCGGCAGCGCCTGCCGGTTCGAGATTCCAGCAAGCTAGAGGAGCGCGCGCCCGGTGAATTTTGCCAAGTTTCAGGAACTGGTCGAGAAGCGTACCGGCTTTCGGACGATGGACGACGCTATGGCGACCGGCGAGTACTTCAGCGACTCGTGCGGCGACATGTACACGTATTACCTGAAGGTCGGCCCCGGCGACGTCATCGAGGACGTCTCGTACTTCACGACCGGCTGCGGCTTCGGGACCGCGACCTGTAGCCTGCTGGTGGATCTCGCGCACGGGCGGACGATCGACGAGGCGTACGCCATCACGGACGCGCAGATCGAGGCCGAACTCGACGGCTACCCCGAAAAGAAGAAGGACTACCCCGAGCGTTCGCTGGCCGCATTGCGCGCCGCGATCGACGACTATCGCAGCAAGCGCGCCGCCGGAGCCATCACCGACGCGATGCTCGAGCGGGCCAAGGCCACGGCTCCGCCGCGGGTCGTGCCGGCCGCGCCCGTCGAAGCCGCCGCAGAACCGGCCGGGCCGCGCGTCGTCGCCGACGGCGGCGTCCTCACGATCAAACTGCGCTAGCCGCCGCGGCGGCGCCGGGCAAACGAAAACGGCCGCGGCATGGAGCCGCGGCCGTTCCGATTTTGCGTGAGCCTAGATTACTGGACCATCACGGCGACCGGAGCCGACGAGATGCCGTTCGTAACGACGACCAGCGAACTCTGGCCGAGTTCGATGCCCGACGGCACGTCGAACTGCGTCGAGACGATGGCATTCGACGC
>Ga0182016_10002476_pt1 | contig 21707 bp, 21 predicted proteins | sample 712S2MmetaG_FD_120491 | JGI IMG/M metagenome (GOLD analysis project Ga0182016, IMG submission 120491) | Permafrost microbial communities from Stordalen Mire, Sweden - 712S2M metaG | ecosystem: Environmental > Terrestrial > Soil > Wetlands > Permafrost | place: Sweden: Stordalen | collected... | reverse complement strand
GAGCAGCAACTAGGCACCGGGCATGCCGTCATGTGCGGCGAAAGACAGTTGCAAGGGAACTCAGACTGGATGGTCGTGCTGAACGGCGACGGTCCGCTGCTGCGGCCGGAAACGCTCACATCGCTGGTGAACTTCGCGGCATCGCGCGAGGTGGGGGCTGTCATGATTACGGCCGATCTGGAAGACCCCACGGGCTATGGTCGCGTGATTCGCGATCAAGTGGGGCGGGTGGCCGCGATTGTCGAGGAAAAAGCGGGTACGCCCGAGCAGTTGGCCGTAAAGGAATCGAATACGGGCCAATATTGCTTCCGTTCGGATTTGTTCTGGAAGCATGTGACTCAGCTCCTGCCGAATAATCCGGCGAAAGAATACTACCTGACCGACATGATCGGCATTCTGATTCAAGCCGGTCACGCCGTGGAAGCCTTTAAGGTGGCGGACGCCAGCGAGCTGACGGGGATTAACAACCGGGTGGAACTGGCCCGCGTGGACGCGACGTTCCGCGAACGAAAAGTGCGTCAACTGATGCTGGACGGCGTGACGGTTCAGAACCCGGAAACGGTGACGGTGGATGCGCGGGTGAAAGTAGGGATGGACACGATCATCGAGCCGTTTGCGCGGCTGTTGGGCGTGACGCAGGTGGGAGAGAACTGCCGGATTGGGGCGCATTCGATTCTGATGAACGCCGAGATTGAAGGTGGAGTCACTGTCCATCCGTTCTCGATGGTTCAGGAGGGCCGTTTGTGCTCGGGCGCTCAGGTGGGTCCGTATTCTAGGATCAGACCAGGCAGTACGGTCGGCCCCGGAGCGCACGTAGGTAACTTTGTGGAACTGAAGAAAACGCATGTGGGTGCGGGCGCCAAGGCCATGCACCTTGCGTATTTAGGCGATTGCACGGTGGGAGAGCGCACCAATATCGGAGCGGGAACCATCACCTGTAATTTCGATGGAGTCGACAAGCACCAGACGGGAATCGGCAAGGATGCTTTTGTGGGCAGCAACGCAACCCTGGTGGCGCCGGTGGAAGTGGAGGACGGATCTTACATCGCAGCGGGCAGCGTGATTACAGAACGGGTGCCCGCCGGGTCACTGGCTCTGGGGCGCGCGCGGCAAGTGGTGAAGCAGGGCTGGGTTGAGAAGCGACGCGGCCCCACAGGGTCCAGCAATTCCGCTGATTAGGCCGATGCAGCCGCGGCTGGAGTGGATTTCCCTTTTTGGAAGCACTCGCGGCAGAAGACAGGCCGACCCTGTGTTGGCCGGAACGGCACCGTAGTCTCTCGACCGCATTGGGAACAGTTGGTGGAGGTTTCCACGCGGCCATGGCCGCCGTTCCCCGACCCTTGCCGCTTTTGCTTGCAAGTCCGGCAACGTTTGGGTTCGTTTTTGAAATTCTTATCGTGGAAAAAACTTTGCTCGCCCGCGGTGAAGATGAAATCGGCCCCGCAGTCGGCACATTGAAGGGTTCGGTCCTGAAATTCTGACATTGGCTGCTCCTGCAGTTTCCGGGCAAGCTTCGCCCTTTGGATTTCGGGCCGGGGATGGACCCGGCCCGTTTCGTCCTTTGAAAACGCAGCTGCAAGGAACGCGACTTACTCGACGTCCCGGCGTGTCTTCTTCTTATTGCGCTTGCGCGCCAACGCCTGCTTCACGCGTTTCTTTTCACCGGGCTTGAGGTAGAAGGAGTGACGTTTCACCTCTTTGATGATGTCCTCCTGTTGCACCTTACGCTTAAACCGGCGAAGGGCATTCTCAATTGTTTCGCCCTCTTGAAGTTTTACTTCTGCCAAACTAAAAACACCTCAATCCATCCGCTGGGTGACCTCGTCGCGGCCGAGCCACGAATTTGCAAGGTACTGATATCATATGGACTTGGGCGGAAATGTCAAGTCCAATCGGACGAAAAGATCGATAAAATCGTCGCGCCCGATGGTTACTTTGGATGGCGGGAGAGTTTAGCGTGACTGAAAACCAAACAGAAACGCGCGGCCCTGCGACGCAATCGGCAGTCTCTCAAGCGTAGCACGCCGATTACTTGGCCAGGCGGAGAAGCTGGCCGGCGATGGTGTTGAAGGCTGCGCCCAGTTGATCGGCGGAGTTGACCTGAATGTAGAAGCCGCTGTTCTGGGAGGAGTTATAAGAGGTGGAGTCCTGCGTATTGGCGAGGCGCTTGAGCAGCACCGCATCCGTCCCGCCGTCGCCGCTATAGCCTACGGTGTAGATCGTGACCGGCTGCATATTGGTTTGCGAGCGGACGGTACGTCCGATATTATCGGTGTCATTCCACGCCGCGATGGCTCCGGTGTTTCCGCTTGACAGGTCCGTCGGATCGTAAGCCACGCCGGCGTAGGGTTGCGTGGAAGTCCCGTTCGGAAGATCCAAAGTAGATTGCGGGTATGCGCTTCCGCTGGTGGACGTGTTGTAAATGTCGTACGGCGGAATCTGGGTGAGGTCGGACAGTACGAAATTGTTGTTGTTCCCGAGCCCGATACAGTTGGTCAGGGCAGCCGCTGGGCTGGATTGCACCAGGTCTCCGCTTCCGGCCTGGCCGTTGCCCGGGTTCTGGAGCCACCAGGTGAGCGTGTTCGAGGTGTCATACGCCGACAGCAGGAACAAGCCGAACGGAGACGACCAACTGCCGGGATTGCCGGGCACGGCAATGGTGCCCATCATCTGATTGCTCGTTCCCGAAGCTGGTTTATATTTGCAGGGGCTAGAGGAAGCAACAACGTCATTCGCCGCGATGTTGGGACTGACGGCGATGGAATCGGGAACACCATCGGTGAACAGGACGATCGAATTCTGGGCGTTGTCGATTCCTCCGTTTAATGAATAGTCGCGATTGTGGGCCTTCTGCAGTTCGATGTAGGCGAGGGCGAGAGCCTCGGGTGTCCCTGTGCCTCCGCCAGCCGCCATGGCCTGAAGCTGGGTCATCATTGGTCCGGTGGTCGCAGTGGTGTCAAAGGAAGTATCCGGCCCCCCGGACGAGGTTGGAGAATTGTTATAGGGGCGAGTGGTGGGGTACGCGACCATGGCGCTGGTGCTCAATACGACCAGGCCGACTTCGTCGAAGCCGGGAGTAAACATACCGGCGAACGACTCCGCGCCCAATTGCATCTCGGTAAAGACGTTCAACCCGCTGATCGGGTCGGTGGCATTCATGGATCCGGAGCGATCCAGCACCAGGACGACGCGCGACGTTCTCCGGGTGGCAACCGCGCTGGCGTAGACCGTAGCGGCATTCACGCGAAACACGCGCAGAAAGATCAAGGGTACTTGCACGGACGCGGACACTGTAATGGTGGCCAGCCCGGAGGTTAAGGAATAATTGATGGAAGGCTGCAGGTTCGTGGTCCCCCAATAACCGATCGGGAAGTTGGCATTCAGGAACTCGCCGGCGATCTCCGAAGGGTTTGCCGGGGTGCCGAGCAGCCTCCCCGCCCCCAATGCCGCGCCGTCGGCCGCGGCTCCCAGTTTGGCCTCGACGATGTATAGGATGGTTCGATCTACTGCGAGCCCGATCAATCCGAACAGAACGGGGAGAGTCATGAGAAACAGGATCATGACCGATCCATATTGCCGGGTGAAATCTGTTTTGTGCATGCGAGGTGCCACTTACAAAAAGTAACGGCGGATCGCGAACAAACTTCCTACGGCGTTAATCTGAGTTTCTGGGAAATTTCCAGAGGCCGCTGCCCCGCTTCATTTCGAAAGGCGCAAAAGCTGGCCGGCGATCGTATTGAAAGCCGCCCCAAGCTCATCGGCCGAGTTCACCTGAACATAAAAACCAGTCTGCTGCGACGAGTTGTAAGAGGTGGAACTCTGCGTGTTCGCGAGCCGCTTCAACAGCGTCGCATCCGTACCGCCGTCGCCGCTGTAGCCGATGGTGTAGATGGTGATGGGCTGCATGGCGTTTTGCGAACGAATGGTCTGACCGATGTTGTCTGTGGTATTCCACGCCGCAATCGCCGCGGTGTTGGCGTTGTTCAACGCGGTAGGATCGTAAGACATCCCGGCGTAAGGCTGCGAGGACGTTCCGTCCGGAAGGTCTAAGGTGGATTGCGGGAACGCGCCACCGCTGGTCGACGTGTTGTAGAGGTCGTAGGGCGGAATGCTCGTCATATCCGGCAACGGATAGAAATTACCGCCATTACCAAAACCGGAGCAGTTCAGGAAAGCGATCGAGGGAGTGGCCTGGACGAGGTCTCCCGTTCCAATCTGGCCGTTCCCGGGATTCGCGAGCCACCACGACAAACTGTTCGAATTGTCGTAGGCCGACAGCATAAACAATCCCAGAGGGCCATACCACGAACCGGGGTTGCCCGCAGTCGCGATGGTGCCCTTCATCTGCGCGATGCTTCCCAAAAGGATCGATTGGTATTGGCACGGACTGGAGGGATCGATAACGGAGTGCGTGGAGCTGTTCGGGCTGACGGCAATGGAATCGGGGACTCCGTCCGTAAACAGCACGATCGAGTTCTGCGCGTAATCCACTCCGCCGTTCAATGCCGCATCCCGGTTATGCGCCTTCTGCAGTTCGATATACGCCATGGCTAGGGCTTCCGGTGTTCCGGTGCCGCCGCCCGCCGCCATCGTTTGCAACTGCGTCATCATGGGTCCGCTGGTGGCTGTGGTATCAAAAGCCGTATCGGGGCCGCCGGCGGAGGTTGGGGAGTTGTTGTAAGGGTGCGCGGTTGGGTAGGCCACCAGGGCGCTGGTGCTCAGCACCACCAGTCCGACTTCGTCAAAGCCAGGAGTGAACATCCCGGCGAAGGATTCCGCACCCAACTGCATTTCGCTGAACACATTCAGTCCACTGACGCCGTCGGTAGTGTTCATGGAACCGGAGCGGTCGAGGACCAGGACGACGCGCGACGTTTTGCGAGTGGCCACCGCACTGGCGTAAACCGTTGCGGTGTTGACGTGGAAGATGCGGAGGAAGATCAAAGGCACCTGGACCGAAGCGGAGACGTTTATCGTGGATAGGCCGGAACTCACTGTGTACGAGGTGCTCGGCTGCAGGTTCGTGCTTCCCCAGTAGCCCGCGGGGAAATTGGCGTTCACAAACTCCCTGGCGATTTCGGGCGGGTTCGCGTTGGTTCCGAGCAATCTCCCCGCGCCTAACGCGGCGCCGTCCACCGACGCACCCAGTTTCGCTTCGACAATGTAAAGGATAGTCTTATCCACCGCGAGCCCGACCATTCCGAACAGGATGGGAAGAGTCATCAGGAACAGGATCATGACCGATCCACCTTGCCGGGAATCCCTGCCTCCCGAAGGCCTCAGCCGGAGCGGCCTCACTAACACTCCCTCTTAGGGCTGAGCGCGGGTTGGGTGGGGCAAAAACTCGCAGGCTTCGCGGCTTCCATTACATAGAGCAACGCGAGAGAAATGCAAACTCTTCTGTACACTTATTTGAATAGTATCACGATGTCCTACACTTATTCGGGTCTAAGTGCAGCAGTGCTTTTCAATAACTACTAATATTGTTTGAACAGTAAGTCCCGTTATTCAACTGATAAGACAAGTACTCAGGTTTACGCTCGTCCGGCTTGCTGCCTATCGCATAAATCCGACCTCTGCCAAGCTCGTCAACTGGCGCTTGAGAGTAATTCCTGATATTCGTCCGGACTCAGACGCCGTGCCGTGGCTTTCCGCGACGATGCGCTCGTCGCAGCCTACGATCAAGAATCGAGAAGTTTCGGAATTAAAACCGGGACAACTCAGAAAAGACCGAAAGAGTAAGTTTCCGCATTCCCGAAATAGGGCTTAAATTGCCATGCCTGCCCGGCCGCCTCCGCGAGATACAGAGTTTGACCCGAAGGCAGGCCACTGATTACACCGCTTACATCCTGATAGGGATTGATCGAATTGAAACTGGCCACGTCCCCGGCTTGGGTCACATACTGCAACTGCGAGATCTTTCCGGTGCCCGCGGCGAGAGTCACGCCTGTGGGACCACTGGTGAGCGGACTGCCCAGGTTACTGTTGCGGAGCGCTGTGTTGCCAAACTCCTGTCGTTGTGTGAAGACCCATTTCTGATAATTCGTACACCCGTTGGGCATATTCGTGACTGAGTTCCAGGCTCCCACGGCCTGGCATTGGGACTCATCGACATAGATCAGGTTCGAAAGGATCACGAGAGCGGCGCTGCTGGAACCCGCGCTGCTGAGACCGAGTGAAGATCCAAGCTGGTAGAGAATGGTGTCGTTCCCGGGCTGCGAGAAATCGACGCCCTTGGCGTACATGTGCCCGGCATCCCTCGCCAATTGGACGGTTTGCAACGTACGAATCAGGTCGATTCCAATGCCGCTCGCCCCGATAAAAAGCGGCACGAGCATCAGGGTGATGAAAATGAACTCGACCAGGGAGCCGCCGGCGGAAGTTTTTCTTCGTCGAGGAATAGCGCGCATTAGTCTAAGGGGCCGTCCCGACGCACGGCGGATTCGTATTGGGTTCAATAAGGTCGGACGAATATACGGTTACGGGCAATGTGGACTGCGACAGGCTTCCCATGCCCATGATGGGCATCAAGGGCTTGACGGGAAAAGCTTGCACCGACACTTGCATGATGTTGCCCGGCGCGTCCGCGTTCGATTGGGTCGATACATCCGTGGTGCTCGCGGTCGAGCCAGGAGGCGGCACGGCAAAGTAGTTGACTTTGATGTAACTCAGCCCGCTGGTTCCGTTCAGCAAGCCCATCGAGTTACTCTGCACAAGAGCTTTAACGACACCGGTGAGGCAGGAGCTTCCAGACATCTGGCTTGAAGTCAGAGTGATCCCCGTCCGAACGGCCTGTCTTACCGCACGCTGCATGGACGCTTTGGCGATCGTGGGCCACGCGATATCCACCAATACGGTCATAAAACCCAATAGTGGAAATAGAACAAGCGTGAATTCAACGAGCTGCGAGCCGCGCCGAAGACGCCGACGTGTTGGAATGTTCTGGATAGACCTGCTGATGCCCACGAATACGAGAGTATCACAAAAACTCCCTATTTCATTGGGTGAAACATGCGGATGCTTCACGATAACTACCAGATTCGTGCTGGGCGGAAAGTCCTGCTGTTCAAGAGAACAGACAGGTACCAAGGTTGTAGGGGATGGAGGGAACTTATCGAGTTTCTTCAGAGTACTTTTGTACTATGTTCCCTCCTTCTAGTCATTTGGCGAGCCTCAGTACTTGACCGGCGATGGCGGCGAATGCCGGCCCCAGGTCGGCTGCTGAGTTGACCTGTATATACATCCCGGTGGACTGCAGCGAATTATACGAACTGGAACCCTGGGTATTAGCGAGCCGTGTCAAAAGACTGGCATCGGTACCCCCGTCGCCGCTATACCCAATGGTGTAAATCGTAACCGGCGGCATGGAGCTTTGCGCACGAATGATATTACCGACATTATCCATAGCGTTCCAGCACGCGATGGCTGTATTCGTGCCGCTGGAAAGGTTGGTGGGGTCGTAAGTGACACCGGCGTAGGGCTGGCTCGAAGTTCCGTTCTGCAGATCGAGAGAAGCGAGAGTGTACGCGCTGCCATTCGTTGACGTACCGTAGTAGTCACTGGAAGGAATGCTGGCCAGGTCGGACCATGTCCGGTAGTTGCTTCCGCTGCTGTCGAGGCCCGCGCAATTCAGCAGCGCCGTGGCCGGGCTCGACTGAATGAGATCCCCCGTTCCCACCCGGCCGTTGCCCGGGTTCTGTAGCCACCACGCCAGCGTGTGAGTGCTGTCATAGGCGGAGAGCAGGAACAATCCCGCCGGCGGGTTCCAGCTTCCGGCATTGCCTGGGGTGACGATGGTTCCTGTCATGATCGAGCTGCTCCCTCCGCCGGGATTGTACTGGCAGGGGCTGCTGGGGCTGAGGGCGTTGTTGGACGGATTGTTGGGGCTGACAGCCAGGGAATCCGGAACGCCATCGGTGAACAGTACGATGATGTTCTGCGCGTTATCCACCCCGCCATTCGCGGCATAGTCTCGATTGTGGGCCTTCTGCAGCTCGATGTAAGCGAGGGCCAGAGCCTCAGGCGTTCCAGTGCCGCCGCCCGCCTGCAATGTCTGAATTTGCGTGATCATCGGTCCGCTGGTTGCCGAGGTGCCGAACGCGGTGTCCGGACCGCCGGGCGAGGTTGGCGAAGGATTGTAAGGTCTTGTCTCGGGGTAGGCGACGATGGCGCTGGCGCTTAACGCCACAAGCCCCAATTCGTCATAGCCGGTGGTGAACATCCCCGTAAAGGATTCCGCGCCTTGCTGCATCTCATTAAAGACGTTCAGACCGCTCACCGGGTCGGTCGTGTTCATCGAACCGGAGCGATCGAGCACCAGCACGACGCGAGCTGTCCGTCGAGTGGCCACGGCATTGCCGTAAACGGTAGCCGTGTTCACGTTGAACATCCGCATGAAAATCAGCGGCACCTGCACCGAGGCGTTCACAGTCACGGTGGTTAACCCGGAACTGACCGTCGCGGTCGTGCTGGACTGCAGGTTGGAACTGCCCCAGTATGCGGGGGGGTAATTGGCCTGGAGAAATTCACCCGCAATCTCACTGGGGTTGGCATCGGTTCCAACCAGTCGCCCAGCGCCCAGCGCCGCGCCATCCACCGAAGAGGAAAGCTTGGCCTCCACCACATAGAGAATCGTTCCGTCCACAGCGAGGCCCACGAGCCCCATCACCACGGGTAGAGTGAGGACAAACAGGACCATAACTGATCCGCCGCGGAGCTTCCCGCCCCGCCGGTTGTCGTTAGAACATTCCGAATGAGTATGTCGCTGCATTGCCAAAGAAGGGTTGGAGCTGCCAGGCGGTCGCCGCGGCTTCGGCCAAATACAAAGTTTGGCCGGATGGCAGACCACTGATTACGCCGCTCACGTTGGAATAGGGGTTGATGGAATTGAAATTCGCCACTGCGCCGGCCTGGGTCACATACTGAAACTGCGAAATCTTGCCGGTAGTAGGATCGGGATTCACGCCGGTCGGACCGCTGGTCAGGGGCCCTCCGAGGTTGCTGGTGCGCATGGACACATTGCCGAACTCCAGGCGCTGCGTGAAGACCCATTTCTGATAGTTCGTGCACCCGTTGGGCATGTTGGTGACGCTATTCCAGGCGCCCGCCGCCTGGCACTGCGACTGGTCCACATAGATCAGGTTCGAGAGAATAACGACCGCGCTCGCATTGGCCGCGTTGCTTAGCCCCAGGGAAGACCCCAGTTGATACAGAATGGTGTCGTTACCGGGCTGGGAGAAATCAATACCCCTCGCATACATGTGTCCGGCATCCCTCGCCAATTGCACAGTCTGTAGCGTGCGGATGAGATCCACCCCAAGCACGCCAGCTCCAAGAAATAGCGGGATCAGCATCAGGGAGACAAACATGAACTCGACGAGTGATCCGCCGGCCGATGTTCGCCTTCTCTTGATCGCCATTTGCGGGCAGTTCGTCATGGCGCAACTCCTACGCAGGGCGGGTTCGTTGTGGGCTCGATCAGGTCGGAAGAGTACACGCTGATGGGGAGACTGGCGGGCACCACGTTCCCGAGGCCCATCACCGGCATCAGCGGATCCACCGGAAGCCCTTGCACCGATACCTGCATGATGTTTCCAGAGGCATCGGCATTGGATTGACCCGATACATCGGTGGTCGGGGCGGTGGAACCCGGCGCCGGTACCGCGAAGTAGTTAACCTTGATGTAACTCAGGCCCGTGGCTCCGTTGAGCAGGCCCATCGAGTTGCTTTGCACAATAGATTTCACCGTATCGGTGAGACAAGCCCCATTGTTCATTTGGCTGGCCGTTAGTGTAATTCCCTGGCGCACACCTTCCCGGACCGCGCGCTGTACGGCCGCCTTGGCAACGATTGGCCAGGAGATATCCACCAGCACGGTGAGGAACGCCAACAGGGGGAACAAGACCAATGTGAATTCCATCAGTTCGGAACCGCGGCGAAGCTTGCGGTGGGAACAGACTATTTTCGAGGAAGACTTACCCGATTTCTGCATAGGTGATATTACTGCCACAAGATTAGAATATCACCGAAACCCCTAGGTCTACTGCCTAGGGTTGATAGTTAGTTACGTAAAAGTATCAGGGTCGATCCTAGTGATTTATGGTGAGTTATGAGGGTCGAGAAATAGTACGAAAGTATGGGACCTTCGGCGCATTGCGAGGAGTCTGGAACCTCACATCGTCCCTACTTTTGGCCTCTAAGTCTGATAAGTTCAATGCTCACATACCGGACTAGAACTCTGGTACTAATCCCGGATGACCTAAACGGGCTAGATCTGTGGTACTAGGGGAGTGATGGAAGAGAGTTTCGCTGGATCGTGGGTGAGAACTTCCCCGCCCCCGGGACACTCCCGCATTGCCACCATGAGTACTCTCGAACTTCGCCAGAAAACCATTGACCAGACCCTGGTCGCTCTCGAAAAACAGTTCGGCAAGGGATCGATCCTGCGCCTCGGGTCGAATGCCGTCACCGCCGTGGACGTCATCCCGACCGGTTCCATCTCCATCGATTCCGCGTTGGGAGTGGGGGGCGTGCCGCGCGGCCGCGTCATTGAAATCTACGGCCCGGAATCCTCGGGCAAAACCACACTGGCCCTGCAGATCATCGCTCAGGCTCAGAAAGAAGGCGGCACGGCGGCTTTTATTGATGCCGAGCACGCGCTGGACCCAGCCTATGCGCGAAAACTGGGCGTGGATATCGACAACCTCCTGGTTTCGCAGCCGGACCACGGCGAGCAAGCCCTCGAAATCACCAACGCACTGGTCAATTCCGGCACCATCGAGGTGATTGTGGTGGATTCCGTCGCCGCCCTCGTTCCCAAGGCCGAACTCGAAGGCGAGATGGGCGACAGCCACATGGGGCTCCACGCGCGGCTGATGTCCCAGGCGCTGCGCAAGCTGACTGGTACGGTGAGCCGCACCAACACCTGCTTGATTTTCATTAACCAGATTCGCGAGAAGATTGGCGTGATGTTCGGGAGCCCCGAAACCACCACAGGTGGGCGCGCGCTGAAGTTCTACTGTTCCGTGCGGATGGAAGTGCGGCGCATGGCCGCCATTAAGGATGGCGAGACGACGGTGGGCAATCGAACGAAGGTGAAGATTGTGAAGAATAAGGTGGCGTCGCCGTTTCGGGAAGCCGAATTCGACATCATTTATGGCGAAGGGATTTCCCGCGAAGGGGATCTGCTGGATATCGGGGTGAAGGAAAACTTGGTGGAGAAGTCGGGCTCCTGGTTCAGTTACAAAGGCGAACGCATCGGGCAGGGCCGCGAGAACGCCCGCCAGTACTTGCGCGACCATACGGAAATGACCATGAAGCTGGATGGGGAATTGCGCGGAGTGCTGAAGCTGACGGTGAAGATTGACGGAACCACGCCACCTGAGGCCGTTACGCCCCCCGCTCGGAAGCAGGCGACGTTACTTTAGCCGGGCAAACGTCCTCAACTCAGCCCCGCATCACGCAGAAACCTGGCCGATTCTTCCGGCGGCGTAGGGTTCGTATAAAAGCCCGTGCCCCATTCAAACCCCGCGAGTTTCGTGAGCTTCGGCATCAGTTCAATGTGCCAGTGGAAATAATCGCTCGCGGCGTCTTGAACCGGGGCGGTGTGGATCACGAAGTTGTACGCCGGCTTCTCCAGCACGCGCTCGAGTTTGCGTAACGTGGAACGGAGCACGAAGGCGAGGCCTTCCAGATCCTTCTGATCGATTGATTCGAAATGCGATTGGTGACGCCGCGGTAAGATCCAGGTCTCGAACGGAAACCGCGAGGCCCATGGCTCGATCACCACGAACCGGTCGGTTTCGGAAACCACGCGCGTCTGGTCTTTCATCTCCTGCCGGATCAGGTCGCAGAACACGCAGCGCTCTTTAAACCCGAAATACTTGATGGCGCCGTCCATCTCTTCCTGCACGCGCTTGGGAACCACCGGCAGCGCGATCAACTGGGAATGGGGATGTTCCATGGTCGCGCCCGCGGCCGCGCCGTAATTCTTGAACAGCAAAATATACCGCAGACGCTTGTCCTTCTTCAAGTCGAGGACGCGTTCGCGAAACGCCCACACCACGCGCTCCACTTGTTTTTCGGGCATGCTGGCCAGGTTTTCCGTGTGGACGCTGGTCTCAATAATGACCTCGTGCGCGCCCAGGCCGTCCATTTTGTCGAACATCCCCTCGCCCTGCCGGTTCAATTCGCCTTCGATCCCCAGCAGTGGAAGTTTATTCGGCACCACCCGCAACGACCAGCCGGGTTGATTGGGCGCGCCGCCATCGCGAATGGCCAGCACCTCCGGCGGCGTCTTGGTCTCCATGCCGGGACAAAACGGGCAGATGCGGCCGGGAGTGAACTCCACCGGCTCGCGCGCGAAATCGCTGGGACGCTGGGCGCGGTCGGTGGCAATAATGACCCAGCGATCGGTAATGGGGTCTTTTCTCAGTTCTGGCAAGACTACCAATATATCGAGCCGCCGGCCCTTATATCGAACCCCGTGCGCCGAACGCGTCTACGAACAGTTCCAGTACCGGCGGCTTGGATTCGGTAATCGCCACCACGTCAAACCGGACAAGGCCCCATTCCACCTTGGCCCGCCGCGAATAATCCATGGCGGCGCGAATAATGCGGCGCTGTTTTTCGGGAGTCACGGCGCGCTCCGGCGCGGACGCCGTCCCATCGTCGCGTGTCTTCACCTCGATAAACACCAGGTGGTCTTTCTGCCAGGCGATCAGGTCCACTTCATTGCCGCCGGCGGGGGTGCGATAGTTCCGGCCCACCACCTGGTAGCCTTTCTTCTCGAGAAACCGGTGCGCCATGTCCTCCCCGCGACGGGCACGGGCGCGTTCCGGTGTCATGCGGCGCCGCTGGACGTTTTGCCGGAGTGCATCGGACATGTTGGCGAACCAGTTCATAGGGGCTCGAATTCGAAGATCAGGACTTTGCCGCGGATGACGAAGCAGAGATAATGCTCCCAAAAACGGCGGAAGCGCGGAACATGGTTGACCAGGAACTCGAATCCCAGAAGACGCCAGAGTTGCAACAGCTTCACCTCGACTTTGCGTTCGCGAAATCGTACGGAAGAGTAGTAGCCGAAACCGGCGTTATTTTCTCCAAAATAACGGAAGGAATAGCTGGTGAGGTGGTGCTTGTGGGTGGGGTCGCAGAAGGAGCTGAAGTCGGTGTAATGCGGGGTTTCGATGTGGATGAGGCCGCCGCGCCGGACCAGGCGATGAAATTCCTCCATGGTGCGGATGATGTCGGTGACGTGCTCGATGACGTGGATGGCGTAGAGTTCGTCGAACGCGCGGTCCGCGAACGGGTAGGGGAAATGATCGAGATCGCAAATGACGTCGGCGGCGGTCGAGGGGTTGCGGTCGATGCCGATGGAGCCGGGACGTTTGTTGATTCCGCAGCCGACGTCGAGGATTCTTGGCAAGGATCAGGTTAACAGGGCGGGGATGTTCCTTATTTAACGAGGGAAGGCGACCGACTGCACGTACTCGGAGTAGTCCGAGAACTGCCCTGGCACCGCCTGGTAAGAGATCACCGCCCCCGACGGAATGCTAAAGCCCGCTAGATAGATCTGGCCAGAATCGTCGGAGCAGTTCGGCACAAACACGCCGAACCCGCAGGAGAGCAGCATCCAGACCGATTTACCATTCGGCGCGAACGCAGCCGCGCCGACACTGTTAATGATCGCCATTCCGCCCGGCGCGCTGGAGAAGAGTACCTGGACGAACTTGTTCGTCGAGGTGTTCAGCAGGTAGGCTGACGCCGGCAACGGGTAGCCGCCGGATGAATTCTCCTCGACGACGACCGCGTAGTTGCTGGCTGGATCGGTAATGATTCTTACCGGCTGGTTTCCGTCCCCGGCAACGTCCAAGTTCGCTGCCGCGTGCGTGGGAGTGTTGATAGCGTTGAGGGGGTAGCCGGGCTTACCGCTAGTTTTGTAAGGCGATGGCCGGCGCTTCCGGCAGGCTTGTGATTTAATAACCGGGTGCTCCGTATCCTATTCCTTATTTCCCTGGCGGCTCCCTTTGCGATCTCCGAAGTCCGCCTTCCCCAATTCCTGAGCAGCCACATGGTTTTGCAGCGCGACCGGCCCATTCATATTTGGGGTTGGTCCGATCCAGGCGACGCCGTTTCGGTTTCTCTGAATGGCGCGACCGGCTCTGACACCAGCGACAAATACGGGCGATGGAGCGTTTACCTACCGCCTTTGCCCGCCGGTGGTCCTTATGAAGTGAGGGTATCGGGATCGAACACAATCACCCTCGAAGACGTTCTGGTGGGCGATGTCTGGTTTGCGTCGGGCCAGTCCAATATGGAAATGCCGCTGAAAGGATTTACCGGGAGCGCGGTGATTAATAACTCCGATGCTGAAATCAATTCCGCGACGAACCCCAAAATGCGGCTGCTGCTTATCCCCAAGAAGACTTCCAACTACCCTCTGGCGGACGCGCACGCTTCCTGGACCGTTTGCACTCCGGAAACCGCGGCCGGCTTTTCGGCGGCGGCGTTTTTCTTCGGCCGCGATATACAGAGTAAAGAGAATGTGCCGATCGGGCTGATCGATTCCACCTGGGGCGGCACGCCGGTGGAGGCATGGATGAGCCTCGACGGCATTTCCCGGGATGCTTCGTTGATGCCCATTTTCGCCGCCTGGGCGAAGATGGCCGATGAGCAGGCGGAGGTCCCCATGATGATCGCCGCGGAAAAACGCGAGGACGAAGCGGCGAAGAAGGCGGGACAACCACCCCCGCATCACGATTGGCATCCGGCGCCGGAGTCCTGGGCGCCCGCCGCGCTCTACAACGGCATGATCGCCCCCTTTGTAGACTTTCCCATTAAGGGCGCCATTTGGTATCAGGGTGAATCGAACGCATCTCCCGACCGCGCAGGGTTATATGAGAAAGCGTTCTCCGGCATGATTGCGGACTGGCGAGCGCACTGGCATGTTGGCGATTTCCCGTTCCTCTATGTGCAGATTGCCAACTTCGGGACCAATGCTTCGGAAAACTGGTCGGTGGTGAGGGAAGCCCAGCGGCGCACGCTGGCGGTGGCGAATACGGCGATGGCCGTGACCATTGATATTGGCGATTCCACCAACGTGCATCCGGCGGATAAGCAGGACGTGGGCGCGCGGCTGGCTTTGGGGGCGCGCGCAATCGCTTATGGCGAGAAGGTGGAGTATTCGGGGCCGCTGTTCCGGCAGGCTACGGTTGAGGGCTCTGGGATGCGGGTTTGGTTCGATCACGCGGAGGGGCTTCAGGCGCGCGGTGGTGAGTTAGTCGGGTTTGAGATTGCGGGCGTCGACAAGAAGTTCATGCCGGCGACGGCAAAAATCGAAGGGCGCAGCATCGTCGTCGAAAGCCACGACGTGCCACGCCCTCAGGTTGTGCGTTACGGCTGGCGGAACACAACTACCGTCATCAACCTCTACAACGACGCCGGATTACCGGCCTCGCCGTTTACGTCGGCTGAGTGATCAGGCAAGTGCCGGTTCGTGAACCGGCACTTCAATTTTCGAGAAGACCATATTGCCGTCTTCGCCCGGGTCCACTTTCACCGTGTCTCCCGCGACGAAGCCGCCTTCGAGCAGCTTCAGCGCCAGCGGATCTTGTATCAGCCGCTGAATGGCCCGCCGCATCGGCCGGGCGCCGAACGCCGGATCATAACCTTCGGCGAGCAACGTGTCTTTCGCCGCCGGGGTCACTTCCAGCTTCAGCTTGCGGTCCCCGAGTATCCGGCCCAGGATGCCAAGCTGGATATCTACAATACGCGTCAGGTTTTCCTTGCTCAGTTCGCTGAACACCACGATATCGTCCACACGGTTCAGAAACTCCGGACGGAAGTGGTTCTTCATCGCGTCCAGCAGCTTCTTGGCCGCGTCTCGATCCTTGCTGTGGTTCACGCTGAAACCAATCGGGCCGGATTCTTTGATGATGTTCGAGCCGATGTTGGAGGTCATGATGATGACCGTGTTCTTGAAATTCACGGTGCGGCCCTGCCCGTCGGTGAGGCGGCCGTCGTCCAGAATTTGCAGCAGAGCGTTATAAACATCCGGGTGCGCTTTTTCGATTTCATCGAACAGCACTACCGAATACGGACGCCTGCGGACATGCTCGGTCAACTGGCCGCCTTCGTCGTAGCCGACGTATCCGGGAGGCGCGCCGACCATGCGGGACACGGCATGCTTTTCCATGTACTCGGACATGTCGACGCGGATCATGCTCTTCTCGTCGTCGAATAAGAACGCTGCCAGGGCACGAGCCAGCTCCGTCTTCCCCACACCCGTGGGGCCGAGGAAGATGAAGCTGCCGATGGGACGGTTCGGATCGCCCAGGCCCGCTCGATTGCGTCGAATCGCATTCGAGACGAAACGCACGGCGTCGTCCTGGCCCACCACGCGATCATGCAGCCGCTCTTCCATCTGCACCAGCTTCTGCACCTCGCCTTCGAGCATCTTCGAAACCGGGATGCCGGTCCACTTGGCCACGATCTTGGCGATATCTTCCTCGTCGATCTCTTCTTTCAGGAGCGCGCCGATTTTGATGGTTTCCAGCTCTCGATCGGCTTCTTCCAGTTGCTTCTCAAGCACGGCCATGCGGGAGTAGCGCAATTCGGCGGCTTTGTTCCAATCGTTCACCCGGTTGGCCGCCTCATAATCGTTGCGCACCTGCTCCAGTTCTTCCTTCAACTGGCGCACGCGGCCAATCGCGTTCTTCTCGCGGTTCCAGCGCTCCTGCAAAACAGCCGATTCGCCGCGCAGGCGTTCCAGCTCATTCTCCACGTGACGGGTTCGTTCGCGCGACGCCGTGTCTTTTTCGCGGCTCAGCGCCTGGCGCTCGATCTCGAAGTGGGCGATGCGCCGCTCAAGGTTATCGATCTCGATGGGCATCGAACCAATCTGGATGCGTAAAGCGGAACCGGCTTCGTCGATCAGGTCGATCGCTTTGTCCGGGAGAAAGCGGTCCGTGATATAGCGGTCCGAAAGCGTCGCCGCCGCGATAATGGCGGCGTCTTTAATGCGCACGCCGTGATGGATCTCGTATTTCTCTTTCAAACCGCGCAGAATGGCGATGGCGTCGTCCACCGAGGATTCGCCCACCAGAACCATTTGGAAGCGCCTCGCCAGAGCGGCGTCTTTCTCCACGTACTTACGGTATTCGTTCAACGTGGTGGCGCCAATGCAGCGCAGATCGCCACGCGCCAGCGCCGGCTTCAGCATATTGGCGGCGTCGATTGCGCCCTCCGCCCCGCCCGCGCCCACCAGCGTGTGCAGTTCATCGATGAAGCAGATGATCTCGCCGTTTGAATCGGTGATTTCCTTGAGAACGGCCTTCAGACGGTCCTCGAATTCCCCGCGGAATTTAGTTCCCGCGATCATCGAGCCGAGGTCGATCGCCACCAGTTTCTTATTCATCAACTGCTCCGGCACGTCGCCTTTCACGATACGCTGGGCGAGGCCCTCGACAATGGCGGTCTTGCCCACTCCGGGCTCGCCGATCAGCACTGGATTATTCTTCGTGCGGCGGCTCAGCACCTGCATCAGGCGGCGAATCTCTTCGTCCCGGCCGATGACCGGGTCCAGCTTGCCGTTGCGCGCCTGAACAGTCAGGTCCAGCGCATACCGCTCCAGCGCTTGGTATTTTGATTCCGGATTCTGATCGGTCACGCGCTGGGTCCCTCGAATCGCCACCAGGGCTTTCAAAATCGTATCGTGGTCCGCGCCGGCACGCGCCAGCAGATTCCCCGCCGGGTCATACTTCGCGTCGGCGATCGCCAGCAGCAGATGCTCGGTCGAAACAAATTCGTCCTTGAACCGCTCCGCTTCTTTAAACGCCGTCTCCAGTACCTGATTCAGGCCGGGCGAAATCATCATGCCGCCTGTAGGGTTGGAAGCCTGCACCCGCGGAAGACTTTGCAACTGCCGGTCGCCTTCGGCGAGCACCGCCGAGGGCTGCACGTTGCATTTCTCCAGCACAGGACGCACAATCCCCTCCTGCTCGCTCGCCAGAGCCACCAGCAGGTGCATGGGATGGACAATCTGCTGCTGTGACTTTTCTGCGACGTTCTGGGCCTGCTGGAGAGCTTCCTGGGCCTTTTGGGTCAATTTATCGAATCGGAACATGGTTTCCCCCTGGACATCAACATGACGCCAACATATAGATATCGACAACTACGGGGCGGACGAAAGCGCCCGCCCCGGCAAAAACGAACGAATTACGCGTTCGCGTGGGCCACGTCGACCGGGTTCGCTCCGCCGTTTACGGCGACTTTCACCTGGCGCGGCTTGGCTGTCTCTTTCTTGTGCAGAGTGATCGTCAGCACGCCATTGTTGTAACCCGCGACGACGTTCTGCGTATCCACGGTAGACGGCACCGCGAACGTCCGGACAAAGCTTCCGTAACTCCGCTCGATCCGGTGGTACCCGCCTTTTCCGCTCTGCTGCTCGAATTTGCGATTTCCTTTCACTGTCAATGTCTGGTTTTCAACCTGCACGTCGATCTCCTCCGGGTTGATGTCCGGAAGATCCGCCTTGAGAACCAGCTCATTTTCCGTCTCAAAGATGTCCACGGCGGGCGACCAAGGTCGGGCGGTGCGCGGCTCGTTCATCATTCGTGTGACGGCGTCCTCGAAAAGGCGAAGGTGTTGGAAAGGATCATGGGTAAGGCTCATAGCTAATAGACTCCTCAATTTGAAAATAGATTCAACCGCCTAATGCGATCTCATCTGTATTCAAGCATAAAATATGAGCGCATACTTGTCAAGTGATATGAATCGCCTATTGGGTCAATTTCAGACTGTTCCCTTTTGCTTTCGTTGTAACCTAATGAGTGGCCGCCGCGCCTTTCTGGATGCCGGCGTTCAAAGTGTTTAATGGATGCTGGTCGAATTCGAGCTAATTGAGCGTGCCCGGAAAGGCGATGCGGGGGCTTTTAACCAAATCGTCCACGCCTACCGCCGCCGTATCCTTGGTACCATCTCCAGGCTCATATTCCGGCCAGAGGATGTCGAGGACGTCGGGCAGGAGGTTTTCACGCGTTTGTACTTCTCCCTGGAGCAGTTGCGCAGCCCCGACGGGTTCGACGCCTGGCTTTACAGGATGACGGTGAACGCTTGCTACGACCATTTGCGCCGCGCGCGCCGGCGTCCGGAATCCCGGATGGCGGACTTGAGCGAACATCAGATTCTTTCAGCCGATTCGGCGGCTGGCCTGAACGCCAGCCAGATCGAATCCGAACGGAGCGCGGTGCGCGATCAGGTGTCGGTGCTGCTCGGAGCGGTTTCCGAGCAGGATCGGATGCTCCTGATCATGAAAGAAGTCGAAGGTCTTTCGCTAAAGGAGCTTGCGGCGATCTACAAAGTGAACGAAAATGCTTTGAAGGTGCGCTTGTTTCGGGCCCGGCAGCGGGTATTGAAGGCAATGGGAAATAAATCAGTATGAGTGAATCTGCACAGGACCAAACACTGGACCGGCTGCTCCACGCCTACCGGCAGGCGGCGGAGTATGGTGAGCCGTCCGCGAACTTCATGCCGGAATTGTGGGCCCGCATTGAATCGCGGCGCTCGACGAGCGTCGTATTTGAGCGGCTCGCGCGGATCTTTGCGACGGGCGCGCTGGCCGTGACCTTATTGACCGGAGTCTACATGACGCTCTCCCCGGCCCCGCCGCCGGTGGAAGAGACCTGGGTCGAGAATGTGGTCAACCATCAGCTTGCGCAGCGTAGCGCCTACTTCGGTCCGGTGCAGGTGCAAACCGCCGCCTATCAGATCTCACCAGGAAAATGAAGCGCTACGGTCTTCCTACTCTTTATTTGCTCATCGTTTTCGGCTGCGGACTCGCCACCGGCGTGTTTGGCTACCGGATGTACTATCAGCAGACGGTGATCGCGCACACACGGCCATCGCTCGAAGAGTGGAAAGCTCGCCATATCGCGGAACTGCAAAAGAGACTCAATCTGACGCCCGATCAATCCACGCGCATCTTGGCTGTCCTCGATGAAACCCATTCCGAGATGCTGGCCCTGATGGCCAAAAGCCAGCCGGATATGGAGCGCATCCAGCGGGAGCAATACGACAAAGTGAAAGCGGTTTTGACCCCCGATCAGGCTGCGGAATATGCGAAGTTCCACGCGGAGCGAGAAAAGCGCCGGATGCAGGGCCGCCCCCCGCAGTAGCGCCGATCGACTTCGAAACCCCTAGAGAAGCATCCACCGCGCCATCGCATAAGCCACCGGCAGGGTAAACAGCGCGCTATCCACACGGTCCAGCATGCCCCCGTGGCCCGGCAGCAGCGTTCCGCTGTCCTTCACGCCCGCGCCGCGCTTCATGGCGGACTCCGCTAAATCGCCAATCTGCCCCGCTATGTTTCCCAGGATTCCGAACACCGCCGCTTTCAGCAAGGGCGTGTTCAGGAACAGATGCATCCCAATCGTAGTGAACAACGCCGCAAACAGAATGGACGCCGCCGCGCCTTCCCAGGACTTGCCAGGACTAATGCGCGGAGCCATCTTATGCTTCCCAAAACGCCGCCCCACATAATAAGCGCCGGTATCGCCGACCCAGTTAATGGCCAGCGCGAACAGCAGCAGCCACGCCTGCAAAATTCCCAACTGATAGGCCGTCTTCATGGCCCCGAAGATGTAAACCACGCCCAGGAACATCACGGCGGCGCGGGACATGCCTACCTGCAGATCTTCTTCGCGGAAAGGTAGCGTTAGAGTCGCCAGACTAAAGATCACCAGAGGAAGGATTACGTGCTCGATGGGAATGGCCAGCAGCGCCAGGCCGCCCGCCGCGCCCACCATCAGCGTCAGCCAGTCCAGCGACTCGATATTGGCGTATTCATACCAGCTCACGACGGCAATGAGGCCGATAAAAGCCAGCAGAATCCACCAGACGTGAGAAAAGATTGCAAAAACGACCAGCGGAATCAGGACCGCCGCGGTGAGGATGCGCTTCATTTCGAGGAGACGGCGGTCTCCTCAATCCATTCGTCTTCGGCGATCGCGGCGGGTACTGGATCTTTCATCACCAGGCCTCCGAAGCGCCGCTCACGCTTCTGGAAGTCCAGAAAGGCGCGCATCAGTTCCGTGCGGCTAAAGTCCGGCCACAAGGTATCGGTAACATAAAGCTCGGCGTAGGCGATTTGCCAGAGGAGGAAATTGCTGACGCGCATCTCGCCCGACGTGCGGATCAGTAAGTCCGGGTCCGGCAGGTCCGACGTGTACAGGTTGGACGAGATGGATTCTTCGTCAAGCCGCAATGTATCGAGCGTGCCGGCGAGCCGCGCCTGGGCGATCACGGCATTTACCGCATCCAGAATCTCCGCCCGCCCGCTGTAATTAATGGCCAGATTCAATCGCATCCCGCGATTGCGCTGCGTACGCTCCTCGGCGTAGTCGATTTCCTCACGCACCTTGGCCGGCAGCGCGTCCAGGCGTCCCAACACCCGCAGCACCACGTTGTTCTTATTCAACTCCGGGAGCTCGCGGCGCAGGTAAAAACGGAGCAGCCGCCAAAGGGTATCGATCTCCGTTCGCGGACGCTTCCAGTTCTCCACCGAGAACGCATACAGGGTCAACGCCTCGACACCCATCTGCGCGCACGTTTCCACGCAGTCGCGCACTGGGTTGACACCGGCGCGATGTCCGGCGATACGAGGCAACCCGCGCCGGTTGGCCCAGCGGCCATTGCCGTCCATAATGATG
>Ga0182016_10002471_pt1 | contig 21730 bp, 31 predicted proteins | sample 712S2MmetaG_FD_120491 | JGI IMG/M metagenome (GOLD analysis project Ga0182016, IMG submission 120491) | Permafrost microbial communities from Stordalen Mire, Sweden - 712S2M metaG | ecosystem: Environmental > Terrestrial > Soil > Wetlands > Permafrost | place: Sweden: Stordalen | collected... | reverse complement strand
CGAGAACAGGAGTAGAACACGCCGTTAAGGGAGGGTGAACGGCCGTTGTGCAGGTGCGAAGGTATGGCAAAATTGCCGAGAATCAGTGTAAGAAAGTAAGTAAGAGAAAGCGGAGTGCCGCTGGCGCGTCACCGGTTCGGTCCGCTCGAAGGGGGGCTTCCGCCCCCCCTTCGCATCGCTTCGCTCGCTGACCCCCCTCTGCCCCGGCGGGCCTGACCGTGCCGTAGGCACGAAGGCAAGATGCTCACGGGACGGGGAGCGCAAGGTCCGTGCCAAGTCGGGCGGCAGCGGGGCGGCGGCCAGAGCCAGGGGGGGAACGCCGTGAGGGTGCGGCAGAAAAACGGTCGAAGAGGCGGGCGGTGTCGCTGGTGACCCTCTGGGCCTGGGCAGTGTCCTGGCACGACTGGATCGGCGGCGGGATGATTGGCCTGGCTGTCGGGGCAGGCCTGGATTCGATGCTTCGGCGCCGGACGGACGGCCTGATTTCGCCCCGGCGGCCGCGGCGCCGTCGCCGCGTCAGCGGCCTATCGTGAAGGGCCGTCATAAGCCGTGAAAATCCGCTACCGCTGGAGCGGCAGGCCGGGCGAGGGTCCGATGCACGGGCACATCCTGGCTTCGGCCCGCGGCCGTGGCGGCTACCTTGTCCTCGCCGTGAACAACCGGGGGATTCGCGAGGCCGGAACTCCGGCCGCGCATGAACTGCTGGTGCTGTCCGTCGAGCGCGTCAGCCGGGCGACGGTTCTCGCGACGCCGCCGGGCATGTTCTATGGCATCGTCTGGGACCGGCGGCGGAGGGTGAGGGCCTGATTGCTATTGCGCTACCACGATAGCGTGGTATCAGGCTATCGTGATAGCAAAGTAGCAACCGATATGCGGACCGTCGCATTGCTCGCCCGGAAGGGCGGGACCGGGAAGACAACCCTCGCCGTGCATCTGGCTGTTCTCGCGGCCGAGGCCGGGCGGCGAGTGCTGCTGGTGGACACCGACCCGCAGCGCAGCGCCGGCGACTGGCGGCGCGCCCGCGAGTCGGACACCCCCCGCCTGGTCGAGTGCGTCGCGAAGCGCGTCCCGGAGGTCCTCGAGCTCGCCCGGCAGGAGGGCATCGACCTGGTCGTGGTGGACACGCGGCCGAGCGTCGAAGCCGAGACGGCGGAGATCGCGCGGCTCTCCGACCTGGTGCTGATCCCGACCGGCGCGGGGATCCTCGATCTTCGCGCGATCGCGGCGACGGCCGACATGGTGCGGTCGCTTCGGTCGGGTGCGCGCGCGACCATGATCGTGCTGAACGGGGTCCAGCCCTCCCCCGGCTTCGGTGAGAACGCCCTGACGGTCGAGGCGCGGCGCGCCCTGGCCGCCTATCGGATTCCGGTCGCGGACGTGGCGATCGGCCGGCGCGTCGCGTTCGCGCATGCGCTGATCGACGGCCGGTCGGTCACCGAGTTCGAACCGCGCGGCAAGGCCGCCCAGGAGCTTCGCAAGCTGTACACCCACATGGAGACGGTTCTATGGCCCGCCGCGCCCGCTTGAATCTGGACGACCTGACCGTGACCCGAGCAGCGCCGGCCCATGCTGCGCCGGCCGCCGCGGAGCCTGCCCCCGGGCGCTTGACCGGGGGACCGAAGGATGCGCGTCGCGGGCAGACGCTCCGGCTTGAACCCGAGGCGTGGCAGCAGCTCAAGATGCTTGCGATCGCGGAGGGGAAGACCTCGCATGATCTGCTGATCGAGGCGGTGAACCTGCTGTTCGACCACTACAACCGGCCGACGATAGCAGGGTAGCGTGATAGCTCGATAGCACGATAGCATGATAGCAATCGGGAGTTTGCCGGAAATGGGTAATCTACCCATCTCAATGGACACTCTGCCCGTTCCGCCGGCCGTGCTGGAGAAGCACGTCGCCGTGCTGGGCAAGACCGGCAGCGGCAAGAGCAACACCGCGAAGGTGTTTGTCGAGCACCTGCTCGATCGCGGCGAGCGGGTCTGCATCATCGATCCGGCGAACGCCTGGTGGGGCATGCGGTTGAGCGCCTCGGGCCGCGAAGCCTCGCCCTATCCGATCGCGATATTCGGGGGCGACCGCGGCGACCTAGCGATCGCCGCGGCGCATGGCAGCGCGGTGGCCGAGGCGATCGGCACGTCGAACTCGTCGGCTATCATCTCCACCCGGCAAATGAGTGTGAAGGCGCGGACTGGCTTTTTCGCGGATTTCGCTGAGACACTCCTGCAGGTGAACCGCGGCCTGCTGCACCTGGTCATCGATGAGGCGCACCTGTTCGCGCCGCAGGGCAAGGTACCCGACCCGCTGTCCGGCCGGATGCTGTCGGCGGCGAACGAACTCGTGAGCCAGGGCCGCGGGATCGGTCTGCGTATCATCCTGATCTCGCAGCGGCCGGCCAAGCTGCACAAGGACTCGCTGACCCAGGTCGAGACGATGGTCGCGCTGCGGTTCATCGCGCCGCAGGACACGGACGCGATCGAGGACTGGATCAAGAAATGGGTCCGCCGCCAGAAGGGTGCGGACTTTGGTGAGGACGTGATCGCCTCCCTGCCGTCGCTACAAACCGGCGATGCTTGGGTCTGGGCCCCCGAGATCGGCTTGCTGGAGCGGGTGCATTTCCCGCTGGCGCGGACGTTCGACAGCGGCACGCCACAGGCAGCCGATCACGGTCCGGCGCTATCTGGAATCAACCTCGACGCGCTGCGCGGCCGGCTGGAGACGGTCGAGGCGGAGATCAAGGCGAACGACCCTGCGGCACTCCGGGCGGAGATCGCGCGGTTGCGCGGGCAGGTGTCGGCCGGCGACCCCGCCGGGGATCGCGAGGCGGTGCGCGCCGCGGCCTTCGGGGCGGGCCTGGCTGCCGGCCTGGCCGAGAGGCAGGCGGAGGTGGACCGCTTGCGGCAGTATCTGGTTCGGGTGGCCGAGGTGACGGACCGGATCGTTGAAAACGGGTCCGTGCTGCTGCATGCGGTCCAGACGGTGCGGGACGGCTCGCTTGCGGCGTCGGTTGGCAATGTCGACCATGGCCTGACCCTGGCCAGCCCGGAGGAACGGAGCAGGGACGCGGATTCGGCGCGAATCGCTGACTCGGATCGAGTCGAGACGGGCATTGGTGCGTCGCCCCCGGAGCCCGGCCCGGTCGCCATCACCACGCGGCGGCCGGCGCCAGCGGGCCGTCCCGAGGCCACGCCCGACGCGCAGCGCGGCGAACTCACCACGGCCGCGCGGCGCCTGCTGGCAGTGCTGGTGGAGCGCGCACCGGCCCGGCTGACCTGGGGCCAGGTCGCCACGCTGGCCGGCCTGAAAGCCAGCGGCGGGTACTTCAACACCGGGGTCCGCCTGCTGCGCGGCGCGGGCCTGGTGGCCGAGGCCGGCGCGCACGTCTGGGCGTCCGAGACAGCGATCCAGGAGAACGGGGGAAGGCCGCGGCGCCGGCAGACGCCGGCTGAGGTCCTGGCGATGTGGTGCGAGAAGCTTCCCGCGCCGGCACCGGCGATGCTGCGCGCGCTGGCGGAGCGAGAGGGCGTGGTGCCGGCCGACCTGGCGGAGCTGCTGCACCTGCAGCCGCGCGGCGGTTTCTGGAACCGAGGTGTGGCGCTGCTGCGCAACAACAACCTGGTCCAGATCCGCGGCGGCGTGATGCGTCTCGCGGCGGAACTCCGCTAGCCTTTTTCTACACCAACAGGTTGCATCCTTGTTGTTCCGCAACTTACGCGAGCATATATAGCCGGGCTTTGGAGGGCTGGTGATGCGGGACGGGCCGATCGCCGGCCGTTTCAGCGCAGCGGAGGTTGAGGAACGTCTTACCGATGCGGGGCGGGTGTTGCTGGCGCTTCCGTGGTCCGGCTGTTTTCCCGCCGGTTTCCGGAACCTCTGGCCCGACCAAGGCAGAGCATCCACGCGCCGCCGCGTGCCGACCGCGCAGCAGATCAGCGCGATGGATGCGGCCTACGGCTGGACAGCCTTCATCATCGACCAGGACGAGCGCCGCTTTGTGCTGATGCGGTCGCTTGTGCTGTCGGAGGCAGGCGCGAAGCCGCGCCATGTGTGGACCTGGCGCCGCATGCAGAGGTTGACCGGCCTTCACCGCGACACGCTCAAGGTGCGGTGGGGCCGCGGCATCGACCGCATCGTGCGCGGGTTGAACAGGCCGGCCGTTGCTATCGGCGCGCACCGGCCACCTTTCGGGCCGTTCCGGAGCCTAAACCACGGGAAACCCGAGCTTGCGGGTGACATGCCCGGCCATAAGCCGTTGCGTTCGCCCATTCGGGTCGAGGGTGTGCTATAAAGCGGGCAGAATCGCGCCTGTTTGCGTCCAGCGCACCGCCTCGCCCGCCTTTCTGGCATTGCGAGGACATTGTCATGGCAATGTCGGGGGCCGATACCGGCCTGATTCCGGGCCACTTCTAGGCCACTTTTAGGCCATTCCCAGGCGCCCGGCCTGTCGATTTCCAGCATCTAAATAGCGGCTGATTAGCGCATCGAAAACCCGGCCGAGGGCGATACATAAGCCGTCGCGCGGTGAGACAATAACCGGCCTCGCGAGCCGGCGAAGCGATAAATAATCCGCCCAGCGCGGGACATAATGACTGTTATGTAGCAGTCGATTGGACAGCAAGACCGTGGAATCACAATCAGTTACGGCTCTTCCGGGCGGTGACGAGATGCTGATTCGGGCGTGGCTTCATGGGCGGCCGAGGAACACGGTCACCGCCTATCGAAACGATACCTCCCGATTCCTGGCGCACGCCGGCAAGCCGCTGGCGGAGATCGCGCTGGCCGACCTCCAGGCCTGGGACACTTCCCTGGTCAACGATCGGCCGGCCTCGCGGATGCGCCGGCTGTCAGCGGCCAAGTCGCTGCTGACCTTCGCGCACGGCCTGGGCGCCATCACCACGGACCCGGGCCGTGCGCTCCGCCTGACAAAGCCCACCGCCACCGCGGCCGAGCGGATTCTCTCGGAGGCTGACGTGGCGCGGATGATCGGAAGTGAGACGGATTCGAGTCGAAAGTGTCTCATCCGCCTGCTGTATCTCTGCGGCTTGCGGGCGTCGGAGGCCGCGGCGCTGTGCTGGCGTGACATGACGCCGGTCGGCAAGGCGGGCGCCGGCGAGGCGAAGATTCTCGGCAAGGGCGCCAAGCTGCGCACCGTCGGCATACCGGCGGCGCTGTGGCGCGACCTGGTTGCACTGAGCCCGGGGCGGCAGCCGAACGCTCCGGTGGTTCCAAGGTCGACCGGCCGCGCGTTCGACCGGCAAGCGGTGCACCGGGCAGTGAAGGCCGCGGCGCGGCGGGTCGGTTTGGGTAAATCCGTCTCGCCGCACTGGCTACGGCACAGCCATGCGAGCCACGCCCTCGATCGAGGGGCACCGCCGCAGGTGGTGCAAAAGGCGCTCGGCCATGCGTCGCTGGCGACGACGACTGGCTACCTGCATTCTCGCCGCGGCGATCACTCGGCGAGCTATCTGCCGGAGGTCTGACCGACCATTTCGAGCGTCTAAGCGGATTAATAGCCCTTAAATAGCCCTTAAATAGATGCCGATAATCCGCTGATTGTCGAGCCTGCCGAGACCGCGAGGCCGCGGGCAGCTCGCAGGACTCAGGCTGAGTCATCGCGCGGGGGAAACCTCGCACATAGCTCGCCTCGACTGCCGGCGGTGATGGCGAGCGCGATCGCGCGGGAGCCATGCGTCGATCGAGCCCGGATCGGGCGATATCGGCGCGCTGCGCGATAGCTCCAGGATCCGCACCTGGTCGGCGGCAGCAGCTCCAGGCCTGGGAGCTATGCGTCGCGGCACCAGGCTGACTCAGGTTGAGTCCTCGCGCGGCTGACGGCCGCGCGCATCGATGTTGATTCCGCGCCTGCCCTCCCCCCCACCCCCTCCATCGGGGGGAGGCCCACCCGGTCCGCCGTTCGGTGGCCCGAAACGCTGACGTCGACCACCCCCACCACTCTGTCGGGAGAACCCGTATGAGCGCGGCAACGTCACCAGAGTCCCCACACCGCCAGGCCGAGCTTGCCTGGATTGCCACCTGCTGCCGGCATGAGCATCGCCGGCGCGAGCAGGACGGCCGCGCCGTCAACCGCATCGGTCGGCTCACGCTGGAGAGCATGGATCGGTGCATCGAAGCTGGCCGGGTCAATCCCTGGCAGATCGCCACGCTCGCGAAGCATGGTCGCTTCGGCTTGCCTGATGATGTTTCACCCCTTGAACGTGCCGAGTGGCACGCTGCGATCGACGCACTGGAATTCGAGATGGCTAAGCCCACCGCGCCGTTTTTCTATGGCACCGGCGGCACCCCGTTTGTGGATGCGGCTGAGGCGTGGTTCTGGGCGCTCGATTGCCGGGATGCGCTGGATAGCGGCGCGCGCTGCGGAAGCCTGCGCGCCGGCCGGCCGTGTGATCCTGATGACGTGGTGAACGCCATGTCGCGTCTGCAACTTCCTCCGGTTCACGCGCGGAACGTGGTGTCGTGGGGCAACAAGCGGACGGCGCCGCCGGAAGGGTCCGACGCTCGGCGGCTCTGGGATGAGGTGATGGGTCACCTGACCATCGTGCTGCGCGCGAAGGGGATAGTTCGAACGCCCGGCCCGACCGTCTTCGAACTGATGGATCTGCCCTTGGCCTACCTCGCCTCGATCTCCGGCGAGCCCGAACCGGAGAGCGCGGGCCCGGCCTTGGCGGCTGCCGCGGAGTGAGGGAATCGGGGTTCCGCGTCGCAGGCCTGGGGCGGACGGCCGGACATGCCCTGACCTGGCGTGCGGCGTGGCGGATGTATGAGCCGTACGTTCCGGCAGCGGAACTCGCGCAGCGCGCGCCGGAGTTGGCGATCGACTACGATTTCACCTGCAGCGTGATCGAGGACCGCATTGCGTTCCTCGCTCGCCACGCCGGCCGAGCGATGCCGGAGTGAGTTGCCCTACCGTCCGCCTGTCCACCAGCCGGCGATCGGCAGCGTCGCACAGCGGCGTTTGCAGCTCGATCGGTGGCGTGGCTCGGCCGCGTCGCGCGGGTACGACGCGGCCTGGAGAGAGTTGCGCCTCTCGAAGCTCAAAGCCGATCCGCTCTGCTGGTGGTGTTTGCAGAAAGGCGTGCTGACCCCGGCGAACACGGTGGATCACATCGAGCCGATTACCGAGCGGCCGGACCTCCGGCTGGTCTGGAGCAATCTGCGCTCCGGCTGCAAGCCGTGTCATGACGCGCACACCGCGCACCAGGTCGCGGCCGGCCATCGCGGGATGCGAGGCCGGACCAAGTCATAGCAGCCGCTGCTGCCGCGGATCGTGGACCTGTCTGCCCGCCGAGGATCTGACGGCTGCGGGCCACGTCCGCCCGGTCGCGCCATGCCAGGGTGCCGCCCACATGCGGCGGCGATCGGCGTAGGCCCGCTGCTTCGCGTCGGCCTCGGCGAGCGTGAGCACGGTCACCTCGACCCGCACCGGCTGCGGCTGATAGGCGCGCGGCGGATCGCCGGCGACGTCGGTCATGGCTGCTGTCCTTCAAGCCCGCATCGACCGGAGTTTAACACATGGCGGGCTTCTGGCGGCGCATTGCCGACTTCGCGAACCGACGCGCGGCCGACGCCGGCGACGACAAGCTCTGGGGCGAGTGGGCCGGGGGAGGGCAGTCGAACTCCGGCGTGCCGGTGAACTCGATCACGGCGATGCGGCATGTGGCCTGCATGGCGTGCGTCTCGATCCTCGCCTGCGACGTGGCGAAAATCCCGTTCGACGTTTACCGGCGGCTGCCGGATGGCGGCAAGGAGGTCTTCAAGGATCATCCGCTGCATCGCCTGATGCGCAACCCGAACAACTGGCAGACAGCTTTCGAGTTCAAGGAAATGCTGCAAGCCTCGCTGGTGCTGCGCGGCAATGGCTATGCGCCGGTGGTGAGGAACGGCCGCGGCGATCCGCTCTACCTGGTGCCGGTCCATCCTGACCGGGTTGGGCTGTTTGAAGCGCCGAGCGGCGAGTACTTCTACGCGGTGACGCGGAACGGGCTGCACGAGATGGCAATGCTGCGGGAGCACCCGCTGCTGATCCCATCGGCCGATATGTCCCACCTGCGTTGGCTGCCGATGTACAACTCGCTGTTGGGTTCGTCTCGCCTGTCGCTGGTGAGAGAGAGCCTGGGCCTGGGGATCGGCCTCGAAGAACACCAGGCCCGCTTTGTCGGGCAGGGAGCGCGCACCGGCGGCGTGCTGTCCACCGACCAAAAGTTCGCCAGCAAGGAAGTCCGCGAGCAGCTCCGCGAGGAGTGGCAGCGCCTGCAAGCGGGTCCGCGCAACTCGGGTGCAACGGCGATCTTGGAGCAGGGCCTGAAATGGCAGGCACTCGGCCTCTCGATGGTCGATAGCCAGTTCATCGAGTCCCGCAACTTCCAGCTTCGTGACATCGCCCGCGCCTTCGACGTGCCGCCCTACAAGCTGGCGATCGAGGGCGAAACCGAAGGCCCGGCGATGGTGCAGATGGGCCAGCAGTACCTCAATGGTCCGATCTCGGGGTATTGCGAACGGTGGAAAGCCAAGGGCGAGCAGTTCTACGAACTCGACGGCGACGACACGTTCCTTGATTGGGACTATGGGCACTTCCTCAAGGCAGACCTGCTTTCGCGCTTCACCGCGTATCGGCAGGCGGTCGGTGGGCCGTGGATGAAGGTCAACGAGGCACGGCGGGCCGAGGGTCTGTCGAGCGTGCCGGACGGCGACACGGTGCAGCAGGCGGTGAACATGGCGCCGCTGGGCTGGGTGCCGTCTGCCAAGGACGGCACGGGCGATCAGGGCAGCAACCAGACCGGCGTCCCGGGTGAGGGTGGCAACGGTGACCCGATGCGGGATCCTGCCAACGACGCGGCGCCGGGCACCTGATGCGGCGTACGCCGGGCGGGACCGTGGTCCCGACGTGTTATGTGATGCACTCCCGGCCGCCCCGCATGGTTGCCATTGTCAGCCCTCCAGCGCCAGCGCGGCAGCCGCGTAGGCGGCCTTGCGCGTCTTGCACGAGCGGATGAATTGACGGCCCTGGTCGAGATTCCAGTAGACCGGCGAGAACGGGATCGAGACCCGGAGGACTTGCATACGCATTGGGAAACTCCGAGGCGGGCGCCGGCGACGGGAAGGCCGAAGCGGCGCCGGTCGGTATTACGGTTGCGGCTGGGGTGCGGGGTGATGGCGGGAAACGAAAGCCCAATTGTAGGGCTGGTACGATAGGGCGAAGCGGATGAGGCTGGCCAAGAGGTCCGATTTGGTGCTGAACCGGATGCGCCTGGTCGGGAGAGAAACGCGGAACAGGTGGGACATTTTGAGGGCCTTTGTTGGGGTGGATCGGTAGTTATAGTTATACACCTGTTGCTATACCGATACAACATAATAGCGCCATCGTAGCAACGAATTACGAAGGATCGATTTGAATGGGCACGACGACAGACACCGGCGCGACGGGCGCCGGCGATGGGAAGGGCGCGGCTGAGACGGCTGGAGTGACCGGGCACCCGGACGCGGCCGTGGGGTTAAGCGGCGCCGGCGAAGGTCCCGGGTTTTCCCCGCTGGCTGAGCCTTCTGGTGCTGACCTGGTGGCGGAGTATGAGACGCGGTTGCTGGCTCGGGTGCAGGCCCTGCAAGGCAAGTTCGCCAACATGCGGGCGCACCTGCAGCACGCCGTGAACGGCGATGTGCGTGCCGTCGCGCATGCGGTGACAGCCCTGGTCGATCTGATCGAGGCGGAGATGACGGGCGCGCTGCGCCACTGACCGGGGTGCGGTCGTTCGTTGTCGAACGGCCTCAACCTGCCTCGGAAAACGGGACACCGTCGGCCTAGTGGCTGACCAGCTCGGCCTTCGCCGTGCCGTCTCGCTCGCAGGGCGGCAGCGTGTTGTATCGCAGCTCCAGCTCGACGGCGAGATCCTCGCGGAGTGGGGCGGCTTGGTCGACGCGGGGCGACCAGTCCCACTTGCCGTTGCCGGCCATCTGTCCGACCAGGAACCATGTCCGGCCGGCGCCGTCGGTGCGTGCGAGCCGGTGCGTCGGGGCAGCTTGCGTGCCCATGCCGGGGAACCTCTCTGCCTCTGGCGTGGCCCTGGGCGGCGCGCGCGGGGCATCTTGCCCCGGCAGGCACGCCCAGGGGTAGGGGGTTTCAGCCTCCTCCGCCCGCCCCACCGGGACCGTGCATGGGTGTAGTTTTACCTGTCGCGAATTTGGCGGGGGGGGGTATGGGGCGCCCGGGGGTATTCCCCGGACGCTCCGGCAGGCTGGATCACGTCCCGCGGGTCTTCGGAGTTTTCGATGTCTGGAGTCTCCGCCCCCATGTCATCGATCTCATTGCGGACGTACTCGGCGCAGCCCTTCAATTCGGTGCCGAGGGCCTCCATGTCGCCGGCGCGGTAAGCGTCGAGCGCAGTGCTGACATAGGCGTTGATGTCGCACAGGAGCCAGTAAAGGCCCTCGCGCGTGGCCCGGATGCTCATTGGGATTGTCCTGGCGCGGTGAGGTAGTGCGCTGACCGATACCGTGCCTCGATCGGTCGGTGGTAGCGGATGGCAGCCTCCATCTCGCTCGGCAGGTGGCCGGAGGCCCGCTCGAAGCGGTGCCTGCGGTTGTCGGTGTCGGCCTGCTGGAGCAGGCCGTTGAAACCGAACTGGTCGGGTGACGTGTCCACGTCACGCGGCCACGTCGAGGAAGCTGGCCTGGATGGCAACCGATCGCAGCGCGACCTCGATCCGGCGAAGGTCGGTTTGCATGACGGCCAACAGGTCGGCCAGCGTTCCCGCCCGGTGCGGGCTGGTCTTGCGCACCGCGACGATCTGGTTTTCCTGAATGCCGGACCGCAGCAGCGCGGCGATCCGTTCAACGTGCGCCTCGAAGGCGTTGGCCGCGTCGCGGTCCGCCTTGGTCGGCGCCGGCGGTGCGTCGGGCATCAGCGTGAGCTGGGCCTCGGCATCGACCAGGGCGGCGGTGTTCACCCGCAGGTCGCTCCAGCTCTTGCAAGAGCCGGTGCGGATGGCGTTGAACAGCGTGTCTTGTCCGCGCGGCGACAGCTTGGTCATGTAGGCGGCTTCGGATGGTTTCAGGTTGCCGCTTGCGAGCAGCCCTTGGTACTCCTCGCGCAGTTTCAGCAGGTCGGTGCGTTCGATGATTCGGTACGTCGCCTTGCCGATCCGGGCGCCGAGTTGCTCGGGCGTCCAGCCGGTCGCTTCCATCAACGCCTGATAGGACTTCGCTTGTTCAAGTTGGGTGACGTCCTGCCGTTGATCGTTCTCGATGATCTGCATGACGCGGAGCGTCGCCATGTCCTGCGGCGCCCGCACGATCGCCCGGATGGTCCGGGCACCGTTGATCTGGTGGGCACGCCAGCGCCGCTCACCGACCGCGATCATGTAAGGCGTGCTGCCGGTGGTCGAGGGACGGATGACGATCGGCTGTAGCAGACCGTCCGCCGTGATCGAGGCAGCAAGTTCGCGGAGCGCGTTCGGCTCGAATGTCTTGCGGGGCTGGTCGGGGTCGGGTTCGATCTGATCCATCGGAATGTCGTGGATCAGCGCGTCCGGTTCATCGACTTTGCCGGCGGGCGGGGCAGGCTGCTTGGCCGCAAAGATCAGCCGCGTGGCAACGCCGGTGCCGCTCTCGCGGAAGGTGTCGGGGGGCAGCTTCTCGGTGTCGGCGCCGATTTCATCGATCCACTGGCGGAACTCGGTGGCGGCTCGATCCTGGCGAAAGAAAGGACCCTCGGAGCAAATCGCGATCAGGCGTCCGCCCGGCCGCACGAATTTCCATGCCGCGCGAATGTGCTTGATGTCGAGGCCGTTGGCGAACGGCGGGTTCATCACCACCGCCTCGTAGAGCGAGGCGTCCACCGCGCAGAACACGTCAAAGTCTTCCTGGCACACCGACAGGTCGCCGCCGATCGCGCGGAGGGCCGTGCAGTTCACCGGGTCGATCTCGACCGCGGTCACCATCGCACCGCGCGCGATCAGGTGGCGGACGATCCGGCCGGTGCCGGCGCTCGGCTCGAGCGCGCGCTCGTCAGAGCCGACGCCGGACAGCAGCACCATGCGGTGCGCAAGGTCATCCGGCGTCTCGAAGAAGCCGAGGGTCTTCTTGGCGTCCACGACAACGCCATCCTCGACTGCCTTGCCGATCAGTTCGCGCGGGTCGAAGGGAAAGACGTGGCCCTTGACCTTGCGGTCCCACTTGCCGCGCGCGGCCGTCAGCACCTTGGCGACGCGGAGGTAGGTTTCGCGGTCGAGTTGTTCGGGGAGAGTGAGGACGTTCCCGGCGAACGTGCTGCGTTCAAGGATCGGGATCACGTCGGCTGGCACTCGCGTTTTGGTAGCGGACATCGGGGGGTTTCCTTTGTGGCAGGAAGGGCAGGCACGGCTAGATCATGCGGCGCGGCCCATCAGCAGCAGTTCCTCGGCGCCGTACACCTCGGACTTTCCGCAGTTGTCGCAGCGGTATTTCCGGGCGTCCGGCTCGCAGCACTCCTGCATGGCGCCACATGCGAGACAGAACCCGCTTTGCAGGCCGCTCGCTTCCTCAAGCTGTTCGATTGTGAAGGTCCGCGGTCGCATGGACCTGGGGGAACGGAGGCGGGTGACGACGTCGTTCATTTCGATTACTCCGTTGCGCCGTCGGCCGTGCCGCCGTGCGCGGGTAAGTTACTCATAAACCGGCGAACGGCCGGACAGCGGCAGCCTCACCGGCTTCGGTGACGTCGATGCAGACCTCGCAGACAACGGGGGCTGCGCCGTCGATCTGGTCGGTTTGGTAAGTCACGGTCTGCACATCTTCGGTGTGCGGGTCCCCGAGGTCGCCGTCGCAGCGCATCGCTTCGACCATCGCCTCGGCGGTGTCGCGATCGGCGGCTTCGACGATCATGGGGAGGTAGCGCGCTATAACCGTTTCGGTGGCGGTTACGGAAAACAGTAGCTTGGTCATTTGAGCCTCCTTGTCTGTCCGAGTATTATACTCGCAAACGCGGCATAAGTCACTGTCTATTACGGAACGGGATCGACCCGCGCATCGCCTAATGCACCGTGGCGCTGTGCGCGGAGGGGTAGTTGTCCGGGTCCGCGGCGGCCGTGTCCGAACGCCTGACGCTCGGTTCCTCGCCGCCGTCATCGACGGTGATTTGAAACCCGGCATCGAGCGCGTCCTTCACAATGCGCTCGATGATCTGGCGCTCGATCTGCTGCCGGAGTTGCAGGGTCATGGTCATGGTTGGCTCCTGTTGGGGGGATACAGTTCCCGCAGCGCCGCGATGCCGGCTGCGGTGGCGGCTTCCGGATCGCGGCCGAGGCCGCGGTAGAAACGGGGATGGACGCGGCACTCGTGCGCGAGACGGATCGTGTCGCGGTGAGGGCCGAGCCGGCGGAAGGTGTTGGCGAGGCTGAGCGCGCGGGGCCAGTCGCCCGCGCGCATCAGCTCGATCAGGCGTTGTGTCTTGGTCTGCATCACACCGCGGCCCGCGCCGGCACCGGGACGACGAAATACAGATCGCCGTCGCGGCGCAGGCGGTGCACCGAAACCAGGCCGCCCATGAGGGCTTGGTACTGGGAGAGGCTGCACCCCTGGCCCATCAGCGCGGCGTAGATCACGCCGCCTGGGGCGCCCATTGGGCCGGCCGCGGCGACCGCTTCGAGGATCGCGTCGAGGACCTGGCGGAGCGCCGCCGCCTGTGCGGAGGTCGGTTTCATTTCGCACCGGCCCGCGGCTTGCCCCAGGGCAGGCCCCATTTCTTCGCGCAGGTCTGGCCGTAGCCGGCCGCGACGCTGCGCGCGTCGGTGAGTTCGGTTCCGCAGTAGCAGCACGCCCCGGCCGACTTGCCGTTGTCCGCGAGGAAGGCGGTCGGCGCGGCGATCAGTTCGGAGAGAAGGTCGGCAACGCTGTCGTATTCGATCGCGCTGCGGGTGTGCCCCGGCGTCCAGGTGCCGTCCTGCTGGACGCGGCCGAGCCACTCGCGGTTCGTCGCTGTCGTCACGACGGAAAGCGAGCCGGGCTGACTCGAGCGCGCGCCGGCGATCCAGAGCTTGAGCGTCTCGGCGTACTCGCCGCAGTCGTGGCGCAGCAGCAGGTGGGGGAATTTGATCTTCGCGCCGGCGGTGGCGAACATCGCCCGGAGCGCAGTCTGGTCGCCCAGGTTGCGGGCTTCGGTGACCGGCTGCGGGTGGTCGATGCGATCGACCAGCTTCGTGACCCACGGCCATTGCTTCGCGGAGAGTTTGCCGGTGCGCGACTGCTGCTGGAGCAGCGAGAGCGCGAACGTCTGATCCTTTGGAGGAAGACGCACATACTCGGTTTGCAGCCGAGCTAGGTCTGTTGCGGACATTTGAAACGTTGCTTTCGTGGCAGGAAGGTTGGCCGCGAGCGGGGTTTTGCGGCCGGGCCGATTTACTTGGCGGGCGCTGCTGCGAACCTGATTTTCCGACCGTTGAACTTGCCGCGGAAATAGAGCGGAAGGTTAAGGTCGATCGCGCCCTTGAGGGTGACAGAGAACAGGGTCCGGCTCGCGTTTGGCACCAGCCAGCCCTTCGTGGTGGCGTATTTGATGGCGCGCGGCGGGATGGTGCCGAGCATTTCGTTTTCCTCGACCGCCACGCGGTTCGCGAGGCAGGAAGCGATGTCGGCGTGAGTGTAGGTTTCGGAGTTGTCCCAGATGCGGACCGTGTTGCCGTCCTCGTCCACGAAGGTTTCGGGCTTCGTGGTGTGGGCGGCTGCCAGGATGATCGCGGAGCGGCTGTCCATGCCGGTGCGCTTTGCGTAGGCGGCTTGGACCGCTGCTGCTTTCTTCGAGGTCCGGGCGGTGCGTGCGGTCATGGGACTGGCTTTCGTTGGGGAGCGGTTAGTGAGTATCTTATAGCATAATGGCCGTTACGATACCAGTATAATACACCAAAACCCTAGTATATTACTGGGGCTTTGCGATGGCATATTTTGGCATACTTGAACGGTCGGGGGCCGCAGTTGGCGCGGCCTGGCTAGGCTCCCGGCGTGGCGTCCTGCATCCAGCCGGCCGCGGCCGGGCTGGGGGAGAGGTCGGGCACGCCGCCGAGCCCGGTCAGCACCGCCTCGGCGTCCACGCCGTTGCGCGGCGCGAACTCGCGAAAGTGGGCGAGCCGCTGCTTGGCCCAGGTGATGTCGCCGGTGCGGTTGTTCAACACGTCGGCCTCGTACCGGCCGCCGCCGCCGAGCCGGCCGTCGAGTTCTGTCCTGGCGCGCGCGAGCTGGCCGGCGATCTCGCGCAGGGTGGTGATGGCAGCCTCGACGTTGGCGAGGACGCGGGGCGGGAGTTGGTCCATGTCAGCCTCCCGTGGTCCAGAATCGGCTGACAACGCGGCGCAGGGCCACGGCGTCGTGGCCCCAGGCGGCCCCGCGCAGATGGTCAGGGGCTTGGTCGGAGCGTTTCGTCGCCTCGGTTGCCAGCGCGTCGATCAGGCCCTTGATGCCGTAGGCATCGACCATCGCGGCGAGTTGGTCGGTTTCGAGTTCGTTCAACACGTCAGCCTCCCGCGTTTTCGATGGCGTGCAGCACGAGGTCGGTGTGCATGCGGCCGCTGCCGTTCAGTTGCCGCTGCCACGCCCGCTCGGACGGCGCCCAGCGGAAGGCGTGGCCTTTCAGGAGGGCGATCACCGCCGGCGAAGGCTTGCCGGGGAAATGAAGCTGAATCCGCATCGTGTCCGGGTCCTCGACAACACGCACGTCGCCGACCATGCGCTCTTTGAATTGCAGTTCCGTCGCGCGTTCGAGTTCCGCCACCCGCAGCCGCATGCGGCGAATGTTGGCGCTATTGTTGGACAGCAAGTAGGAGGGCAATCCGATCGGACCGCGCTCGCCCCATTGGGGCTTGAACAGTTCCACGATCGTTGCCGCGCCAAGCCCCATCGCCGCCAGGGCAGCGCGGTCGCCTTTGCGCACGAGGGCATTGATCGCCTTGTATTCGGCCTGCTTCGCCTCGGCCTTCGCGAGCCTGGCCTGCATGATCTCGATGCCGTCTGAGTCGGTGGCCAGCACGGCGGTTGACGGTGTGACCGAGGCGATCTCGGCGGCGGCATCTTTCAACTCGATGCCCTTGCGCATCGCGTTGTGCATCTTGGCCTGATCGCGCCGCGCGCCTTTCTCGCTGTGATGGCCGACCAGGATGGGCTGGCCCCCGTAGAACCGCTCCGAAATCTGGTCGGCGCGGCGGAATTGACTGGTGGCTTCGGCGGTGAGCCGATCGGACCGGCTGTCGATCCGGTCCTGGCGATCCGCTCGCCGGTCCGCTTGGGTGCGGCCGGCGCTCCGGGTGTTGGCAGACATTTTCGTAATCTCCGTGGCAGGATGGGGTTGGCAGTCAGGGCTTGGCGAACTGCCGGTGCAGCGTGTCGAGGCTGGTCGAGAAACGCCGATCGCCGGCGGCGATGATTGCCCGGCCTGGCTGGTCGGGGTCCGCTCCGACAACCCGGTGCAACTCGCCGTCGATCGTCGCTGTCCGACCGGCAAACGCTTCGATCTCCGGGCTGGGGATGGCGGTTGGGAAGGCGAGGCGAGGATGGCCCGGTGGCAGGAGCGGATGCTCGTGCTGCGGCAACGCCTCGAAGCCGAACTCGGGGACCGGGCGGCCGGTGGCCTTGGCCAGCCACTCGGCCACCAGTGCCCGATGACACCACTTGCCGGTGTTGGGGCGCTCGAAGCACAGCAGCACCGGCACGCGGCCGTCGCCGAGGCAGACCAGCGCGTCGGCCACCAGCCGCGGGTCGAGCGGCGCGAGGATCTCCTCGGCGTAGAGCCGGCAGTATTCGTCCGTGCCGACCTTGTTGAACCAGGGTCCGGGCGCCAGCGCGCGATACACCCGGAAGCCGGCCGGCGTCCGGCGTGGCGTGCCACGCGAGATGCTGACCCGCAGATGATCCTCGGGCAGTTGGGTGCCCCAGGCCGAGGTTTTTATGAGAGTCGGTTGCATTAGAAGGGCCTTTTTGTAAGTGGTCTTTAGCAAGAACATTGTAGCACAGAGCAACGACTGATGACAGGGAAATATGCAGTCATACACTGCGGCTTTGACATGGTCATAAGTGCGGAGCATCGTGCCGACGTTTCCGTGGCAGGAAACAATGTTGGTCGGGACGATGCCGGGCGGTCGAGTAAGAGCCGACCTGCCGGTGGCGTCCCGATCAGCTTATCCGCCCCTCGTCTAAGTCTAGGACCCGCGGCCACTCAGCCGCGTAATCGTGGTGTCAACTCCGCGGGGGCGGTCCAGTTTTGAAACTCGACACATTTACCGGCGTGCTGTTCAAGGGCGGACTGAAGGCGCCGGCTGCGAAGTTCCTCGTCGGTGCGCTCCGGCGATCCCGGGAGCTTGGCGTCACCCGGTTCATCAACCCGTGCGCCGGCGTGTTCGGACTCGCCCAGGCCGCGGTGTCCGCCGGCTTCGATCCCTCGAAGATCATCACCGGCGATACCGGCCTGGTCTCCGCGATCATCGGCACGTCGATCGCCGGACGGCCGCTTGCCGACCTCGGCATCCGCTACCTGGACGAACGGCTGGCGCCGGCGGCGGCGTTCGCCGGCACGAAGATCGAGGCGGGCGCGGCGCTCGCTGCGATCAAGGCGTGCCAATACAAAACCGAAAGCCAGTACACGCGGCTGCTGTTGGAGGACATCACCTCCGATTGGGAACGCGCGGCGTCTGCACTCCAGGAACAGATCGACGCGAGGGTGACCGCGTTGGACGGCTGCACCTTCGAGATCGAGGATATGTGGGCGCAGATCAAGCAGGGGATTGACGATCCGCACGCGGCGATCTGCCTTTTCCCACCGGCCTACCGCAAGGGCTATGACCGTATGTTCCCGGTCGAGGGTCGCATCGCCTGGAGCGAGCCGAAGGTCCCGCAGTTCGATCCCGCCTTGCAGCCGAAGTTGTACGATATGCTGCGCGATGGCGCCGCGCTGGCGGTGTGGGCGTTCTATGGCGAGTTGCCGGAGGATGGCGCCGATCGCGCGATTTTCAGCGAGTGGGCGCCGAACCGGAAGGTCCCGCATTATTGGCTGGCGAACCGGCCGGAGGGCTTGCCCAAGGGCGTCCACACGCGCCGGGAAACCAAGCTCGGGCCTTCGGAGTTTCCCCTCTGGCCGAATGACCGGGCGGTGACCGCGGATACCGTGGTGCGGTTCGTTGAAACGAGCAAGTCGTGCGCGCTGTACTATCGCGACCTGTTCGCGCACAAGCTCGGCGTGACGCGGGCCGAGCGGTATTTCCTCGTGCTGCTCGACGGTCACCTGATGAGCGTGTTCGGCGTGTTCTTCGATCAGGTCGAGCGCGGCGTGTCCGAGATCGTGCATGAAACCTTCGGCTTCACCGTGCCGAACGCGGTTCATGCGAGACTGAGCCGCTTGTTTATGATGTTGCTGGTGAGTGGTGACGCGCGGGCCTATTTCCGGTCGATGGTCAGGAACCCGCTGCGATCCGTGAGCAGTCTGCAAACAACCTGCATCGCGCCGCACCCGGAGGTCAAAACCGACCGGGGCATCCTGAAACTGCGCGAGCGAACGAAGATGCCGGATGGCCGGTTCAAGCTGGTCTATGCGGCGCCGTTCCCTGACCGCAGCTTTGCCGACCGGGTTGCCGAGTGGCTCAACAAAGACGGCAAGGTGGCGCCACGCGCCCGAGAGGAATTTGATGGCGGAGTTCATAGCGGCGGTCGGGCCGAACCTGGAGATTTGGAAGGTTCATCCCGAGGAACTCCGCGAGCAGGACGTGAACGCGCGCGTCATGCCGCCGGAAATGCTGGAGCGGCTGGCTGACACCATCCGCAAGGAACAACGCCTCGAAAGCCTGCCTCTCACTGTTAAACGCAAGAACTTCTTTGAGGTCATGTCGGGCCACCATCGCACCCGGGCGGTGCGCATGGCCGGGCTTACCGAACTGTACGTGCTGGCCGACACGCGGAACCTGACCCGCTCCCAGGTGGTTGCGAAGCAGATCGCGCACAACCGCATCGCCGGCAGCGACGATCGGGAGACGCTCGCGACGCTGTTCAAGGAGATCAGCCGGATTGACGACATCCTAGAGTCCTACGTGACCGCGGCGGACTTCGGTGACATCGCCTCGGCTGACAGCATTTCGATCCCGCCGATCGCGGCCATCCTGCCGTGGTATCTCGTACACTTCGCGTTCCTACCGGCAGCGATCGAGAAATTTGAACTGCTGGAAGCGCAGATCAAGAAGATACCGAAGGACACCGACCTGGTGGGCGTCGCGTCGGCCGACATCTATCCGCGCTTTGCCGAGGCGGTCGGAACCATCACGAAGATCGAGAACGTGCGGGCGATCGGAGCGGTTTTGACTCGGATGATCGACATCGCGCTGGCGCATTTTGCCGCTTTGGAAGGGCCACATGAAGGGCCGCAAGCCAACGCCGACACACTTGAAGCTGGTAACCGGGAATCCGGGGCGCCGGCCGCTCAATGACCGGGAGGCGAAGGTTGCCCCGGCGGTGCCGCCGCCGCCGGCGCATCTGAACGGCGACGCACTCAAGGAATGGCGGCGCATCACGCGCCTGCTGGCCGAGGCCGGGCTGATGACAAAGCTCGACCTGGCAATCGTCGCCAGCTACTGCGTTGCGTGGGCGAGGTGGATCGAGTGCGAGCGCGAGGTCACGAGCAAGGGGATGATCCTGCGCTCGCCAAACGGTTTGCCGATCTACTCGCCTTACCTGACGATCGCGAACCGGGCGATGGAGCAGTTGCGCCAGTGCGCCGAGCAGATCGGGCTGTCCGGCTCGGCGCGATCGCGAATCAAGGCTGCGGAGGTGGCGCCGCCATCCGACCCGGCCGAAGACTTCTTGCGTGGCAGGGCGTAGGCGGCGGGCGAAGCCGCAAGACACTGTCGAGGCGTACGCCCGGGCGGTGGTCGAGAACAAGGTGGTCACCGGCCGCCTGGTTCGCCTCGCTTGCGAGCGCCACCTGCGCGACCTGGTTGACGGGCCGGCGCGGGGCCTGCGCTGGGACCGGGAGACGGCCCAGCGGGCGATTGATTTCTTTCCGGCCGTGCTGCGTCACAGCAAGGGGCAATACGCGGGCCAGCCGTTCAACCTGCTCGAATGGGAACAATTCGTCGTTGGCTCGATCTTCGGCTGGAAGCTGCTGCTGCCGGACAAGAAGATCGAGGTCAGGCGCTTCCGCACGGCGTTCGTGTCCACCGCGCGGAAAAACGGCAAATCGACCATTGAGGCAGGCATCGGCCTCAAGGCGCTGATAGACGAAGGCGAGCCTGGCGCGGAAATCTACTCGGCCGCGACGACGCGCGATCAGGCCCGGATCGTGTTCACCGAAGCGGAGCGCATGCGGGCGGGCTCGCCGGCGCTGCGCCGGCGGATCGTCAAGACGACGAACAACCTGGCGGTCCTGCCGACCGCATCGTGGTTCCGGCCGCTCTCGGCCGACACGTCGACCATGGACGGCTTGAACGTGTTCGTCGCGCTGGTGGACGAACTGCACGAGCATCCCGACGCCGGCGTGATCGAGAAACTCGACACCGGGATGGGCGCGCGGCTCCAGCCGCTGATGTACGAAACCACGACGGCGGGCGTGAGCCGGACTTCGGTCTGCTACCTGCATTGGGATTTCTCGGCAAAGGTCCTGGAGGGCGTGATCCCTCTGGTGACCGCGGATCGGTGGTTCGCCTACGTCGCGACCGTTGACGAAGGCGACGACTGGCAAGACGAACTGGCCTGGCGCAAGGCCAACCCCTCGCTCGGCGTTGTCCTCCAGATCGAGGACCTGCGCGCGGAGGTCGCGCTCGCGCTGGAGATGCCGACGCGGCAGAACTCCATCCGGCGCCTGCGGCTCAATCAGTGGACCCAGCAGCTTGTGCGCTGGATCCCGATGGAGGTCTGGGCGGACGGGGCCGCGCCGATCGACGCGGAGGCGCTGCGGGGCCGGAGGTGCCTCGCGGGCCTCGACCTGGCGCGGATCAACGACCTGTCGTCGCTGGCGCTGCTGTTTCCCCCGGTGAGTGACGGGGAGAAGTGGAAACTGCTGTGGCGGCACTGGTGCCCGGCCGACAACATCGAAGAACGGTCGCGGCGCGACCGCGCGCCCTACCAGGTCTGGCGCGACCAGGGCCATTTGATCGCGACCGAAGGCAACACGACGGACTTCAAGTTTGTCGAGGCGGCGATCCTTAAACTCGCCGGCATCTATGACATCACCGAACTGGCGTTCGACCGCACGTTCGCGGGCGAGATCATCCGCAACCTGGCGGACGAGGGCATGAACCTGGTCGAGTTCGGGCAGGGCTTCCTCAGCATGGGGCCGGCGGCGGCCGAGTTCATGCGCAAGGTGCTGGCGCGCGAACTGCAGCACGGCGGCGATCCGGTCGCGGACTGGTGCGCCTCGAATGTCTCGATCCGGACTGACCCGGCCGGCAACGTCAAGCCGGACAAGGAACGCTCGATCGAGCGCATCGACCCGATCGTCGCGGCGATCATGGCGGTGGGCCGCTCGATGGCCGAGCCGGCGGGCATCTATGGCGACGGCCGCGGCCTGTTAATTGTCGGAGGCTAATGATTCAATGACAGCGTTGATGAGCGCCGACCAGTTCCGCGGGGAGCTGAGGGCGAAGCGCAAACCTGCAGGCGGCGTGTACCGGGTCAGCGTGGCGCAGCCGCTGCCGGTGGACGGTGCGGAGCGCACGCTGCGCTTCTGCTTCTCCGACGACAGCGTTGACCGCATGGGCGACACGATCGCCGCGGCCGGCTG
>Ga0182016_10002470_pt1 | contig 21732 bp, 19 predicted proteins | sample 712S2MmetaG_FD_120491 | JGI IMG/M metagenome (GOLD analysis project Ga0182016, IMG submission 120491) | Permafrost microbial communities from Stordalen Mire, Sweden - 712S2M metaG | ecosystem: Environmental > Terrestrial > Soil > Wetlands > Permafrost | place: Sweden: Stordalen | collected... | reverse complement strand
ATTGCGCCGGCGCGCCTCCCAAAGCCAGAGCAGGGCATTCACGCCCAACGCCACGAAGACGGCCAGCATGGCGCGCTCCCACCAGGGATAGGCGTGCACCAGAAAGCAGAGCAGCAGACCCGGAGCGAGCCCCCACAAACGGCGCCATGCCAGCGGCACCACGATCACCAGCATGCCCAGGTGCTCCAGCAGAGCGAGGGCGCTGGCCGCTTTTACCCCCAGCCGGCTGAAGGCGGGGGACCGTCCGTAGGAGAGCAGCACCGCTCCGGGCAGGCGATGCGTCAACCCCCACTGCAGCGCCTGCCATGCTCCCACCCCCAGGTATGGCGCGGCCAAAGCCAGCCAGGCGGCGCGCGACGGACGCTCGCGTTTCAACAGGTACTCCAGCAGCAAAATCGGAGGGAGCGCCAGGGCCTGCAACTCGGTGAGGCCCGAGAGCGCCAGCGCGACGCCTGCAATCGCGAACCGCCTCGCGAAGAAGGCCGCCGCGCCCACCAACAGGAAAGCCAGGGCCGGCGCCTCGGGGCCCGCCAGCGTGTTGGTGTTCACCTGCACCAGCGGCGACGATGCTACCAGGAGTGCGCCCCACAGAGGCCGCGACGTGAAGCGCGCCGCCAGGGCATACGCCGCGAAGCTGATTCCCAGCGGAAACAGCAGGTAAAACACATGAAAAAACGGCGCTGAAAAGTGGCCGCGCAAGATCCATGCCAGGGCCAGGATGTAGGCGTTCAGAGGCGGATGGGGGTGACCCGTCGCGTCCATCAGGCGCCCCAGAAAGACGTATTGAAAGTTCAGCGGTGTGAGCGGCTGGCGCAGCACGTGGCCGGCGATGTCCAGATACGTGACTTCGTCGCCCTGTACCGGCTGCGTCAGGAACGGCGCGTGCAACAGCAGCGTGAAAGCGGTCAGCAGGACCAGGTCGCGGCGGCGGTTTATGCCGGCTTCCATCGCAATACCGGTTTGCGCGCGGCCAGCACTTCATCCACACGGCTGGTCCGCGTCCCGTGCGGCGCGGTTTTGACCAACTGCGGATCGCTCTCCACTTCTTTGGCGATGGAGATCATGGCGGCGATGAACTGGTCGATCTCCTGCTTGCTCTCGGTCTCGGTGGGCTCAATCATGAGCGCCCCGTGGACAATCAGCGGGAAGCTCACGGTGTACGGATGGAAACCGTAATCGATGAGGCGCTTGGCGATGTCGCCGGTGCGTACGCCGAGCTTGGCCTGGCGCGCGTCGCTGAAGACCACTTCGTGCATGTTGGGCTGCGAGTAGGGCAGGTCGAAATAGGGCTCGAGCTGTTTGCGGATGTAGACCGCGTTGAGCACCGCGTCGACGGTGGCATTGCGCAGGCCCGGACCGCCATGCGCCAGGACGTAGGCCAGCGCGCGCACCAGCACTCCGAAATTCCCGTAGAATGCCTTCACCCGTCCGATGGTGTGCTTGCGCTTATAATCGAAGGCCCATTTCTTGCCGGCGCGGCGCAGGCGCGGAGTGGGCAGGAAGGGCTCCAGAATCTTCTTCACGGCCACCGGACCGGCGCCCGGACCGCCTCCGCCGTGGGGCGTGGAGAAGGTCTTGTGCAGATTGAGGTGCATCACGTCGACGCCGAAATCGCCGGGCCGCGCGATACCCACCAGCGCGTTCATGTTGGCGCCGTCCATGTAGAGCATGGCGCCTTTCTTATGCAGAATCTCGGCGGCCTGCGCGATGTTCTCTTCGAACACCCCCAGCGTATTGGGGTTGGTGACCATGAGGGCGGCCACGTCTTCGGTGACGAGCTGTTCCAGGGCGCCCACGTCCAGCACGCCTGTTGCGCTCGACTTGATATTCTCCACGGCGTACCCGGCGATGGCGGCGGTAGCGGGGTTGGTGCCGTGGGCGGAATCGGGAATGAGGATTTTCTTGCGCGGATTGCCGCGCTTTTGGAGCAGCGCGCGGATCAGCAGGATGCCGGTGAGTTCGCCATGCGCGCCGGCCGCGGGCTGCAGCGTGACGGCGTCCATGCCGGTGATTTCGGCCAGCGCGGCTTCCACCCGGGCCATCACTTCCATGGCGCCCTGCGCCAAAGACTCGGGCTGGTACGGATGCGCCCAGGCGAGGCCCTCGATGCGCGCTACCAGCTCATTGATCCGCGGATTGTACTTCATGGTGCAGGAGCCCAGCGGGTACATGCCGTAATCGATGGCGTAATTCCACGTGGAAAGGCGCGTGAAGTGGCGGATGGCTTCCACCTCGCTCACTTCCGGGAAGCCTTCGATGGCGGTGCGCACGTTGCCTGCGCCGAGAGCTTCGGCGGGATCCACGGCGGGGACGTCGAGCTCGGGAAGCTGGTAGGCCTTCTTGCCGGGCGAACTGCGCTCGAAGATCAGCCGCTCATTCTGCGAAAGGTGCGCGGTGACTTTGTCGATCATTGAGCCACCTCGGCGAGTAAGTCCATGTCGGAGCGTTTGGTCATTTCGGTGGCGCACAGCAGCACCGAGTCGGCCAGTTCGGGATAGAAGCGGCCCAGCGGCAGGCCGCCGATGATTTTCTTCTTCAGCAACTTCTTATTCAGTTCGTCGGGCGGCTTGCCGTCAATGCGGGCCACGAACTCGTTGAAGAAGGCGCCGGTGAAGCGGGGCTTCACTTTGCCGGCCAGGTAGTGGGCCTTGGCCAGGTTCTGCAACGCCAGTTCGCGCAGCCCTTCCTTGCCGTAGACGGTCATGAAAACCGTGGCCATGAGGGCGATGAGCGCCTGGTTGGTGCAGATGTTGGAAGTGGCCTTCTCACGGCGGATATGCTGCTCGCGCGTGGCCAGCGTCAGGCAAAAAGCGCGGTTGCCGCGGGAATCCACCGATTGCCCCACCAGGCGGCCGGGCACCTGCCGGATGTACTTTTCCTTAGTGGCGATGAGGCCGGCGTAGGGACCGCCATAGCTCGGCGAAATGGCGAAGGATTGCAGCTCGCCGGCCACGATATCGGCTTCGGCGGGCGGCTCCAGAAGACCCAGCGACACGGCTTCGGTGAAGATCACCACCAGCAGCGCGCCGCGCTTGTGGGCGATTTCCGCCGCGGCCTTCACCTGGTCCACGATGCCGAAAAAGTTGGGGGATTGCACGATGACGGCGGCCGTAAGGTCGTCCATCTTGCGCTCCAGGTCTTCCAGATCGATGGTGCCGGCTTCCGGCAGAAATCCGAATTCTTCCACCGGCATGCCCTGGTTCTTGGCGTAGGTGCGCAGCACTTCGCGATACTCGGGATGCAGCGACCGCGCCACCAGCACGCGTCCCTTGCCGGTAGCGCGCACGGCCATCATGGCGGCTTCGGGAACGGCCGTGGAGCCGTCGTACATCGAGGCATTGGCCACGTCCATGCCGGTAAGCTGGCAGATCATGGTCTGGAATTCGAAGATGGTGGTGAGCGTGCCTTGCGAGATTTCGGCCTGGTAGGGCGTGTAGGAAGTGAGAAACTCGCCGCGCGAGACCACCGTATCCACTAAGACGGGGCGATAGTGGTTATATACTCCGGCTCCCAGGAAAGACGCGTAGCCGTTGGCGTTTTCCGCCGCGCGGTCGCGAAAATACTGGACGATTTCGTATTCCGAAATGCCCGGCGCGAGCGCCAGGGGCCGCGGCAGGCGAACCGCCTCGGGTAAGTGCGCGAATAACTCTTCGGCCGACGACACGCCGCAGACGGCGAGCATCTGCTGGCGCTCGGAATCCGACTTCGGTAAGTAGCGCAACTACTTTTCCGCCCCTATATAAGTTTGATAGTCGGCGGCGCTCATGAGGCCCTCCACCTCGGCGGGGGCGCTGAGCGTGAGCTTCACCAGCCAGGCGGCCCCGTGCGGGTCGGTATTCAATATTTCGGGTTTATCGGCCAGCGCCGGGTTGACTTCGGCGATCTCGCCACTTACCGGGCAATAGACATCGGAAACCGCCTTGACGGATTCCACCGAGCCCAGCGACTTACCCTGCTCGATATGTGCGCCTACCTTCGGCAGATCCACATAGACGATGTCGCCGAGTTCTTGCTGGGCGTGATCGGTGATACCGACCGTACCGGTGCCGCCCTCCACCAGGATCCACTCGTGTTCCTTGGTGTAACGATAGTTTTCTGGATACATGTTTATTTGGCTCGTTTGTAGAACGGAGTTTCCACCGTGATGGCATCCACGGGTTGGTTGCGGACCATGACTTGGATGGTCTTGCCGATCTGCGCCCGGCCCACGGGCAGGTAGCACAGACCGATATTCTTGCATAATGTGGGCGAAGGCGAACCGCTGGTTACCCATCCGGCGGGTGCGCCATCGATATACACTTCGTAGCCGTCGCGCCCAATGCCCCGGCCGCGCATTTCGAAGCCCACCAGGGTACGCTGCAAGCCGCTTTCCTTCTGTTTCAACAGCGCGTCGCGGCCCACGAAGTCGCCCTTGTCGAGTTTCACAATCCAGCCAAGGTCGGCTTCCAACGGAGAAATGGAGGCGTCGATCTCGTGGCCGTAGAGCGCCATTTTGGCCTCCAGCCGGAGGGTGTTTCGCGCGCCCAGTCCGCAGGGCTTGATGCCGAACTCCGCGCCCGCCAAAATGGCTTCGTTCCACAGGCGCTCGGCTTCGGCGGGCGGCACGTAAATCTCGAAACCGTCCTCGCCGGTGTAACCGGTATGCGCGATGCGCGCCGGGGCGCCGCAAACTTCCCCATCGGTGAACCAATAATATTTGATGCCGGCCAGGTCCACGGGAGTCATTTTCTGCAGGGTAGCCCGCGCGCGGGGACCCTGGATGGCGATCTGCGCGTACCGCTCGGAAGCGAAATCCACCTGCGCGTCGAAGTGATTGTGCGCGCAGATATGCTGGTAGTCCTTATCCTGATTGGAGGCGTTGACGCACAGGAAAAAGTGGTCGCCGGCAACCTTGTGAACCAGAATGTCGTCGACGAAGCCGCCGTGGGGGTAGAGCAGGCCGGAGTAATGCGCCTGGCCGATTTTGAGCTTGGCGGCATTGTTGGTGGTCACGAAATCGGTCAATTTCGCGGCTTCCGGTCCGCGAATCTCGATTTCGCCCATGTGGCTGACATCGAACACGCCCACCGCGTTGCGGACGGTATTGTGCTCGTCTATGATCCCGGAATACTGCACGGGCATGTCCCACCCGCCGAAGTCGACCATCTTGGCCCCCAGGGCGCGATGGAGGGAATGGAGCGGGGTAGTGCGGAGCGGCGCATCGGCAGGCATGAAAGCTCAGGCTATCAGCCGCCATTTGGGGTGTCAAACAACGGCTAAAAGTTCGATCCTTGGACTAATGCGCGTTCAGCCGAAGCGCTATGGTAGAAGAGTCGCGTAGGCGTTATGGGAAAAAGGATCATGCTGGTGGTGGTAGGCGCGGGAATCGGCTCGCTGGCCGGATTGCTGGTGTCGTTCCTGGGGGTGGGCAACTGGGCCCTGATCGTGGGGGCGGTGGCCGGAGGGCTGATTCCGCCGCTGGTTTTGGGTCCTCCTTCACACCCCTCGCAATAAGGACTTGCAAATTGTAACGCGTACCTGTAGAGTGCGCGGAGGAGGTTTTAATGCCTTTTTGTGCAAGTTGCGGTGCTCAAGTTGACGGCAAGTTCTGTCCGAAATGCGGTGCGTCGATCGTAGCGGGGTCGGCGGCGCCCGTTACGCCCCCCGCTACATACGCGGCGCCCGTCTCCGCGCCCATGGCGGATAACGTGGCGTCGGCGCTATGCTACGCCCTCGGATTCATCACCGGAATTATCTTCCTGGTGTTGGAGCCATACAGCAAGAACCGCGTCGTCCGGTTCCACGCTTTCCAGTCGATCTTTATGAGCGTGGCGGTGATTGCGGTGGATATCGTGCTAGCCATCATCTTGCCGATATCGCTGTTCTCCTGGGGTTTATACGCGTTGATCTGGTCGGTGTTCCGGCTGGCGTGCCTGATTCTCTGGCTCTTCGTAATCATCTGGGCGTACCAGGGGAAGACGCTGGTGCTCCCGGTGATCGGGCCGCTGGCGCAAAAGCAGGCGCAGGCATAAAACGGAGCATGCTCCGTATGCCGCTGGGCAAGTGAACGCTCGCTCACGGGGCGCCCTCTGGCCCCGGCTCTTCCGAGCCGCGCGCGCAAGCAAGCGTTCCTGCCGAATTCTGCAGGCACTTACAAAATTCGAAGAAACCGCTTGCTTGCGCGCGCGGCTCGGAAAAGCCACGTTGAAAGGCAAGCACTTACCGAGCCGGGTGGCCACCGAATTTGCACGTTCCTCTTTGGCTTGCCCTCCGGATATTGTTCAACCTGCACGTTTCTCCGCAACAACCAAGGCAGGCGGCGCGTCTGAGTAGTGTGACGCGAATCCTTACCGGCGTGCTGGTGGTGTGTGCCGCCACGGCACAACTGCCGCGCATCGGCGACATCAATTACTACGGCCTGCGCAAGATGACGGCGGAACAAATCCTGAGCGCCGCGCGGATTGCGTCCGGCGATACGATTCCGGCATCCCGCATGGAACTGGAAGACCGCATCGCGGAACTCCCCGGCGTGGTGGCCGCGCACGTCCAGACGGTCTGCTGCGAAGGCAATCGAGCGACTCTCTTCATCGGTATCGAGGAGCGCGGCGGGACGGCTGCCGGTTTCCGCCCGCCGCCCTCCGGTACGGCCACCCTGCCGGAGGACCTGATGACGCAATACCGCGAATATCAAGGCGCGCTCCTGCGGGCGGAAATGAATGGGGCGGCCGACCCTGCCATGCGCCGCTACCAGGAGCGCTTCCGGACTTTCGCTGTGGCGCACCACCTCAGACTTCACGCGGAACTGCGCACCGGTTCCGACCCCGAGCAACGCGCCGCCGCCGCCACCGTGATGGCCTATGGGGTGAACCGAAAGGCCGCGGTGGACGATTTGCTTTTCGCCCTGGACGATCCCGACGATGGAGTTCGCACGAATGGCCTGCGGTCGCTCGCCGTCATCGCCGGAGTGGCGCGTCGGCAGCCTGCGCTGGGTATCCGGATTGCGCCCGCCGGCCTGGTGGAATTATTGAACTCGGTGGTGCTGAGCGACCGGATGGAATCCACCAAGGCGCTGCTTACCCTGACCGAGAGGCAAAACGCCGCGGCGCTGGACCTGATTCGCGAAAAAGCCCTGCCGTCCCTGGCGGAGATGGCGCGCTGGAAAACGCCGGCCTACGCGCTGCCGCCATTCCGCCTTCTGGGCCGCGTGGCGGGGATGCCGGATGCCGATGTCACCGCGGCCTGGGAGAAGGGCGATCGCGAGCCCGTGATCCAAAAAGCGCTGGATTCCGGCGCCCGGAAGCAGGGCCTACAATAGTAGCGGTGCTCACGCGACGACAGATGCTGGCGGGAATGGCGGGGGGCGCCGTTGTGCCGGGAACCGCGGCGGCACAAGCCCGCGGCGGAGCCATGCGCCCACGCATGACACCGGCCGTCTGCCTCTATTCCAAGGTGCTCATCAAGATCGGCTACATCGACCTTCCCATGATTGTGCAAGGGCTGGGCTTCGACGGCGTGGACCTCTCGGTGGAGCAGGGCGGGCACGTCCTCCCGGACAAGGTGGACTACAGCCTGATGCCGGCGCTGGAAGCCTTTACGGGCATCGGGCTGGACGTCCCCATGATCACCACCGATGTCACCGCGCTGCAGGAGAAGAATTCCCAGGAGGTGTTGGGGCTGGCCACCTATATCGGGGTGCCGTTCTTCCGCCCGGGCCATCGAAAATTCACCGGGTCGATGCAGATCGAAATGCAACTCCCGCTGGTGCAGCGGGATATCGCCGGCCTGGTGCAATTGGGGCGCGCCACGAAGATGGTCATGGGAATACACAACTACATGGAGGGCTCCGAGGGCGCGGCGGTGGCGGACATCAATCGCGTGATCCGGCCGCTCGAAGGGCAATGGGTGGGCTACGATTTCGATGTGGGCTACGCCACCATGGAAGGCGGCGCGGTGGGGTTCGAGGGGCCGTTGGCGGTGGCGCTCCCGCGGCTGAAGATGGTGACGGTGCGCGATTTCAAGTGGGACCAGCCGGTCGGCGGCCCACGCCAGGCGAAGGCCTGTCCACTGGGAGAAGGCGTAGTGGACTTCGCCAGGTTTTTCGCGGCGCTGGCGAAGGCGCGGTTCGCCGGGCCGGTCACGTTGCCGGTGGATCACAATCCGGCGGGCCAGTTGGAACCCATCAAGCGCGATCTGGCATTCGTGCGCAAGCAGATCGCCGCGGCATACGGCGGGTAGGTATTTCGGGGACAGGCTACATAACCTCGAAACTCCTGATGTCGCCCCGCAATTTAAAACTGGCGGGGAAAATGGGCTGAGCCATTCCTTTCGATGGCGAGAGCTTCGCAGGTGGGGCAGGCGGTGCTCGCCTGCCCTCGATCCTATTCGAGCAGCGGGCCTAATTCGGCGCGGGCGGGCGGGCGAGCACCGCCTGCCCCGCCTGTGGGCTCACTGCAAATTCCACGACATCAGGAGTTCATAACCTCGAAACTCTGCCCCGCTCAGCGATTTGTATTTCGAGGTTATGTAGCCTGTCCCCGAAATACTAACCGGAAACCTCGGGATCCAACGGAGCTTCGGCGATGGGAGTCTCGGACACTGGCTCTGCCCGCACAGACTCGGGAATGTGCGCCGAAAGCGCCACTTCGCATTCGCAACAGTCGCTGCACCTGCGGCACTTCTCGCACAGGTGGTTATCGCACGCGTCTTTGGTGCAGCGCACGCAGATCCGCGTGGATTCTTCGCCGCAAATGCTGCACTGAAAGGGCATAGTTGGCCTATTTCTTCTTTTTTGCCGGGGCCGCGGGAGCCAGAACCATGGCCCGGCAGCGCTGCGCTTCCTGGTCCATTACCTGGTATTCCTTTTCCCGCTCCGCTGCCAGATTCACCACGTATTGTTCCAGCCGATCGCGGTCGGCCCCCGATTCGGCCGCCAGCGCGACCAGTTCCTGGGCGGCGGCCACGCTTTGATACTTGCGGACCGCCTCCGCCACCGAACCCAGCACGGTTTCCAGACCCTGCTCGCGGAAGAGAATCTGCAACTCGGCGGAAAGTGCCTGCGGGTTGGCTGCCAGCGCCGTGACGCCGTCGGCTAATGCGCGCGCCTGGTCCTTGCCGGACTGTAATTGGGCCGCGTAGGCTTCCGGCGCCCCCTGTGCGGCCCATTGCCGGGCGTCCGCACGGTCGAGTACCGGCAGCACCTTGGCGGCATGGGCGCCGATTTGCTGCAGGACAGCGGCGATATCCCAATCCGATTCCAGGCCCGCCGCGGGTTGTTGGGGTGGGGCCGGGGGCTGCGGCCGGGCTGAAAATGCCCCGGCGCAGGCAAATAAGATCAATCCTCGCACAGCGCGATTCATAGGACTCTTTTCAATCTATCACGCGCGAGGGCGCCATCTCCCGGTAGAAGCTCTCAGAGTCCGCCGCCAGGTGGGGCGGGGGCAGTGGTGGGCGGGTTCTTCTTGGTCTTTCCGCCATCGGCCTGCGGGCCTCCGGAGGATCCGCCGACGCCTCCGCCCGAGGCGCCGGGATTGTTGAGAACGACGTCGTAAACAGCGGCTTTGATGCGGTCAAACACGAACTTGACCGCGCCAGGGGAGGGGCCCGCTTTAGCCACCAGCGGCTGATTCGGCCAAATGCGCAACCACTCGTTTTGGTTGAGGATCTTCGCGGGCCCTGGCTGCAGCGCGTGCTGTACCATTACCTGGCCCTCTTCCACGCTTACCAGGGTGGTGCCCTCGTCGTCTTCCACCGCGACGTCGAACACCGTGCCACGCACCGAGATCACGGCGGTAGGGGTCGAGACCTTCTTATGGTTGGGCCCGTTGCGATGCTCAATCTGCACTCGGATCTTGCCCAGGACCAGTTGCAGCATGTCCTCAATGGACCAATTGCCCTGGAAGGTGACGCGCGAGTTGGGGAAGACCTCGAAAGTGCTGCCGTCGGCGATCTGGAACACCGCATGGCCGTCGGGACCTGTGACGATTTCCTCTTTAGCCTTAACCGAGTCGTTTTGGAATAGCGCGACCTGTCCGCCGCGGAGCACCGAGACCTGCCCCTGAAGCTCAATGACCTTCGCTTTTTCAAGCGATTGAGCCCGGACCGCCGTGACAGACGCGCCGATAACTACCGCCACGAGCGTTATTTGGACCGTCCGCGCGAGCGTGGAGAGCGTGTGCATAACTCAAGTTTCAGGCTCTTAAAGCCGATATACAGCCTGTTGGCTATGACGTTACAAGTCTAGCACTAAACATGCTAGGCACATAGGGGGCCGTGATGTTTCGAACTGCAAGCCACTTCAATTCAGCAGCTTGTTGGGATAGATCCGACGTGATTGGGTTAGAATAGTACACAACTGTGTGTCATAAGGGAACAGCACACGTTCTGGCGCGCTGGGTGGTCCTGGCGCTAGCTGGCGTCCTCGGCGCTTCCGCCCAGACGGATTGGCGTCACATCGGAACGTCTGCCATGGAGTCGCGTCTGGCCGGTCCGGTTACCGGGCCGATGCTAAGTGTCTGGTATGGCGCGGATGGTTCGCTCTATGCCCGGACGGCCTCGGGCAAGACGTTTCAGACGCAGGATTTTGAGAACTGGGAACCGGCAACCGCCGCTCCCGACCCTCCGGCCCTCATCCCTCGCAATCCGGCTCGTAAACCGGAGCCCGCGGCGGAGTATGTTGCCATCGGCGCAAACTCGCAGGAACTGTGGGGGTTAGGCCGCCAACTGTATCGTTCCGACGATGGCAGGAGTTGGCAGACCTTGACCAGTTATAAGTCGGATTCGGTGATTGGAGCCGGTATAAAAAGTGTCGCTGTTTCGCCCGGCGATCCCGGCCAGTTGGTGGTGGCGAACGAAAATGGCGTATGGCGGTCGATGGACGGCGGGCTCACCTGGGCCAGCCTGAATTTGCTGTTGCCGAACCTCTCGGTGGTACGGATTGTGGCCACGCCCAGCGGCGGACATCCGGCGCGAATTCTGACCCAGAACCTCGGCGCCCTGGAACTGGCGCCGGGCAGCAGGTTGTGGCGCTCCTATCCGGCCATAATGCCCCAGTCCGATGACAGCAGGAAGCACGACTACTCGACCAAAGTGGCCGCCGGCATCTCGGCCTTTGCCGAGTCGAGCGACGGCCGCACGGTATACGCCGGTTCGGACGACGGCCGCATCTGGCGATCGGTTGACGGCGGGTTGACGTTTCAGGGAACCGATGCATACGCGGCGGTACCCGGCCATCGGGTAGAGCGGTTGTATGTCGACCCGGCCTACCCGCAGGTGGCCCTGGCGGCGCTGAGCGGAGAAGGGCCCCACGTCCTACGCACCTTCAACGGCGGCAGCACCTGGGATCCGCTGGATTCCAAGCTGCCGGTTGGGGCAGCCTATTCGGTCACCGCCGATCGGACCTCCGGCGCGGTCTATGCGGCCACCGACAAGGGCGTGTATTGGACTCGTATCGACCTGGAAACCGGCGGTTCGACCGACAATCTCCAGTGGACCGGCCTCTCCGAAACCCTGCCGGCGGCGAAGGCCGTAGACGTGGCGCTGGATCCGGCGGGGGTCCAGCTTTATGCCGCGCTGGAGGGCTACGGAGTATACGGCGCCGCAGCTCCGCACCGCGCCACCGGTTTACGCCTGGTGAATGCGGCCGACTACAGCACGCGTGCCGCATCTCCCGGTTCGCTGGTCAGCATCCTGGGCGAGAAAGTGAATTCCGTATCGGGCGGCACGCTGCAATATCCGCTTTGGAGCAACTCGCAGATCCAGGTGCCCTTCGAAGCGGTGGGACCGACGGTCTCGCTGGCGCTCGAAACCGCCTCCGGGAGAATGACCCGCGACTTGCAGGTACTGCCTGTCTCACCCGCCATTTTCGTGGGAAGCGACGGTGTACCGATGATCCTGGATGCCGACAGCGGCATGCCGCTGGAGGGTAATGTGGCGCACCCCGGGCAGCGCCTCCAGGTGCTGGTAAACGGACTGGGTAAGGTGCGGCCCGATTGGCCAACCGGTGTGGAGCCTCCCAGGGACAACCCGCCGGAGGTAGTCGCCAAAATACAGAGCTATCTGGACCGCAGCGAAGTGCCGGTGGATCGCGCCACGCTGGCCCCGGGCTACGTGGGCTACTATGTGGTGGAAGTGCAGCTTCCGGTGGTCGCCAACTATGGCGCCATGGAGTTCTACCTTGCCGCCGATGGCCACGAGAGCAATCACGTCCAGATCGTAATCTCCGAGTAGGGCAGGTGCAGGGCGGCGGGTTTTCTCTGTGGTCTCGGCCCCCTCTGTGGCCTCAAAATCACGAGGGCGGCGCCGCACCACAATGTCACTTGACGACATTCCCGGTTTTCCTCTGTGTCTCTGTGCCCTGTGGTGAACAATGATGTACGCCGAACACCACGCCCGCACTCGGAAAGGTTTTCTCTGCGCTCTCTGTCCCCTCTGTGGCCTCAAAATCACGAGGACGGCGCCGCGCCACAATGTCACTCAATGACCTTTTTAAGTGTTTTCTCTGTGCTCTCTGTCCCCTCTGTGGCCTCAAAATCACGAGGACGGCGCCGCGCCGCGATGTCACTCAATGACCTTTTTTACGTGTTTTCTCTGTGCTCTCTGTCCCCTCTGTGGCCTCAAAATCACGAGGACGGCGCGGCGCCGCAATGTCACTCAATGACCTTTTTACGTGTTTTCTCTGTGCCTCTGTGCCTCTGTGGTGATCTTGCCTTTCCCGTTTCCCCAGGTCAATCTCCCAGCGCGCCCGGTCGAGCAACTGCTGCGCGACGCGTGTTACGCTGAAAATTCCCTATGAGCAACATCGAGATTACTCTGCCCGACGGCAGTAAACAATCCGTCGCCGCGGGGACCCGTCCCATCGATATCGCCAAATCGATCAGTCCGCGCCTCGCGGACGCTGCCATCGTGGCCAAAGTGAATGGCGATCTCTACGATCTGACCCGGCCCCTCGACCAGGACGCCACGCTGCAGATTCTCACCGCCAAGGATCCTGAATCGCTCACCGTCTATCGCCACTCCACCGCCCACCTGCTGGCCGCGGCCGTACTGGAGTTGTACCCCGAAACCAAGCTGGGCATCGGCCCGCCCATCGAGAGCGGCTTCTATTACGATTTCGACCGCCCCACCCCGTTCACGCCCGACGATCTCGAAAAGATCGAAGCCAAGATGTGGGAGCTTCAGAAGCGCCATCTCCCTTACGAGCGCGTCTACACAAAGAAAGAAGATGGCCTCAAGAAATACGGCGGTGCGTGGATGAAGTGCGAGCTGATCGCCGAGCGCGCCGGCGAAATCTTCAGCGAATACACGCTGGGGCCCTATTTCATCGATTTCTGCCGCGGTCCGCACGTGCCGGACACGTCCCGGATCAAGGCATTCAAGTTACTCTCCATCGCCGGCGCATATTGGAAAGGCGACGAACACAACAAGCAGTTACAGCGCATCTATGGGACGGCGTTCTTCTCGGCGAAGGACCTCCAGGACTACCTGAACCGGCTGGAGGAGGCCAAGCGCCGCGACCATCGGCGGCTGGGCAAGGAACTCGAACTGTACACCGTCAACGAGTCGGTGGGAGCCGGGTTGCCGTTGTGGCTGCCCAAGGGCGCTACCATCCGGCGGCTATTGGAGGAATACATCCTGGAACGCGAGCGCGCCCTGGGATACCAGCACGTGTACACGCCCGACCTGGCGAAGGTCGACCTGTACGAGCGCTCTGGTCACTGGGCGCACTACAAGGACAGCATGTTCCCGCCCATGGAACTGGAGAACGAACGGATGGTGCTGCGGCCCATGAACTGCCCGCATCACATTCTGGTGTACGAATCCAAGCAGCGCAGCTACCGCGACCTGCCCGTCAAAATCGCCGAATTGGGCACCATGTACCGCTACGAGCGGTCGGGTGCGCTCAGCGGCTTGAGCCGCGTCCGCTGTATGACTCTCAACGACGCGCACATTTTCTGTACGCCGGATCAGATCAAGGAAGAATTCTCCAACGTGATGCGTCTGGTGGAGGAGGCCTACAAGGCTCTGGGCATCACCCAGTACCGTTACCGGCTTTCGCTGGGCGACAAGGCGGACAAGGAGAAGTACGTCGATAACGACGCCATGTGGGAACTGGGCGAGCGGATGTTGCGCGAGGCCATGGACGCGCTCGGCTTGCCCTATGTGGAAGCCAAGGGTGAAGCGGCGTTCTACGGCCCCAAGCTCGACATCCAGCTTGCCGACGTGATGGGCCACGAGGAAACCTACTCCACTGTTCAGTTGGATTTCCACCTGCCGAGCCAGTTCGACCTGCACTACGTGGGTGCGGATGGCAAGGAACATCAACCGGTAATGATCCATCGCGCCATTGTCAGCACCATGGAGCGCATGATTTCCTACCTGATCGAGCTGTATGCCGGGGCGTTTCCGGTGTGGTTGGCGCCGGTGCAGGCGATCGTGCTGCCGATCACCGACCGGCAGGCGGAATACGCGCGGGCGCTGCAGAAGCAGCTCGACGCCGCGGGACTCCGCGTTACTCTCGACGATCGCAACGAGAAGGTCAACTTCAAAATTCGCGAGGCGCAATTGCAGAAGATCCCGTTCATGCTGGTAGTAGGCGATCGCGAGCAGGAGAGCGGCAAGGTCTCGGTGCGCAATCGCAAGCACGGCGACCAGGGCGCGAAGACCGCGGAGGAATTCATCGCCACGATCCGCGGGCTGATTAAGTCGAAGGCAGTCTCGGAGTAGAACGAGGTCGAATGCCCTCGAATGCGCTCGACTACATTACGATCAAAGGCTTCAAGAGCATCGCGTCGATAGAGAAGTTGAAGCTTGGGCCGATCAATGTGTTGATCGGCGCGAATGGTTCCGGCAAGTCGAATTTCCTCGACGCTTTCCGATTGTTGCAGCATATCGGCGAAGGAAGGTTATCAAACTATGTCGGAACCGCGGGGGGAGCTGAAAAGATACTGCACTTCGGATCAAAGACGACGCCGGTACTCACTATCCATCTCTCGTTCTTGGGGAACGGCAGTAGCTACGACGCTGAACTAATGCCGACCGGGGATGATGGCTTGTACAAATCGAGTCAAGGGGTCGGAGGGTCACGTGGTCCGTTGGATACATCGCGAAAAGACGCAGCTCTCACTGCGGTCGACCACTGGACGCGAAATGCCTTTGCCGGTTGGCGAGTGTATCACCTTCACGACACCTCACGTATGCGAATAACCGCCAGCGTGCCGGACAATCGCTTCCTGAGGGATAACGGATCGAACCTGGCCGCGCTCCTGTATTATCTTCGGGAGAAACACAGCGACTCCTACAATCTGATCCGAGGAACCGTCCAAAGCGCCGCTCCATTTTTCGACGATTTCCGTCTGGAGCCCGAGAAGCTCAATCCGGACACTATCAGGCTCGAGTGGAAGCACAGGATCTCTGACCAGTATTTCGGCGCATCGTCCCTTTCGGACGGGACGCTACGATTCGTTGCTTTGGCAGTTCTCTTCCTGCAGCCTGTGGATCACCGGCCGCCGGTCATCCTGGTCGATGAGCCCGAGTTAGGACTTCACCCCTACGCCATCGGACTGCTAGCCTCGCTAATTCGGCATGCCTCGGTTGACAACCAAGTAATCGTCTCGACTCAGTCGTCTTCACTGGTGGATTATTTCCAGCCGGACGAGGTGCTTGTCGCAGACCGAGTGGACCGCGGCACTCAGATCACGCATCTCGATTCCGCAAGGTTGGACAAATGGCTGGAGGACTACAGCCTTGGTCAACTCTGGGAGAAAAGCGAACTTGGCGGGTGCCCGGTTCGGAGCTAATCCATGGCTCGCCTCTTAGTGCAAGTCGAAGGATTGACGGAAGAGGCCTTCGTTAGCGGAATGCTTCGTGACCACCTGCTCGCGAGTGGCTTCAGCGACGTAGGCGCTCGCATCATCGGCAATGCCAGACTGCGTCTACAGCGTGGAGGAATCAGACCCTGGCCGTCCGCCAGGAAGGACATAATCAATCACCTGAAAGAAGATACGGGCTGCATCGCGACCACCATGGTCGATTACTATGGGTTGCCATCCTCCGGAAACGGTGCATGGCCGGGACGTGAGAAGGCTACTCTTTTGAGCAGCGAACAGAGAGCCCAATGCGTTGAAGAAGCTATGCTGAGCGACGTCGCAGCCGGGATGGGGGATGCTCGACGATTCGTTCCCTTCGTCCTGATGCAACTTGACCTGCGCACTTGCCCGTAAGTCGCCATCTCGTCGACTTATGCATTCGTCCGCCGCCGGAAGTAAGCATCCACCGCCGCCTACTTCTCCCGTAGCAACTGGTCGTACACTTCCCGCTTGGAGAGCCCCCGCTTCCGCGCCACTTGTTTGATGGCGTCCATGCGCGCCGTGCCGCCACTGATGAGCCGTTCCACCGCCTCTTCGATCGGTGTATCGTCCGGCAGGGGCGCCGTAGCCTTCCCGATCAGCAGCGTGATCTCTCCCCGCACCATATCCCGGGCCGCCAGTTGCGCCCGCACCTCCGCCGCCGTCCCGCGCACAAACTCCTCGTGGATTTTCGTCAATTCGCGCGCCACCACCACCGGCCGCGGACCCAGCGCCAGTTCCACCGCTTCCAGCGCGTCCAGAATGCGATGCGGCGCTTCGTAAAAAATCAACGTCGCATCTTCTTCCGCCAGCGCCTCCAGCGCCTTGGCGCGCTGCCCCGGCTTCGAGGGCAGAAATCCGCCGAAACGGAACGAGTCCGTCGGCAGTCCCGATGCCGCCAGCGCGGTAAGCGCCGCCGAAGGCCCCGGTATCGCCTGCACCGGCACTTCCAGTTCGATCGCCGCCCGCACCAGGCGGTAGCCCGGGTCCGACACCAGCGGCATTCCGGCGTCGGAGACCAGCGCGATCACCGTCCCGGCCGCCAGCCGCGATGCCAGTTCCACCGAGCGTTCCGCCTCGTTGTGTTCGTGATAGCTGATGGTCGGCTTCCGGATGTCATAGTGGTCCAGCAGCTTTTTCGTCTGCCGCGTATCCTCGCAGGCAATCAGGTCCGCCTCCCGCAGCACCCGTACCGCGCGATAGGTGATGTCCTCGAGGTTGCCAATGGGTGTCGCCACCAGGTACAGAAGACCGGCCATGCCTTCCAGTGTAATGTGCCGCAAACCGGTCCGCCCATTCACCGCTCGCTGGCCGGAGCATCGGACAGAAGCCCTGTTTCGGCGCGGACCGGCTCCGTGGCGCCCCCCGCAAAGCCATTCGCAACAATGTGCGAGGAATATTCCCTTTCTTCCCAGTCACTTGCGGATGCCGATTTCCAGCTTTCCGCGCATCTGCATGGTAAAGCTGAAGTCGAAAGGATAACCTATGAACCCCCAACGCCCCGCCCCTGCCCAGATTTCACGGAAGCACGTCTTCCACCCCGAAAACTACGCCATCGTCCGGCTCGAAACCCCCGAAGCTGTCATCGGTCTCCGTGACGATCTCGTGGCCTTCTATCGGCCCGTCAATTCCCAGGAGCTCTTCGCCGTCGAGCGAATCGCCCTCTCCCAACTGTCGCTCCTCCGCTGTGCCGCTCTCGAATCCGGCTTCTTCATCACCTGCCTCGACGAAGCCACCGAACGCCCCGGCACTCCCCTGATCCTCATGAACCCCGAAGTCACCCACGGAATCGACGTAACCGCCGGCCAAAACCGCTCCTATTGGCTCGCCGAAGGCTTTAACCGCCTCACCGGCAAATCCGCCAGCTTCCTCCTCGTCATTCGCTACCAGGCCCAAACCGAGCGCCTCTATCGGCGCGCGGTAGAGGATTTCGACCGTCTCAAGGCCCTCCGCGCCGAAAGCCCCACCGAACCCCTCCGCGATCCCGAACCCCAAGCCGTCGAGCCCGACCCGCCCGTGGCCGCCGGTGCAGCTCCGCAAGGCGCGCCCAGTCCCGAAATCCCTGCAAACCCCGCCTCGCCTCTCACCCCCGCAGCCGCGCTCCAGCAGCGCAATCGCATGCCCTCGCCCTGGACCGGCCGACGCCGGCGTCCGGGCTCGCACGGACACGGGCACAATGCGTTACAGTAAACTCTCAAAAAAGAGGCGAACCCTTTTCCGGGAAGCTTCGTACTTTAGGCATTGGAGGACACGTGAAAGTTCTTTCTTGCATTGGCTTGCTACTGGCACTCGTGATCGCCGCGGCGGCCGCCGATATATCGGGTAAATGGTCGGGCACGTTGGTGGCTATCGGCGCCGATGGAAACCCCGGTGAGCTAAACTCCGCTTACATGATCGTGAAACAGAGCGGCACTACTCTCACCGGCAGCGGCGGTCCGGACGAAAATCAGCAGTGGCCCATCCAAAACGGGAAGATCGCCGGCAACAAGATCACCGCCCAGGTCACTTCTCCCGATGGCGCAACTTACGCACTCACTATGACGGTGGATGGGGACCGCATCTCGGGCGATGTCATCGTGACCCAGGGCGACCAGACTACCAAGGGCAAAATCGAGTTCAAGCGCGTCCCATAGGGCCTTGGTAAAACCGCGCGATTTCCCCTTTTCGGGTCCGCTTATAATAGACTCATGACGATGCACGTGGTCAGGCGGCACTTGATATTCGCGGCAACTTGCGCGGGGCTTCTCGCAACTTGGGCCGGCACGGCATCCGGCCAGCCGGAAACCATGGCGTGGGGCAACCTTACCGGCATCCGTGTCGACGGACACCTGTTTGAACTGAACAGCAGTATGTGCGTCGTCGAGCCGGACGGGAGCGTCTTCACTACCGGCAGGGAGAAGCAGACCAACAATTACTCCCGCAACGGCAAAACCGAAACCGTCACTGTCCAGATGCGCGCCCACGGCTGGGCTCTCAACGGCAAAGAAATAGTGGAAGACACCGGTACCGGCACAGCCAAGGTGGATATCCAGTTCGACTCCCCGCAGCAATCCAACATAGCCGGCGCTTATTGGCGCCTCGATCTGCCGGCCGCCCTCTTTTCCGGCGGCAATGTGCAGATTATCGGAGCGGTGAAGCCCACTCCCGAGAAGGTATCGCTGGCGCCGGGCCTCAAGGACCAGAACGATTACCTGCGCGGCGCCGCCAAGGGTCTGCATTTCACATCCGGCCGGCGCGAAATCGAAATCGCATTCAGCGAGCCGGCCGAGGTCCTCATTCGCGACGATCGCCGTAACGGCAACTACGACCTTCAAGTGACCATGGCGGTCCTCACCGGCAAGGCGTCGGCCGGCCAGACTGCCGGCAAGAGTTTCACCGTGAAGGTGGCTGGCGACGTCGACCATAATCCCGTCACGATAGCGCTCGACGCATCGCATCCGGGCCAACTGTTCGACGGACTGGGCGGCAATTTCCGCCTGCAGAACCCCACCGCGGACCCCGCCATCATCGACTACAATCTGAAGAACCTGCGAGTGGCGTGGGGGCGTGTGGAGATGCCGTGGAGTACCTGGCAGCCCCAGGAGAGCGGCGATCCCCTGGCCGCGGCGCGAGCGGGAACTCTGAATCCGCGGATCCAGCAGGCCATGGAGATGGCTCGCCGGCTGGGGCAAAAGGGAATGCCGGTCATCGTGAGTGCGTGGGCCGCGCCGGCGTGGGCCGTCCTGGGAATGACCGGGAGAGGCGGCGGAGGTGACGAAGGAGGCTTGCGCGGAAATCCCCTCAACCCGCAAAAGATGGACCAGATCAAGAAATCCATCGCCGACTATCTGGTCTGTCTCAAAGAGAAATTCGGCGTGGAAGCGGCCATGTTCACCTTCAACGAGTCCGACTTGGGCATCAACGTCCGGCAGACGGGGCTCGAACATGCCGAGATGATCAAGACTTTCGGCGCATACTTTGCCTCCCGCGGTCTGGCCACCAAACTGGCCCTGGGCGACACTTCCGACGCTACACCGGTGGAGTTCATCCAGCCCGCGCTGCACGATCCGGAAGCGGCAAAATACATCGCCGCCGTCGATTTCCACTCCTGGCGGGGATGCACCGACGAGATCCTGGCGCAGTGGCGCGCCGCCGCGCGGCAACTCAACGTACCCTTGCTGGTGGCCGAAGGCAGCACCGACGCCGCTGCCTGGCGCTACCCCCAGATCTTCAGCGAGCAATCTTTCGCGCTTTACGAGATCAACCTTTATATGCGCATCCTGGCCGTCGCGCAGCCGCAGTCCATTCTGCAATGGCAATTGACCTCCGACTACTCGATTCTGGCTGGCGGCGGAGCATTCGGCGACAACGGACCCATCCGTCCGACGAGGCGCTTCTGGAATTTCAAGCAATTGGCGTCCACTCCCGAGCGGTCCTTCTCGCTGCCGGTGGCATGCAGCGGTCCCAACCTTACCTGCGCCGGGTTCGGCAACATCGCCGAAGGAGTTTACACCGTCCACGTGGTGAACAACGGCGCCGCCCGCCAAGCCACTCTCACGGGCCTGCCTGCCGGGGTGAAAGAGCTGCGAGTTTGGGTCACCGACAGCCAGCGCGGCATGGAAGAAGGCGCGCGCATTTCCGTCGCCGGCGGCAAGGCGGAACTCAAGCTTGAGGCCACCAGCTACACCACGGTGATCGGCGTCCCGTAGGAGCTATTCCGCGCGGCGCATGACCCCTGGGCGACACTTCCGACGCTACACCGGTGGAGTTCATCCAGTGAGCCCGAAGGTGGGGCAGGCGGTGCTCGCCTGCCCGCCCGCGAAGCTCTCGGAATCGAAAGGAATGGCTCAGCCCATCATCCCCGCCGCGTGCCGGGAAACTTGGTTTCCGTGGATAGGATTGTTGAATACGCACAAAAAAAGCGGGCCGGCAATTAGGCCGGCCCGCTCCCGCTAACACTTAGCGATTAGTTACCTTCTGCCGCCGCCGTGGCCGCCGCCACTACTGTGGGAGGCCCCGCCGCCACCGCCGAAACTGTGGCCGCCGCCGCCGCTGGGGGCGGAGTAATGCGCCGCCGGCGCGGAAGAGCGTGCCGCCGGCGCGGAGTAATGCTGCGTCGCGGGCGCACTGTAATGCTGCGTGGAGGACCCACCGTACCGCTGCGCCGGAGCTGAATAACGCTGTCCGGTTGTCCCGGTAGAGCGCTGTGCCGGAGCCTGATAAGTCTGGCGCCCACTCTGGAAGTGCTGGTATCCGGAAGCGCCTTGCGTGCCATAACTACGAGCGGCGCCAGCCTGAGACGCCGTGCCCCGATACGCCGAGTTGCCCGCCTGGCCGAAGCGCTGATAGTTGCCAGCCCGCACGGAAGACATCCGCGCAGCTTGCGATGCCGCGCCGTAGCGGCTTGTCAGCGCCGCATTGGAATAGCCTACTCCCATCCGATGACTGGCATCGTGGGCCCACGCCGTATTGCCGCGGAATCCGGCGCCGTAGCCGCCGCCGTTGCCGCCGAAACCGCCACCGTAGCCGCCGAATCCGCCACCGTTGTGGTAGCCGTAACGATTGAAGAAGCCGCCGTTCACAAACAGACCGCCGCCGAACCAGTTCGGGCCCCAGCCCCAACCCCAGCCGCCCCAACCCCAACCGCCCCAGCCGCCGAAGCAAAGGCCCATGTTAAAGCCTGGGTACCAGCCGAATCCATAGGCGGGGTAATAGAGCGGAGGATAATCGCCCCACGCCGGAGCACCCCAAATGTACGCGGGGTCATAATTCGGGACATACATGGTCTGCGGGTCGGCCGGCTGAATGACAATAGCTTGCTGACCGTTCTGGTTGTCCGTAGTCACCGTCTCCTGCGGACTGGACTGCAATTTGCCATTCGACTGGGCGCGCGCACGCAGACGCTGCACAGCGGCCATCACGTCGGCCGGCT
>Ga0182016_10002469_pt1 | contig 21744 bp, 22 predicted proteins | sample 712S2MmetaG_FD_120491 | JGI IMG/M metagenome (GOLD analysis project Ga0182016, IMG submission 120491) | Permafrost microbial communities from Stordalen Mire, Sweden - 712S2M metaG | ecosystem: Environmental > Terrestrial > Soil > Wetlands > Permafrost | place: Sweden: Stordalen | collected... | reverse complement strand
GGGGTGCTGCTCCCGCCCAGCATGTAGCCCGCACTCTCACACCCGATCACAGCGCGACGCGGTAGCCGACTCCCCGCGGCTCCGCGTCGCGTAGGGTGTGGGTGAACCATGCCGCCGGCCCGCGCCCCCCGCGCAAGCCGGCAGCGGACGCGGGGACGAGCTGCGCAACCATGTCGCCATGTCGGTCTTCTACTCGCCCTCGCTCGTGCCGCCAACGTTGAAACGGCGCGGGTCCGGCTTGACGCTCACCGGTCCCGGCGCCGAACCCGTGCCGGGGGCCTCCGATCGCCTCGCCGCAAAGCTTTCCCGCGGCGACCGCTCGGCCTTCGAGCAGCTCTATCGCCGCCACGGCGCGACGACCTTCGCCTATCTGCGCAGCCAGCTGCGCGACCGCACCGCCGCCGAGGACGTGCAGCAGCAGGTGTGGCTCGAGGTGTGGGAGCGGCGGTCGTCATTTGACCCGGCGCTGGCGTCCTTTCTGACCTGGGCCATGCTGATCACGCGAAGTCGCGCGATCGATCACCAGCGCCGGCGCCGGCCCGAGCCTCGTGATCCGCAAAGCGATCTGGACCTGCTCGACGGCACGTCTGAAAGCGCAACCGAGGAGATGCTCGAGCGCTGGCGGCTCGCCGACGCGCTGCGGCGGTTGCCCCACGAGCAGGCCGAGATGCTGCGTCTGCGCTTTCACGACGGCCTTTCCCAGCGCGAGATCGCCGAGCGCACCGGCGTGGCGCTCGGGACGGTCAAGCATCGCATGGTGGACGGCCTCTCGAGGCTGCGCGGGCTGCTGGCCGACGAGGAGCATCAATGACCAGCGGCCGCCAGCGCCAGGATGCGCTCGACCCGGAGCTCGTCGCCTACGTGCTCCACGAACTCGACCCGGACGTGCGCGAGCGGCTGGAGCGACGACTGGAAGGCGATCGCGCCCTGCGCGCCCGGCTCGCCGAGCTGACCGCCACCGTCGGCGCGCTCGCGGAGCTGCCGGCGCAGGCGTGGGATCGCGAAGAGCCGCCGCCGCTGGGCGCGCCCGTGTCAGCAGGCATCGTGGGTGCGCCGGCCCGCGTGCGGCGGCCGCCGCGGCGTCGCCTGGCGCCTGCCGTCCGGCGGCTGCTTGCGCCGCTGCCGGCGGCGCTCGGGATCGCGGCGCTTGCGATCGGCGTCCTGATCGGCGTCGGGGTCGCCGGGAGCGGGCCGGCGGGTCCCGCGATCGTCGCCACCGCCGACCTGCTGCCGATCGACGGCACGAAGCCGTCTGCGAGCGGCGTCTTCCGGCTCGCATCCGGGCGGATCGGGCGCCTGGAGGTCAGGGGCCTGCAGCCGACGGACTCAAGCCACGTCTACGAGCTGTGGCTGATGGACTCGACGCGCGACCTGATCTCGGTCGCCACCTTCCGGGTCAGCGCTTCAGGCGATGCGCAGATCACCGCGCCCCTGCCTGCGGCGCCGAGCCACTTCCGCTACCTCGACGTCTCACTGCAGCCGCTCGACGGCACGGCGCTTCACTCGAGCCAATCGGTCTTGCGCGGCCGGACTCCGTAAGCGCGACGCCCGCTTCACGGCATCACCCAGATCTCCTGCGAGGTGATCAGCGACACCGGCTGGGCGAGCAGGTGCTTGCCCGCTTCGTCCCAGCGCGTGTTCACTTCGGTCGCGCGCAGGCGCGCCCACGCGGTCTGCGCGTCGGGGTGGCAGACCGAGTAGATGCTGACGGTCTGCTCGTGGCGGAACAGGCGCATCTCGGCGAACCCGGCCGCGTGCAGCGCCTCGACCATCTCGGGCCAGATCTCGTCATGGCGGCGCTGGTACTCCTCCTCGACACCGGGGCGAAGCGTAATCGCCAGCAGCGAATGTTCGCCGCCGTCATGGTCTGATCCTGCGTCCTGCGTCATGCTTCCTCCTGTGGGGTTTCGCGTCGGGTGGCTGCTCGCAACGCTCGCTTATACCGTGGTGCGCGGCGGTGCGCCGGGCGCCTGGCGCGCTCGCGCCGTCCCCGCGCCGAGACCTTGCCGGCAAAGGTTTCGGGAATCTGGCGCTCGTGGGTGAACCGCGCTGCCTGGCGTGCGGGGGAGAGCTGGCCGCCGAGCCGGCGATCGTCGGCCGCGACCGCCTCCACGGCGTGGCGGGCACGCACGCGGTCCACGTCTGCGGCGCCTGCGGGAGCGCCACGACCCTGCCGCCGGCCGGCACCGCGCAGCTCGCGGCGTTCTATCCGCGCGAGTATCAGCCGCACGCTCCGCCGGCCGGGCCGCTGGCGGCGGTGATGGCGCTCGTGCAGCGGGCGCGGATGCGCAGCTGGCCGTTGTCGGAGCTCTCAGCCCCGGGCCGGGCGCTGGACGTGGGCTGCGGGCGCGGCGACCTCGGTGCGCGGTTGCGCGCCAGAGGCTGGAGCGTCGACGGTGTCGATCCGTCGGCGCAGGCCTGCGCCGTGGCCCGCCGGCGTGGAATCGACGCCCGCCAGGGTTTGCTCGAAACGGTCGATCTGCCGGCGGGGAGCTACGACGCGGTGATCTTTCGCCACTCGCTCGAGCACGTCGTCGATCCGCGCGCCGACCTGGCGCGCGCGCACGGCCTGCTGCGTCCCGGCGGGCGCGTGATCGTGACGGCGCCGAACTGGGGATCGTGGCAGCGGCGGCGCTTTCGCGACTCTTGGTTCCCGCTAGAGCTCCCCCGCCATCGCACCCACTTCACGCGCCGGGGGTTGCGCGCCGCGCTCGAGCAGGCCGGTTTCAGACAGTCGCGGCTCGCAACCAGCAGCTCCTTCATCTGCCTCTGCTGGAGCCTCCAGTACAGGCTGCACGGGCGGCTTTGGAGCGAGCGGGGGATCCGCCTGTGGGCCGGCTACGCGGTGAGCGCGGCGCTCTGGCCGGCGGCGTTCGTCCTCGATCGCCTCCACGGCGACGGGGACTTCCTGCACGCCAGCGCGCGCCGCCGCTAGCGGATCCCGCCGCGCCCGCCGGGCGAAGGGCCGGGTCGCGGTGCGAAGTTGCGCACCGCCGGGACGGCGAGAACGGCGCACAGCAGCAGCGCGAACAGGACAGCGGCGCCGTAGAGCGTCGTCGAGACTCCGATCGCGCCGGCCACCGGCCCGCTCAGCGCGAGGCCGACCGGATAGAGCGCGAGCGAACCGACGTAGTCCCACGAACTGACGCGCGAGAGCTCCGCCGCGGGAACCTCGCGCTGCAGGGCGGTGAACCAGAAGGTGTTGAACACCGTCCCTGAAGCGCCGTCGACCAGCGCCGCGGCGAGGATCAGCTCGAGCGGCGCGTGGGCTGCGATCAGGGCAAGGAGCGCCGGTCCCGCGACGCCGAAGCCAAGGAAGGCCGCGCGCAGCGGATGGCGGGGATGCCAGCGCATCCCGAGCAGGCCGCCGAGCAGCGAGCCGATGCCGAGCGCCGTGCTGATCGCTGCCCAGGCCGCGGTTCCGCCGAGTGACAGCCGCGCGACCTGCGGTCCGAGCACGTACAGCGGCCCGTACACGAAGGCGAGAAACAGCGTGAAGTAGGCGACTGTCACCCACAGCCACGTGCGCGAGCGGAAGGCGCGCCAGCCGCGTCGCAGCTGCGCCAGCGTGGTCGAGTGCGCGGCGAGTGCGACGGGCGCGAGGCGCATGAAGGCGAGGCACGCCGCGCTCGCCACGAACGTCGCCGCATCGACCGCGAGTCCCCAGCCGGGTCCCGCCGTGGCGACCAGCACCCCGGCCAGCGCCGGGCCGAGCACCGCGGCGACGTTCCCGCTGAGGCCGAGCAGCGCGTTGGCCTGCTGCAGGCTCGACTCATCGACGGTCTGGGGCACGACTGCCGTGGAGGCCGGCCCGAAAAACGCCTCAGCGGTCCCGTACACCGCCTGCAGGGCGGCGATCTCCCAGACATGCGCGACGCCGGCGAGCAACAGCGCCGCGGTCAGGCCCTGGGCGACCGCGCGGACGCCGTCGGAGGCGAGCATCACGAACTGGCGCGGCAGGCGGTCGGCCCAAACCCCGCCGAGCAGGACGAATACGACCAGCGGCACCGTCTGCGCGGTGAACACGATGCCGAGGTCGGTGACCGATCCACGGGTCAGCTCGAGCACCGCGAAGGCGAGCGCGACCGGCACGAGCCGGTCGCCCAGGGCGGAGATCGCGCGCCCCGCGAACAGCAGCGCGAACGCGGTTTCGCGCAGGGGGCCGCGACGCATCCCGCAAGACTAAGGAACTACCGGGGCGTCGATCGATTCCTCGCCGGCGCGGGGAAGCCTGCTTCGAGCTGGGCTCGGGTGGGCCGGCGGCCGGGTAGGGGCTTGTCGGTGGTGGGTGCGAGTCCTGCGACGTAGATCTGGGCCTGGCGGCGGGCGAGGTGGCCCCAGTCGGCGGTGTGCGGGAGTGGCTGGGCGAGCATCGCGCCGGTGATGATGATGTCGACGGCGGTGACGTCGGGGCGGACCGTCCCGTCGCGGCGACCGCGAGCGAGGACCTGTTCGAGCAGCTCGCGGATCTCGGTCCGCAGCGCGACGGTGTTCTCGTCGATGCTGACGGGGCCGCCGTGCAGGGGAAGTATGAGATCGTCGCGGGCAGAGATCGTCTGCTCGAAGAAATGCGCGAGCGCCGCGGGGGCTGGCTGCAAGCTGGCGGCGGCGGCGTGCGCGTGCCCCGCAACGATGCGGTAGGAGCGCAGCGCGAGCGCGGCAAGCAGTGCCGCGCGTGCCGGGAAGTGGCGGTACACCGTGCCGATTCCGACCCCGGCGTCGCTCGCGATCGTGGCCATCGGCACTCCTTCGCCCTCGCGTTTGACGGCGACCGCAGCCGCGGCGAGCACGCGTTCGCGGTTGGCTGCGGCATCGCTTCGCAGCCGGCGAGGGCCACGGCGTGCGTCGGTCGGTGCTCTGGGCATTGCGCAGGCATCGTGTCACGCAGCGGCGCGTGCCGGCGACTTTGGCTAGGCTACCGTTAAGCGGACGATTTCGACCGCTAACCCGCAACGGAGGGACACCGATGAACGACACCTCGCCCGCCGCGTCCGAGCCCCCCGCGCCGGTCCCGCCTGACGACCCCGGCCGGCACCTCACGCATGTGAGCCCCGACACCGACGAGTCGCTTCCTCACCTCGGCGTCGTTGGCGACACCTACACGATTCTCGTCAGCGGCGAGGACACCGCTGGGCGCTACACCCTGATCGACATGCACGTCCCGCCGGGCGGCGGGCCGCCGCCGCACCGCCACGACTTCGAAGAGATGTTCACCATCCTCGACGGCGAGGTCGAGCTCACATTCCGCGGCGTCACGGCCACCGCGCGGGCCGGCGACACGGTGAACGTGCCGGCGAACGCGCCGCACGTCTTCCGCAACAACGCCGAGCGCCCCGCGCGAATGCTCTGCCTCTGCTCACCGGCCGGTCAGGAGGAGTTCTTCAGGGCGCTCGGCGTCCCCGTCGCGGGCCGCACCGAGCGCCCGCCCGCACTCGACGAAGCCGCCACGGCGGCCTTCATTGCCAAAGCTGTTGCTCTTGCGCCGCAGTACCGCACCGAGCTGCTGGGGCCCGGGTAGAGGGCGCGAGGCGTCATTGGGGGCCGGCTTGCGCGGCGATCCGCACGAGCGCCGCCATCACGGAGCGCTCTTCGACCAGGCGAGGGTCCACGAGTGAGACGAGGGCGTCGATCGCCGCGCGCCGCGGCTTGCTCGACGCGGCGGCGATCGCCGCCGCTTCGGTGTCGGGCAGGTCGGCGCCGCCGAGGATCAGCGCCAGCCAGCTGCCGAGGGCCACAAGGCTCGCCGCGCCGTCGCGTCCCTGCGAGCGCTCGGCGAGCACGACGGGGGCGATGCGCACACGCAGCTTCGCCACCCCGTCGGTGGCGATCTGGCGCAGCGGGTACTCGATCCGCGGGTTCTCGAAGCGCTCCAGGAGGGCAGCGCGGTAGGCCCGGAGGTTCAGCTGCTCCGCCGGCAGCTGCCGCTCTGCCTCGTCCCAGAAATCCTGCAGGCGCTCCAGGCACCGCGGGTCGGCCATCGCCTGGGCGACCGTCTCGTGCCCGCGGCGCAGCCCCGCGTAGGCGAGCAGGCTGTGCGCTCCGTTCAGCAGCCATAGCTTGCGCCGCTCGAACGGCTCGACGTCGCTCACGAAGCGGGCGCCGGCGCTCTCCCAAGCCGGTCTGCCAGCCGGAAACTCGCCGCTGAGAACCCAGTCTTTGAACGGCTCGGTGACGACCGCCGCGCGGTCCTGCCAGCCGGTCAGCGCCGTCGCGCTCCGCAGGTCGGCGGGTGTGGTCTTCGGTGTGATCCGGTCGACCGACGTGGACACGAAGGACACGTTTGCGTCGATCCAGCCCGCGAGCTCGGCGCCGATGCGCGAGGCGATGGCGACCAGCCCCGCGGCGATAAAGGCCCCGTTGGACGGGATGTTGTCGCACGGAACGATGGCGATCGGACCGCCGCCGGCGCGCCGGCGCGCCTCGAGACCGAGCACCAGCCTGCCGAGCGCGGAGCCCGGTTCGCCGCCGGCCTGCCCGAGCAGGTCCGCGCGAGCGGCCGCGGCGGCGATGTAGCGCATGTCGGCGGCGAGCACGGGGTCGCCGGCGTTGGGCTGCCCAGTCGGATCGAGGCGGTAGCCGGCCTCCGTCACCGTGGTGGTGACGATCGCCGTCGCGGGTGACGAGAGGAACTCCAGCAGGCGCGCCAGCTCGCCACCGTCGAGCGCCGCAACGATGCTTGAAACCACCGCTGCCTCGTCGTGGTCTCCGCCGCGTTCGATCAGGGTGTAGAGGCCGTCCTGGCGGGCGAGCTCGAGCGCCGCCTGCGGCCGGCGGCCGGTGAATGCTGCGATTCCCCACTGCGGGGCGTCGGCGGCGCGGTCGGTGTAGCAGGCCTGGTGGGCGCGGTGGAAGACCCCCAGGCCGATGTGCACGATCCGGACCGGCGGGGCCTGCGCCCGGGCGCTGTCGACCGCGGCGAGCGCCGCCCGGGTCAGGGTGCTCCCCGGCCGCGGGCGAGGCGCGCCGCTCAAAGTTTGAAGACCTTCCGCGGCAGGGTATCGACGAGGTCGACCGCGATCCGTTCGGCCGCCTCGAGTTCCAGGCGGCCCTCGCACACCAGCCGGGCGAGAAACGCGCTGTCCAGGCGGCGGGAGGTGTCGTGGCGGGCGGGGATCGAAAGGAACGCGCGCGTGTCGTCGACGAAGCCGGCGCCGCGGTAGAAGCCGGCGGTCTCGGTCACCGCCGCGCGAAAGCGCAGTATCGCGTCGGGGGCGTCGAGGAACCACCAGGGTGCTCCGATGTACACGCTCGGGTAGAAGCCGGCGAGCGGCGCGATCTCGCGCGAGAAGGTCGTCTCGTCCACCGTGAACAGGACCAGATGGAAGTCGGGGTTCTCGCCGTAGCGCTCGAGCAGCGGGCGAAGCCCCTCGACGAAGCTCGTTGCCAGCGGGATGTCGTGCCCGGTGTCGGGGCCGAAGCGAGCGAACGTGTCGCTTGAGTGATTGCGGTACACCCCCGGGTGGAGCGTCATCACGAGGCCGTCCTCGACGCTCATGCGCGCCATCTCGATCAGCATGTGCCCGGAGAAGACGGCGGCTTCGGCGGCGCTCAGCTCGCCGGCGAGGCCTCGCGCGAACAGCGCCGCCGCATCCGGCTCAGCCAGCTCCACGCTGAGCGGCTGGACCATCGCGTGGTCCGCGCAGACAGCGCCGTGCGCCACGAAGTAGCGCCGGCGCTCAGCGAGCGCGTCAAGGTATCCACGGTAGCTTGAGGCGCCCGAGCCGCAGCGCTGCGCGAGGCGGGCAACGCGATCGGCCCATCCCGGTGCCAGCGGGTGCAGGTAGGCGTCGGGCCGGAAGGTCGGAATCACGCGGCCGGCGAAGCTCGGATCGGCGGCCAGCGCGGCGTGCGCCGCGAGGTCGTCCAGCGGGTCGTCGGTGGTCGCCAGAACCTCGATCGCAAAGCGCTCAAACAGCGCCCGCGGGCGAAACTCCGGGCTGGCCAGGGCCTCCTGGATCGCGTCGAAGAGCTGATCGGAGTTCTCGGCACACGGATCGAGCTCGATCCCGAAGAGCTCAACGAGGCCGCTCGCGAGCCAGTATCCCGAGGCTGTCCCGGCGAACAGGTGCCAGTGTTCGCAGAAGGTGCGCCACACCTCGCGCGGCGAGACGGTGATCGCGTCGCCCGTGCGCTCGGGCACGCCGAGCCGCTCGAGCGGCACGCCGGCCGCGTGGATCAGCCGGGTCACGTAGTGGTCGCGGCGGATCAGCAGCTCGGCGGGGTCGCTGAACGGTTCGTTGTCCGCGAGCAGCGCCGCATCGACATGACCGTGCGGCGAGATGATCGCCAGGCCGGCGACCCGCTCGTAGAGCCGGCGCGCAACCGCGCGCGTGGCGGGATCGCTCGGCAGCAGCCGGTCAGGATCGAGACGCACCGCGCTCCCGCGACAGCGGACGCCCGGGCGGCGGCGCGTTGCGCATCTCGCGTTCGTCGTTGCTCACGGCGGCATCGATCTTAGGAGCCTGTGGCGCGGCGCGCCGCGCGCCCGGACGTCTCGGTCAGGCCGGGGAGGCAGGCGCGCATCGCGCGCAAAGCCCCATCAGGGCGAAATGGGTGAAGCGCACCTCGTAGCCGAAGCGGCGACGGATGTGGTTGCGCACGGGATCGAGCAGCTCTGGGCGAACCGTCCGGGCGCTGCCACAGCCAGGACAGCAGATGTACTCCTGCTCGCCGTGTCCCACGAGCGCGTACAGACCCGGCCCGTGACCGAGGTGGACGTGGCGCACCACGCCGTGGCGCTCGAGCGTCTCGAGGTTGCGGTAGACCGAAGCGGGGACGAGCGCAAGGCGCTGGGCGATGGTCTCCGCCGAAACCGGACCGGGCGCTTCGAACAGCGCCTCGAGCACCAGCTGCCGCGTCATCGAAAGTCGCAGGCCGCGCCGGCGGAGCGCTTCGACGGCGTCGTCGATGCCGTCGAACACCAGTCCGGGTGCGTGTGGCGCGATCGTCATGGCGGGTGCTTCTCCTCCTCGGCAGTGGTCACGCGACAACTCAGCTCCCGCAACTGCGAGTGGCTCGCACTTGCGTTTTGCGCTGCTGCTCGTTGTTACGGTCGAAACCCCGAAACGGATGTGGACAGGAGTTGAATATGTCGAGCACCCCCCGCAGCTCGTTGTTCAAGGCCCAGCGCGTCGTGCCAGCCGGACCGGCGGTCGCCGAGCATCCCACCCTGGCACAGAGCCGGCGCGCGTTTCTGCAAGCCTCGGCCGGTGCCGCGGCCGGCGTTGCCGTCGTGACCACTGGCCCAAAGCTCGCCGCCGCCGCCCTGCACGGTCCAAGCAACACCGTCCCGCTGGGCGCGATCACCAAGCCATCGGGTCCGCCGCCCCCAGAGACGGTCATGGCCTACGTCCGCGACGCTGCGCGAGGTGAGGTGACGGTGCTCTCGGGCATGCGCGAGACCACCTACCGCGACCCCGAGCTCGTCAAGCGCCTGATCGACGCGGGTCGCTGAGGCGACCGGCCCAACTGACAAGGAGAAGCAAATGTCGTCGCATCGCGAAGCCCCAGAGATCAGCAAGGACCCGGTTGCCGATAACGCCGACACCTACGCGTTCGTCAGCCCCGACAACCCCTCCACCGTCACGATCATCACCAACTACGTGCCGTTGCAGGCACCCCCGGGCGGGCCGAACTTCTTCGAGTTCGGCGATGACGTCCTGTACTCGATCCACATCGACAACAACGGCGACGCGCTGGCGGAGATCACATACGAGTTCCGCTTCGAGACGACCCTGCGCGACCCCGACACGTTCCTGTACAACACGGGCCCGATCGCGAGGCTCGACGACCCCAACTGGAACAAGCGCCAGTTCTACACGGTGACGCGGGTCAAGGGGAATCAGAGGCGGGTGCTCGGCAGCGGGCTGGCGTGCCCGCCGTGCAACATCGGACCACGCTCCACGCCTGACTACCAGGCGCTCGGCGCGGCAGCCGTCCACGCCCTCGGCGGTGGCGTCAAGGTTTTCGCCGGGCAGCGCAACGACCCGTTCTTCGTCGACCTCGGATCGATCTTCGATCTCGGCGATCTGCGGCCGTTCCAGAACCTGCATCTGATCCCGACCGCGGCGGCGCCCGGCGTCGATGCGACCAAGACGCTGAACATCCACTCGATCGCGATCCAGATCCCGATCGGCGATCTGACGGCCGGCGGGACGGTGCCGACCGACGTGATGAGCTCCTCCTCCGTGCTCGGGATCTGGGGCGCCGCGAGCCGGCGCAAGATGCGGGTGGCCGACGCCGCCAACGACGAGAAGTCGGAGTCCGGGCCGTGGATTCAGGTGTCGCGCCTGGGCAACCCGCTGTTCAACGAGGTGCTTGTGCCGCTCGGCAAGAAGGATCGCTGGAACGCGAGCCAACCGGTCGACGACAAGGACTACGCCGCCGGTGTCACGCATCCGGAGCTCGGCAAGCTGCTGCCCGTGCTCTACCCGAAGGTCTTCCCGAACCTGGCCGCGCTCAGCTCGCCGCGAGCCGATCTGGAGGCGATCCTCCTGACCGGCCTGCCGGCGGGAATCGTGCCGGGCTTTCAGAACAACACCGGGAAGGTGCTCGCGGACATGCTGCGCCTGAACGTCGCGGTCCCGCCGAGCACCGATCCAAACCCCCTCGGCCTGATCGGCGGCGACGCCGCCGGCTTCCCGAACGGGCGCCGCGTGACCGACGACGTCGTCACGATCGAGCTGCGCGCGATCGCCGGCGTCACCTACCCGCTGGTGGACAAGAGCTACACGCCGGATCCCGCGGCAGCGCTGATCACCCAGGGAATCACCCCGTCGGCCAGTCGCTACCAGGCCGCCTTCCCCTACGTCGGCGATCCCTACGACGGCTACGACACGCCGTCGAGCTAGCGCCGAGGAGCGGTCAAAGCCATGCACGAGAATTACGCAGCCAGGCCCCACCCCGAATATGTCGTGCTCGACATCGGTGAGCAGTTCGGCGCTCTGATCGTCTACACCGACCCCGCGCTGCACGGCACCGAGGTGGAGATCAGCCCTGCCGGCGAGGACTCAAACCGAAGTCACAAGGATGTGCTGGAGCGCGGTGAGGGCGGCCGGGCCGCCTTCACCGCGGTCTTCGACCGTCTGCCGCAGGGCGCCTACACGCTCTGGACGGACGGGGTCGCGCGCGCCCGCGGCGTGACGGTCACCGGAGGGGCGGTCGCCGAGCTCGACTGGTCAGCCGGCGGGCTGCCGGCCGCCGCGTAGGCGGCCGGCGCAGGCGTCAGCGCTGCGTAAGCTGGCGCGCCCGCACGCGCAGTAGCTCTGTCAGCTCGGCGGTGTGAAGGAACGGATCGGCGATCACGCGGCCGTCGCTCAGCGAGAGCGCGACGATCGGCCGCTGCATGACGAGACCGAGCAGTACCGGCTCGGCCGGCCGCGGCGCCTGGTCGAGCTCGGCCAGGCGCGCCAGCGCCTGGCGGTCGGCGTGCGTTGCCAGCCGCAGCGTCAGGCCCTCGAAGAACGCCGCCGGAGCGGGACCGGGCTTGGCGCGGACAAAGCGCGCGCGCCGACGGCTCGCCCGCTCCAGGAACTCCTGCTGTTTTGCTTCAACGATCGCCAAGCTCAGTTGCGGGTGCATCGCCGGCCTCCTGTTCGATCCTGTTCGATGCGGTATGGACTAACTGCTCAACAGTCTAGACCGGTTAGCATCACCGGTCAACTACGAATGCCGGTTTCCTGGCGCGATACAATCGGGGCATGGAAGAGCCCGCCTCGCAAGTCCCCGCGTCAGGCGCGCTCGTCTCACAGGCTCCCGTCCCCGCCGAGCAGCGGCGCAGCGCGCCCGGGCGGCTGGAGCTTGTCCGCGAGTTCATCAACACGGCCGACATCGAGCACGGGGAGGACAAATGGGGCGACCTCGATGCCCTGCGCGCCTGGCTGCGAAAACGTGAGCTGATCGGCGCACGCGAGCGCCTGGGCGCCGGCGATCTCGAGCTTGCGCTGGGCGCCCGGGAGTCCCTGCGAACGGTGCTTGAGGACCGTGACCGGGGAGCGGGCGTGGACGCCCGGGCGATCCGCTCGCTGAACGCGGCCGGCTCGGGCGCGCTACTGCGTGTCGCCTTCGACCACGACGGAGCGCCCGCGCTCGAGCCGGCGGCGACCGGCCTGAGCCGCGCGCTCGGCGAGCTGTTCGCGATCGTCGAGCTCGCCGCTGCCGACGGCAGTTGGTCGCGGCTGAAGGTCTGCGCCGATCATGGCTGCCGGTGGGCCTTCTACGACCAATCCAAGAACCGCTCGCGCAGCTGGTGCAACATGGCCGTCTGCGGCAACCGGGCCAAGGCGCGCCAGTACCGCCTGCGCCACCGCTCCGCCTCGCCCGAAGCCGAGACGGGCTGAGCGCTCAGGCGGCGGCCGCGTCAGTCGACGACGGGTGCGCTGGCGCGGGCGGCGGCTTCCTCCGCCTTCGCAAGCACCCGCGCGCGGCGGTACTCGTCGACCACGATCTCGGTCAGTTCCTCGACCGAGGTCTCTGCGGTCGGCTTGTCGAGCGCGATGATCCCGTCGGTGATCATGTTCACGCGGTCGCAGCTCTCGAGCACGTGCACGTAGTTGTGGAGAATCATGATGATCGAGAGCTTGCCCTCGTCCTTGAGGCGGGCGATCAGCTCGAGGATCATCGCGCCCTCCTTGGCGCCCATCGCGGCGAGCGGCTCATCGAGCAGCAGAATGTCGGCCTGCGAGTACACGCCGCGGGCGACGGCGATCGACTGGCGCTGCCCGCCTGAGAGGCGCGCGACCGGCACATCGAGTCGCGGCAGGTTGATCCCGATGTCGTTGAGCGACTTGCGGGCCTCGCGCTTCATCTTGCGCGAGTCCAGGAACGGCGTGCGCGAATGGCGCTCCTCGCGGCAGAGGAACATGTTCTGATAGACGCTCAGCTCGTCGATCAGGGCCAGGTCCTGGTAGACGACGTCGATCCCAAGCGCGCGCGCGTTGTCGACGCTCTTGGGTTCGTAGGGCTCGCCCTTGAGCCACATGCTGCCGGAGTCCTGCTTCTGGAAGCCGCAGAGGATCTTGATCAGCGTCGACTTGCCGGCGCCGTTGTCGCCGAGCAGGCCGAGGACCTCGCCCTTCTTCAGGTGCAGGCTGACGTCACGCAGCGCCGTGACAGGCCCGAAGCTCTTGGCGATGTGCTCGACGCGCAGCACGTCGTCGTCGGCGGCGACCGGTGCGACGATGTGCTCGGCGGGTAGGGGGCGGTCAGCCAACGCCGGACCGCCTGCGTGTGCGTCCGACGTAGACGTTGATCCCCATTGCGAGCAGGATCGCCACGCCGAGATAGAAGTCCAGGTAGTTGGCGTTGACGCCCTTGAGCGCCAGACCGTCCTGCAGGATGCCGAGGAACAGCGCGCCGAAGAAGGCGCCGACGATCGTGCCCGACCCGCCGGCCAGCAGCGTGCCTCCGATCACGGCGGCGGCGATCGCATCGAGCAGGATCGAGTTGGACGCCGAGGGATCCGGCGTGATCGTGCTGGAGCGGACCGCCTCGAGGATTCCCACGAATCCCGCGAAGGTGCTGCAGACGATGAAGTTGCGGATCAGCACCGTGCGCACGCGCACGCCGGCCTCGGCCGCGGCGATCTTGTTCGAGCCGACCGACACCGTATGCAGGCCCCACCGCGTTCGCGTCAGCGCTAACTGCATGACCACGATCACGATGATCGCCCAGATCAGCTCGGAGTAGGTGCCGGCGCCGAACACGCTCGAGAAGGTGCTGCTGACGGTTGCCCCGGTGTTGGGGTTGGTCGTCGGCGAACCGGGCATGTTGAGCTGTTCGGCGTGGGAGATGATCAGCGTCAGTCCCTGCAGCGTGAACAGGGTGCCCAGCGTCGTGATGAACGAGTTGACGTTGAAGACGGCGGTGACGATCCCGTTGACCAGCCCGATCCCCATGCAGACGATCAGCGCGACGATCAGGCTCGGGAGCAGCGGGATGCCGCCGTTGTGGATCTCGTAGAAGATCAGCGGCGAGAACAGGTAGACGCCGCCGATCGAGAGGTCGATCTCCCCGTTGATCATCAGGAAGACCTCACCGGCGGCGAGAATCGCCAGCCAGGTGAAGTACTGCAGCAGGTTCTGGAAGTTCGAGCTGGTGAAGAACGTCGAAACCGACAGCGAGAAGTAGACCGCCAGCAGCACCGTGACGATGACGATGCTTCCCTCGCGCGCGATCAGGAAGCGCTTGATCAGCGCCAGCGGCGCGACCGCAGCGCGGGGGACCTCGCGCCTATGCGCGGGGCCCCCCGTCGGAGCGGATGCTGCGCCGCTATCGGTCGTGGCGGACATCGGTGCTACGAACCAATGCGGTTGCGGTCTTTAGGAGACGCCGGCTGTGGACTTCGTGCCCTCGTAACGGCTCTTCGTGTTGTTGTAGGGCGCGACCGTCGTCTTGTTGAGGAACTTCAGGCCGGTATCAACCTCGGCGATCCCGCTCAGGTGCTTGGAGGCCTGATACAGGAACAGCTCGAGGACCGGCAGGAAGCCCTGCAGGTACGGCTGCTGGTCGATCGTGAAGTCGCCCTGGCCGGCGGCCAGCAGCGTCTGCGTGATCGGTGTGAGGTCGTAGCCGCCGCCCTTGATGCCCTTGGCGCGCAGCTTGTACTTCTGGATCGTCTGGAACACGCTCTGGGTGCTGCCGCCGTCGACGGCGAACAGGCCCTTGTAGCTCGTGTTGCCGGTCCAGAACGCCTCGATCGTCGTCAGCTCCTGCGGAACCGCGGCGCCGGTCGTCACGACCTTGTACTGCGTCGAGGTGCCCTTGAGGACGCTGATCGCACCGTCGATGCGCGGCTGGATGTTGGCCGAGCCCGGCGTCGCGATGAACAGCGCGACCTTGCCGGACGGGACGAGTGCGCGGATCTTTGCGCCCATCGCCTGGCCGGATGCGTACAGGTCCTGGCCGATGTAGGCCAGACGCCCGTTGGGCTCATCCGCGTTGTAGGAGAGCACCGGAATGCCCTTCGCCGCCGCGGCCGCCGTCGGGCCGGTGAAGGCCTTCGGGTCGATCATCGCGCAGGCGATGCCGTCCGCGCCGGCCGTGATCGCGCTGTTGAACGCGGTCACCATCTGCGGCACGTTGCTCGACGCCGAGCCGGTCCACTGCGTAGTGCAGCCCAGCAGCGACGCGGCATCCGCGAGGCCGTACTGCGTCGGCGTGAAGAACGGGTTCGTCGTGACGTGGTTGACGAACACGAAGTGGTACGCCTTCTGCGATCCGAAGATCGACGACACGCTCGAGCTGCGGGCACCTGCCGCGAGGCTCTGCGCCGGCTCACTCAGCATGAACGCGGCAAGCGCGCCCGCACCACCGGTCAGAGCAGCCCGGCGCGTGACCGCGCGAGCCTTGGTGTGCGGCGTCTGCGGCCGCTTGGAGTCCATCCATTCGAGGCGCTCAATTACCTCGTTCGCTACATCTTGCTCGGACATAACTTGACTTCTCCTCCTCAACGCCTGAGCGTCGCTAACCGGGACAGCCCGGTGTGGTTATTCCCCTGCAACTTCGGCCCTGCTCCCCCTGCTCCGTGCGGGCCGCTCACGGTTTTCAGTGCGTCAGCTGTGATTCTAGGCGCCCAACGGCGAGCGATGCGCCAGCCCAAGCGCGGCATTTCCGATCGCCGCACGTACACACTCGCGCACAATCGCACAAAACTCGCGAAATCGCCAACTCGTGTGGGCGTCGTTCTCACCGCATTCGCCGTGCGTGGTCTCAGGGGACGGTCGCGTCTGAGGATCGCCCCAGCGCCGGTCGCGGGCATCCGTAGGATCGGGCAGGAGCGGTTCGGGGTTTCCGCGCCGGCTCCGGCTCGCCCGCCGGCGGCGGGGCCGCGACGCCGGCGGCGGGGCCGCGACGCCGGCGCGTTAGAGTGCCCCGGAGATGAAGATCGTCGTCACGGGCGGGAGCGGCAAGGTCGGGCGAGCGGTCCTGCGCGAGCTGCTCGAACACGATCACGAGGTGCTCAACGTCGATCGCACCCCGCCCGCGGCGTCCGCTCCGCAGGCGCCCTTCCTGCCCGCCGATCTGACCGATTACGGCCAGACGCTCGAAGCGCTCAGCGGCGCCGAGCTGATGTCCGGCGTCGAGGCCGTCGTGCATCTCGCCGCGATCCCCTCGCCGACCCACGCGACCCCGGACGTCGTGTTCTCGACCAACATTCGCAGCACGCACACGGTGTTCTCCGCCGCCGTCCGGCTGGGCCTGCGGCGCGTCGTGTGGGCATCGAGTGAGACAACGCTCGGCACGCCGTTCCGCCAGCCGCCCGACTACACGCCTGTGGATGAGCACCACCCGCTGCGCCCGGAGTCCTCCTACGCGCTCTCGAAGGTGCTCGGCGAGGAGATGGCGAGACAGTTCTCTCGCTGGAGCGGGGTCCCCTTCATCGGCCTTCGCTTCTCCAACGTGATGGAGCGCGCCGACTACGAGGAGTTCCCGTCCTGGTGGGATGACCCGCGGATCCGCAGCTGGAACCTGTGGAGCTACGTCGATGAGAGCCACGCCGGCCAGAGCGTGCTCGGCGCGCTGGGCGCCGACCTGCAGGGCGCCCACGCCTTCATCATCGCCGCGCCCGACACCGTGATGCGCCGCCCCAGCCGCGAGCTGATGGCCGAGGTCTACCCTGGCGTGGCGGTCGCCGACCGCGTCGCCGAGCACGGAACCCTGCTTGACATCGAAGGCGCGCGCGCCGCGATCGGCTACGCGCCGGCGTTCAGCTGGCGCGAGCTCTACTAGGAGCCCGGCCGCCCACCGCGGGCAGACGGCCGCTCAGAGTCCGCCGGCGAGGCGGTGGTAGGCCTGGTTCCAGCGGACCTCGTTGGCGAAGTCGCGCATTCGCGTGTGCTCGTCGATCAGCAGCAGCTCGAGTGAGGCGATCCGGGCGAAGTCGGTGAGCACCTCGGTTGCAAGCGCCGCGCTGAAGACGCTGTGGTGTGGCCCGCCCGCCAGAAGCCAGGCCTCCGTTGCGGTGGCGAAATCGGGCTTCGGCTTCCAGACCGCTCTCGCCACCGGCAGCTTCGGCAGCTCGTGCGGCGCTGAGATGACGTCGACCTCGGCGGCGAGCAGGCGGAAGCGCTCACCCATGTCGAGCATCGAGAACATGAACGCCGGCCCGGGCGCAGCGTCGAACACCAGGCGGACCGGGTCCTCGCGGGCGCCGATCGAGAGCGGGTGGATCTCGCAGCGCGGGCGTGCGGCCGCGATCGAAGGGCAGACCTCGAGCATGTGCGACCCCAGCACCAGCGGCACCTCGCCGTCGAGGTCGTAGGTGTAGTCCTCCATGAACGAGGTCCCCCCGTCAAGCCCGCTCGCCATCAGCTTGACGATCCGCACGAGCGCCGCCGTCTTCCAGTCGCCCTCGCCGGCGAACCCGAAGCCGTCGGCCATCAGCCGTTGCACGGCGATCCCGGGCAGCTGGCGCAGGCCGTGGAGATCCTCGAAGGTGTCGGTGAAGGCGCCGAACCGGCCGGCGGTGAGGAACTCGCGCAGGCCGGCCTCGATCCGCGCCGCGACCTCCAGCGACTCCCGGCGCTCGCCGCCGGCGAGCAGCTCGGGCGCCATCTCGTAGCTGTCCTCGTACTCCTCAAGCAGCGCTGCGACCTCCGCCGGCGCGACCGCTTCGATCACCTCCACGAGGTCGCCCACGCCGTAGCCGTCGACGCTGAAGCGCAACCGCAGCTGGGCCTCGACCTTGTCGCCCTCGGTCACCGCAACGTCGCGCATGTTGTCGCCGAAGCGCGCGACGGTCAGCCGCCCGGCCTCGTGCCAGCCGCACGCCGCGCGCGCCCAGTCGCCGATCCGTGTCAGTGTCCGCTCGTCGCGCCAGTGTCCCGCGACGGTCTTTCGCGCCAGGCGCATGCGGGTCTCCAGAAACCCGAATTCGCGGTCGCCGTGCGCGGACTGGTGGGTGTTCATGTAGGTCATGTCGATCTGCGCCCACGGCAGCGCCCGGTGAAACTGGGTGTGCAGGTGAAGCAGCGGCTTGTCCAGCACGCTCAGGCCGGCGATCCACATCTTCGCCGGGGAGAAGGTGTGCATCCACAGGATCAGGCCGACGCAGTCGTCATCGGCGTTGGCCTCCAGGCACAGCCGGCGGATCGCCTCCGCGCCGGTGGGCACGTCTCGCAGCACGACCGCCACCGGCAGCGCCGCGGACTGATCGAGCGCGGCGGCGATCTCTCGCGCGTCGGCGGCGACCGTGGCGAGCACCTCCTGGCCGTAGAGCTCCTGGCTGCCGGCGACGAACCACAGTTTGTACTGGCCGAGCGGCTTGGCGCTCATTGGCCCTCCTGCGCATTCCCGACCGCCGCGCGGCGCTGCCCGTAGACGTTCTGGTAGCGGTCATAAAGCGCGTCGATGTCGTCGTCTTCGAGGCGGGCGGGCGCCCCCAGCGCGCCCGCAAGCATCACCGTGCGCGCGACGTCCTCGCACATCACCGCGGCCTTGACGGCGTCGCGGGCGCTCGCGCCGACGCTGAACACGCCGTGGTTGCGCATCAGCACCGCCGGCGAGCGGCTGCCCTGAAGCGCCTCGACGACGCCGACGCCGATCTCCTCGCCGCCGATCCGCGCGAAGGGGCCGACCGGGATGTCGCCGCCGAACTCGTCAGCCATCGCCGTCAGCACGCAGGGGATTGCCCGTCCGTGCACGGCCCACGCGGTCGCGTAGGGGCTGTGGGTGTGCACGACGCCGCCGACGGCGCTCAGAGCGCGGTAGATGTAGGCGTGCGTGGCGGTGTCGCTCGAGGGCGAGAGCTCGCCCTCGACCACGTTGCCGTGCAGGTCGACGACGACCATCGAATCCGCCGTCAGCTCGTCATAGCCGACGCCGCTCGGCTTGATCACGATCAGCTCGCGCCCCGGCACCCGGGCCGAGATGTTGCCGCTCGTCCAGGCGACCAGCCCGTTGCGCGTCAGCTCGCGGTGCAGCCCCGCCACTGTGGCGCGCAGATCGGCGAGCGCGCTCAACGCCCGCCCGCCGGCGCGCTGCGCTCGCGGATCGACTGCAGCGTGCGCATCAGCGAGCGCTGGTCGCGGCCGAAGTGGTCGTGCAGGCTGCCGTAGAGCGCATACAGCTCATCGTAGGCGTTGTGGCGCGCCGCGTCGGGCTCGTAGACCTCGGCGCCCAGCCGGCCCATCGCCGCCGCCGCGGCGTAGACGTCCGTGTGCACGCCGGCGGCCACCGCCGCGTGCAGCGCCGAGCCGAGCGCGGGCCCCTGGTCTGAGCCGATCACGCTGATCGGCTGACCGATCACGTCTGCGTAGCACTGCATGAGGGGGGCGTTCTTCAACAGCCCGCCGGCGGCGATGAACTCGCGCACCGGGACGCCGGAGCCGTTGAACGCGTCGATGATCTTGCGCGCCCCGAACGCGGTCGACTCGATCAGCGCGCGATAGATCTCGTGCGGGCGCGTGGCCAGCGTCATGCCGACGAGCACGCCGCTGAGATCGTGGTCGACCAGCACGGAGCGGTTGCCGCTCCACCAGTCGAGCGCGACCAGGCCGTGCTCGCCGACGGCCTGCGCGGCGCCGAGCGCGCTGAGGTGCTCGTGCACGTCGATCCCGAGCGCTCGCGCCTGCTCGTGGTAGGCGGGCGGCACGGAGTTCTCGACGAACCAGGCGAAGATGTCGCCGACCCCGCTCTGCCCGGCCTCGTAACCCCAGTGGCCGGCCACGATGCCGCCCTCGACGACGCCGCACATGCCGGGCACCTCGGCGAGGGTGTCGCCCACCATCACGTGGCAGGTCGAGGTGCCCATGATCGCGACCATCCGCCCGGCCGCCGTCGCGCCCGCCGCCGGCGCGGTCACGTGGGCGTCGACGTTGCCGACCGCCACCGCGATGCCCGCCGGCAAACCGGTCCAGGCCGCCGCCTGCGCGCTCAGCGAACCGGCGCGCGCACCCAGCTGCGCGATCGACGGGCTGAGCTTCTCCGCCGCGAAGCGCGCGAAGGCCGGGTTCAGCGCCGCGAGGTACTCGGCGCCGGGGTAGCGGCCGTCCTGGTAGATCCCCTTGTAGCCGGCGGTGCAGGCATTGCGCAGCTCGACCCCGCACAGCTGCCAGACGATCCAGTCGGCCGCCTCGACGAAGCGGTCCATCGCCTCGTAGACCCCCGGGTCCTCCTCGAGGATCTGGAGCGCCTTGGCGAACTCCCACTCCGAGGAGATCCGCCCGCCGTAGCGCGCGAGCCAGTACTCGCCGCGAGCCGCCGCGACGTCGGTGATGCGATCGGCCTGCGGCTGGGCGGCGTGGTGGCGCCACAGCTTGACCCAGGCATGCGGGTGCGAGCGCCAGGCTTCCAGCCGGCACAGCGGGGTGCCGTCGGCCGTCACCGGCAGCACCGTGCAGGCGGTGAAGTCGGTGGCGATCCCGACAACCGAGGCGGGGTCGATCCCCGCCGCCGCGACGGCCGCGGGCACGGCCTCGCGCAGCACCTCGATGTAATCGTCGGGATCCTGCAGCGCCCAGCTCGGCGCGAGCGGCTCGCCGGTGGCCGCGAGCTCCGCGCTCATCACCGCGTGGGGGTAGGGGTGCACGGCGTCGCCGAGCTCCTCGCCGTCCGCGGCGCGCACGACCAGCGCGCGGCCTGAGAGGGTCCCGAAGTCCACCCCGATCACGTGCCGCGAGAGATCAGCCATCGCGGCCGCACACTATCGCCGCAGCGCCGACGGCCATCGACCGCACCGCTGTCGCGATCGCAGGATCACAACGACAGCCAGTGCTCCCCCCGCCGCCGAAACCACCACGCGCGCCGCCGCGAAACCGCCACGCGCGGCGGCGCAAAACCGCGACCCGCCCCCTTCAGGCGCCCAGCAGCAGCTCCAGCAGCAGCTGATCGGCGGCCTCGTGGTGGCGGCCCTCGCGGCTCGACAGGAGCTCCGCGAAGTCCTCGCCGCGGATCGCCTCGAGCACCTCGCGCGAGTACGCGGGGCTCGGCTGCGCGAGCTGCTCGGAGCCGGCGGCGGCACAGGCCGCGCGGATCGTCTCGCTGGCGTCGAAAGCGGCCGCCTTGGCGGCCAGGATCTTGTAGTTGCGGATGCAGCCGCGGGCGAAGGCGCCGTAGACGTCGATGTCGTCCTCGCTGCGGTACGCGCGCGCGTCGAACGCCCGCGGGCCGTCGTAGCCCGAGCGCTCGAGCAGCCGCACGGTCAGGAACGCCTCCTTGATGTCCTCGGCGCCGAAGCGGAAGTCCTGGTCGTAGCGCGGCCCGTTCTGGGCGTTGAGATCGATGTGGAAGAGCTTGCCGGCCCACAGCGCCTGCCCGACGGCGGCCGAGAAGGACAGGCCGGCCATCGACTCGTGCGCCATCTCGGGGTTCACGCCGATCATCTCCGGGTGCTCGAGCCACTCGATGAAGTGCAGCATGTGGCCGGTCGTCGGCAGGTAGAGGTGGCCGCGCGGCTCGTTCGGCTTGGCCTCGAGCGCGAAGCGGATGTTGTAGCCCTGATCGATCACGTACTCGCAGAGGAAGTTGACGCCCTCGCGGTAGCGCTCGAGTGCCACGCGCGGGTCGCGCGCGGCCGCGGTCTCGACGCCCTCGCGCCCGCCCCAGAGCACGAAGATCGGCGCCCCCAGCTCGGCGCCGATGTCGATCGCGGCGCACGTCTTGCGCAGCGCGAAGCGGCGCACCGCCGGGTCCGCGGCGGTCATCGCGCCGTCCTTGAAGACGGGCTGCGTGAACAGGTTCACCGTCGCCATCGAGACGCACAGCCCGGCGTCGGCGACAGCCTTGCCGAAGCCGCCGACGATCCGG
>Ga0182016_10002464_pt1 | contig 21750 bp, 9 predicted proteins | sample 712S2MmetaG_FD_120491 | JGI IMG/M metagenome (GOLD analysis project Ga0182016, IMG submission 120491) | Permafrost microbial communities from Stordalen Mire, Sweden - 712S2M metaG | ecosystem: Environmental > Terrestrial > Soil > Wetlands > Permafrost | place: Sweden: Stordalen | collected... | reverse complement strand
CGGGACTATTCGTAACATATTGCCCTCGAAAGGCCTCGGTCCAGTCGTCGTTTCCAATGGCCTCCTTGTCAATGATCAATCCACATGTGTAAAGTAGAACGGTCCACACTGCCGCCCACACCAGGTGACGCTCGCAAAAGGCGTCCAGTTCGGAAACCAAGTGCTTGTGGATTAGAAGCATTTCGACCAAATCCACCAATTCCGAGTCGCTGCCGAGCACAGTTTGCATGGTCGCGTTGAACCAACACATGATACCCGATTGCGGCATCTGACCCCAGCAGCTCATCCAAATTTCACCTTGAATTCTCTGTTGAACCACACGGAGCGAGGCGGTGGTGATGGAATGTTCCGTTGCGTGACGCAAAAACAATGGGTACCGTTCTTTCAATTGTTGATATTTCCGGAGCGCGCTCGTCAAATGCACGGAGCGATCCTTTTCCGTTCTCAACGACTCGATATCGCCCAGTGTGGGAGACTCGAGGAAGTCTTGAAAATTCAGGTCGCACGCCACGGATGTCGCCCACCGTTCCCTGATATACTCGACATTCGCCGCTGCTGCGTCATCAACACACGGTTCCATGGAGTGCAGACGTTGCAACGTCTCAAAGGAAGGAATGAATGAAAATCCTGGTCCGAACATGGGAAGCATGTATTTTTGCAGGTCGTTCGGGGACGATCTGATAATGTAGCCTGCGGGCTGTGCAGGCACATGTCGGGCGGAGGTGATGTGGCCGTGTTCGTCGACGTCTCCTGCCGCCTCCTCCTCCTCCTCCTCCTCCTGCTCATCATTCTCCGGAACAATTTCGGCACCAGCGATTTCAGTATTAATCTGTACGTTCACGGACGGGTAATAGTTTTTGGCGAACAAATTCCAGTACAGATCAAACACCGTGTTATTCTCAACGTCATGAAGACCACTGGATAAAATGTGACAGGCAATCATCACATGCAGCAATTCTTCGAACAAATACATAAATTTAAACTCCAGTCTGGAATATTGTCCGGGAAATACTTGGGCGTGACGCTCGTAGTAGGCATAAAACTCTAGAATCGGCGACGACGGACTGGCCAGCCCAATGTCCCAGTAATCTTGGAACCTGGAACTTTCAAAATACATCGGCCTCACGCGCAACACTTGCTTGAACAGCAAGCAGGCCGTGTGCATTGTAGCGGCGAAGATGCACGTATTGTTGATTATGGTGGCGTGTTCCGTACTGGTGTTTTGGTCTTGTTCGGCGGATCGGGCCTCATTGCGACATCTCTGGTTCCAGTCATCGCAAAAAGCCAAATAAATGATAATGATTTGCTGAACAAGAGACGTGGGAATGAGGCGGGCATTCGAAAGACAAATCGCCATTTGTCGTGCATGAGAAGACGAGTCGCCAGCAATGCAATCCTGCCATACACTCCATTTGGAAACATCAATCGTAGTGTTGACATTCGAGTTTTTGAGACGGTCGTACAGCAGGTGTTGGTGTTGGTCAATCGCGCAGGGTTTCCAGCCACGATTGGAGGATGCGACAAAGAGCAAAGAATCATCTGCCACCCATGTCTCGGCAGGTTGCTGAACGCTGTTGATCATCATTTGCCACACATTATTACGAAGAGATTGTCCAGGCCGCGCGAAACGCTGACGATACTCGGCTCGGCTTTGGACGATGTCGACTTGGTTTTCCATGCGGACGCCCGAGTGCGGCTGAGCGAGACGGTAAAAGCCGAATTGATGTCGTATTGCAAAGCGTTTTTCGCTTGATTTCGACTCATTCTCGCCCTTGGATGTGGTAATCTCTCGAATACAATCAAAAGGACGGATTGCGGGATGGCGAACGAGGTCGAGTGTCGTGTAGCGATCGGCCAGCGAGTACTGAATCATGCCCCTGACAAAATCGCTCAATAACAAAACTCGATGTCTAATATCGGCTTTGGGTCCAGTAATGGCCTGTTCGCTCCACCACTGGTCGAAATAATCGGAAAATAACGGCGCGCTCAACATATTGCCCAGGATGGCCGTTGGATAGATGTCCGAGGGAGAGTCCAACCCTTGAAAGCCCAGCGCTCCGCCAATCTGCGAAATGATATCCGAGCGCGTTTCGGCATAATTCGAGTCCTTAAAAACCTCATAGGTGACATACACAATCTTCGAGCGTTCATCTGGGGCGGGAGCGCGGGCCGTCATTTTTTTTTCGGCCATCATCTTTCGCGACATTTGATTCAGATTGTCCAAGTGCACCACTGCATCTCGATCCACCTCACCGTACACTTGAACGTTGGTGGTCTTTTGGATCTGGAGCATCAAGGTCAAGGTCACATTGGGATGCAGATATTTCAGAGCCTGTTGATCACGCATTGCCTGCAAAACATCTTCGCCGCAATTGAACTGCGATTTTCCAAGTAGTTTCTTGGGTTGGGATATGAGGCAAGGCAAATGGTGGGATATGGGAATGCGCACCTTTTTCGGCCCCCGGGCCGTCGAAGTCTGCGCGGCATTCCAATCGTCCGTAAATTGATCCAAAATCAACTGTCGATAATCGCTAAACAACAGGAATCTCCACAAGTAAAATTCCCAAACTCGCGACGGAGGTGCAGGTTGGCAAGAGTGACAACGAACTTGTGCTGCCACGGGGCACTCGTCGGCGGCGAGAGTAGGCCGAATGATTTGTGGTCTTTGACCAGTGTTGGATTTTTTGGACGATTTTTCCGACAGAGTAACGGTGGAGGGAACAGATGGGGCGGTCGATGTTGATGATGATGATGATGAGTTGGAAGAGGCTGGCGGCCGTGATTCGAGCTTGGCGTTTTTTGTCGTTCGATGTGTCTTGACCATGAGATTGTGCTGCAATTTGTCTGCCCTCGTCATGTCCAAGGTGCCCCAACTGGAGAGGGATCTGGGATTGACGCCGGAACGAAAGTCTGCCTTGTTCATTCGATCCATGATACATTGCGGGCACCAAATACGGGTGCAAAATAGAATACCATACTCATCGCGCGTGAGTTCAACGGCAGGATCAATCATTCTCCGCATCAAATTTCGATAGGGGAGCGAATTTTCAATGCTCGGCGAGCCGCAAAAATTAAAATTATCCAATAACGCAAACCATTTGGCGGTGCGGGTGAAAATACTAAAACGACCGACGAGAAGACCGGCAGCGGCGACGGCCAGACTCCAATTGTCACTCGTGTGAGCGTTTTCGAATTGAACTTGCTGCAAACTGACCTCGACCGCTCGCATATCGATTAGACCGAGCAATTGGGTGTAAAAATGGTAGGTCATCAAATGTTTCATCCGGCGCGGCACAAGCTCCTCCGGTTTTGCCGGTTTTTCGGCAAAAGATGCGCGCTTCGAGTCCACGAGGTCACCGTTATTCCATGTTTGCGGTTCAATGTTTGTGCCGGAGATTTGTTTCGAAAGGGCCTTGAGTGAGTGGCTGGTGGACGACGACGACGACGACGACGACGACGACGACGAATAGGCGGATGGGGTGGCAGTAGCGGCGTGGAATGACGGCGGCGAGCAAACTGGAGCCTGGAGCGATGGGGTTGTCTTTTTGTGCGCATCGTGCGAGGAAACCTTGGAATTTTTGACAGGAATCTTCCACTGCGTCGGTAACGATGGATTGCAATTGGGGTGCACGAACGTGTTCGATGGATCCGTCAAATAATTACTACTGTCCGTCTCGGACGCAATGCTCTTGTAATGCCACAAGGTGGACTTTGAAAAATGAACCACGGGCTCCATAAAGATCCAACGCGAAAGGCCAAAATCGATCATCTTGAGGTGACTCAGTTTACGAGCGTTCATCGACTCGGCATTCATGCTTCGTTCATATCCTCTCGGTGGGTTGCACCCGAGGACCATATTGTCCACCTTCATATCTCTGTAAGCAACGCCTCTAAAATGGAGGTAGTGCATCGCCCGCACCATTTGGGCCGTTTCGTTCATTTTGGTGTGCGCACTCGGCAGGCCATCAAAGGTCTCCCAACCTCGTTGCACTCTCGACCAACAATCCTCGGTTCCCACCTCCACAATGATGCCCGTGATGGAGAGAGTGTAAGGGTTCAAGTCGACGCCCACCAGGCGGATAATGTGAGGATGTTCATAGACCAATTGATCCAAAAAGTCATCGCTGCCGTCGTCATTTTCTACAGTAACCCCAGCCGATGACGACGACTGTTGTTCTCGTCTCCTCCTCCGTTTGGAATTGTAAATGGTCTTTCCGTTCAAAGTGACAACTTGTTCGTTTTGGACCCGGTTGGCTGCGTGCCGCTGCTCCACATGAGTTGAATAGGTTTTCATGACCGATTTGGGCACGGTGCCCATGTCCAAGCCGATGTCGAACGTCGTATCGCCCGTCGCCGCCGCCGCCCTTGGATGACGGTTTTTGAATATCCAGGAGGTCCATCCAGGCGGAAAGGGAGAATTCCTGAGATTGGTCTGCATCAATATCAAGCTAGAGACCTCGCGCACCGCATCGTTCTTGGTTTCAAACATGTACTTTTCCAAAAATGCTCCCGACGAATTATGGATGGCAACCAGACGATGGTCATCATTGGCATTGATCGGATGAGGCAACTGGGAGATATTTGCGGCGTACACGGGATGAATGTGATCGGATTGCGGCGGAAGGTCGGCGCGTCTCGCCGATACATCCCTCTGATTCGCCCAGTTCATCTTCAAATACGACTTCCACACATATTTGGTACTTTTGGGCCTGAAATAATCTTTGGATCGGGTTGTAAAATCTTCTCGCCATGGCAAAACGACAGGCGCGTTCGTGTGCGGATCGATTTTTGGAACCACCACAAACGCGCTGCCAAATCCACCAATCCCCAGCAATTTTTCAACGTTGAAGAAGCGGGCCAAGTCGGGTTGGATGGCAATGGCAGGCAAATGAGACCGGTCCATGCCGACCGGGCTAGAGACCAAAGTGCCAAAACAAGACTCTCTCTCACACAATCCAAAGGCCGCCCGCCGTTTTGACAAAATCACATTTTTCACCCGTCCGCGCCCGATCCTTCCTGTCATTTGGATTGGATTATCGCCCCGCACGAATCGTATTGGTGGGTAATCGTCTTTTGAATCTCGCCACAGAATCAGTTTTGGCCAGCCGGGGGTGCTTTGCAGATGGCAGAAGCAGCCCGTTTGCCCGCCGAGTGTGGAACCAGCACCGCCAGCACCACCGCCATGTCGTCGACCATCCCTCATCTTCGAAGCATCCCAAGGGGCAGTCCCGAAGACCAATATCTACAGTCGAGAATCCTACAATACTGGCCGTACAGTAGCTTGGCGCTGGATTATGTCCCCACGAGCGGGCCTGGCGCTTTCAAAAAGGTGCCGAATTCCGTGCTGCAAAATGACCCGAAATTTTTAGAATTTGCAGCGCGAACCGTCGGAGATAATGCCATGCCCAATCCTATTGGATTGGGCAATAGAGAATTTGACCAACTTTGCAAGGACCGTGCCAATTACGTGTGGAGTCTCAAAAATGATGGCACGCGTTACATGATTGCTTTTATCAAAAACCAATACAATCCGGAACAACATGGTGAGCGGCGGCCGTTGGAAAGATCCAAAATTAAGATTGTCCAAAATGAAACGTCGGCCAGGGCGCTAGAAAATTTGCCTCTTTTCATGAAGACGGATAATGATAATGTCGCCATCACTGCCCCTGCTGCGGCCACATCTCGTTCAATCGATGCCGAGCAGGCGACTCAAAAAATGTACGAAAAGTATCAGTGCATTGCCATGGACCGAACTGGTCAAAAATTTGAGCTGGAGTATTCAGAGTCGCCGGCCGTATTGTTTCGCGGAACGCTCATAGACGTGGAGTATGTCTTTGACGATCGGTTGCCGCCGGAGGACCAGCACTCCATAGTGTTACTGGATATTATGGTACTTTTTGGTTCCCATTATGTATCGGAGTTGAACTTTATCCAACGTTACACGTACCTGTTGGAGCAGATGCAAGGAACTTCTTTTGTGGCAGAAACGGTGCCGGCATTGTCACTTTTGAAAAAGCACGTCCCGATGCGTTTGTGCGGCAAAGATTGGCACAGTGTCGCCGAAACATTCAACCGCGACGCGCTGGCGGCCTATGGTTTGGAATTGATCGCCGGAAGGACGCCACACGAACCTGTCACCATACGATCCAATACATTCATGCCGGGGCCCAAGATGGACGGTTTGATTTTTATGCCAATCAGTCACGCAATCAGACAAGGCACCAATCACTTCATGTTCAAATGGAAACCCCATCACGAACTGGACCTGCAGGTGTTTGTGTGGACGACGAAATGCAAGAATCGCAAGTATTGTCCATGGTGTCAAAGAGGTTTAGAAATGCCGCAAACGCAAACCTCTGAGGCAAGCAGGGTACTACTTGCTATTTTGCCTCACATCCATCACTTTGTGACCTTTGATAACAGTCTGGCCAGTGTACTGGAATCGCCCAGTCCTGAAAATTGGCGTTTACTCTCCACGAACCACGGAATGTGTAGCATCCATGTGGATCACGAGATTTACCTCCATCACTTCCCTATGAATGTGTTTGTCGGGGAGGCGGCGCCGGATGAGTGCAACGACAACGACAACAACCTTCGAACGAGTGCAGGCGTTCCAAAACGACACGCGTCGCACTTTTCACTGCGTTTCTTTCCGATGACACCTGAATGGGAATGGCTTCAACTATCCCGTTATGACGCCGCGACAATGCTCATCCGCAAGTGGCTGGAGCAGATTCGTTCAGAGCTGCCGACCACGGGTGCAAATCCGAGTACATCGTCCAAACCATTCGATATTACCCCGAGTCATTCATCGCCCGCCGTCCAATTTCATTCGACGCACCGTATTGTCGAGTGTTCCTTGCATCGAGATGCGAACAAGTCTGGCGCGGACGGAATGATGCAGTTTTGGCAGGAGGACATTATGCTCAGAATGTATCGCTTTCGCCAGAACAAGACACAACCGAACAGCCACACGACGATTCGGGAAACTCTCATTCAATTGTGTGGCAATCCCATTGATTTTTCAAAACTCTGGACTGCCGACGGATGTCCTGAGTATTAAGCGCGCGTCGCCGCACGCGGTCCGCGTATATCCACATTGGTCGAGCACGAAGTAATCCATCGAGATTGAAACAAGAGGAGACTGGGATATTTTACGGGTCCACAACCGTGGAAGATTATTGCCGACATTATCACACTCGACTTGCCCACGACACGTGCCAGCCAGTCATATACATATACATAACATACATGCATGCATGCATTTGCAACCTCGTGTGTGCGACCTGAGAGGCCGATTTGTCGAACACGCCTCACGCAGCGGCATTGGAATTGTGGTCGAAAATTGGCGAATTGATTTTTTGTTCATTTTGCAGGGTGTAGGCGCGGCTTTTGTCAACAAAAAAAACACACGAAAACCGATGGAGTTTCAAAAAGCGAGGCGTTTCCGTCCGAATAGGGACACGGCCGCCTGTTCGAACCGAGGGATTCGAAAGAGCTAATTTTTAGTTTGGGGCGCCTGTGCGGCTCGATTCTCACACAGCCGACCCAGAGTTCGAATCGATTTTCGAAAAGCTATTCGCGTTCCGTCATAAAACTACTTTTTTCGCACTTTTCAAAAATAAACACAGCTAGGTCACTTTTTGTTCAAACGCGCTCTCCTCGGCTCGAAAAATGAAAAAAAACAGCGTTTCGGTGGCGGACGTTTTAAAACGCTGCGTCCCCTTGCCCACCAGCGCGACTGGCGAGGTTTTAAATGTCAAAGAAATATACCAAAAATATGCACAATCATCAAAGTTCCAAAACAACACTGGAACAGGAGGAGGAGGAGGAGAAGGGGATTTTTTGGCGCCCATTTCTGCAGCGTTTCAAAGTCAGGCACCCGCCAATTCTTTTTTGCCGGACCACGAATTTGTAGACTGCACTCCGAAGGATTTTTTCGTGACAACACAGCACGAATTGCTTCATGAAGGCCATATCGAGCAAATACAAGGGCAAGAGTCACGGTTGGATCATGGAATAGCGACCGACTTGATGGAGAAGGACCACGGTCTGGCTTTTCACCTGAAACGCTCGCTCCAAAAAAGCACCCCCGATTTTTACCCCGAGCCATCGTACGCGCAACTCTATTGGCTCAAAAAGCATTCATTCACACTTAATGGATCTGAAAAGTGGCCGTCCAAAGTGGAACGCACCTATTGTCTCAACCACCTCGGATTGATTCGTGGCACGCCGATTCCCGCCGTGTGGAACTGGAACCAAAACGACGACATTGTGATATTCTCCGGCGTCTTTTGTTCACTATCCTGCCTCATCACCTATGTGAATTCCAGAAATCTAGATGCCGACATTCTGACAAACACCGTTCGATTCATCACCCAAGTCATTCCGGGAATCGATATTAGTCGAAATCTGCCGGCACCCAGAACCGAAATGTTCAAGCCCATTGGGCCCCTGGATCCAAACACCTGGAGCGCCAATGAATGCAACGCCAATGGGATTGGCTACTTTACTTGCGATCACCCTAGTATCATGAGCGCTCCGTTGTACAGTCAGTTGTGCCAATTCAATGACCGCTTGGTGGATATCAACCGGCGACGTGTTGAATCCGGATTGGAACGCCTTCTACCCATAAGTACGGGCAGTTCTCAGATAAATCCGCGTCACGTGAATGTCGAGAAAAACCCTGAGGGGTGGCAAGATTTTTTGGATTCCGATTTGGAAGACACACAACAGACCACTGGATACGACGACGACGCGACAATGGAATTATTTGGTATGGACTCTTCCATCTCATCGGCAGCGCCACCGTCATCTGCGACAGGGGATCATGACGCGGCGCTTGCTTCAAAGATTTCATCGAACACGACTGCAGTGGTCGCAGACCATTCGGTTTCGCGTCACAACGACAAGAAAACGCAAAGGCGTGAAATGATGGAAGAATTTGGTTTTGACGAAGACGAATTGGTGGGTCAACGTTCGAACGAAGAAGAAGAAGATCCGACGCCCAGCACAGCCACGCATCAACATGTCACGGATCAATGTCACGCGACGATCGTTCGTAGCGATGACAAACATGTCGTGAGAAGTTTGAATAATGTGGAAAATAAGACGCTGGGCGCCGAACTACCGGCACTCTATTCCGTCAAGAAGAAAAAAGTGAGACTTTCAAAAGAAGATTCGAAAAATGCGCGCGCCTTGCCGGCGGAGCCAGTTGCTTCATCACTACAGAACGACGTGACACTTTTTGAGAAAATGCCTGCCGTAAAGAACGCTAATGATATTTTGCCCGACCAACGGGCGAAGAAGGCCAAGAGATCGAGGGACGAAATGGAAGGAACGACCCGAAACGAAAAGGACGCGATGGATCAAGACAAGGCGGCCGCACGGACTCGTTCCGATCAACCGGTGATCGACGGTCAAACGGGCCTGGCGACCGAAGCCTGTGATGATGTTCGTCCGACTAAAAAAGTGTGCGTCCACGAAAGGGACGGCGCGCCGAGCACGAACTCCAACACTTTGACACCGGACCCGTCGAGCGACCCAAAAGCCGAAACACATTCTCAAAAAACCAGGCGCAAGGATGAGAAGAAGAAAGCAAAGCACACAGGTGACGAGAGTGAGGCCGCGGCTGAGGCGTCGCCCGCCACGTCCGTCGAACCTTTGCAAAAATCAAAAAAGGCTGCACGCGATAAAACAAATGAGTCCGAGTCTGAGAGTCCCGCAAAGGGCAATCCCAAAGAGCAGAAGAATCAAGACGAAAAGAAGAAGAAGAACAAGGACAAGAAGAAGGAGCACGGGGACGAGCAAAAGAAGGCAAAGGAACATAAAGTGGTTGGCCTCAAAGACAAACCGCTCAAACCATCGTCCACTGGCACCACCACCACCACCACCACCATCGCCCCCGCTGCTGTTCAACGGGGGGAAGAAAAGGAAAAGCCAGCCGTAACAACTGCTGCTCTGGACGTGGTCGGCAAAAAAATTCCCAAACTGTTGCGAGAGTTAAACTCGAGCAGCAGCAAGATGGATCGCATGGCTACTCAAGCTTTGCCCCCCAGGAGACCCCGAGCCGTTCAAAACTAACATGTAGTAATGGCTCTAGAATCGGCAGCGCGAAAGCGTCAAAATAAAATCTTTCACTCAAAAAGTCCACGAGCTTGTGTCTTGTCCGTGCGTATGTATATATATATATATATATATACATTCACCGATCGCATTGACGAATAGGGACCCGATCACGGTCGACGCAGGGCATTAGTCTCTACTTTAGACAAATAGCCGTCGTCGCCACTGACTTGCAAAACAAGATTTACAAATACTCCACGCTGCTCAGCGAGAGCTTGAATGAGTTCGCGAATCAGGTTTTGAACGTATTCGGCGGCTTGAATGTCGGAGAATAAGGAAAGTTCCAGGCGCTGCTCCTCTTGCATCCACAGGATGAGCGGTGACAGGGAGGACGATTGCAGGCGGGCACAGATGGTTTCCTCCTCGTTTTGGTCATCTCGGCGAGATTCCCACACAATCGATTGGCAAGCTGCACACCAGTCCATTTTGCAAGTATCACAGGTTTGAATGTCGCAAGACGACCAAGATGAATTCCTTACTTCTCCAGTGTGCCCAGTTGTCCGTATGGCACAAAACGGACACAAGCGCTTGCCACTCGTCGCATGTACCCAGCGAATTGCTCTTGAGTGACCATTTCGCTCAGGCGTCGCTTTGAGCAAATCGCGCAGGCGCACCTGCAAAAAGGACGGAATTTGAGCGCCCAGTTCGTCTTCATTTTGGAAACATCTGGCCAGCAAGTCCCCAATGCCAAACAAGAGCGGTTTCTGAAATGATTGGTGGTTGCAGTGGTGCTGGTGGTAATGGTCGCCGTGCTCGTCTTCCGACGCTACGATCAGTGTTTCCGACGCTTCATCTCGCGTCATTGTCCTGGTTCCACCCTCCGCTTCCCATTGTCGCGTCTTCAATAGCTGGTATTGCCGCACGCAGACCACGTGATAGGCCATTTCGTAATAGACATCCGCCTCGTTGGATGTCGGGGCGTTGCATCGCGTCAGACCAGAGCATTCCCGGAATAATTCGGCCGTTCTTCCGTCGCGCTCCTTTAAAATATCGCGTTGCACAACAATCTCGTTGAGCATTCCAATCCAATCCAAAGTGATGATTGGAAAATCTTCCGAAAATCGTTCCAACACCGGTCCGAAGCACTTTAATATCTCCGTGGATGTCCATTGTACATCGGCAGCGTCGACCGTTGATGATGGTGACGGGGGGGATTGTATTATCAGCGAAGGCAGGGGATGCACGAGCAGCACCGAGTCCGAGCTGGACGCACCGTCGTCGTCATCATCAACGCCATACTCCACAGGCTGAATGACAAGGTGCGGCGTGCAAGAAATTCTCTCCAGCCAGGATTCGAATTTGAGAACGAGCGGAATCCAAAACTGAATCCACCAATAGCAACGATTGACGAGCATGACCGTCTCTGAGAGTGTTTGGCACAGGTGAGCCGATGATTCCAGCGGCCATATCGGAGCCGACCACGTCGAAAGCATTTGAACGGCCTTTAGAGAACACAGTTTGTCGGTAATTTGTTGCAATCGTTGCTTGACCGTATTCAAAGCGTAAAACTGCCAAATTGCACGACATTGTTCCGTCGTAAAGCAAAAATTACAAAAGGGACATGTCGGACGCCATGTGGCCGGGTCGACGCATGTCACATTTCTGACGTTCAGATGAGGTTGTGGTTCCGTCGGAGAAAAGACGACCATGACCATTGAGTCCCAGTGTACGACCAAGCATTGTGCACAGGACAAGTGGCCGCGATCGCACACCAGGTGACTCAACATTTTCGAATGACTCCAAGGGATGTCGCATTCCAACTGCCGGCGAATAATGTGTTTTAAAAAGTCTGTGTTGATCATCGGTGATGGTGATGGTGGTGGTGGTGGTGCAGACGGTTGCGGTTGGATGCCATCTATCGTACGAGTCGTTGTGGCTGGTGCTGGCATCTTGCCGTCGTGCATACAAAAGAGCAAATCAGAGCATTGGATTTGGTCGCATGAGAAACATTTGATCCCCTCTGCTTCTGACACTGCGTATTCGTCCAGGAATGAAAGGCAATCCCAGTGTTTGAATATGTGAGGATACAGGGCGTGCCTCGAAAAGGAAGTATAGTACTGCAGGATGATGAGTCGTACCCATTCGGAAGCCGACGATGACAGTGTCAAACCGGTTTCCAGACAGGCCCGTCTCAGTTTTTGGTTCCACAACAGGTTTGAACTGGCAAAAAAGGGTTTTTGACCCGCAGACGCGAGAGTCAAAGGATGCTTGCCGGAGTGAAGGCCAGGCGCGGCGGTTGGGTCCTCTTCCGCTTCTGCCTTTTCATCATCGTCGTCGACTCCAAAATGACCTCCTGCAAAAAGAGCGACATCCCTCAGGGTCCAATGAAACAGTACCCTGGACATCATTGCATGACATAGTCTTTGAAGACATGCGATTGAGGCGATGGGATAGGCCTGATCGCGCCGCGGTGGAGGTGTGTTTGAATCACACGCGTCGGCAGTATCGACCACAATCTCGCAGTCTCCTTCCCGACCCCTTGCGGTCACCAATTGGAGATGCCATTGAAATCGATATTCAAAACATGAGATTTGCGGGTTGGATGGGTGGCGGTGGTGCCGATCGAGATCGATTTGTGAATGGGGCAGGTGAGCCGTTTTGGTTCGGTTTTTGACGGCGTGTTCCCGTCGAATGATAAAGTCGGAGAGTTTTGAAAACATCAATGGTCTCATCGCGCCGCCACGGTCATTTGGCTGTAGAGAAAATGTCGGATCGCAACACGACGAGGGATTGGGCGCCCAGTAAAAACGTGGTCCACGTGCATGTTCGTCCGTCCCATGGTCGGCCGACGACGACGACGAGGACTTTTGCAGGGCAATCCAACCAATGCTTTGAAATTCATTGTCTTGTAATTCGGGCGACGAAAAATCAAACCAAGTATCACGCCACCAGAGTCGAAAGGCGGTGCCGAGCTCTTTCTGCCTCGTGGCCATGGCACACACCAAGAGCACGCAAGCTTCCAATGTCGGTTGCGACCAAATTAACCACCAACAATGGGACAATGCGGTGTCAAAAAACCACAAGTCACGTCAGCAGTTAAAAAGGACGTCCGGGTTGGATCCAAAAGTCACCGCGGTACAAGGGAAAGTGCCGAGAAAGCCATTCGAGCCGGCGCTCGCGCGCTCCCTTCGGGGCGCCGCATTTCGCGCCCCATCGGCGTCTCACCCGGTCTCATTCATCGGCCACACAGTGGGCAGCGTTCGTCTTACATTTTCATCAAGTCCACATTTTCGCGCGCTGGAAGGAAGGCCGTTGAAATTTTCAGAGTTCCTTTGACGTGGAAAAAGAGCGACACCAGCCACGTGACTCAGAGCCACTGGAACTGGAGCAGTAGGTGAAAGAGTCTTAAGACGAGACAAACGCTTTTTTACTTTGAGTTGAAGAGATATCCTTGAACATGACGGCGACAGTGGGTTTGAAGGTTCGGCCTTTTAAAAATCGATCGCCCCACGCATATCAATGTGTCATGTGAAGCAGATTTGCGTAAAAAATTTCGGTGGTGGCAGCATGCGTTTTGGGAGGCCTTGGCCCGATATGAATTGGCAATGCCCCGTGCTGAAAAGTGGGCCGCTTGGCCCAACCGTGACACTCAAAATGCATGTGAAACAGAAAAAAAACGATTTTTAGTTGCTTGTTATCGAAGACATAGCAGTCGCCTTGAACAAATTCGAGACTCGAAAAATGGATTCGGACAGAGAAGCACAAATTTCAAACCGTGGTGGTATTTTCCATCGGGCAAAAAATCTCATCAAAGGCCACCCCGTCATTTCCGTGGCTATTTCGGCCGCCGCCCTGTTGTTGGTCTTGAAGGGCATCAATTATCTGATGAGAAGGTCTTGTAGCAAGGACGTGAATGGAACGCTCACCCTGGATCCCACTCAAAAAGATCGCACGCTTTGTAAGGTTCAGTCTTATTTCGACGTCGTTGCCAACATCGACAAGAGGTTCCTCGGCTTTTTGGCCCCGAACAGCCTCAACTATGATTTTAGCACGGGAACGCTTTCCCGCGTCAAAGACACAGCCCCCACCCCATCTTCCTGAAGCAGATCTGTGAATCCGGTGGAGAAAAGTTTTACAGACACTGTCGTCGAATAAAGTGCATTCGGAAAACATCGAGCGTGTTATTTTTTTCGGATTTTCAGAGGATTCGAGTTTGATTTTATCGCCATCAAGTTCCTGGAGCTCGGCTCGCACTGCACACGCATAGGCCATAGGGAGAGTTCCGCGCCCTGGGGATGCAAAAGGCACCGCACTCCGTGCCGGGCACCGACAGGCGCTCCAATGCTCTCCCGGAGGCATCATTTTTGGCGTCCGGTAGATTGACTCGTGCATATTGTCCTGGGTTTCGACACGAAGAAATGACATTATTACGTTTTCCATTGGCGGGCGAAATGCAAGCAATTTCGGAATCGGGTAGGGCCTTTGCAAAATCGAACGGGGTCGCGCTCGTGATGTGATTGAGGTCCGGGGTCATAAATGATGAAGCAGAAATATCGCTGGGCTGCAAAGTGGTGCTCACCGGCAGTGATGATGGTGGTGTCGTCGTAACGGCGCCGAGGGCCGCCGTATTTCCAACAATGGCGGCAGGTATGGCCGTCAAGGGCGTCAGCGCGACGCTAGAAGGCACGATTGTCATGTACAAATCGGGTCCGTAGATTAGAATGATGAGGTAGAACAACTGCATCAGTAAGCCCACTAGGGCACTCACAAAAAGACAGACGGCAATGTTGGAAATTCCCCAAATATGTCCCCTAGGATGATGATGATTATGATGATGATGATGATGGGAGTGCTTGTCCTTCTTGTCGTCGTCCGAGTCCGAATCGCGACCATTGCGGCGACGGTGTGCGTTCCTTCTCCTTCTCGAGCCTTCCTGAACTTCGGGGGCCCATTGGGCGTTCGGCCTAAAGAATATTGACATGACGTCACTCGACGCGGCGGCTCCGAAGACACTAAATCAAACGAAGAAATCTTAAACGATTTGCATCGGTGGAGCGAGGGAACAAAATATAATATATATATATATATATATACATTCATCGCGGGACGGACCCTCTTTTTTTGACTCTAGTGATTTACACGAGGCGGTTGAGGATAAGACATGCCGCCGCCGCCGCCATCATAGGTCCCCGGAGGAGGGACATTAGTATGATGCGGTGTCGGTGGTGGCGGATAATAGTGGCCTTGCGCCTGATGGTACGGACCGTAGTTGTATCCGGGCGGTGCCTGCGGCGGCGGTGCGGGTTGACCGTGGTACGCGTAGCCCGGCGGAGCCACCGGGTAATATGGTGCGGGCGAAGACGAGTCTCGGGCACGACGTTCCTTGTCCTTCCAGGACAAGCAACTCAAGGCAAGCATGGCGATGGACACTAAAAAAATAACCACAGTAAGGATGCCAGAGAGGCCGTGGTCGGCGACTTTCTTCAACAGGACGAGGATTTTGCCAGACTTTTTCCAAAAAGGATCGTACCAGGCTCTGCCCTTTTTCTTTTTACCCCGCTTCCTTCTGCCGCCGCGCTCTTCGTCCTCCGATTCCTCGTCACTATCCTCTTCGTCGTAATCATCCTCCTCCTCTCCCGATCCTTCATCGGAACTCTCAACATTATCGGCATCAGAATCACCGTCATCGTCACCGCTGCGTTCATCCTCTCGGTCGGAATACTCTTCTTGCTCTGATTCATCCTCATCTGGTTCGTCACGATCGATAGCGGCGTTTTTTTCATCGATCTTGTCGTCCTTGTCCATGTATTCCAGTTCCCGGGTCTTTTTCGAAACTTTTCTTTTGTTTCGTCCCCCTTCGTCGTCGTCTACGTCGGTCGAGTTTTTCAGACGCCGTTGTTGTTGTTGTTGTTGTTTTTGTCGAATCGATGTTGGCGCTTTCGACTCGTTTCCATGGTCCTGTTCGTCGCGACGGCCATCCCCGCCACGGCCTGGACGACTACGACGATTGCCACTGATTGCATGCACCTTGCTGGTAGTACTGGAACGATTCGGTCCGTCCGCGTGATCCGACACATCCGGATAGATTGCGCGCGTTTTCTCGGTGGCGCGCCTCACGACCCGATCCACCTCGTCATCATTGTCAAAATTCAAATAGGACCCGTGTGAATTGGTGAGCACGTTGGTCGACATGCGTGCATTTGGCGGAACGGGGGCGACGGCGGATCGACGCATGTATGACGTCGACGTCAGCCCTGATGCCCCAAGGGGACGGTTGTTTTTCTTTTTTGCGCCATTCCTCGATCTGGCCAAGGCCCCCGCCGCGTGAATCGATATCGTCGTCGGCGGAGTTTGATTCGGATTTGATTGGGGGGCGCGACCGCGGGCCGGCGCCTCGTTACTCTTGTCACCATTGTCAAATGGTTCGCCACGTGTCGTCGCTCTTTCCATGTTTGCGGGGTTATCGTCGTTACGGTATCCCGTAGCGCCAGCATCGGCGCTCATTTGATTGCCGTAACCCATGACGGGCTGCGAGACTCCGTTTCCGGAGGGATCATCTTGATCGGGAGGCCGTCTTCGAACGGATGGTGACATCCCGTCGGATTCAGCACGACGACTCAACGATGATGACGACGACTGGGACGGCGTGGGATGGTAATCATTCTCTTGTTCTGCGTCAATACTTTCAGTCATCTGCAATCGATAAAAAGAAGTGCCTTCATCGCGTGACGAATTGGTGGATCGATCTTGTTGCGGCGAGTAGTATTCGGAAAACGCCGTCCGAGTCGCACTTTGTATGTCATTCCCCACCACAAACAATTCCTGTTCTGCGTCAATCACACCAGCACTTCCAGTCATATGCAGTGGATTCGAGGCCGACAGTGCCTCATAAATATAAACGCCATCACTGCGCGACGAATGGTCAGGTCGCTGCGACGGCGGGTTGTATTCAGAATTTGATAATGTCGTCCCAGCAGCACTTTGTGCGGCATTCCTCATAAATTCGACATCATACGACGAATCGAGATTCATTTTTGGTCGACCTGTGATTCACCGTCACGGTTCTGGTAATCTTTTGGTGCCGGTTGTGATTGCGAAGGCACTGAGATTTGCGTTCCAAAAAAATAAGCGGCCGTGTTCGATAATATAAATCAAGAACGTCCGGTTCGATTTTGGAAAAATACACTGTGAACCGAACTCAAATCATACTGAATTCGTTCCCCGACCACCGTTGCCCTCGTCGCCTGGCCGTTCAATGATCCATTCCAGTTGGCGATGCAGAATTATGAGCCGAGTCCGGACGAATCAGACGACGAGTATCAACCGGCAACGAAAAAAAAGTGTCCGTCGTCGGCCCAGGCGGATGTGAAGATCGGTTACCCGACGAACGGATTAGTGTCATCCCGCAGGGGATTGGTGGCATTCGGCAAAACGGCTCTGAATGGAAATCCTACATGCCAGCCAAACGCCAACGAGGCTCGTTTCGAAACGGCTGGTGGTCAAGCCATTGCTTCAAACCCGATTCCCTTGACATTCGGCTTTCCGAGTCCACCGTCGATCAAACGAGAACCGGAAACAACGACTGATGATCGCAGCGATATGATGAGCGTCCATCCGAAAATGGAAGGTCGTAAAAGACGGCGCGAGCCAAGGAAGCGCGAGTTTTATCCTGGGCTGGTGCCGGACTCGTCGCCGCCATCATGGACAATACATACACGGCACCGCGAAGAACAACCACGCGCCTTGTCGTCTCCGGCCGATTTTGGTACTACGATACGGTCGGCCCATGTTTTCAATCCCGAAGGGTCAAAACAACAGGGTTTTGCGGTTTCAAACTCGCCTTTGGCGTCGATTTCTGGTTCCCAAAAACCAGATCCCTACGAAATGATGTTCGGTGACTCGGGTAATGTAGTGCGCGACAATTTGGACGCCATCGAACATGGATCGGCCGCCGGAAATCCGTCCGATTTCATTCCTTATTACGATCCCCAGACGGCCGACCACGGCACCATCTCATTCTACCGGTACAATCCGTTTCAGGACTCGTTTGAGGCGATAAACGAAAGTCGGCTGACGGTCGAACACCAGATTGTCAGCTTCTCAAGCACCTTCGATCGTTATTTGCAACTCCCCTTCATACAAACCCTCTTGATTCAGTCACTGGCCGAGTTGACAAGAGAAAACCATCAAATCCTTTCCTCTTGTCTACAATCGGCCATGCAGTACGTTCAATATCGGCGACAGTCCGGCAGAAAGAGCGAAAAGATGATGGCGGATTTTGATCTGTCATATCGACAGCATATGGAAAGCCGGAGATTGCTCAATGCCAAAACCGGTGAAGTCGCGTCACGATGGCGACTTTACGTAGCGTATGAACAAACCGAGGGCATTATGAGCGTGGCAGCTCAAATTGATCTCTTTCGGAATCGACCCATGGCTTGTTTCAAAGTCGATCAAAAACCAATCGATCGCTGTAATTTTGCGCCATAATGTGAATATGAATACACACTGGCAGTTCATCATCTGTCTGTTTCTGTAAAGGTTCAGGTTTTTGATGGCACCACCGTGGTTGAAGGCGAGCGTGACCATATCAAGCGGAGGACATATTCACCTCTTTCTATAATTTAACAAAACCTTTATCGATTTTACACTTCATCTTCTCGTCGATGAGCATTCAGTCTGAGCGCACCATGGCCTCCGCAACCGTCGTCGATTCACACATCGACGACTTACAGGCTCGCAAAATCCGAAACATTGACAAATGGATTGATTTACACCTGCCTGGCAAAGTGGTCGACAAGTCGTGGGGCGAGAACGACCAGACCATGGTTTTGGTCAGCAAAGGTCACTGGTTTGCGATTCGGATTGCAGAGTTTTCCAATGATGGTCAATTGATTAGAGTGTACAAGGTTGACGAGTGCATGACATTGAAAGCCGCGAAAATTGCCGCCTTTCGGTTGGTAAAAACGACTCGAGTGGCTTCCTCGTCATCGCGTCCGAGCCTTCCCAACCTCCAAGTTCCCAACACCAGTTTGGTGACGTCCTCGTGTGTGACTGGCGAACAATTGTCACATCCCATATTTTTCGACTCTCGATTCGACAATCCCTGGAAAGGATGGTGAGTTAGACGTGCCCGTTTTCCGTGTCACATCCGATTGTTTCGTCTCCCACCGGCCACCCTCTGACGCAATTCATAATTGAAAGGCAAAAACCAGGTATTTTGAATGCACTGAAATGGGTTATGACGGATCCCATGCCAAGCGCTCCCTCCGCGACCGAGTTGGACACCGTACGTCGTCGTCATGTTTCGCTTCGGTTCCCTCCTGTAGAATTCGATTCTCATTGCAGCAAAAATACTTTGCCTCGGTCCAAAATGAAGCTAATCCGATGAATTTTGAGCTCAGCGAATGCCGGTGGAACGTGTAGACTGGCAGAAGGTCATGTCACCGAATCCGAGTGAGATACAAGTCACATGGCTTGGACACGCGTGCTTTTTGGTGCAAATGGATGGAATGGCCATCTTGACGGATCCCGTTTGGAGCGATCGATGCACGCCCGTCGATGGCTTTGGCCCGGTTCGCTATCGGCCTCCCCCATGTAAATTGACGGAACTTCCACCCATCGACATTGTGTTGATCTCTCACAATCATGTTGACCACTTGGACTTATTTACGGTGAGATGCCTGGGGAACATTCCGCTGTGGTTCGCTCCACTCGGGCATCGTGAGTGGTTTGCAGCCGAGGGAATCGATCGACTCATCGAAATGAATTGGTGGGATTCCTATCCTCTTGGCCCATCCATTGATATTGTATGCCTGCCAGCTCAGCACTGGTCAAAACGGGGCTTGTTCGATGACATGACCTCCTTGTGGTCGGGATGGGCCGTGCTGGGATGTCGGAAACTCTTTTTTGCTGGTGACACGGGGTACGGTCCCGCATTCAAAGAGATTGGGAAAAAATTTGGACCCTTCGACCTGGCGCTCATTCCCATTGGAGCCTATGAACCGAGGTGGATGATGAGCTGCCAACATGTGGAACCCAGCGAATCGGTTTCCATCCACTTGGATATCGAAAGTCGGCAGTCAGTTGGGATGCATTGGGGTACCTGGATATTGACCAATGAAGATGTTTACGAGCCACCTCTGAAGCTAAAACAAGAAGTTGCCAGGCGCAATATCGAATCATCCTCGTTTATCGCCTTGAATCACGGCCAAACTTTTGCCACATCCCCCGTCGCATCCAAGCCTCTCTTCTCGTCGTCTCCCAATCCCACCCACCCACCCACCGATAATGTAACCCTTGTTGATGTCCTATAAAATAATAGATCACGTTGCGTCCAACAAATTAAATAAATAATTCGTCAACTTCAATGATTTTCAAATCATTCCGTTTCTTGGAACAAACATGTCACTCACCTTGGAACAAGCAGATGATTATTTTCGACGTAATCCCCTCTTGTTGTAGCATTGGCAATGCGCATTGGAATAAAAAAAAGCACGATCGATTCACACGAGTATCGACTTAGAGTTTGTATTGAATAGAATCGGCCACTCCCAAATCTTCAAACACCAATGACCACTCGGGAGCCCAGCACTGGAGATAATCGACACCAATGAGGTCCTTGAGCGTGTGATACACTGAAAGCGGATGACAGGTGATTGGGAATGATCCTTGGGGAGTCGCCAAATAGTCGACAAAAAGGGGCACCAGATGACCGAAAAAGGCGACTTGTTCCGTGGATGTATATTGTCTTTGACGTTCGCTCAAATCATCGGCCTCTTGTGGATCCGGCATAATGTCCACAGACTCTTCCTTGGAATAGCCGTGCTCTTGGTCTTGCGGCGATTCGGACTCGGATTCAACCGCCGCCACCACCACCGCGCCCTCGTCCATCAGAACATTGGATGAATCCGCGGACTCTTCCTTGGAGGTGTAGCCGTCGTTGTGACCTTGGCCTCGTGGTGGCTCATTTTCGCCTGCATTTTCGTCCGTTTTCGTTTCGGCAGCCCGCGCACCAGGTTTGTTGTTGTTGTTGTTGTTATTGTGCCACAAACACCGATGAATGTGTCTTTTGCGAAGCACTTTTTCATCGCAGATACCATTATTCTCCGGTGGTCTCGCTGGCATATCATAGAGTCTTTCGAGCCAGGCATCCGAATGGTACGCCGAATCGTCCAAAGTGTCGGCATGTGACGAATGATCGGCATAGGTCGCTCGATTACTCATCGTGTCGGGGATGAGTAGGATGCATGGGATTTTCAAGTGATGACGCAGCCAGCGAATACCGGAGGCGGCGCTTATTTTGTCCCCAGGATTGCTCGTGCCGGGCAATGTCACAAAGACGACATGTCTCATGGGAATGCTGTGATGATGGTGATTGTTTTCGGAGCTCAATTGGGTTTCCAGGGGAAAGTCCTTCCAAAAATGGGCAAATGCTGCCAATCGGTCCGATCGAGAGTCCGGAGGCCCTTGTCTTCTCGGAACGTTTGCATGCGCCACGGGCATTTCCTTACGGCATAACATTTTGAGTTTGGCCAATTTGGCGTCCAAAACCTGATCTTCTTCGAGCAGTGTACGATAATATTCCGTCATGACCGTCAATTGTTGCAGGGAAAACAAGTGACCAACGAGAACGGGTTCTGGCGGCGGTGTCAGTGTGGTTGTTGTGGTTGTTGTGGTTGTTGT
>Ga0182016_10002463_pt1 | contig 21757 bp, 21 predicted proteins | sample 712S2MmetaG_FD_120491 | JGI IMG/M metagenome (GOLD analysis project Ga0182016, IMG submission 120491) | Permafrost microbial communities from Stordalen Mire, Sweden - 712S2M metaG | ecosystem: Environmental > Terrestrial > Soil > Wetlands > Permafrost | place: Sweden: Stordalen | collected... | reverse complement strand
TACGGTAGCTGCTCCAACGCTTGGGGCATGCTCATCGGCGGCAATTTACGCAACCTGATCAGCACAGGGAAACATCAGCCCGACGTGTTCGCCTAGGAAGGAAACAGCCATGAATAACCCAGACCCAAATTTCACCACGACGATTTCGGTGGACCAATCTCCCGAAGAAGCCTTCGCCGCCATCAACAACCCCCGTGGCTGGTGGTCGGAAAACATCGAAGGCAGCACCGCCAAGCTCGGCGATGAGTGGACGTATCGTTACAAGGACGTGCACCGTTCCACGATGAAGGTGACCGAAACGATGCCCAATAAGAAAGTTGTATGGCTTGTTGTGGACAACTACTTCAATTTCACGGAGGACAAGACCGAGTGGACGAACACGAAGGTTATGTTCGAAATCTCCACACGCGGCAACAAGACGGAAATCCGCTTCACCCACCAGGGCTTGGTTCCCGCGTATGAGTGCTTCGACGTGTGCTCCAACGCCTGGGGATCTTATGTGAACGGCAGCTTGCGCAATTTGATCGCGACCGGCAAGGGGAAGCCTAACCCAAAAGAACAGTGAAGGATGGGTATCAGACTAACAACAAAAAAAAGAAGGGACTAAATCATGGAAACGCTCGAAAAACAAAACATTCTCATCATTGGCGGCAGCCGAGGGCTTGGCCTCGGCGTGGTTGAGGCGTTTGCAGCGCGTCACTCCAACGTAACTGTGGTTGCACGTGATGAAGCGCGACTCGCGGACCTGAAGGCTCGGCTTGGAGTTTCGGCCATTGCGGGAGACGCCACCGACCCGGCGCTTGCCGACTCCGTGCTTCGCCAGGTGCGGCCGTCAGTGCTTCTGCTCAACGCCGGCGCAACGCCAGCGATGGCGCCTTTGCACAAGCAGACTTGGGAATCCTTCAGCAGGAACTGGGATACCGACGTCAAGGCGACGTTTCACTGGGTTCAGGCCGCTCTCAACGCGCCGCTTGCGCCCGGAAGTCGGGTTCTTGTTTCATCGAGCGGGGCCGCGATTGAAGGATCACCCCTTTCCGGTGGGTACGCTGGCGCAAAGCGAATGATTTGGTTAATGGCCGCTTACGCGAATGGCGTTTCGAACGATCTCAATCTGGGCATCCGATTCCAGGCGCTTCTCGTGCGGCAGATCGTAGGCGCGACCGAGCTCGGCCACGCCGCCGCCGAAGCCTATGCGCGCCGCAAAGGCGTGAGCACCGGGGCGTTCCTGGCGGGATTCGGCAAACCGCTCGCCCCGCGCGACTATGGAGAGTTCGTGGTGACAGCGCTCACCGATCCGAAATTCGAAAGCGCTCAGGCCTTCGCGATCCGAGGGGAAACGGGAATTCAGCCGCTCGACGCGTGACGATGCGATGACCGACTGGACACAAGGAGACCAGATGTTCCGATTGGCAGGCAAGACCATGGTCGTGATCGGCGGCAGCCGAGGCGTAGGGCGTCGGGTTGCGGAATACAGCGCCCGCCAGGGCGCACAGGTTCTTGCGGTAGCGCGTCGCGAGGCTGCGCTCCGCCAATTGGCTCAGGATCTTCCTGGCATCAAGGTTCTGGCGCTTGATGCGACCCTGCCAAACGCACCTTCCAAGGTATTCGAGGTCCTCGTGCCCGACATCCTCGTTCTGAGCGGAGGGGCCATTCCAATGGCCGCGCCGCTTCACGAGCAGAGCTGGCAAGATTTCACCGTCAACTGGGAGAGCGATGTCAAGATTGCGTTTCATTTCTGCAAGACAGCGCTTTCGCGCCCTTTACCTGCGGGTTCTTCGGTCATCTTGATCGCCAGCAGCGCCGCTCTCGCCGGCTCGCCGCTTACCGGGGGATATGCCGGCGCCAAGCGCACGCAGATGCTCATCGCGAGTTACAGCCAGAAAGAATCCGATCGCCTTGGACTCGGTTTGCAGTTTGTCGTGCTTGCTCCCGGAATCATGCCGGAGACCGAGTTTGGAAAGCTTGCAGTCGATGGATACGCTCGTTATATTGGGATGTCTACGAAGGACTTCATTCGAGCCATGGCTTCTCCACCGACCCAATCCGACGTAGCCAACGCCGTCGTCGAATTGGCGGCGGATGCGTATCAGTCCAAGGGAAAGATGTTCATCGTTACCGAGAAGGGGCTCGAAAGAGCTTCCTTATGTGAATGGTAGGTTGGTCAGAAGGCGAGTCAAATGAGCACTCCGGGACAATCAGATCAGGAGCATGACCGGGGGGCCCGGACGGCACCGTTTGAGCAACTCGCCGAACCGTTCCGGCGCGAAATCAAATTGCACTGTTATCGCATGCTTGGCTCCCTGCACGAAGCCGACGATCTCGTGCAAGAGACCTATCTCCGTGCCTGGCGCAGCTTCGATACTTTCGACGGCGGAAACTTTCGTGCGTGGCTCTACCGCATCGCGACGAACGCCTGTCTGAATGCACTCGCCAGCCGCAAGCACGCGCGGCGTATGTTGCCGGACCAGTACGGGCCTGCGACCGAGCAGATGCCGGAGAAGCCAGCAACCGAAATAGCCTGGCTTGAACCTTACCCAGACTCGAACATCGAAGGGATTGCCGACGATGTTCTGAACCCGGAGGCGCGTTATACGGCCCGCGAATCGGTGCGGCTTGCCTTTGTCGCCGCAGTCCAGGAATTACCGCCGCGACAACGCGCTGCGCTTCTGCTCTGTGACGTGCTCGGATGGGCGGCGGCGGAAGCCGCGACGCTGCTCGGCGGTTCGACCGCTTCAATCAATAGCGCCCTTCAGCGTTCGCGCGAAACGCTGGCCAAACGCTACCCCGACGGCCGCCCTGAAGCGGCGGATAAACCCGATCCGGCGCACCAAGTGCTCCTTGGTCGCTATCTAAAGGCCTGGGAGGGGCATGATGTCGATGCTTTCGTGGCGCTTCTTAAAGAGGACGCCGCAGTGACCATGCCGCCGTGGCTCCAATGGTTCGTGGGCCGCGAGCCCGTCCGATCCTTCTTCTCGATGGTTTGGAGAACTTGTGGCGGCCTGCGCTTGGTGCCGACAGCGGCCAACGGGCAACCCGCCTTCGCTGTCTATGAACGTAGTGCGACTGATGGAACATGGGCTGCGCACTCGATCCACGTGCTCACACTCGATCACGACACGATTACTGCGCTAACACTTTTTGTCGAGCCCGGCCTTTTTCAGGCCTTTGGACTCCCGCTCAGCTTCCCTGGCTAGCTAAGCTATCCGTGACGTCACTGCCCCACACGGAGCCGAGCCTCCCCGCTGGCCGCTTGCTTGCGTCGCAACCACAACGGCAGCAGCGGGAGCGCACTCATCAAGCAATAATAGAACCGGCCAGGGGAAAACCAAGGTATTCCCTGCGCGACTTCGGCGATCTAATCCTGTTAAAACCAACCGAGTTTTGTTAACTTGGAGCGATGGAGCAGGGTCAACCCAGCCGGACCGCGTTCGCCGCCGCTACCCATCGCGCAGCTTACCAGCTTCTCGAAGGCGGCCGCGTCTTTGCCGATCCGCTCGCATTGAGAATCCTGGGAGAGGATCAGGAAACCGTCCGCCGCAAAGCTGAAGAAGACCCACTCAGCCGGCGAATGCGACTATTCATCGCCATGAGGTCGCGATTTGCCGAAGATGCGTTGGCAGCCGCGGTGGAACGCGGCGCACTCCAATTGGTTGTGCTGGGAGCGGGTCTCGACACCTATGCCTACCGCAGCCCATTTGGAGAGCGACTGCGCATTTTCGAAGTGGATCATCCGGCAACCCAAGTATGGAAGCGCCATCGGCTCAACGAGGCGTCTATACCGATACCAAGCTGGCAAACATTCGTTCCCATCGATTTTGAGCGGGATACCCTATCGGAAGGCCTTACGGCCGCCGGTTTTGATCCAACGCAACGGACGTTCTTCACTTGGCTGGGCGTGGTGCCGTACCTCACCAAGGAAGCTATTTGGTCGACGCTTGGCTTCATCGCGGCGCTGCCGAACGGCGCCGAAGTCGTATTCGACTACAGCGATCCTCCCGATTCGCTATCACCGGAATCGCGGTCATCGCATGACTTGCGCGCGGTTCGCGTAGAAAAGCTTGGAGAACCGTGGGTGACGCACTTCGACGCCGAAGAATTGCGGGCTAAGCTGCTTACTGTTGGATTTCGGGAAGTCGAGGATTTGGGGCCGCCTCAGATCGTTGGTCGCTATTTTCCCAACAGGCCCATTTCTTCGGAAATGGGCGGTCACGTCGTACGTGCGGCCACAGCCTAAGCCGATTCAAGAAATCATATCCTGACGAGGCGTTGGCAACGCTGCCCTATGAACGCCGGAACCCCGACCGCGTTGCAAGCACGGACATTGCTCGCACAGGGACTAGGTCTCGAACGGGGCTTGGAGGTGCCATGAAAGAGAACCCGTAGATGCTGAGTTCCGTCATTCCATCGCGTTCGCCTGGCAAAGCCGTGATTCCGCGTAACGCCGTAACGCCGTAACGCCGTCCACCAGGTCGAGTTCAGTCGCCGCGCCGGAGAATCTCCTTGACTTGACCGTATGGTCAACTGTAAAGTGTGGTTGTGAAGAATGTTCCTGACACGCGCACCCGGCTCGTCGAGGTCGCGATGGATCTGATCTGGCCGCGCAGCTACGGCGCGGTGTCGGTGGACATGATCTGTAAAGCCTCCGGCGTGTTCAAGGGCAGTTTCTACCACTTCTTCCCGACGAAAGCCGATTTGATGGCGGCTGCACTGGAACACTACTGGCTTACCAACCAACCCCATTTTGACCGCATATTTTCGTCCACCGTCGCGCCGCTGGAACAGATCCGAAAATACTTTGAGTATGTGCGCAAGCGGCAAATTGAGAGGCGCTCCACGGCAGGATGCGTTCTTGGCTGTCCCTATGCCAGCATCGGCTGTGAAATCGGCCAACAGGTACCGGTCGTCGGCGAAAAGATACGCGAACTGATGAGCCGTTATTGTGCCTACTTCGAACGTGCAATACGCGCTGCGAATGAGACTGGTGCGATTCAGGTCGCTGACCCAAAAGCGAAGGCGAGAGACTTGTTCGCTTTACTCGAAGGGACACTCACACAAGCCCGAATTCATGATGATCCTTCACTATTGGATGGAATGGCCGACAGGGCAGCGGCGATCGTAAAAATGCCAAGCGGGGCAGTGGCGTAGTTTTTTGCCCGTGATCTGACCGAATAGTCAACAAGAGGAAAAACTCGATGACAACTGAACTTTTGCTTCCGAGCCCCGAAGAACGGTCCGCTCTCTGGTCGGAACTCGTTGCGCAAGCTGAGGCGTATTTCGGAGACGTGGAGTCGCTGCCCGTTGCACCCACTCTCAACCAAGCTGACCTGCAAGCGTTACTCGATACGTTTTCACTCGATGAACCCGGATCACGGATCGACGTGCTCCACCGCTTCACGAGGGAGTTGAAGAGGCATCAGGTCCACACGCCTCACCCCTGTTACTTCGGTCTGTTCAATCCGGCTCCCGCCTTCATGGGAATTCTTGGTGACTGTATTACGGCCACGCTGAATCCCCAGCTTGCCGCCTGGAGTCATAGCCCTCTCGCCGTCGAAACGGAGCGGCGGATGATCCACGCATTCGCGGGCAAGTTCGGGCTCTCCCAAGAACACGCCGACGGGTGCCTGACGAGCGGTGGTGCGGAAGCCAATCTGACTGCCCTGCTCTGCGCGCTGACGGAACGATGGCCGGGCGTTCTTGACAGCGGGGTGCAGAGTATCGCCGCGAGGCCCGTCTTTTACGCCTCGGCGGAGAGCCATCACTCGTTTTTGAAAGCAGCCCGAACGGCAGGGCTGGGGCGGGCAGCCCTTCGGACCGTACCGGTCACGGACGAACTGCAGATGGACAGCGATGCACTGCGACGGATGATCGAGGAGGATCGCGGACTTGGATACGAACCGTTCCTGATCATTGGCACTGCAGGGACGACCGGTGCGGGAGTCGTTGACCCGCTCGTCGCCATCAGCGAGGTGGCGCGCGCTAATAGGCTCTGGTTCCACGTCGATGCTGCCTGGGGCGGTGCGGCTGTTCTTGTGCCGGAGTTGCGGGCAGTCCTGTCAGGGATCGAGACCGCTGACTCGATTACTTTTGATCCTCACAAATATCTCTCGATACCGATGGGGGCAGGCATGTTCCTGACGCGACATCGCTATGCCTTGAGCAGAATCTTCTCTGTAAGCACTGCCTACATGCCCAAAGAGGGCGAACGCCTCGCAGTCGTTGATCCTTACGTTCATTCCATGCAGTGGTCGAGACGATTCATCGGACTCAAGCTGTTCCTGACCCTCGCGACGACCGGGTGGGACGGCTACGCGCGTATCCTTCGGCACCAATCTGAAATGGGAGATCTTTTGCGAAAACGGCTGACGGCAAGTGGCTGGAGTATCGTCAATCGGACCAAGCTCCCTGTCGTATGCTTCACGCCCTCGGACGAAGAGTGGGACATGGCGATGCATCAACGTGCCTCCGATGCCGTGGTTGAATCCGGAAGCGCCTGGATTTCAACAATCATGCTGGGGGGCAAGAAACCGGCCCTGCGGGCGTGCATTACGAACTACCGAACCGGGCCGGAACACATCGAGACCCTCCTTGTCGTTTTGTCGAATGTTCGGGACGGCCTTTCAACGCGGACGCGGAGGTGAATTGACAGATGAAGGTTTTGGAAACGCGCCAGTTAGATTACTGCTATGGAACTAGTGTCCTGAGTTAGAAATTCGTTGACAAAGTCTTTCGACCTTCCCCAAGATCAGATCCGCGTCCGCTGTCCATACGAAGGGCTTGGGATTTCGATTCCGCTGATCCAAGTAGGCGAGCATGGCTTTTTCCAGATCTCGAACCGCGGTGTGGCTTCCCCGCCGTACGCAGCGCTCAGTCACTTCGGCGAATAGTCGCTCCACTAGATTCAGCCAACTCCCGCTGGTAGGCGTGAAGTGGACATGGTAGCGCGGGTGGCGAGTTAACCATGTTCGCACCTTGCTCACCTTGTGGGTGCCGTAGTTGTCCATCACCAGATGGACCTCGAGCCCGCGCGGAAGATTGGCATCGACATCGTTGAGAAACCGCAGGAATTCCTGATGCCGGTGTCGTCGATAGCAATTGCTGATGGTGACACCGCTTGCCACATCCAGGGCGGCAAACAGCGACGTTACTCCGTGCCGCTCGTAATCATGCGATTGCCGCGCCGGTACGCCCGGCGCCATTGGCAGAATCGGCTGGGTTCGGTTCAGCGCCTGCACCTGACTCTTTTCGTCTACACACAGGACGATCGCGCGATCCGGCGGGTGCATGTACAAACCGACGATATCCCGCACTTTTTCAACGAATTGAGGGTCTTTGGAGAGCTTGAAGTTCTCCACCCTGTGCGGCTGTAATCCGAAGGCGCGCCAGATCCGCACGATGGCCGTCTGCGATAACCCTGACTTCTTTGCCATCAACCGGGTACTCCAGTGCGTGCTGTTGGCCGGCATGGATTCCAGCGTCTTGGTCACAACGGCCTCCACCTGTTTGTCCGCAATCGAACGCGGAGCACCTGGCCGGGGTTCATCCAGCAAGCCTTCGAGCCGGTTCACTCGAAAACGCTCCCGCCACTTACAAACCGTAGCTCCGGTGATCTGCAACTTCTTGGCCACCGCTCCATTGCCCAATCCTTCATCGCAGCCGCCGCACTAGGCACAGGCGCCCATGGTGCCGTCCACCAAGTGTTGGAGAACGGTCGTATCTTCGCCGACGGCCACAGCCTAAGCCGACTCAACAAATCAATCCTGACTAGCGGCGTAGTAGAGTTTTCTTCTGCCACCGGCATCGCCCCGTCGACGAAGGCCCTCGGAGGTTCTGACAGGGTTTCTTTCAACACTATTCCGATTTGCAAAAACTCACGTACAGCGGATTCGCGCCTGGAAGCGGCGTTGATCGGCGCGGATCGCCGATGAGGTCCTCCAGCCCAAAATGCGAAATCGTCTTGCTTTCGTCACAGTTAAGTAGAAAGCAGATCGTCACCGACCTTTGCTGACATCCAGTCGAAGAAATCGGCGTGCCAAAGGGCTTGCGCACCGAACTGACAGTGCTCGGCGCCGCCCGAGGCGCGATCGTAGATCCTGGTCGTGACGCTGCGCGCGGTGGTCAGCGCCTTCTCGAATTGCGCTACTTGTTCGAACGGCACGAAATGATCCTCGGTTCCGGCGAGGATCAGCACATCGCTCTTGATAAGCTGAGCGATGCCGGCGAGCGTGAATTTGTGCATCTCTGTGATGGTGTCTAGCGGGTGTTTGGTGCCCAGCGTCCACATGCCGTTATTGCTAGCCCAGGCAAAGCCCGGGGAGAGAGCAGCCTTGACCCGAGCCATCACATCGACGACCGCGCCGAAGCCGTGATCGTTGAGCCAAAAGGCTGCCGCCGGCACATAGCGCCGTCCAGTGGCTCCCCAGTCGAACCAGACATCGTAGGCAACGACTCCGTCGAAGCGCTCGTCGAAGGCAGCAGCGCGCGGCGCCAGATAGCCCCCCAAGCTCATACCGACGAGCACCATCTTGCAGTGCGGATGATCGGCGAGGAACGTGTCGATGACCGCCTTGATCGGCTTCTCCCACTCGTGCGTGAATTTCAGGCCTTGATCGCGCAACACAGACCCTTGTCCTGGTCCGTCATATGTCAAGACGGAATAGCCGTGCTCGTGCGCATCTTTGACAAGCACGAAGTAGAGTTCTTCGAGGGTGGAATCATAGCCTCCGCCGAGAACGATCAAGGGCCTCTCCGGACCGCCTTCTGCAGCCGGGTAATACACTGCTTCAAGATGATGACCCTCGCCATAGGGCACCTTGATCCGCTGAAACACGACACCCAGCGCATCAAGGCCGGCGTAAAACGATTGAATGTTCTTGGCCGCTGATACAGGCCGTTTGGCGTCATGCACAGGTAGAAAAAATTCCGCCGTCCGATAATAGTTATGCGCGCGCAGCAACGCGCGGCCCTTGGCGATCCGATCGGTGGTTGCTGCAGCCAGGCGCGTGACCCGGTCGCCAGAGTCCGACCAAGCGCGAAACCAGCCTTGCGCGTCGCCCGCCCGAATCTTCTTGATCGTCTCCAGGACCTCGGCAGTGTCTGCCCCGTCCGATGCCACGTCGTTCATCGCGCGCAGAGTCTGAAAGTGATAGGACTGATCGCCGAAAAAACGTCCTTGACCCACGTCGCCCCGACGCAACGCCATGTAAGCGATCAAGCCAATGACGACAGCGCCTGCAACCGCCAACCATATCACTTTGGCTTCGAGCATTGGGACCTCCCACGGTTGACGCGTCCATTTCTTGCGTTAACAGCCCAAGCACCGGTCGATTTGCCTACCCACCAACCGTGGCCGCTGCTCGCTCCCAATACGCGCAGAAGTCCGAATGGAAGATGGCTTCAGAATTCAGTGCTTGCATAACGTTTTTATTAAAGCTACACTGTAGCGATTAGAGCACTTTACGCGAACAGAATCAATAGCAGCAGGCTCAGTTTGGCACGGCTGATTCCTTCGCGACAGGATGAGGGTCATGGGAACTGAAGGTTTTATCCTGGCGGGCAGACACATTCGTCTCGAACCGCTTGACCACCACCACATCGACGGCCTGGTAGCCGCTGCGGCAACTGAACCATCTCTCTACCAGTGGAGTCCCGTACCGCAGGGCAAAGCTGCGGCCACCAGCTACGTGGACACTGCCGTGGCTTGGCGGGACGCCGGCAGCGCCGTGCCGTTCGCGACCGTCTGCGTGGACGACGACGTTGTCATCGGGTCTACGCGCTTCTGGAATCTGGAGCGATGGTCGTGGCCGCAGGAGAACCCCCGCCACGGCCGCCCGGTTCCCGACGCGTGTGAGATCGGCTACACGTGGCTGACCCGCTCGGCAATCCGGACCGCGGTCAACACCGAAGCCAAACTGCTCATGCTGACCCACGCCTTCGAAACGTGGCAGGTGCTGCGCGTCTGCTTTCACACGGATGCGCGAAACTTGCGCTCGCGCGCCGCGCTCGAACGGATCGGCGGGAAGTTTGAAGGGATTCTACGAGCCCATCGGATGGCCGCGGACTACACCGCGCGCGACTCGGTGCGCTATTCAATCGTGGCGGCGGAGTGGCCAGAGGCGAAGGAACGGCTGGTACGGTTACTGAATCATGCTCGCCCCGCCAGCTAAAATCCGCCGCGTGGTCGGTATTCCGGTCGCGACCGCACGCGGTACTTCTTCCGGATGTCAGTCACAATCTCGACATCAAGTAGGTGACGGAAAACGTCCACGTCCCGGAGGCCGAGCCGCACAGGTTCGTCATGCGGTGCTCACCGCCGCACGGGATCTTTACGTCTCTGGAGAGAGGCTTCCTACTCTCACGGACATAGCGGCCAAGGCCGGAGTGCAGAGAACGACGTTGTATCGCCGATGGGGCAACTCCGAAGCAGTCCTCCTGGACGCAGTGGGAGTAGACATCCAGAAAGCAATCCCCATTCCGAATACAGGCTCGTTGCGGAAGGACCTCATGAAACTTGCTCGTGACGCTCACAAATTCCATAGTTCGGAGAGCGGAAGAGGTTTGGTCGCGATGCTGCTTGGAGCCCCGGATCACATCAAGGAGAAGTACTGGCATGACCGATATGCGACGCTTCAACAGGTATTTGAGAACGCCCTCAGGCGAAAGGAGATCGCACCGCGGGCAGATTGGAGCTTCTATCTAGACCTTTTTATGGCGCCTTGGTATTTTGGCGTTTGGGCAAAATCAAAGCAATGGCCACTCGATTCGGCCCGGCGAACGATTAGCCTAATCTGCTCAGGGTTGTTGAGATAAGAAGTCCAGATGCCGATCCAGCGTCGTCTAGACTCCTTCGCAAAAGTCGAGCTTGGACCCTGCCTCGGCGAGCCTGTCGCATTAGGTTTCCTATAGCGGATAGGCACCACTTGACGGACAACCATGCAGCGTATCCTTTTTATCAGTCTCGCAGTCCTCCTCGTTGCCGGCGTCTACGCAGTCTTTGCGCATGATCTGGCCGCCGCCCGCACACGCCTCGTCGGGCGCAGCAAGACGGTAGAGACGTCGTTCGGCATGCTGGAATACGGCGGGATAGGTGAAGGCTCGCCGATATTGGTAGTCCACGGCGCGGAAGGCGGTTTTGATCAGGGCATCGACATGACCGGCGCGCTGGCCGGGCACGGATATCGGCTCATAGCTCCGTCCCGGTTTGGTTATCTTCGCTCGACCATGCCCGCCAGTCCCACGACCGCGATGCAGGCCGATGCCTATGCCCAACTGCTCGACCGGCTTGGCATCGACAAAGTGTCCGTTGTCGGCATATCTGCGGGCGCCTGGTCGTCCCTGCAGTTCGCCATCCGTCATCCGGGACTCTGCCGGGCATTGGTGCTGCTCGTTCCAGCCGATTACCTGCCGGAAGGGACGTCCATCCATGGCGGTGCCGTTGTCAGGGCGATGGTCAATTCCGATTTCGCCGGCTGGGCGGTTTTGAAACTAATGACGACCATGCCTGGCGCAATGGCCGGGATGATGCTCGGAACGGACGCCGCTGTTGTGCGCGCCGCCGACCCCGGCGAGAAGGCGCGTGTGCAACAAGTTCTGGAGCACCTTCTGCCGATAAGCCCGCGCATCGCGGGGATGAACTTCGACGTCAAAACTGCCGCCATCCGCGAGCAGTATCCGCTAGCGAAGATCGCCTGCCCGGTCCTCACAATTAGCGCCGAAGACGATAGGTTCGGCACGGCCAGCCGTGCGAGGTATATTGCAGCCAGCGTGCCGGGCGGCAGGGCCATCATCTTTCCAACCGGCGGTCATGCCCTGGTCGGCCGTTACGGCGACGCCCTTCACGAGATCACATCGTTCCTCCAGAAAGAAAAGCCCTAATGGATCGCGTGAGCAACGACAGATCACCCTTCCTGTTCATCCTGATGGTCTTCCTGCTTTCTATTCCGTTCTACTGGTTCAACGACCGGTCGGTGCTGCCCAAATCGTTCCACTTGTATGCCCCGACGTTCATATTCGCAACGATCATCCCAGTCTCGTTGACGAACCTGTTTCTCTATCGCGAACGGGGGTGGGACGGAATCAGGGAGCTGTGGAGAAACGCCTTCGACCCCAAGCGGATCAGAAACAAGCTCTGGTACATCCCGATATTCCTGCTGATGCCCGCCACCATGTTGGCAACATACTTCCTGATGCCGCTGATCGGAAAATCCATTCGAGATCCGCAGTTTCCAATATTGATGGCGCCAGTTCTGTTCGCGGTATTCTTCGTCCTGGCCATCGGCGAGGAAGCGGGCTGGTCGGGATATGTCATCGGCGGGCTCCAGGCGCGTTGGGGTGCTCTGGCGTCCAGCATTGTCCTGGGCATAGCGTGGGCCGCGTGGCATATCGTGCCGTTCATTCAGGCTCATCACGCTTCAAACTGGTGGACAGTATGGCAGTGTCTGGGCACCGTTCCTCTAAGAGTGCTGATGGTCTGGATCTATAACAACACCGGACGCAGCATCCTCGCGATGGTCCTGTTTCACGCGATGATCAATGAAAGTGAAATGATGTTTCCGAATCTCGGTTCGCACTACGATCCGTTTATTCCCTTTGTCATTTTGACGGTGATTGCGGCGATTGTCGTCTTCCTCAGGGGCGGCAGGAGTCCGTCGTCGCCAGAAAATGCTGCACCAGCCGCACCGTTCCTATTTTGACGGTTCACACAATCTGCAATTGCCCATGCCTTCCGAGCGCAGCTGACAGACCTCTGCCCTGGATTTCTTTGGCGTGTGGCGCGCGGCCTTGTACAAAGTGGCGCGTTGCCGATTGGCGGGGCCTGCGAACGAAGACGCAAAAGACTTTTTTGAACTTCTCCCTTGACAAATAACCAACATGCGCTTTCCTGACTGACTACGGCTCGTCAAGCAGAGTGCTAACGAAGCCTCTCAAGCCTTCGCGATGGAAGAAAAAAACGTAGAACTTCAGGCCGCTAAGGAGCCTCGCCCAGCAAACGAAGCAGTCGATCCACAAGCCCCTCCGGATTCGAGAGTGCGACGAGGTGGCCTCCCGGAAGCACTTCCACGTCCGCCTTGACGCGGTCCCGGGCGACGCGTCTTTGAAACTGGAGCGGGAAGAAGCGGTCGTCCGCTGAGGCAATGACGCGGATCGGTATCTGTGGCCAGCACTCAAAATGGCAGGGTTCCTTGAAGACCGCTTCCGCTTGTTCACGCTGACGTGACGGACCCCCGCGCAGCACCGTCTCCGGCACATCGTGCAGAAAGTAGGTTGGCAGGTCGAAGTCGGCGCTGTAGCCACCAGCCTTAGCGGCCGCGATGCGCGCTCGTGCGGCCCCCGTGTTCTCCCACCAAGCTCCCGCGGTCTCACCGGGTCGCGGGATCATCGCGTTAACGAAGACGAGCATGCGGACGGCGGCGCGCGCGCAGACGAGTGGAGCTGTGAATCCGCCGAGCGACTGAGCCACGAGGATCACGTTCGATTGCTCTCCGATCGCCCGGACCACGAACTTGACAGGTTTTGGAAGTACCGTAACTTACTGATTCTGCAAAGTCTCTAAAGTCATCAAAAGCATCAAAAGCACGCTGTCGGTACAAAATCGGTACAAAATATTTTACTAGCAACCGAGCGCTGTCTCCACTCCAAACCGGGAATCGAAACCGTTTCGCGCCGTCCGAGGCAGTCCGATGCAGTCGTAACTAGCACATTCTAAACAAACGCCAACCGCTCTAATCCTCGGACCGACCCCAGCGGATCGAAATGGTGTGAGCAATGTGTGAGCAAGAGCTGTTTAACGGGATGCTTTCCCGTATGGCATTTGACTGCCGGTGTGAGCATGGATTAAGCGCTACGTTCCGCTCACTGCGCACACCGCGCCCGTGTTCAGCCGGTGCGCGAAGCCCAAACTTCGCCCGAGGTTCAGGCGCTAACGTAGTCATTCTCCGATCCAGATGCCGGAAGGCGCTCAGTGACGACGTGGCCGGGGATTGTCACGAGCAGCGCGTCGAGCCCGTCGTTGCCGATATTGGCCAAGTCCATGTTCGCATTCTCGCCAAGCCATTGAACGCCGCCCGCGCCCAGTTCGATGCTAGAGGCGAGATCGTTCCCCGTGCTCAAGCGGCCACTGCCCTTGGTCATCACCAGCAGGCTTGGCCACGGGATGCGGCGACGTCCAGTCGAGCTTCCTGCATCCAGGCGAACACGGTAAGCCGTGAGTTCGGCATCGGTGTATTCCAGCGCGAATCCCGATGCATCGAGCGGCGTGTTGTTGCGACGCGTGGGGTGGCGGAACACCTCGATGCCGAGCAACTCCATCGGATGGCCGTTCTTGGACGACGCGCAGATCCGGTGGACGATGGGGAAGTCCCGGTGATACTGCATGACCATTGTCGAGGTCGGCAGATCCACCGTGCCGAACAATAGCCGCCGCAACAACCACACCACCTTGGTTTTAAGCTTCAGCGATCTCGGCAGCCCGATTGATCGCTGCTTTTGCGTTCCCGATAAATCGTTGTGGTGGATGCCTCCTTCGATGGCGATATAGAGCGTGTTCTCGCGGTGTCGATGGAATAGCGTCTTCGTCCCCGGTGCGATTGTTGCCATGTAAACGCGCACCCAGTCGTTCTTGAACCGTTCGACGTGATTAGGCTCGTCGTTGACTTCGACGTACTCGACGCCGAGCTTGGCGTCCGTAAGTGAGTGCGCACCTCGTACGGGCACTTCTGCCTGCACCCCTTCCGAGCCCCTCCGCGGCCCCTCGCCCGCAGGTATCTTCTCCACCAGAAAGTGCTCGCCGGTGAGCCACCGAATGGTAGCTTGGAGCGTGACTCGCAGCGGTGTCACCTTGAAGCCGAGATCGCGCGCGGCCTTGTCGAAGTTGCACGAAATATGGGCGACGGCGCGCTTGTACCGCTCGACCGTGAGAGAAGGTTCCTTGCCGTCGAGCTTCGACTTTAGTTCGGATGCCATCATTGCGAGCCAGAGCACCGCCTTGGGCGTGACTCGAGTTGACAGTAGTTTGCCCATCTGGCGCTCGATCTCGTTGATCACCTCTCTAAACGAAGCCTCGTCGCCGCCCAGCAGGTAGTTCTCGCCGATCGCACCATGATCGACGGCCGCGATGTGCGCATCGACGGCGTCTTTCACGTAGCACCACATCGCCTTTCCCGGCGGGACGATGAGCATCTTCCCCTCGAAGACGGGTCGGATCAGCTGCTTGGTCCAATTATTGACGTCGTAGGGGCCGAGGATGTTGACCGGGTTCAGAATCACGGTGGAAAGACCGCTCTGTACCGCTGTCCTGACGAGCTGCTCCGCCAGATACTTTGTCTTTCCGTAGTTGTAATGGCCGCATGTCATCGCATTCGATGGCGTGCTCTCGTCGAGTCGGCGGCCCGGTTGGTAGCCGTACGAGCTGATCGAAGACGTATACACGAAGCGCTTCGCTCCCTTTAGAAGAGCGACATCGAGCATATTCCCCGTGCCGATGACGTTGTCTTGATACTGCTGCGCGTCGTGTGCGGACCACGAGCTCGTGTTCGCCGCTACGTGAAATACGGCATCTGGGGCGTTAGGCATCGCTGCGACCAACGACTCGCGGTCGGTGATATTGCCTGTGACTACGTTGATGCCGGGCCCTTTCAGCAATTCGGTATTGTCCGTGGGAAGGCACAGCGCAGTTATTTCCCAGTCTCGATGCGCGAGTTCCTCGACGAGATTCCTGCCGAAAAAACCGGTGGCGCCGGTAACGAACGCTTGGCGCTTCATGAGTTCGTACCCGCTTTCCTTTCGATAGCAGCCGACCCATGGGGATCGTCATTCGCCGATCCGGGCGTCGGGATAGCTCCCTTCGAACTCAGCAGATGCCTGAGAAAACCGGGGAACAGCACTCGGGCCGCCGCAACCAGGCCGTATCCCCTGGGGACGTAACGTTCAGCCTTGCGTTGCGCCGCCACCTCGAAGATGGCTTGGGCAACCTGATCCGGTGTCCCAACGGTCCAGCGGGTCAGGCGCCGTGCGAGCAGTTCGCGTTGTGGAAACCCCGGTGTAACGACGTACCCTGGCACGACCAGGCCGACGTGCACACCGTTCACTTCCTCCTCCAAAGACATGGCGTCCGACCAGCCGATCAGCGCGGCCTTGCTCGCCCCATAGGCGCCAGTCCCCGCCCGCGCAACGCGGCCGGCAAGGCTCGACACGTTGACGACGGCGCTTGGCGCCGATTCCCTCAGTATCGGCAGTAATGCCTCGGTCAGCCGGACGGCCGCGTCGAAGTTGATAGCCATCGTGCGGCGCATGTTCTCCCAGCCGCCGTCGCCGAAGCGTGCCGTCCAGCGCGCGCCCGCATTGTTGACGAGCAGATGTAACTGTCCGTACTCAGCAATTACCTGGTCGCGGATGCACATCGGCGCGCCCGCGTCCGTTAAATCAGCCACAATGCAGATGGCAGGTGCCAACAGCTCGCCGGCAAGCTTCAGCAGTGGCGCCTCCTCACGATCCACCAGCACGAGCCGGCAACCTGGTTCGCGCGCCAAGCGGCGCGCCGTTGCCTCGCCAATCCCGCGGGCGGCGCCGGTTATCAAGGCGATGAAGGGGTTGGGTAAAGCAATCATGATGTAACCTCCTTGAAATCATATTCACCAGGTCCAGCGTAGGCCTAATCCTGACCCTAGACTGTCAAGAACTTGACAATGTGGTCAAAATATTTCTAACCTCGACCGATGAACGAAAAGACCGTCAAAGGCATCCTTATGAGAAATCCATGGTTCGCCGGGCTGCCGGAGGCCTTGGCGAGTGACATCGTGCGTCTGAGCCGTCGGCGACGGGTCGGGAACGCTGTGCTCTACGCGGCGGGCGACGAGCCAAACGGCCTCTTTGGCGTGCTTTCGGGAGAGGTGCGCCTCTCGCACACCAATGCTGGCGGCCAACTCGGGTTTCTGCTTGTCTTTCGGGCAGGATCATGGATCGGCGAAACATCCGTCCTTGACGGCCGTCCTCATTTTTTGGATGCCTAAGCGACGGGACCTTGCGACATATTGCATCTGAGCATGAGCGCCTTTCGGCAGCTTGTGCACGAAAAACCCGTGTACTATGAGGCCTTCGTTGACCTGCTGTGCGTTCATTACCGACTCGCACTGGAACACATCGTGAGTTTAGGCGAGTTACCCGTGGCCTTGCGTCTTGCGCAGCGTCTTCTTTTCTTTTCAATTGCGCAAGGCGAATCCGGTAAGCCAGCCGATGTCGTGCAACTTTCGCAGGAGCAGCTCGCATCGATAGTTGGCGTTTCGCGCCAAGCGTTGAGCGTTCATCTGAAAGATCTGGAGCAGCAGTGCATCATTTCTCTGGGCTACAAGACGATTCGAATACACAAACGCTCTGCCTTGGAGAAATTGATGAGGCAATCCGGATAGGGCCTCGGATTTGAACCGCTCGGACTGTCAACGAAACCTGTCGGACTAGATTCGCTAGAGACCGAACAAAGAGAGCCGTGCGTTTGGCCACGCGCAATGATGCCAGAGGCGCCGCGTTCCGGCACCGCCGGAAGCGAGCGGGTGCATCTGTCACCACAACGCATGCTCGGACCAATTGGGCGTCAGCTCTCTCTGACGTTCCACTCGATCCATTCGACACTCGAAAAAAAGCCTCCAGCTCGCGATGGGCGAGGCCGCTGATCAGCACGGCGGCGAGAGCGAGCACCTGCCGCTCGGTCTCCGTCAGGCGTTCAAGTTCCGATGCTCGCCAAGCATCGCATGACGCAACGTCCCGTAGCAGCGCGTCTCGGGAAGGTCAGAGACGTTTCTTTTGCGTATTCCCTGAGCTTCAGTTCGAATGATTGAATAGGCCCGGAATCCATAAATCTGACCTGCTTGCACCCCCGGCACGAACACGTGCCAGTAGTGGTACGTGCGGCTCACCGATGGATCGAGGGGGATGACACGCGAGGGACGAGCGTCGTCCACCCGATCGAAAAACAGTAGTTCGATGCGGGCCGCACTCCGGGAGAAGAGGGAGAAGTTGGCGCCGCCGTGTACCATCGTAGCCCCTAGTGGAAAGCTACGCCCTGTAGTCGGGGCGGCAAGTGGAGCCTTCACAACGGTCTGCTGTTGATGGAGCATGGTGAAACTAACGGTTCCTTACTGTGCACGCAGTACGCCATGTTGCACTGGCACGGAAATCAGCCACTTACAAGAATCCCAGCCGATTCTGCCTCGGCACCCTCAGCACGTGCCGACATACGTGCCGATTCCACCGGCCCTCGCGAGTTGCGCGAACGCATCGAAGTCATGCACTGGAGGCTGCACGGGGTTGCTACAGCCTGTTGATCTGCACCGACTCGGAAACGCTTCAGCAAAGGCTTCGGCACTACGCCCCGATAGCCGCGCTGCCATAGCAGAGAGATCGACCACCCAACGCCCCAGCGTAATCACCAAGAACGAGATTTCTGAGTGGCTAGGTTTCCTATCATGTTTTCGGGTTCTCCGTCCTGAAGAGCATTATCACGACCGGCTCCTCCGTTAACGGCATTGACGATCATACATGCAGCCATTCCCGTACCAATTCTGGAATTGATCATCATGTGATAGAGGTGAGGATCTTTCCAGTCACATCCGTAGTAAGTCTGTATATAGGCAGCGCGGCCGTGGTCGGTCATGCGGGTCAGCCCTTCGACGTCCTGGCCCACCTCTAAGCGCGCACGGACTCGCTCAACGCGCTCCGCCCACGGAGCATAGATGAGGACTTGAAGAACATCTTCACGATCCTGCAACACGCATTGTGCACCACGGCCAACGATCACGCAGCCGCCTCTTGCGGCGGCCTTCAGCATAACCTCCCCCGCAAACATAGCCTCGGTCTCCGCGTCGAATAACTGTGCATCGTCGGGAGCGATCCCCGCAAAGATGGCTGCGCTCCTTATGCCGCCTTGGTTGAACCGCTGCCACCATGATTCGACCTGTTCGTCATACCGCTCCGCGGTGCCGGCATCGACTTGAGCTGCTCGCGCGACAGCCGTGATCAGTGACCGATCCAGCAGATTCCACCGCAACTTCTCCGCGACCTTACGGGCGATGATGCTCCCGCCGCTTCCGAACTCCCTCGCCACCGTGATTACTCTGAACATCTTTACTCCCCTACTCGAGCGTTCCGCCTAGTCTGTGTAGCTCTGAAATGAACGCGCCGGTTCTTCGGCGGCACCAGTGTCCGGCGCTAAGCACGGCGGCTCGCCGTGGCGAAACCGACCGGCCGCACAAGGTTGCACTCTTCCAGCCCGCGGTTTAATCGAGTCTGCGCCGCTCCCCGGCTCGAAAAACAGGCGAGTTCAGATCAAAGTACAGGTCGGGTGCCTAACGCTTCATCCGTCTACTACCCAAAATGCGGGGACAAGTTGCAGGCCGTGATTGGCAAGAGCATTGCCAGCTCGTTATGCTCAAGGCGCTGCCTGTTACCCGCGTCCTGGTGAGTGCGCCAGAGGTCTAAATATCACAGAAAGGTGATCCGCTTCCGGACCACATTTAGTGCTAGCTCCACACAGGCCCATTGCAAATCGGTTGCCACCCAGGCCGCCCCCGTCATTCACCGTCGTGCCCGGTTATCGGTTCGGGGTCCCGGATTGGGTCGGCCTTCGCGGCTGGCGCCCGGTCTTGCCTGACAAACGCGAGGTCGCGCCCGCACTTGGCTCCGGGCAAGCCTGAAGCCGCGCGCACGAATCGGGTGAAACTAACGGCGAGGATCTCCCCAGAGCTCTTTCGGCTGTCTGCCGATCCTCGGCGGTTGCCTCGGCATGCGCCGGCCCTTTCGTCACGGCATGGTCCTTAGCGTTTTGGGCCGGGGCTCCACCAGGTGTAGATGCCGTATTTCGCCGCGATTCGGTCGGACAGCCCGCGTCCAAGATCATCGTCGGAAGAATAGGTGTTTTAGGTCTGGATACCTACCAGTGGCCTCTAACTGTGCGAAGAGCGCCCACTCTGTCGCGGCGCCGGGGCTGAAGTCCCTTGATCTGCGTTCAGGTCATCCTCAGCATCCGGGTCCAGAGAGACAGCGTGCGTCCATACGGTCATTTCGACCGTGCCGGCGATTCGTGTCCGCGCCGTTAATAACAACCGGAGCGCTTCGGTGCAGCCACACACCGTCTGGTAGTCCTCTACGAAGCGGATGCTTCGTACGAAGATCGACGGCGACTTCACGAGATCGCCCCAGATTCGAAGAGGCACCGCCGTCGCCGATTCCAGCCAGAGTTCGCCTCGAAACAGCCCTGTCCGCTTGCGGCGAGGTTTCAGCAGGAACACGTAAGCGGTGAGTCCGTTGTAATCTAAGGCTCGGTTGAATGTGAAGATGTAGTTCCGGGGCGTCACGGCGATGTCTTCGGCGTGCTCCGGCGGGTTCGTCTCGTGAGCGAGAAAGCGTGCGATGACTTGGGTTTTAATGAGGCTGTCGCCGGTGAATCGTAGGCCACGATAGATTGTTTGCCCGGGCTTGACAATCCGTTTGAAACCACTCATGGTCCCGTGCTTCTTCAGTGCCGCCAGCGAGGCATCAACCTGGACCGCGTAGACTGAACCCGAGCAGTTCGGCGCCTGATCGCGTTGGCTGTTCAGGTACCGATCCAGTGCATCCGCCGGCCTTAACGACTGGGAACAGCACACGATGGGCATGAGCGCCAAAAGCGTGGCGGCCAATCTACCGAAGAGCGCAGGCAACCTGCGACACCGTGAAGTCTGAAACGCTGATGCGGTTGCCGGGCTTCCTGCGGAGATGCCCTCCTTTGCCGGCGCAATTGCCGAGGCATCGGCAGCGAACAAACGGTCGATTGGAAGATAAGCCCGAAATGCGTTTGGCAGCAGCAAGGATTCCCTGTCTTCAGATGAATAGGGACGACTTAACGAGGATCAATCTAACGCACCACGCGACACGGGCCGGTGTGCGACAGGCTCCCGTTTGGGCCGCCTCGATTCACCGAAGCGATGACCCATCCGATCGCGGCGGTGGTAAAGGGTCTTCTGAGAACGCCGGCACCCCCGAGGTCCCGAACCTCAGCACGCAGTGTTTCACTTGCCTCGCATGACGAAACAAAGAACGGCGGCCCCAGCGGAGATGTGGACTGCGCCAGGAGATCGCGCCAGGATCCCTGGCCCTCAATCTCGGTATCGCAGATGATTAGCCGTGGGGATAGTTTCCTGATTACCGGCTGAGCCGCGGCCAAGTCGGGGACATTCACGAGCAGCCAGCGGCTCCCATCCAGGAGATGACGTAGGCTGTGAGCATCCTTGGCCGATGACGCTACAAAAACGGCTGGGTAACGTTGGGCTCCGATCCACCCAATCCCATAATCGGACGGTTTGCTGGCGATATTCATCTCTGCCTCCAAACAAGTTCTTCGAAACATACAAAGCACTTCGGCTTCCATGAGATTGCTGTCAAATGAGGGGTTGAAGGTGAAAAGCGCCCGCACCGAAACGCAACGAGCCTACTTGAGGGCGAGGCTTGCGGGTCGCGTTGCTGTATCTTGCTCAGACGTTGCTGACGGTGATCGCTTTGATCCTCTTCCGCGGCCTGCCTGGGCCGCCTCTCGGATAGCATTCGTGCCGGCATCGAACATCGTCATCTGCTGGTTCGGGTCACCGTACTGAACCTTGTTGTAGCCGTTGCTATCACGGGCTATGCTTCATCCGCCGCCGCTGTCGATACCAAAGGCGTGATCGCCGGACGAGTCGTCGACAGTTCCGGCGCAATTCTCCAAGGCGCTCAGGTGCAATTGCAGTCCAAGGGCTTG
>Ga0182016_10002461_pt1 | contig 21772 bp, 20 predicted proteins | sample 712S2MmetaG_FD_120491 | JGI IMG/M metagenome (GOLD analysis project Ga0182016, IMG submission 120491) | Permafrost microbial communities from Stordalen Mire, Sweden - 712S2M metaG | ecosystem: Environmental > Terrestrial > Soil > Wetlands > Permafrost | place: Sweden: Stordalen | collected... | reverse complement strand
CGTGCTGCGCGCCTGCTCCATGACCCTGGTGGTGGCCGCCGAAGAGTCCGACGATGCCCAAGCCATCGGCGAGACGCTGGCCGCCCTGATGCCCGAGCATCCCAGCCGCGCCATCGTGATTCGTTTCCTCGCCGAAGACCAGCGCTCGCTCGCAGCCCGCGTCTTCGCGCAGTGCTGGATGCCTTTCGGACACCGCCAGCAGATTTGCTGCGAGCAAATCGAAATTACCGCTTCCGGTGCCAGCCTGCCGGATCTGGCCGCGGTGGTGCTGCCGCTGACCGTGCCGGATCTTCCCGTGATCCTCTGGTGCCGCAGCCCGCGCCTGTTTCTCTTGCCCGCATTCTCGCAGCTTGCCGCGATTGCGCAAAAGGTAGTTCTGGATAGCGCGGCCTTCGGCGACCCGGCCGCGGCCCTCGGGGATCTGTGCGGCGCGGCCGCCGCCGGACGCCTGCTCGCCGATCTCTCCTGGACCCGTCTCACGCGCTGGCGCGAGTTGATCGCCCAAATCTTCGAAAACCGGGCGCAACTGGCGAACCTGCCGCTGGTTTCCGATATCTTGATTTCCCATCGCGCCGCGGCTACGCCAACCACGGCGTATTATCTGGCCGCCTGGCTGCTGGAGGGCCTGGACAAGGTCGGCGCCCATCCGCATGTTCAGTTCCGTTCCGATGGCGGCGAGCCGGCCTGGCGTCTCAGCCTGGTGGAACTGCGCGCGCAAGGCCGCGCGGACGCGACCGCGTCTATCGCTCTCGCCGCGGGGCCCGGCGCAGCAGAAGTCAAGACTGGCGGACTGGTGAGCAAGGCTTTGCTGCCCGCGCTCACCGACTACTCGCTCATGCGCGAGGAGCTTGCCATTCCCGGACGCGATCCCGCGTTCGAACGTGCGCTCGCCGCCGCCGCTAAACTTGCGTTATCGTGATCCTTAAATATGAGCGTGCAGTGGTTCACTCGCCCCGACCCGCGCGCGGCCGCCGCCGCTTGCGCGCAACACATCAGCGCGCTGCTCGAGCAGGCGCTGGCCTCCGAGGAGCAGGCCAGCCTGGCCGTCTCCGGCGGCTCCACGCCGAAGCTGCTCTTCCAGAGCATGGTGGCCGCCGGCTTCCGCTGGCATCGCGTCCACCTGTTCTTCGTGGACGAGCGTTGCGTTCCGCCCGGCGACCTGGAAAGCAATTACCACCTGGCCAACGAGAACCTCATCACGCCCGCCCATATCCCGCCGGCCCAGGTGCACCGCATTCATGGGGAGATCAGGCCGGAGACCGCCGCGCAACAGTACACCGGCGACATCCGCAACTTCTTCGGCCTCGAAGAAGGGGAGATGCCGCACTTCGACGTGGTGCAGTGCGGCATGGGACCGGACGCGCACACTGCCAGCCTGTTTCCCGGTGAAGCGTCGATCGACGACCGCGAGCACATCGCCGGAGCCGTGCACGTCCAGAAGATGACGAGCAAGTGGCGTGTCACCCTGCTGCCCGCCCCGCTGCTGGCCGCCAAGAATACCGTCTTCCTGGTGACCGGGGCGGACAAAGCGCCGGCTGTGGGTGACGTCTTCCATCAGGAATTCGATCCCAAACATTACCCCGCGCAACTGATTTCGCGGCAAGGTAAGCGGGTCACGTGGTTCCTGGACCAGGCCGCCGCCGCCAAACTGGCCTAATGGAGGGCGGGCTTCAGCCCGCGCGGGGCTTGAGCCCCGCCGGCAGCCCCCTCAGATATTTGCCACCAGTTGATACCTGGCGGCCAACGGCGCAACGATTCTCTGCCGTCCGTGTCCCGGATTCGGCGTCTCCCGGGTCTTCAGCAGCCCGAACGACTCCAGCAGCCGCACATCGCGCATCACCGCCTGCCTGTCCCGCTTCAGTTCGCGCGCGAGTTGCGAAACGGGTATCGCCTTTGTACCAACAGCGTGCAGCAATCGGATACGTTCGGTCGAGAGTACTTGCAACAGGTCCGCTGGGTCTTCAAAAACCACTCTGATCTCGGCTGGTATCCTTTCACCCCGATCCAGCTTGCGCGCGCGCTCGCGGGATCGTGCGAAGAACTCGTCTGCAGTGCCTGTCGTCAGCATTACGCCGGCTTTACTGGCTGTTCTCATCTTCCTGCCTCCACAATTCCTGTACTTCTTTGAGAAAGCGGCGGTTCAGATCCTCATACGTCTTGAACTCGATCCGTTCTACTTGACCCATGAAGTGACAGTGGTGGTAACCATGCGCGTTGTCGTAACCGAGCACGCGGCCGTTGTCCACGCCACAAATGCGTGGGTTCAAGTACGCGAGACTGTACCGCGCTACTGTCCCGTCCTCATCCTGCCAGACCTCTTCTTTAGGGATGGCGCCACGTCTGGGCCGGCTCAGATAGAAGCTCTCATCGACCGTCTTCCGAATCCGCGCCGCCTTCGGCGCTGTTCTGGCCACAGGTTCAGTATAACGCAGCTAGGATGATGGGCGTCTCACCTGCTGTTGTGAAGCTGTCGCGCCTCACTCAATCCAACCGCCGCCCAGCACCAGATCCCCGTCGTAGAACACCGCCGCCTGCCCCGGCGTGACGGCCCGCTGCGGCTCGTCGAAGCGCACTTCCACGCGCGCTGACTCGGCGGTGGGATACACCGAAGCCGGCGCGGCCACGTGCTTATTGCGAATCTTCACCGCCGCGCGCACCGGCGTTCGCAGCCCCGCAATCGAAACCCAATTCACTTCGCGCGCGGTCAAGCTGGCGCGCAGCAACTGCTCGTTACTCCCCACAGTGACCCGCTGCGACTGCGGATCAGTCGCGATCACATAGAGCGGCTCGCCCGTAGCGATGCCCAGTCCCTTGCGCTGCCCCACGGTAAAGTGATGCACGCCGCCGTGCTCGCCCAGCTTGCGCCCATCGGCGGTCACGATCTCGCCGCGCGCCTGCGTCTCCGGCACGCCCTTGTCGCGCAGGTAAGCGTCGATGAAGGCCGCATAATCGCCGTTCGGCACGAAGCAGATCTCGAAGCTCTCTCCCTTTTCCGCCACAGCCAGTTGCATGTCCCGCGCCAGCCGCCGCACTTCGGCCTTACGCATCTCGCCCAGCGGAAACAAGCTGCGCGCGAGCTGCGCCTGCGTCAGCCCGAACAGGAAGTAGGTCTGGTCCTTGGATTGATCCACGGCCGTGCGCAACTGATACCGCCCGGCGGCCGCGTCGAAAGTGATGCGCGCATAATGCCCGGTGGCGATCTGTCCCGCGCCCACCGCATCCGCCATCTCCAGAAACTGATCGAACTTGATGAAGTTGTTGCACAGCGTACACGGAATGGGAGTCCGCCCCGCCAGATACTCCGCAACGAACGGCTCGATCACGCGCGCCTCGAACTGCCGCTCGAAATTCACGACGTAGTAAGGAATGCCGATCTGCTCCGCTACCCGCCGGGCATCGTACACGTCGTCGAGCGAGCAACACCGTCCGGTGGCGCCCTCCACGGAAAGCTCGGGCATCCGCCGCTGATTCCAGAGCTGCATGGTCAGCCCCACCACAGGCTGGCCGCCGCGCGCCAGCAGCGCCGCCACCGTCGAGCTATCCACGCCGCCGCTCATGGCGACGGCAATCGGCGCGGCAACAGGCGCGGCGCTCATACCGTCACCGGGGACAGCTTGCGCAGATGCGCCACCGAGGCCGCCACCGCCTCCACCAGCGCATCTACCTGTTCAGCCGTGTTTGCGCGCCCCAGCGAGAAGCGGATGCTCGAGCGCGCCCGCTCCGCCCGCAGCCCGATGGCCGTCAGCACGTGCGACGGCTCCACGGCTCCGCTGGAACAGGCCGCGCCGCTCGAAACGGCAAAGCCGCGCAGGTCCAGCGCGATCACCAGAGCTTCTCCTTCCAGACCGTCGAAATACATGTTCGCCGTATTGGGCGTGCGCGCCGCGCGATCGCCGTTCACGCCCGTTTGCGGAATGCGCTCCAAGATCGCCGATTCCAGCCGGTCGCGCAGTTCGCCGATGTGCCGCGCATCCGTCTCCAGGCGTGCACCCGCCAACTCCGCCGCGCAGCCGAAAGCCGCCGCCCCCGGCACATTCTCCGTCCCAGGACGCATCTCCCGCTCGTGATGCCCGCCAAACTGAATCGCCCCCAGCCGCGTGCCGCGCCGCACGTATAGCGCGCCGATCCCCTTCGGCGCATAAATCTTGTGGCCGGTCACACTGTACAGATCCGCGCCCAGCGCTTCCACATCCACCGGAATCTTGCCCAATGCCTGTACGCCATCCACGTGCAGGTACACGCCCGCCTCGCGCGCGATGGCCGCGATCTCCGCCACCGGTTGCACGGTTCCCAACTCGTTATTTGCGTGCATGACGGAGACCAGCACCGTGTCCGCCCGCAGGGCGCGCCGGATCGCGTCCGGGTCCACGATGCCCCCCGCGCTTACTGGCACATACGTCACGGTCACGCCCTCGCGCTCAAGCTGCGCGCAGGCATTCAGCACCGCCGGATGTTCGATCGCGGTGGTAACGACGTGCCGCGACGCCCGCCCCGTCTGGTGCAAAGCGGGACGCACGGTTCCGAACAGCGCCAGGTTATCCGCCTCGGTGCCGCCGCTCAGAAACACAATCTCCCGCGGCTGGCAGCCGATCAGCGCCGCGGTCTGCCGCCGGGCCATCTCCAGCCGCTGCTTGGCGGCCTGTCCGAAATGATGGATGCTGGAAGCGTTACCATACACTTGACCGAGACACTCCGCCGCGGTCTCCAGCACTTCCGGAGACACCGGGGTTGTCGCGTTGTGATCGAAGTAGAAACGCTGCACTTCTTTTCATTCTAACAATGCCCGCTCCGCTAATTACCCTGACCACCGATTTCGGCCTGTCCGACCACTACGTGGGCGTCATGAAAGGCATCATTCTCTCGATCTGCCCGCGCGCGCGGATCGTGGACGTCAGCCACGGCGTGAGCGCCTTCGAGATCGCCGAGGCCGCTTTCACGATCTCTCAGGCATACCGATATTTCACGCGCGGCACGGTGCACGTGGTGGTGGTCGACCCCGGCGTAGGCACGTCCCGCCGCCCCATCCTGGCGCAGGCCGCGGGACAATCCTTCATCGCGCCCGATAACGGCGTTCTTTCCATGATCTACGCGCGCGAGAAACATAAGGTGCGCGCGATCTCCAGCGTCCGCTACTTCCTGCAGCCGGTCAGCAACACGTTTCACGGCCGCGATATCTTCGCACCGGTCGCCGCGCATATGGCGGGCGGCATCGCCGCGGCGCGCTTCGGCAAGCCCATCGCGGACTATCTGCGCCTCGATTTCGATAAGCCGGCGCGCACCGGACGCCGCACCTGGACAGGCGCCATCCTCAAGGTGGACCGCTTCGGCAACATCGTCACCAACTTCCCGGTGGAAGACTTTCCGGACCTGGATAAACGCGCGTTCGAGATGGCCGCAGGTCCGCAACGCATCGGCGTGCTCGCGCATCACTACGCCGCGCGCAGCCCCGGTGAGCCGTTCCTGATCGTGGGCAGCGCGGGCTATTACGAGATCTCCGTAGGCCAGGCGTCCGCTGCCAAGTTGCTAGGCTGCGCCGCCGGCGCACCCCTGGAATTGACGCTGTTGTAGGGCGGGACTCCAGTCCTGCGCGGGTCCTCCAGGACCCGCTCTTCGTGCAACAGGCCGACGGAGACGTCGGCCGCAGGACTTTCCAGAAGTGCGGGGCTGAAGCCCCGCGCGGGATAAATCCCGCCCTCCAGGGCTTTGGGTTTCTGCTTTTGGTGACGGCCCCCGCCCCACGAACTCTACTCGCTGCGCAACGCGACCATAGGATCCACGCGCGTAGCTCGCAACGCCGGCAGAAAGCAGGCCAGCGCGGCCACCAGCGCGAGGAACGCCGCGGCGGACGCGAACGTGAGCGGATCGGAGGCACTGACCTTCACCAGCATTCCGCCAACGATGCGCGCCGCCGCCAGAGCGACGACGCTTCCGCCTAGCAGACCCGGAACGATCAATCGGAGTCCCTGCCGCAGCACCAGGGTCAGCACGTCGCCGGGCTGCGCGCCCAGCGCCATCCGGATACCCATCTCCTGCGTGCGCTGGCTCACGGCGTAGCTCATGACGCTGTACAAGCCGATGGCCGACAGCAGCAGCGCGATGCCGCCCAGCACACCCAGGAAGCTGGCCGCCACGCGCTGCGCGAACAGCGATCGAGTGGTGGCTTCGGATAACAGCCTGGTACTGAACACCGCGTCCTGATTGAGCGCCAACGCCTCCTGGCGGAGGACGGGAGTCATCCGCGACGGGTCGCCAACGGTCTTGATGAAGATCGAGAAGTTCAGTCCGGGCTTGAACCATTGGCGGAACGGTATGTAGAAGAACGGTGTGGGGCCCTCGATAGGCGTGTGATATTTGCTGTCCTTCACCAGCCCCACCACGGTCATTGGGGTGCCCTCGCACTGCACCTTGCGGCCGATGGGGTTTCCACCTCTGAAGAACCGCCTGGCGAAAGTCTCATTGACGATGATCACTCTGGGCGCACCAGCCTCATCGCGCTCGGTAAAGTCGCGGCCTTCGAGCATCCGGATGCGCAGCAGATTGAAGTAGCCGGGCGGAACAGTGGCGCGATGGATCATCATCTGCTCATTGGGCGCGGGTGAGTAGCCCTCGACGTTGAGCTGGTGCCATGGAATGGAGCCGGTCCCGGAGGCCGTGGACATCGGGGTGACATCGGAGTAAGTCACGCCGATCACTCCAGGCTTCGACTCCAGCCGCTGGCGGAGGGTCCGGCAGAAGTCCCGCTGCTCCTCCGCCGTGTAGCCCGCGTACGAAAGATAGAATTGCGACACCGAGATATTGGTCTGGTCGAATCCCGGCTGGATATCGCTGGCGTTCCTGAAACTGCGATAGAACAGCCCGGCGCCGATCAGCGCCACCATTGCCAGGGCCATTTCCGAGACCACCAGCAAGCCGCGCAGGCGATGCGATCCGGAACCGGCGCCGCCGCTGCGGCCGCCTTCTTTGAGCGTTTCATTCAGGTTGGAACGCGCCGTGATCAGGGCCGGAGCGGTGCCGGATAGCAGTGTCGCAGCGGCGGTCACGAGTAACGTGAAACCGAGGGTCGGCAGGTTCAATCCGCCGCCCACATCCAGCGGAATATCGCTGACAGGAGCCAGGAACAGCAGCACCGGTCCGATCCACAAAACCAGCGTGAGTCCGGCTACCGCGCCACCGGCGGCCAACAGCATGGTTTCGACTAGAAGCTGCCTCGCGAGACGCGATCGCTGGGCCCCAGGGCCAGCCGGATGCCGAGTTCCCTTTGGCGGGAGACCGCGCGGGCCAGCAACAGGTTGGCCACGTTCGCGCAGACAATCAGCAGGAGCAGCAAGGAGAGTGCCATCAGAATTCGAAGGGGCTGGAGCAGCATGCCCTGCGCGCCGAGGTGACCCTTCCAAAGCGGCGTCACCGTTAGATCGACCCCCCGGTTGGTGGCGGGGAACCAGGTTGCCATCCGTTTGCCCAACGCGGCAACTTCTGCGCGCGCCTGCGGGATGCCGACGCCGGGCTTCAGCCGCACAATCGTAGAAGTCTCGTCGCGCGTCCCACGGTAGTGTAGGGTGCCATCGCCGGTGCCCATCGCGGTGGCCATGGTAATCGGGATCCAAACATCGTAGAGCACGCCGGCGAGCGTGCCGTGGAATTCCCGGGGCGCCACGCCGATGATGGTCAGGGGATTCCGGTTCAGGCGGATGGTCTTGCCCAGCACCTTCGGGTCGCCGCCGTACCGGGTCTGCCACATGCCATAGCCGATCACTGCCACCGGGGCGCCGCCTTCCTGGTCGCGTCCTTCTTCGGGCAGAAACGTGCGGCCCAAGATGGGCTTGACCCTCAGCACATCGAAATAATTTGCCGAGACCAGTTCCGCCCAGGCGCGCGCCGTTTTTCCGTCGGCCCCCACGCTGAGGGGAGTGAACCGCCCGAGGGCCACGCCCGAGACCAGCTTCAAATTGCGGCAATAGTCGCGGTAGTCGATATAGGAAGTGTTAACCAGAAACTCTCCGGTGGGGGTCACGGTTTCGATGAGGGCAAGTTCTCCCGGATCGCCGACGCCGGGGAAAGGGTGCAGCAGGACGGAATCGATCCAACTGAACACCGTCGAGTTGACTGCGATGCCCAGGCCGAGCGTGAGAACGGCGACGGCCGTGAACCCGGGGCTGCGGCGCAGGATCCGCCAGCCGAATGTGACCTCCTTAAGAATGGCAGGCATGACGAGATTAAGATCTGCAAATCGACTTCCAATTGTAAGTCCTTAGCGGCGCATGGGATTTGGATGCGCGGGCTGTCCGCTTTTGGGAAGAAGCCGTCCGCGCCCGAGCGCCTGCGCAAAAACCCGCCCCGTGTGCCTGCGCGTCACACCTGTGCCAACTCCACCTGTTGTACCCGCCCTCCGCATTGGCTAGAATGGACTTTTGCTCAATCTGCGACCTGGCTTAGCCCGAGTGAAACTGTTTCCCGGAATTCTACGTCTCCGTAACAGCGCAGAGTGGAAAGGTATGTTTTCATGATTTGTTACAGGCGCGCCTGCCTGTCGATTGCCGTTCTTTGCCTCTGCGCAGCCATAGCTCCCATCGCGTGGGCTCAGAATCCGCCGCAACAACCACCGCCCGCTCCGGCGCCGCCACCGGCGCAGGAAAAGAAGCCGCAGAATCCGTTTGAAGCCGTGCCCGAAGCGGCCCAGCCCCAGCAGGCCAAGCCGGCGCAGCCAGCCCCTCAGCAGCCCGCTCTGGAAGCTCCCAAGCCCGCGGAGCAGCCCAAAGTGCAGCCCGGCGGGCAAGTCATCGAAGCCATCGTGTTCACGGGCGCGCGCCGCGTGCCGCAGGATACTCTGCGCGCCCTCATCGCTACCAAGAAAGGCGATATCTACAACGAGGACGACCTGCACCGCGATTTCATGGCGCTCTGGAACAGCGGCCGCTTCGACGATATCCGCATGGAAACCGAGGCGGGGCCCGGCGGCGGCCTGCTGGTGCGTTTCGCCATCACGGAGCGCCGCGTGGTGCGCTCCATCAAATACGAGAACGTCAAATCCCTCACCGTCTCGGAAATCCTGGATCGCTTCAAAGAGCGCAAAGTAGGCCTCTCGGTCGAGTCGCAGTACGATCCCAACAAGGTCCAACACGCGGCCGTGGTGATTAAGGAGTACCTGGCCGAGCGCGGCCGGCAGTTCGCCACCGTCGAGCCTGAAGTGCGCCAGGTCCCGCCCTCCTCGCTCGAAATCGTTTTCAACGTCAACGAAGGTCCCAAGATCAAGGTCGGCAAGATCACCGTCGAGAACAACCACGCCTTTACCCAACGCGAAGTGATCCGCGCCATGAAGAACTCGCACGGCTACGGCATTCCCTACTCCATCCTTTTTGAAAATATCTTTGCTTCAACCTACGATTCCTCGAAGCTCGAAGAAGATAAGGAACGCGTCCGCGACGCGTATCAATCCAAAGGCTATTTCATGGCCAGGGTTCTCGACCAAAAAACGGAATTGGTCAATACCGGCGGGCACGGCTTCAAGCTTCCCCTGATCCACGAGAACAATCCCGGCAAGGCCATGAATATCGCCCTGCCGGTCGAGGAAGGCCGCTTGTACCGCCTGAACAAGATTACCTTCGTGGGCGTCAAGCTATTCCGCACGCCGGAAACGCTGATGCGCCCGTTGTTCGGCATGGCCGAAGGCGATCCCTTCTCCACCGCCAAGCTGCGCAAGGGCATCGATAACCTGCGCAAGCTCTACGGCGAGTTCGGCTATATCGATTTCGTGCCCGAGCCGAATTTCGACCCCCTGCCCAACACGGACAAGATCGACCTCACGCTGACCGCGGACGAGGGCAAGCAGTTCTTCGTCAGGCGCATCGATTTCTCGGGCAACGCCACCACGCGCGACAAGGTCATCCGTCGCGAGATCATGCTGGATGAGGGCGACATCTTCAACAATCGCCTCTGGGAGTTGAGCATCCTGCGCCTGAATCAGTTAGGCTACTTTGAGGCGTTGAAAGCCGAAGAAGCCGCCGACATCAAGCGCAACACTCAGACCAGCACGGTGGATATCACCCTGAAGGTCAAAGAGCGCGGCAAGAACACCATCGGCCTCAACGGCGGCGTCTCCGGAATCGCCGGCAGCTTCGTGGGCTTGAACTATGCCACCAACAACTTCCTGGGATTGGGCGACACGCTTTCCATCAACTCGCAACTGGGTACGCGCATGCGCAGCGTGTCCACGGGCTTCACGGAGCCGTACTTCCTGGATCTTCCGCTGCAGGTCGGCGTGGAAGCCCACCTGACCCGCTTCGATTACAACCAGGGTCGCGAGGCTTCCATCCTCGCCGGACAAAACCTGATCCCGCTGTTCAACGCGCTCGGCTCGCAAAACCTGCTGAATTACATCCAGACCGGACATGGCTTCTCGGCGTCGGTCAGTTATCCGTTGCGGCGCAGCTTCTCCCGCCTGGGCGTTACTTACGGCTACGACATCTCCAACGTCAAGACAGAGACCACCGCCGCGACATCCTACTTCGATTACATCAATTTCAACGGAATCGTCGGCCCGAACGCCCTGCAGGGGATTCGCACCAGCCGCATTGTGCCCTCGTTTACGTACAATACGGTGAATCATCCCATCACGCCGACCGGCGGCAAGAGCCTGTTTATCTCCACCACCTTCGCCGGCAGCATCCTGGGCGGCAACGTCAACACCATCCAGCCCGTTATCGAGGGCAAGTACTTCAAACCCGCGCCCTGGCACAAGTCGAACATCCTGGCCTTTCATCTCCTCGGCTCCATGATCACCGGTTACGGCGGCAAGGAGATTCCTCCCTTCTCCCGCACTTATATCGGCGGCGAGCAGGATATTCGCGGCTTCCAGATTTGGGGCATCAGTCCCATCGCCTTCATTCCCAGCGAAGCCACCATCAACGTGCTGAACAACGACGGCTCGCAGCGCAACCAGCTCATCAACGGCGTCGCTACCAACGTGACCATGAACATACCGGTCTACCAACTCGCCTTCCCCGGCGGCGATACGCACGTGGTCGGTAATTTTGAGTACCGCATCCCGATCTTCGGACCCGTAGTCCTGGCGATTTTCGCGGATGCCGGTATCGATAGAATCCTGCGTCCCGGCCAGTTGAACATGGATCCCAGCCGCATCGACTATTTGAATAACGAATACCCCACCGCGGGCTTTCAAGGGAAGGCCATCGTGTATCCGGGTACGCAGAAACCGCGCATGTCCACTGGTCTGGAGTTGCAAGTGCTCCTGCCTGTGGTGCAGGCGCCTTTCCGCGTCTACTGGGCGTACAACCCGCTGCTGGTGCGGGAGTATTTGCAACCGCCCATCGTGTATGACCGCTCGGTCTTTCCCAACGCGGCGACGTTCGACAACGCCATTCTGTCCTATGGCAACGCCTACCCGTTCCTCGAGCAGCACGATATGTTCCGCTTCACCATCGGCCGCACGTTCTGAAGGCGCGGCTCCGACGCTACTTGTTGCAATATGTTAGTATCGAAACAAATTCAAGGAGTTTCAGTTTGACAAAGAATTGCGTTTTTCTTCCCGCCATCGCTCTGGGGGCAGCCTTGCTGGCCCAGGCCCAGACCGCGGCGCCGCCGCAGACCCCGCCTCAGGCCAAGGTCGGGATCATCGCGTTCCAGAACGCCATCATCGCCACTAAGGACGGGCAGAAGGCGGCCGCCGACCTGACTGCCAAGTTTGGACCCAGAAAAGGCGAGCTGGAGAAGAAGCAGAGCACCATCGCCCAATTGCAGGACCAAATGCGCAAGGGCAGCAACACCATGAGCGAGGAAGCCAAGCAGAAGCTCGCGCGCGAAATCGATCAGACCACCAAGTCACTGAACCGCGAGACCGAGGATGCGCAGGCGGAGCTCGATCAGGAGCAGAACAGGATCACGCAGGAGCTGGGGCAGCGCATCATGGCCGTGATGGACAAGTACGCCAGGGACAACGGCTACACGTTGATCCTGGACGTGAGCTCGCAGCAGTCGCCGGTGTTGTTCGCCGCCAGCGGCACCGACATCACGCAGGATGTCATCGCCCTGTACGACAAGAACTCGCCATCGGCAGCGAACCCCGCCAAGCTAGCCACGCCGCCGCCCCCGGCCGCCGCCAAGCCCGCCGCCGCGCCGCCCAAGCAGTAGCGGCATGGAGGGCGGGCAATCTTGCCGGCAGCCGCCTTTTCAGGCGGCTTGCAGCATTACCGGCTATCCCGCCGCTCAGGCAAACTGACCCACTACCGGGCTCTCAGTGGTAATCTGACTCAGAGGGTGCCATGAGACTTCTCGGCGCAGTCTTCGTCGCGTTTCTAGCCTTTGGGCCGCTTTCCGCCCAATACCGGTCCGCCGGCGGTTTTGGCGGCGTCTCCGGTGGGCGCTCCACGCGCGGCACGGGCCACGGCTCCCGCCGCGGCAACACCTCCGGCGTTTATGCTTACCCGGTCTACATAGGCGGTTATGGTTATGGCTTTGCTTACGGTTACGCCCCTGTGCCGCCGGACCAGCCGACGTCCAACGTCACCCAGGACAATCTGCCGGCGCAACCGCCCGTGACGATCAACCAGTACTTCGGCCCGGCCCCCGCCGATCAGGAACCGCCGCCCGAGGCCGCGGCTTCCAACTTCCATTACTACCAGGCGCCCTCGAACAACGATGCCGCCCCCAGCGATGCGTCCTATTACCTGATCGCGTTCAAGGACCACACCATCTACTCGGCCGTGGCCTACTACACCGAAGGCGACACGCTGCACTATTTCACCTCGGGTAACGTCCACAACCAGGTATCCGTGTCGCTGGTGGACGACCAGTTAACCGAGCAGTTGAATCGCCGGAAAAAGCGACCACAGATGGACACAGATTCACACAGATAAAACCGGCCCTAACTTAACTAAGGTGGACATCGCTAAGTTTACAGAGATGCGGGTTGGCGATCAGGCGATCCGGTATGACCGCAACAGAACCCAGCACATTTATAATGGCCTCGAGAAGGGGGGCGCCGACGAATGCGGTTGCGTCTTTTGCCAGAATTTCGCAGCACAGCGTGACTCCGCCTACCCGGACTCGTTCAAGAGCTTGCTCGATCAACTCGGAATAGATCCGGCGAAGGAAGGAGAGGTATATGAACTCGGCCCCATCGAAGGAGGAAAGTTCACTTACGGCGGGTGGTTCTACTTCACTGGCGAAATGATCGAAGCGGGCGAGAGGAACACACAGTTAGACGGGTTCGAGTATTGGTTCACTGCAAAGTTCCCCGATGCGCCCGCCTTCCATGGCGGACCGTTGCTCGCCGTAGAGTTCCTCACAACGATCGACTGGGTGCTTGCCGTTCGGCCCGAGTGATCCCCAACCCCCAATCCCAGCCCCGTGTCTTATCCGTGTGCATCTGTGTCCATCCGTGGTCCCATGCTTTTGGCCAGGCGTTTCACGAACTCGACGTCGCCTTCCAGAAAATCGAACTGCGTCAACTCGTCCGGCGCGACCCACCGGATCTCCTCGAACACGCAATTGCGCGGCTCGCCGTCGAAATCACTCACCGCGTAGAAGATCAACAGGATCGTGCTTTTGCCTGGGTAACAAAACTCGTAGCGCTCCGCCTCGTCCCCGGGACGCGCGCGCACGTCCAGCTCTTCCTGTAGCTCGCGGCCGAGCGCTTGGGGCGGGCTCTCGCCCTCTTCGACCTTGCCGCCCGGAAACTCCCATTTCAGCGCATGCGCCTGGGCCGCGGTCCTGCGGCAAATCAGGATACGCCCGCCGCGTCGAATAATAGCCGCTACGACGGTAGTCAAGTCAGGCCAGCTCCAGCGCCTTGAACCGCTCCAACTCCGCGGCCGGCAGCTCCGGCAGCCTGTCAATCCGTTGCCGGAACCATGCCCATGGGATATGGAATAGCTGCACACTGGGCTGGAACTTGGAGCTCTCCTGGATGAAGCAGCTATGCGTACACCAGCAGTTCGCCTCGGGGATGGCGCGCACCTCCGCGCGCATGGCCTCCGACTCCAGGGCGCGCCGCACGTCGAAATCGAAATCCGCCAGGTTCCCCACGATCCCGCGCATCTCGCAGGCGCGGAACCGGCCGTTGTGATCGATCACGATGGAGGTTTCGCCCGCAGTGCAAGGCATCGGCCATTTCCGCGGCGATTCCAGACACTGCTCGTGCAGGTCGAAGTGGAAGCGCAGGTTGCCCAGGTAATACATCTTCGCGAAATGCCGCACGCCGGGCGGCAGGTGCGCGAAGAGCTTGCCGGCATAATGACGATGGAAAGGCAAGAGGCGGCGGTGCAGGGCGGCCACGCCCTCTCGCGTGAGTAGCTTCAAGCTGGGATCGGGCGCGGCGCCGCGCACGACTTCGAAATACTGCCCGTCGATATGGGTCTGCTCCATCAAGTGCAAGCCCAGCGCTACGATCTCGTTGTAGTTCTCGCGCGTGATCACGGTGAGCACGTTGCGCCGCAGCCGCCCGACGCCCGCATAGCGCCGTTCGGCCTCTTCGATGGTGGCCAGCGTGCGCACGAAATTGTGGGGCACGCCGCGGATCGAATCGTGCGTGTTGGCCAGCCCGTCGAGCGAGAAGTTCAGGTCGATGGCCACGTCCGGACAAAGCTCCAGCATGCGGTCCATGGTACGGAAGATCTTCTCGGGCAGGAGGCCGTTGGTCGGCAGGTTAACGTTGCGGACCCCGTTGCGCCGGACGAACAGCGCCACGATTTCGGCTAGGTCAGCGCGCAGAAAAGGCTCGCCGCCGGAAAGCCACAGCTTGCGGAAGGGCGGGGCGGTGGCCGAGATGCGCTCGATTTCGGGCGTTGTCAGATCGTCGGGGCTGTTAAGCTTGTCAAAATAGAAGCAGGTGCGGCAGAGCGAATTGCAGCGCGACGTGACAAACAGAAAAAGCGAGTTGAACTCCCGCGCGCGCACGCGTTCCTTGAGAATTGGGAAGTACTGCCGCATTAGAATTATTGGAGCATAAATGTACTCCGCGCGCCTGCTCGATCATTTCCAAAACCCGCGTAACGTGGGGGAACTGCCGCCGCCGGCGGTGACCGTCGAGGTATCGAATCCGGTCTGCGGCGACATTCTGCGGCTATCGGTCGAGTTCCGGGACGGCCGCGTGGCCGAGGCCCGCTACAAGACGCGCGGCTGCACGGCCTCCATCGCGGCCGGCTCCGCGTTGACCGAATGGTTGATCGGCAAGACGCCGGCGGAGATCGCCGCCATCCTGCCGCTCGATGTCGAGAACGCTGTGGGCGGTCTCAGCGACGAATCCAAGCACGCCGCACGCCTCTCGGTGGACGCCGTCAGCGCCGTGCTGCGGTTCATCGTGGGGCGGGCGTCCACGCCTGCGGCGGGTCTCCAGACCCGCCCTTTCTCGTAGTACGCGGCGAGGCGACCTGAGAGGCCGCCGCAGGCCACGGGCCTGCCCCACTGCCAAGCTACCAGTCCGCGTAGGGAGTGCCGTCCAGCCCTGTCTTATCCGATCCGCTCTTCACGTCGAAGATCCCCGGCTCGGTCTGATCGACGCTTTGCAGCGCATCCTCCTGAATGGTGTGCCAGGTATCGTTCGAACCCGTCATGGGATCGATGGGAACGTCGCGCAGGTAACCGCCCGCCACCAGATCCTGCAGCGATTGGGGCGCCTTCTTTTTGTCGTAGGTATACTCGTCGATCACCTGCCGCAAGGTGAACAGGTTACTCTTGAGTACGCTTTCTTTCGACCGGATGATCGCCTTTTGATATTGCGGAATGGCGAGGGACACCAGGATCACGATGATCGCCATGACGATCATCAGCTCCACCATGGTGAAGCCGAATTCGCGGCGGTGCAACCCGCGTCCCCTACCAGTCGGAGTAATTGGTTCCATCCGGCGCCTTATCCGTGGTCTTGGTAAAAACATCGAAGACGTTCTGCCCGCCCCAACTGTTGGAGGTCGGGTCATCCTTGGTGCTGCGCATGCCCCAGTCGATGGAGTTGGTGAAGGGGTCCTTGGGGATGCGTCTCAGAAATCGAATCTTCTTATCCACCTGGCCTTGCAGCTTGACGCCCTCCACCAGGGTCTCCAGCTTGTCCGGGTAGTTATCGGTATCCATCTTCTGCTGGCCGAGATAGCCGGCATCGGCATAGTCTTTGTATTTGTCGATGGCCGCGCGGATTTCGCGCTCCGCCCAGCGCAGCTCCTTCTCGCGCTCGATGCGGACCCTGGAACGGGCCAGCGGCACGGCCATGGTGGTCAGGATCAGCATGATCGAGAACGCCACTACCAGCTCTACCAGAGTCAGTCCTCGCTGATTCTTGCGTCGCATACCTTATCTCACGTTTACGGTCAGCAGCGGCGAGGAGTTGGATATAGGTTGGCCTTGCGAGTTGCTCGGGCTGAAGGCCGGCGCGGAAACGCTGGTGGCGCCGCGCGCCAGCGTGGTGAACGAGAGCGTGACCAGCATGCCCGAGCCGGTGATGCCGCCGGTACCCGGAAGGCGGTTCAGGGTGATATCGGCCTCCCCGGTGTCGTTTTGAATATTCTTGGTGAAGGTGGCCTGCTGGCCGTCGCTGGCCATCAGGTTGCCCTGCGCCACGTCGTTGAGCTTCAGCACCTTGGGATCGAACTTGATCTGCAGGGGAGCGGAAAACAGGTCCGTGGCGTTAGCCACGACCAGGTTTACGCTGAACGATCCGCCCATGATGGTCTCCACTTGCGCCGGCACAAAGTTGACCGACGCATTGGCTTGCGGCGGGGCCGGTGCGGATGGCGGCGCGCCCGGAGTGGACGTCGTGGCGGACGGGGGAGCGTTGACCTGCGGAACAGTGACGGGCGCCGCTGCCGGTGGATTCGCGGAAGCGGGGGGCGTCGCCAATGGAGCGGCGGGCGCACCGGGAGCGGGCGGAGTGGCACTCTTGGGCGCCGGCTCACCGTCTGCTTGCGGCGGATGCGCGTAGTTCAGTTTCACTACCGTAGCATTGCCGACCGCGATGCCGCGCATCTCTTCTTCGGTGTAATCGGGTCGCCGCACGATGTGCGGAATCAGCGCAATCACCAGTTCCTGCGAGCTCTTGCTGACCTGCTTGCTGCTGAACAGCCATTTGATCACCGGGATGCTGGAGAGTCCCGGAATGCCCGTCAGGGTGGTGCTGTCCGAACTCTGCTTCAGCCCGCCCAGCAGGTTGACTTCACCGTCCTTCATGCGGATATCGTGGATCACTTTCTCCTGGGCGATGATCGGCTGGGAGATGCCGCCCAAATTCACGTAGCTCTGCACACTCGAGATCTCGACCTCAATGTGCATCGATATTTCGCCGTTGTCGTGCACCTTGGGGGTCAGATCCACGTTCACGCCCACATCGATGAATGTGAACTGCGTATTCACCAGCGGGTTGATGCCGACGCCGCCAACGCCCGGCTGAAAGCTTCCCGAAGCGATAGGCTCCTTCTCGCCGATCTTCAACGTGGCTTTCTGGTTGTCCACCGACCGGAGTTGCGGAGATTGCAACACGCGCGTACCGCTGTCGCTCAGCACCGCCTGCAACATCCCGGATGGCAGCACCGTGGAGAAATCGTTTGTGCCCACCTTGCTGAGGAGGGCGAGCGGGACGGAAGCCGAGGTAGAGGTGGTGGTCGACCCGGTGGTCGCAGTGGTGCCCGTAGTATTGGTGGTCGGAGTGGAAGTGGAAGCCGTGGTGGAAGTCGAAGAACTCGGAGTACTGATGGTGGAGCGCGGCGCAAAGTTCACCGGAATGCTCAGGCTGCTCAGGGCCGCTCCCAAAGTGCGCGTCATATCGCTTGAGACCTGAAAGACCAGCACATCCACCACCACTTCCGACTTGGGCTTGTCCAGGTCGTGGATGATTTTTTCGGCCAGTGCGATGCGATCCGCCTCGCCGCGCGCGATGATGGCGTTCTGCGCGTTATAGACGAACAGGCGCTGGATGTCGGCCACCGAGCGCACCGCAGTCACAATCTCCTGCAGTTCCTGGGGCGTGGTCACGTTGGTCAGATAGAAGACCTTCATCACCTGTTCTTCGTAGTCGCGGCGCTTGGTGGTGTTGTCCTGCGTGACGAAGATGGTGTTGCCGGAGAGCGGCTTCCAGAAGGCTTTGCTGACGATCGCCAGGTAGTCCAGGGCTTGATACAGAGTGGCGCCCGTGAGCTCGATCGACTGCTTATTGGTTTCCTTGAATTCCGAGTCGAACAAGACATTGATGCCGGCCAGTTTGCCCACCGTCTCGAAGAGAATCTTGGTGGGCTGGCCGTTCATCTTGAGGTTGATGGGCTGCGCGTTGAGCGGGCGCAACTCCGGCACCGACAACATGGAATCCAGCTTCTCTTCCGAGTTGCGTTTAGCCAGTTGGGACGGCGTCAGGCCGCGGGTGTCCGAATCAGCGCCTTTTTTTTTCTCCCGCTCGATCATCTGGACCGTGGTTTTGATCTCCTGCTCCGCCACGCTCGAAGACGGATCCAGGCCATAGGCCTTCTGGAACTCGAGCAATGCCGGCGCCAGCGATCCATCTTTGCGCAGCTTCAGGCCTTGCGACACGTGGGCTTGCGATGCCTGGAAGCGGGCTTGATGCACTTCCAACTGGTAGCCGGGGTCGGCAGGGTCCTCGTTGAGAGCTTTGTTGTAGAAATCCAGAGCGCCATCCCAATCCTTGTGCGCTTCCCGGTCCTTGCCCTGGGCCAGGAACTTGTCCCCTTTGCGCGTGCGCGCAGCCGCCGGAACTGCCAGGCACCCAACCAGCGCCACCAGCCCGAGCAGAGCGGCTAAACTTTTGAAAACAAGATGGTTTCTATGAATACCAGGCATGCGGAGACCATATGGTAAGATTGAAGAAAGCCGGGTGCTCCAGGCTGCTTCATCTGGATGACGCTGCGGGACTGCCCAGCGTTGAGAGCAAATGTGGCCGGAAAAGAAGCCGATTTCAAGATCCTGAGCGACAACCGTTCGGCGAGCCACAACTATTTTCTGATGGAGCGCTTTGAGGCCGGCCTGGTGTTGACGGGCACCGAAGTGAAGGCCGCCCGCGCGGGCAAGGTCCAGCTTAAAGAGGCCTATGCCGCGATCGAGAAGAACGAGGCTTGGCTGGTGAATGCGCACATCAGCCAATACGCCTACGGCAATCGTGAAAACCACCCGCCGGTGCGCCATCGCAAGCTGCTGCTGCACCGCAAGGAGATCGACAAGCTGCTGGGAAAAACGCGCGAAAAGGGACTGTCGCTGATTCCCACCAAGGTCTACCTGAAGAAGGGCCGCATCAAGTGCGAAGTCGCGCTGGCGCGAGGCAAGAAACTGCACGACAAACGCGAGACCGAACGCGCCAAGACGGCTGAATCCGAAGCGAGAGCGGCGGTGCGCGCGAGCAAAGCGAGACAGTGAAAGAGAAGTCAGAAGTCAGGAGACAGAAGTCAGAATGCAAATCACACTGCAACGCCTGCAATTGAGCATGTGAAAACCGATGCCTTGATTTTGATTGTTTTTCAGGACCGCCGCGAAGACCGCCTGGGTTTGGGCGAGTTGTTCGATGCGGGCGAGATCTCCGGCAAGGCGTTCGAGACGACGCTCGTGCACAACGTGCCGGGTATGCGCGCCAAGCGTGTGCTGGCCGTGGGGGCGGGGAAGCCCGGGAAGTTCAACGCGGCGGAGTTGCGCAAGGCCGTTGGCGCCGCGGTACGGCACCTGAAATCGAAGTCCATCACGGAGGCCGCTGTTTGGCTCGACGCCGCTCAGACCGGCGCAGACGATGTGGCGGCCGCCGTGGAAGGCGCCATCCTGGGCGATTTCGAAACGGATCGCTACAAGACGGATAAGAAAGACGTCAAGCCGCTCGAGCGCTTCACCGTGGCTGTGGCTGAGGGCGGTCCGCAGCTTGACGCCGCCGTCGAGCGCGGGCGTATCGTCGCCGAAGCCCAGAATTTCACGCGGGAACTGGCCAATGAGCCGTCCAACCGGCTGACGCCCATGGCGCTCGCCGGACACGCCCGCCGCATGGCCGAAGAGTTCGGCCTGGAGTGTGAGGTGCTCGACCGCGACCGCATGACCCAGCTTGGGATGGGCAGCCTGCTGGGCGTGGCGATGGGCAGCGCCGAACCGCCCGCCCTGATCGTGCTGCGCTACCGTCCCGCGGCCGCGCACGCCGGGCCCGTGCACCTGGGCCTGGTGGGCAAGGGCGTCACTTTCGATACGGGCGGCATCTCCATCAAACCGGCCGACGGCATGGAAAAGATGAAATACGACATGGCCGGCGGCGCGGCCATGATCGGCGCCATGCGGGCGCTGGCGCAACTCAAGCCCGCCATTCCCGTCACCGCGCTGATACCCGCCGTCGAGAATATGCCCGGCAGCCGGGCCCAGCGTCCCGGCGACATTGTGACCTCGCTGTCCGGCAAGACCATCGAAGTGATCAACACCGATGCGGAAGGGCGCCTGATTCTGGCGGACGCCATCAGCTACGCGCAGAGGCTGGGCTGCACGCACTTGGTGGATGCGGCCACGCTTACCGGGGCCGTCGTGGTGGCGCTCGGGCACATCCACGTGGGCCTGTTCGCGAACGACGATGCGCTGCGCGAACGCGTGTTGCTGGCGGCGCGCGCGGAGGGCGAAAAGATGTGGCACATGCCGCTGGACGACGATTACAAGGATTATCTGAAAAGCGTCTTCGCCGACCTGCCCAACGTGGGCGGCCGTTACGGAGGCGCGGTTACGGCCGCCATGTTCCTGAAGGAGTTCGCCGACCCGACGCCGTGGGTGCATCTGGATATCGCCGGCACCGCCTGGCTTGACGACAGCAAGCCGTTCCTGGCCAAGGGTCCTACCAGCGTGCCCCTGCGCACCATGGTGCGGCTGGCCATGGACTGGCAGTAACCAGCTCACTGGTCCTTATCCTTGATGGTCTCGCCAGGACGCAGCAAGCTCGGCGCTTTCTTCTTTTCCTTCTCCGCCTTGGCTTGCTCGGCTTTCTTCGCGTCGCGCTCGGCGGGCGTCATCTCACTCTCCAGTTCCTTCTTCTCCCTGGCTTGTTTGGCGGCAATCGCCGCGGCGCGCGCGGCGGGGTCCTGGCGCGCCAGGTCCAGGCTGTCGCTGGTCCCGTCGATGGATTGCCGCAGGACGAAATCGTAGCGCGACATGTCTTTCGGCTGGCTGTCCTGGATTTTCTGCAAGCCGAGCAGCATGTCCGACTCGGCGGTGGCCACGGCCGTCAAGCCCACTTTGATATCCACGCGGCGCTGCAAGGCGTCGTCGGCCACCGTATCGATGGCGTCGATGATGTTGGAGTAATCGTCCAGGGCGTCGTGGATCAGGATCGAGCGGCCGGGCTTCTCCTTGGCCAGCCAGTGATCCACCTGGCTGAGGCGCTGCCGGGCGAAATGAATGTAGAGCGTCAAGCGCTCGTTGGGGTCCTGCGCCTCGCGGATCTGGTCCCCTTCGTCCACGGTTAGAAAGTCCCGCTGCTGTTGCGCCGCCAGCGGCGCGGCCAGTAGCGCGCAAACCAGCCAAGTCTTCATTTCTGTTTGCCCTCCAATACTCCCAGGAGCAGATCGTCATGCACCTGCTGGACCTTGGCCTTCACCGCATCGAGCATGGGACGATCCGACAGGTCCATCGACTGTTGGAACGAATCCAACCGGCGTAACAGGTCGCGGGTGGAGCTCTCGGCGCGCTTAAACCACTTGGGGCTCTTGCGCGGATTCTTGCCCGTCTCATGCAGAGACGTCTCCGCCAACTCCACGGATTCCTGGATTTCCTTGGAGAACGTCTCCACTTGCGCATTCTCGCCCTTGGTATACGCATCGCG
>Ga0182016_10002458_pt1 | contig 21788 bp, 16 predicted proteins | sample 712S2MmetaG_FD_120491 | JGI IMG/M metagenome (GOLD analysis project Ga0182016, IMG submission 120491) | Permafrost microbial communities from Stordalen Mire, Sweden - 712S2M metaG | ecosystem: Environmental > Terrestrial > Soil > Wetlands > Permafrost | place: Sweden: Stordalen | collected... | reverse complement strand
TCGATCCACGCTTCCTCCCCACACTCGGTCGCCCTCATGCAGTTGCGTTTCACTTCGCTCGTTGTGACCAACTCGCGACGGGACTTACACCCGTAAGAGTGCGCCCATGCTGGGCGCACAACACAAACGTCCGCCACGGTCTTCCCGTAGCGGACGTTTCGTCTGCAACTAGTTTTCTCTACCGCGCTGCCAAACCCCGCTTAGCGGCCGAAATGAGCAGCGTTCTTCTCGGTAAAGTGGGCCCACTTCTCCGGCAGATCATCTTGCGCGAAGATCGCCGAAACCGGGCAAGCCGGAACGCACGCTCCGCAGTCGATGCACTCGACCGGGTCGATGAAGAGCTGGTCGGCTTCGGCGTGGCCGTCTTCGTCCTTCTTGGGGTGGATGCAATCGACGGGACAAGCGTCCACACAGGCGGTGTCCTTGGTGCCGATACAGGGTTCTGCAATCACGTATGCCATCTGAGGATTTCTCCGGGAGACTGACTCTCGACGCTGATAGTAGCACAGGACCCCAAACCCTGCGTCAACCCCTTCCACCAGCGTTTTGCCATATGGGAAATGCAGGGAGCAACCGCACCATTCTTGCCGTTCTCAAATCGCCTCCGCGGCACCGAAATTCGGCCGTTCGGGCAGCATGTGTCTCCCCGGACCATCCGCCCCTAAACCACATCCGCTGTCGCCAACTCCCGCTCCTCCCTTTCGCGCTCTCCCACCCCAAGCAGGTTCAGGATCGGCGTCGTCATCATCGTTGTCACCAATGCCATCACCACCAGCATCGTAAAGAGCGTCTGCGAGAAAACCCCAGCGTTGTAGGCGATATTCAGCACGATCAGTTCTACCAGGCCGCGGGTATTCAGCAGTGCTCCCAGCGCCACGGAATGCCGCCACGACTGCCTGGTCATTCGCGCCGCCAGCACCGTTCCGCCCATCTTGCCTGCAATCGCCACCACCAGCACTACGCCTGTCCACATCCAGATGCTGCCACTGTTCATCAGGTCCACACGCGTCCGCATGCCGGTCAGCGCAAAGAAGAGCGGCAGAAAAAGCACCGAAACAATCATGTAGATCCGTGTTCGCAGAATCTTCTGCACCGGCTCGCTCCGCGGGAAACACACACCGGCCATGAACGCTCCAAAAAGTGGATGAATGCCAATCGCTTCCGTTGCCGCCGCGGAAGCCAGAACAAATGCCACCACGATTCCCAAAAACTCGTAGGAGAGCCCGTCACCTTTCCGCCGTCTCATCAGCCACTTGCCAAACGGGAGAATGAAACTCAACATCACCACCAGGTAGACAACCAGACCAATAGCCCTATACAGGAGCGTCGATGCATCGCCACTTCGCGGAATCAGCGTCAGGGCAACACCCAGCAATATCCATGCGAACACGTCGCCTGCCGCTGCACACATCAGCGAAGTTGTCCCCAGCGGAGTCGATACCAGGTGTCTCTCTTCCAGAATCCTCACCAGAACCGGAAACGCTGTAATGCTCATCGATATGCCAAGGAAGAGAACAAACGTCGTCCTCGCCGTCGAGTCCGGAGCAAAACGAACCTGCAGCGAATGTGCGGCTAGCGTCGCCAATACGAACGGAACCAGAATGCTCATAATGCTTACGAACACAGCAGTCCGCTTTTGCTGCCGAAGGTGGTCGTAGTCGAGCTCACTCCCGATCAAGAATAGAAAAAGTATGAGTCCGACCGTGCTGAACACTTCGAATACACCGAAGGAATTCGGGGGGAACAGCATCCCCCATGTCTGCGGTGCCATGCGCCCGAAGACAGATGGCCCAATCAGAATTCCGCCAATAATCTCCCCAATAACCCTCGCCTGGCCAAGCCTGCGAGCCAGCCATCCACAGAGCAGGGCGGTAAGCAACACCACCGTCATCTGAATCAGCAGCAGGGTCATTTCGTCTCCGGCAATCCCAATCCCGCACCTGCGTTCATAGCCGTTGAGCAAGCGTCAACAGCCTCGATTCTAGCCGACAAGATCAAGGTGTTTGTTTTGAGAATTTATCGTGTGGCATTCACTAGAACTGGCCTCATAAATGCGGTTTTGAAAGGGCACGACTTCAGTCGTGCCGCAAAAGGCCAACAAAGACGCGGGCTTTAGCCCCTGAGGGCCGCTCTTTTCCGGTCCGTAAGTATTTATGAGACAGCTTCTAGCAACTCTTCATTTGATGAGAAGAAGAATGCCTGGAAGTAGAATTCACATGCTCAGCATCTATGCCGCTCGATGAATGCCCATAGTTCACTCACTTCATGTCGAGAGTTGCTATCTGGCCAATGCCGCCGCCGCCCGCTCTGCCCTGCGCTGCGCAAACTCTTCCGGCGTAGGAATCGGCTCCAAATTCCGCCCCGCAAACATATTTTGAAACAACCCAACGAGTTCGCCGTGAATCCGCCCATTCGATGCCAGCACTTCATTGCTGTTCAGCTCAAACGGTCCGCCGCCATAGTCCGTAATCCGCCCGCCAGCCTCTTCCACCAGCAGCGCGCCCGCCGCAGTGTCCCACGGATTCAGGTTGAACTCCCAGAACGCCTCCAGCCGCCCGCATGCCACATACGCCAGATCCAGCGCCGCCGAACCCGCCCGCCGAACCCCGTGCGACCTCAACGTGAACTCGTGGTAGAAGTGAACGTTCGGACTATCGTGCCGCTTACGGCTGGGAAACCCCGTCGCCAGCAGTGACTCCGCCAGCACCTCGGTCTTCGAAACTGCGATCGTCTTACCGTTCAGCGTAGCCCCCTTGCCGCGTTCTGACGTAAACAATTCGTCACGCATCGGGTCATAAATCACCCCGGCAACAATCCTGCCATCCTCTTCCGCCGTCAGCCCCGGCTTGCGCTGCTCCAGCCCTAAGGACACGCAAAACTGCGGAAACCCATGCGCGAAATTTGTCGTCCCATCCAGCGGATCCACATACCAACGGAACTCGCCTTCCATTCGATCCCGCGTTCCCTCTTCGCCGTAAACTCCGTGCTCAGGAAATACCTCAGCCAGTCGCCCTTTGATGAGTGCCTCGCAAGTGCGGTCCGCGACCGTCACCAGGTCCACATCGCCCTTGTACTCTGTCTCCACTCCCTGCGCAAAAAACTCTCGCAGCCGTGCTCCCGCCTCGCGCGCAATCTCCGCAGCCTGCGGCACCCACAACGATCCCTTCAGTTCCCCAACCTCTTCAACAGCCGTCAAGACCCCTCCCCATTTGAAACCCGTCTCCGCGCCTTCGCAGTCCCCAGCACTTCCCGGTTCTTGCCGGCCTCTGAGATGCTCCGAATTTGGTGCTTGTAGATGAAAAGATTCGGCGCACCCTCGCGCGTCAGCCGCAGCATCACCTCGTCGAAGTACTCAATCCATCCGCGAACCGTCTCGCCATCCCGCAACTTTACGTTCACAATCACCTGGCGATCGCTCAGAGAGCGCAGATAGAGAGCTTCCTGCCCGGTCTCTCCCGGCGGTGTGGTCTTTGCGCGGTGCCGCCCTGCAAGTGGTGAAGTCATGTCTTCCATTCTAGTGTCCTGAGTCTGAAGTTCACTAAACAAAAGCGCTGTCGTTCTGAGCGAAAGGGGCCCCAGGCGCACTCTTCAGCCCCGGGGTCCCCAAAGAGCGGTCTTTGCTCCTTGGGGTGGAGCTCGGGGGTGGTGAGTCGAAGGATCTGCTTCTGCAATTCGGAAATACTCCAACGAACCTTCCACTCAGGACACTAGGGCCTGCTCTTCCCAGCCGGCTCGTCCCCGTAATATCCCGTCTTGTTCCGTATGTTGAACGACTCCGTTGCCGCCCGCGGCACTGTCACCTGCAACCGGTGAAATTGCCTTCCCGGCTCCTGATTATGCGGATAGTAACCGATCAAATACTGCGTCCGCAGGTCGTCGCTTACCCGCGCAAACGCCTGGTCGAGGCCCCCATCGCTCACGTAGAAGCTCTTTCCACCGGTCTGCTCAGCCAGCGCGATCAACGCATGTTCCCCGCCCAGGTCGCGCCCCGCGCTCGCCGCAATTGGCACGTCGATTACGGAATAAATAATCACCTCGTTGCGCTGTGCCATCTCCAACGCCTTTGGATAAGTCGTCCGGCTCGCCGTATCGCCCCCATCGGATACCAGCACCAGCACTTTCCGCCCGTCCTTCTTGCCCAGCCCTTCCGAACCCAGCAGAATCGCGTCATATAGCGACGTTGCATAGTCGGCTTTCAGCCGAGACAGCCCCCGATCGATCACGCTTACTTGATTCGTGAATGGCGTTAGTTGGCTTACGTACGTTGCAAACTGCATCAGGCTCATCTGGTCTTGAGGCCGCAGAATCGCATGCGCAAATCGCCGCGCCGCATCCGCCTCCTCCGCCATATCCTTCCTCACGCTGCCGCTTGTATCAATTGCCAGTGTCAAGTTCAACGGCAACTCGCTCTGCCGCTCAAACACCGCTATCTCCTGCGGTCGCCCATCCTCGGCCACCTGAAAATCATCCTTCGCCAGCCCGCCCACCACCGCCCCATTGCGGTCAGTCACATTCACAAACACGCTCACCAGCTTCACATCTACTTGCAACACGGTATCCTGCGCCGCCGCTCCAATCGAAGCCATCGCAAAGAGAATCGAAATAAGTATGGGTACCCCATCCTTGCGCAACGTTTTTTGCGCAAGGGTGGGAAACCAGGATTCTCGATCGCATGTCGTCTCACCCTTCATGACTTCCTTCTGGCGTCACCGCCAACCCCTCAGGAAACGGCTCGCCATCCGCCCAAACCACCCCATCGACAAACGTCTCCTTCTTCCAGATCGGCACCTTCTTCTTCAGCGTGTCGATCACCCACCGGCACGCGTCAAACGCCTGCCCACGGTGTGCCGACGCCACCACGATCAGCACGCTCGTCTCGCCCACCATCAGCCTGCCCAGCCGATGAACGATCCTCACCTCGCGAACGCCAAACTTCGTCCGCGCCTCGACCGCCAGTTCACCCATGAGCTTCAGCGCCATGTCTTCGTATGATTCGTAATCGAGATAGAGCGTCTTCCGCCCGCGCGTGTTGTTGCGGACAATCCCGTCAAACACCACGACCGCCCCGTCTTCACCCTGCTTCGCCTCATCCGCCAACCGCGCCCCGTCAATTGGCTCCCGCGTCAGCCATGTCGCGAGCTTCGAGCCCTCGACTTCCCCGTCTTCGTCCTGCTCGCCCGATCCGCCCGAAACTGGCGGCAGCAGCCCAACCTCATCGCCCGAGCGCAGCACCTGCACCGGCTGAGCATACTCCGCATTCACACTCACCGCGATCCCCTTCAGTTGCCATCCCCCGCGCTCAGCGCTCAATTGCGCCAACAACTCCGCTACCGTTGCACCGTCGCGCACTTCAATCGTGACCGCTCCGGCCCCGAGCCAGTCCTTCAACACGCCAAATGGGAGTACCTGTACCTGTATCACGTTCTAAAGAATACCGCCTGCCACGTTAGACGCAGCAGGCGGCAATCTGAACCCTGATCTCTGATCTGTTCCCCAATTCCCTGTTTACTGCACTCTGACCCAACGCAACTGAGAACTGAGAACTGAGAACTGTGAACTGTCTCTCAAACCATCTTGTACAGAAACCCCGTCGGCGTCCCCCATAGGTTTCGTGCACGATCTTCATAAAAGATGCTCAACTCGATCCCGCCAATGTCGTAGTCAACCAGCGGAACCCGGTCAAATGTGTAGTCACCCCGAACCGAGTACTCATCTCCGCCACAATCAATCATCAGCGTGTCAGCCGTCGACAGGCGCTCCGGATGCGTCAACAGCATGCATACAATCGAAAACATCCCCAACCCGAACTCATTTCCCGCCAGAGACGCCCGCGTCCGCCGAGCTGAACAGCCACGATGCAGCATCCCTGCCTGCACCGGAACCACCAGGATGTCATTGCCTCCCTGCTGCTCCGCCATGATCTTCTCTGCCAACTTCGACCGTTCGCATTGCCTGAGGAACTTCTCGCCAATTTTTCCCAGTATCCGATTAGAAACCTTTCGCTTTTTCGCCAGCACCTCAATCAGCATCTCCACCGCCTCGTTATAGCTCGGCGCCAACACCTCCCAGCGCGGGATCGCAAACCACGCCTCCGCTCCTTCCAGCAGCGGCTTCCGCGCCAGCTTTTCCTGACAATTCCCCAGTACTGGAAACAACGTCCTCAAGGCCGTTACCTGTGCTTCGATTGGTCGAACCTTGTAGGTCGGCGGATACACCCGGTTCGAGGCCACTTCTTCATCCTTGAACTTGTTGCTGATCGTGTGCCGATGGATCGTCGCCACCAGCAGATCGGAAACCTCCGGCTTCAACTTCTTCGCCGACTCCAGAACGGCTTGCGCGCTCTGACGATCCAATTGCTCAATCACCGTCCGGTACGCGTCCTGCACGGCTTCGTCAAGAAACAACAAGAGCGCCTGGTTTTGCTGCTCCGTTGTGTTGCCCGACATGTGCAGCGGCACAAACTGATGAGTAGAGATAGAAGTTGTGGCCATAGTCGTTGCTCCTCCGGTCCCGTGCGATTTCACGCTCCCAATCTCATCGGCCAAAGTGCACGTTACTTCAGTGATGTCCTTCGACCCATCCCACTTTTCCCCTCAAACCCTCAGATTGGCCCGCCCCACGCCCGAATTCCCTAAATAGCAAAGACCGGCACATGGCCGGCCCCGTCACCGTTACCCAATTGCAGCAGATTCCCGTCTTAAGGGACGCACACCTCATCGCGCAGGGTCACTTTGCTTCCGATGCGGTGGGCGGCAGATTCATGTTGTGCATCACCACGATCTGCCATTTGTCATGGCTCTTCGTCATGGTGAAGTTCAACAACCCCTGGCGCAAAGGAACTGGATCTCCCGCTGGGCTTGTTGAGCCGGTCATCTCCCAATGCACATCGACCGCGGCAACATCCGGACGGATGAAGCGAATCTTGATCCCGCTATATTTCAGATGGCTTTCTTTGAAGATTGTCGTGAACACATTCGCATGAAACTGCTCAATGTCAGACCGGCCGCTTGCGCTCACTCCGACCACATTTGTGAAGTCCGCATCATCTGTGAACACTGCGGCCCACGACTTGGCGTCGTGATGATTCCATGCGTCCATGAAGCTATCCATCACGCCGCGGATCGCCAGTTCATCCGCCGTCTGAGCCTGTTGACCCGCCTGTCCAAGTGCGCAAAGGCTCGCCGCAGGCGATAGAAGTGTAAGGCAAAGAAAGCCGCTCCTGAGCATATCCCCCTCCGTAAGGTCGGAGTATAGCCCAAATGCCAAATGAGGAGAGTTTTCAGTTGACCGCCCAATCCCTGAGCGCTGAAGTTACAATCCAGAATTTGCAATCCAAAGCCAGCGTTTGGCGTAGGCCCCAAAATAGCAAAGGCCGGCACATGGCCGGCCTTCGTCATACTTCCACATCTCCAGCAGCTTCGTCGTCAATGTGCCGTCGACGCCCCAACCTCGATATCCACCGGCTTCTGATCGGGCCGTGCCGACAGCAACGGCAGCGCCACTTCCAATACGTCCTCGATCCGGCTGGCGTAATGCACTGTTACGCCTTCCATCACCTCAGGCGTCAGGTCCTGCTCCACGTCCTGCCGGTTTTCCGCCGGAAGAATGATCGTCTGTACGCCCGCACGACGAGCCGCAAGGAACTTCTCCTTGATCCCGCCCACCGGCAGCACATTCCCACTCAGCGTGATCTCTCCAGTCATCGCCGTCAACGGACGCACCGGAGTATCGGTCAGCAGTGAAGCAAGCACCGTCGCCATCGTCACGCCGGCTGAAGGACCATCCTTCGGGATCGCGCCTGCCGGAACGTGAATGTGCAGGTCCACATCCTTGGTAAAGTCCTCAGCCAGGCCCAACGACTGAGCATTAGACCGCACCCACGTCAGCGCGGCCTGCATTGACTCCTGCATCACCTCGCCAATCTGCCCGGTCATCGTGAACCCGCCTTTGCCCTTCATCTTGTTCGCTTCAATAAACAGGATGTCGCCGCCCGCCGGTGTCCATGCCAGGCCCACTGCCACGCCAGGCCGCTTCACCCGTTCAGAGACTTCCGTCTCCACGCGAACCTGGATGCCGCCCAGAAACTCCTTCAGCACTTCCTTCGTCACCACCAGCTTCTCGGTGTTGCCTTCCACCACGCGGCGCGCCTCCTTCCGGCATACAGTGCCCAGCACCTGTTCCAGCTTTCTCACCCCGGCTTCGCGTGTGTAGTGCCTTACCAGCCAACGCACCGTCTCATCCGGAAACTGAATCTGCTCCAGCGTGATTCCGTTCTCCTTCACCTGACGCGGGATCAGGTACCGTTTTGCGATGTGCAGCTTCTCCTCTTCGCTGTAGCCCTGCAGCGGAATCAACTCCATCCTGTCCAGCAATGGCGCTGGAACCGTGTCCAGCATGTTCGCCGTGCAGATGAACAGTACCTTCGACAAATCGAACGGCACATCGAGATAGTTGTCGCGAAACGTGTTGTTCTGCTCCGGATCGAGCGTCTCCAGCAGCGCCGACGCCGGATCGCCACGGAAGTCGCGCCCCAGCTTGTCGATCTCGTCCAGCATGATCACCGGATCGTTGCAATCTGCCCTGCGGATGCTTTGAATAATCTGCCCCGGCAATGCGCCAATGTACGTCCGCCGGTGCCCGCGAATCTCCGCCTCATCGTGCATACCGCCCAGCGAAACCCTCTGGAACTTGCGTCCCAGCGCCCGCGCAATTGACCGCCCAAGGCTCGTCTTGCCCACACCCGGAGGCCCAACAAAGCACAGAATCGGTCCCTTCATGTCTGGCTTCAACTCCAAGACACTCAGGTAATCCAGAATCCTGTCCTTCACCTTCTTCAGCTCGTAGTGGTCTTCGTCCAGAATCTCCTTGGCCTTTGCAATATCGATCTTTGAGCCCGAACTCCGATTCCACGGCAGCACTGCAAGCCACTCAATATAGTTCCGCGTCAGCGAGTAATCAGCCGCCATCGGAGACATCCGCGAAAGCCGCGAAAGCTCCTTCAGTGCCTCTTTCTTTACGTCCTCGGGCATGCCTGCTTCGTCGATCTTCTTGCGCAACTCCTCTGTCTCGCGCTGACCTTCGTCCTGCTCCCCAAGTTCCTTTTGAATCGCCTTCATCTGCTCCCGCAGGTAATAGTCCCGCTGCGACTGCTGAACCTGGTCCTGCACTTCGGTCTGGATCTTGGTGCGGAGCTGCTGCACCTCGATTTCCTTAGCTAGATGCGAATTGAGCTTCTCTAACCGCTCTTGAATGCTCGGTGATTCCAGAAGGTGCTGCTTGTCGTCCGTCGTCAGAAACGGCAGCGACGACGACACAAAATCTACCAGTCGGCTTGGCTCTTCGATATTTGCCGCAATCGTCCGCAGCTCATCCGAAAGCGTCTGCGATTCAGACACAATCTGCTGGAACTGTCCAATCACATTCCGGACCAGCGCCTCCAGACCCGAGCCCGCCGGAACCTCAACATCTTCGACCGTCTCCACCTCGGCAATCATGAACGGCTCGGTCTGGACATACTTCACCAGCCTCACCCGCTCAACGCCCTCGGTAAACACAAACCGGCTCTGGTTCGGCATCCGAACCACTTTGTGCACAGTAGCCAGCGTGCCCACCGCGTGCATGTCGCCCGGCTTGGGAGTGTCGAGCTTCGGATCGAGCTGCGCCGCCACCACGATCGTTCGCTCTTCGCCCAAAGACTCAATCAGTTGGATCGAGCTCTCCCGTCCCACCGTCAGGGGCAGCACTGCGTGAGGAAACAACACCGTGTCCCGAACAGGCAACACTGGAATAAGGCGAATTCCGCCATTCGGCTTGCTTACTGGGTTCTTGGTACTCAGTGGAACCGGATTCTTACTTGACATTGAGTGTCCTCGTATCAACTTTTCTTAATTAGACAACGCAGAATACCATTTAGTTTCAGTTTTCTGCGACCTGGCCCTCGAAGCATTCCCGCTTCATTCCTGCATTACCTCACCTTTACGCCCAAAACCCGCTCCCTGTTCCATCTGCATACCTCGCCGACTGGAGATCACAAGTCCCCTTATGTACCGCCGCTTTCCTTAACTCATTGAACCTGAGTAGGTTGCTAAGGTTCACAACATCAGGCATACCCACAACTATCGGCCAATCTCCGCCAAAGGTGAGACGCCACTGGGGTGCATCCAGGGGTTCCGAAGTCATGATATTTCTATAATTTACCCAGCCCGGTTCGGGAACGGCACGACAGCGCGCCGCTGCCTCCAGCAAAATCCCCCGCCCCGTTTCCCCCTCGTAGCCGCCTGACTCAGCCCTTTCGCGATCTCTTCTTCACCACGTTCGTCTTCTTTGCCTTCCCGCCTTCGTCCTTCTTGATCGCCAACTCGATCTGCTCCCACAACTTATCGGGAGGCTCAACCTCCGGAAACAACTGCCGGGCCGCCTCTGCGATTGTCTCCAGGCTCTCCAGCAGTTCGCGGCACAGTTCACATTCCTTCAAATGGGGATGATCAGCCGCGCTCGCCCCCGATCCGATCAACTCCGGCAGTTGCGCCTGAAACTCAGCACACGACATGGACTTGGGCGCTTCGCTCATCGTTTGCCCTCCTCCCGCGATTGACTCCGTAATGCATCGCGCAGCTTCAATCGAGCCTTGTGAAGCTGCGACTTGCTGTTTCCGATCGAGCAATTCAGCATTTCGGCGATCTCGTTGTGCTCGTAACCCTCAATATCATGCAGCATGAAGATCAGTCGATACCCGGCAGGTAAGTCGTTGATCGCCCTTTGCAGCGCCAGTCGGTCGATCGCCCCTGTCAAGGAAAGATCAGCCGCCCCAAAGCTCCTGCCCGGCCGCTCCTCCGTCGTCGGCTCCATTGCCTCATCCAACGAGATCAGTTGCAGCCCTTTTTTTCTCAGGCGCATCAGAACCACGTTGATAGTAAGCCGATGAAGCCACGTTGAAAACGCCGACTCTCCGCGAAACGTCGCGATCTTCCGATGCAGTTGCAGAAATGCTTCCTGGGTCAGGTCCTCGGCCTCGGCTGGCTTTCCCACCATACGCAGGCACAGAGAATATATCCGCCGCTTGTGCAGGGAGTAGATATCCGCGAACGCGCCATGGTCGCCCGCCGCCGCGCGCTCCAGCATTTCACTCGATACAACCGTCGCTGTGTTGGGCTGAGCAGTTGCCCGCTTCGCCGCCGGCTGCCCAGCAGTTCCCTCCGCCGGCTCAGCGCCAGACACTTCCCCACTCGGTTCCTTTACCGGAACTCTGGATTGCCTCATGAACTTCCTTTGAGGATACCCTTGCGTCCCTTCCAGCTCTGCGCCGAGCATCATTCCTCGTTAGTATAGGATGCAGAGCAATCAGCCGAGGAAGCCTCGGTTGAACCAATATTCGCCCTTTTTCACGGGAGCATACTTTCCGGCAGCTTCGCCGTCACTTCCGCCCCGCCGGACATCGGGCTTCGTCTAACCGAAAGCCGATTCCAGCGCTCAAGCGGCTATAGTCTTGTCGATGTTTAGAGGAGATCATGTCTTGACGTCAATGTGGGTAGGGCAGTCCGGCAATCCTTCCCGCAACTCCGACACTCGTTTGGCCGCTTTTCCCGTCCATCGTTTCCGGCCAACCACCTCAGCTCTTTTCTTCGCTGCCTTACTCCAGGTCGTCTTCCCAGCCCACGCCCAAACATCTGCGCTGTCCCCCAAATTGCCCAACACCATCTCTGCTACCGTCCCCGCCGCACCTCAACCCGTGCTCAACTCCCCGGAGTCATTCCCTGCTTCCTCCGCTGCTTCGCCCATCGACACGCCTCAACCCTCACCCTTCGCGCGCTGGGAGGGCATTCCCGTCCGTCGCATCAGCTTTGAAGGAGTTTCCCCCGATCGGCTCCTCCCGCTTCCCGGCCATCTGCCCCAGTCCGAAGGTGCGCCAATGCGCGAAGATGACCTTCGCGCCAGCCTCCGTAAATTGTTCGCCACCGGCCTTTACGATTCCATCCAGGCCGACGCATCTCCCCTCGACGATGGCGTCGCCATCACCTTTCGCGGCACTCCGCGCACCTTTGTCGGCACTGTCACCGTCGATGGCGCAAAGGGCGCAACCATCAATGCGCAACTCCAGCGCGCCAGCCAGCTTAATCCCGGCACGCGTTTCACCGGCGACAAGCTCACCCGCGCCCTCGCCGAAATGCGCCGCACCCTCGCCGACAATGGATTCCGCGAGCCCGCCATCAACGATGTCCAAACACCCCACCCTGAAGAACAGCTCGTCGACATTGCATTCCATGTCGTCTCCGGGCCCCAGGCCCGCGTTGGCGCAATCGATGTCACGGGCGATTCCGGCATGTCGCTCGATGAGTTCCGCCACTACGCCCACCTTCGTCCCGGCGCAACAATCGACCACGACACGCCCAACCGCGCTCTCGACGGCGTCCTGCGTCACTACCAGAAGCAGGACCGCTTCGAGGCCGACGTCAAACTCGAATCCGAAGCCTACCTGCCCGATCAGCATCGCCAGAACTTTCGCTTCTCCTCCAATGAGGGCCCCACTGTCCGCGTAATGGTTCAGGGCGCAAAAATCAATCCGGATCGCCTGCGTCACGTCATCCCCATCTTTCAGGAAGGCGCGGTAGACGACGATCTGCTCAACGAAGGCAACCGCCGCCTGCGCAACTACTTTCAGCGCCTCGGCTACTTCGACGTCAAGGTCGACCATGAATCCCCGCCCGCCTCAGCGGCACAGGTCACCATCATCTACCGCGTCGATCTCGGCCCGCATCGCCGCGTTCAAAGCGTCTCTGTTGCGGGAAATCATTACTTCAGCTCAACCACCCTCAAGGAGTTGCTGAGCGTACACCCCGCCAGCACTCTCGATCCGCACGGAGCCTACAGCCAGTCGCTGGTCTCGGCCGACATCACTGCGCTCCAGACCGTTTACCGCAGCAACGGCTTCTCAAACGTCAAAATCGTCCCCGAAACCAGCACCCCGGAAACCGTCGCCGCCGATATCTCGCCGCCTGGGGCAGCTTCTTCTCCACCTTCAATATCAACCGCACGAACCCGAAGCGCACCCCTCGCCGTTCTATACCGCATCACCGAAGGAATCCAGCAACGCGTCGGATCCGTTTCCATCGAAGGCACCCAACTCAACGACACATTACGCCTCTTCGCTCTGCTCAACACCACGCCCGGACAGTTGCTTTCGCCCGGCAACCTTGCCGGAGACCGGGACACTTTGCTCACCGATCTCTTCCAGCGTGGCTTCGAAAATCCTCAGGTCGACATAACCCAAAAACTCGAAGCCGACGACCCCGCCAAGACCGACGTCATCTTCCATCTCACCGAGGGCGACCAGGTCTTCGTCCGCAAAGTCCTCCTCACCGGCCTCCATTACACGCGGCCAGAGACGATCGAAAAAGCCATTACCATTCATGCCGGCGATCCTCTCAACCAATCCGCCCTCATTGACACGCAGCGCAATCTCTACGACTTCGCTCTCTTCAACGAAGTGGACACCGCCGTTGAAAACCCCGCCGGCGGCAATGTCTACAAGACCGTCCTCCTCCAGGCCGTCGAGGCCCGCCGCTGGGCGCTCACCTACGGCTTCGGCTTCGAGGCCCAGACCGGCCAGCCACAATACAACTGCGCAGGCATCATCGTCAGCGGCGCATCATGCAATCCCCAGGGAAAAACCGGCGTCAGCCCTCGTATCATTGCCGACATCACTCGCAACGGTCTCTTTGGCCGTGAGCAGTCCGCCTCTGTCCAGGGCACCTATGGCCTCCTCGAGCAGAAACTCGATCTCCTCTACCAGGTTCCTCACTTTGTCGGCAACCGCGACTTCGCCCTGACCTGGTCCGGCGGCTATGCCAACAGTCTTGACGTCACCACCTACGTCGCCTCCAAGCTTGAGACAGGCGCGCGCCTCACCGAGCACTTTTCCGCTCCAGGATCCCTCCTTTTAAAGGCCAGCACCTTCATCTATGAATTCGACTTTCGCCGCGTCAAGGTACAGGCCACCACCCTCCAGGTCTCTCCCGGCGAAATCGAGCAGCTTGCCACGGCCGTCCGCGTTGCCGGACCAGCCTTCACCTGGATTCGCGACTCGCGCGACTCTGCCCTGGATGCTCATCGCGGAACATATACCAGCTTTCAGGAGTTCCTATCTGCCCACCCTTTCGGCGCTCAAGCCCAATTCAACCGCATCGATGTCTCCAACTCCAGCTACTACAGCTTCGATAAGGGCCGCTACGTCCTCGCGCGCAACACCCGCTACGGCCAGGAGCGCGCTTTCGGCAATTCTTCAAGCCAACTCATCCCCCTCCCCGAGCGCCTTTATGCCGGCGGACCCACTTCACTACGCGGCTTCTCCATCAACGCCGCTGGACCTCGCGATCCGGAAACCGGTTACCCCATCGGCGGTGCTGGAGCGCTCATCAACAGCACCGAGTTGCGCCTCCCTCCGCCAAATCTTCCCGGCGTCGGCGATTCACTCAGCCTCGTCCTCTTCCACGACATGGGCAACGTCTTCTCCCGCGCCTCCGATTCATGGGCAAGCTTTCTCCGCTTTCACCAGCCCAATCGCTCGGCGTGCGAGAACCCCACCTATCCCTCCCAGCCCGACTTACCCCCGCCTGGCCCCGTCACCTCAACTGGATGGCAAGGAGAGTGCAGCTTCAACTACTTCTCCCATGCCATCGGCGCGGGCCTTCGCTATCACACCCCCGCTGGCCCCATTCGCCTCGACTTCTCTTACAACCTCAACACCCCCATCTATCCGGTGATATACAACTACTCAAATCCCACCGCCCTTCCCACCGTCGGAGAGGCGAACCACTTCAACTTCTTCTTCAGCCTTGGCCAGACCTTCTGATGAACACGCCCCGCCCATCCCGGTCAATTGTGCACGTCCCGCACCGAGCCCATCCCCCGCGCCTACTCGGGTTCGCGCTCCCTTGTCTGGTCTGCTTCGCCCTGACGCTCTGCTCCTTCTCCGTCCGCGCCCAGTCCCCAAATCCCAGACCCCAGACCCCAGACCCCCTTGCTCAATCCCCAGCATCCACCGTTCCGCAAACTCTCGACCGCGTCATCGGTGTCGTCAACAATCACGCCATTCTCCTCAGCGACATCGACGAAGAGATTCGCCTCTCCATCCTCGACCCCTCCGGCCAGGACTCCGGCCCACTCACTCCACAGCGTGCTCTTGAGCAGTTGATCAGCCGCAGCCTCATCGAGCAGCAAATGCGTCAGGAAGACATCCAGGCCGCCGAGCCAACACAATCCGATGTAGACGCACGCCTCAAGGAGATTCGCACCGAGCTTCCAGCCTGTGTTCACGCCAACTGCGCCTCCGAATCCGGCTGGAAGGCCTTCCTCGCCGCTCACGGCCTCACTCAACAGCGCGTCGAGGCATCGCTCCGCTACCGCCTCCAGATTCTCAGCTTCATCGAGCTCCGCTTCCGCCAGGGAATCAGCGTCTCCGAGCAGGATATTGCCGCCTACTACCACGACACACTGATCCCTCTCTACGCCAAAGGCGAGGACAAACCACCCCTCGAAAAAGTCGCCCCACGCATTCAGGAGATCCTTCTCCAGCAAAAGGTCAACGTCCTGTTTGACGAATGGCTCCGCAACCTCCGCACCCAGGGTGAGATCGAAGTCCTCGATCCATCCTTCGAAGAAACAGCCAAGCCCCCTGCGCAGGGACCATCTACGCCGCCCGCTAATGTGTCAACCACCAATACACAAGGAGGCGGGAAATGACCGACGACATATCCAAATCCCCCGACCCTCCCGAGTCCTCAGATGCTCAAAAAACAACCGATGCCGCCGCACCGCCGCGCACCCGTCGTCGCTACTTGCGTCACCTGCTCTTTTCCGCCACCTTCATCGCTCTTCTCGTCGCAGCTGCCGTCGCCGGCCTTTTCATCTGGGCCTCTTCTGACTCCTTTCAGTCCCTCGTCCGCAAGCGCATGGTTCATCTGCTCCAGCAAAGCACCGGCGGCCGCGCTGAAATCGCCTCCTTCAAATGGCACCTTCTCAGCCTCCAGGCCGAAGCCAGCGGAATCGTTCTCCACGGCACAGAGGCTCCCGGCGAAACCCCTTACGCCGCCATCGATCAAATCCGCGCCAGCGTCAGCATACTCGGCCTATTGAGTCCGCGCATTCTCCTTCGCGATCTCGAGGTCGACCACCCCGCCATTCACCTCATCAGCTACGCCGACGGTTCAACCAACCAGCCCCATCCCGCACATCCATCCAAGTCAAACGGCTCTGCCATCGACCAGCTCTTCGACCTTCAAGCGGGAAACGTCCGCGTCAGCAGTGGCGTAGTCCTCGTCGACGATCGTACCGACGCTCTTCACCTCCGTCTTCTTTCCCTGCCCGTCAACTTTGAAGCCCGCGACATCTCGCTTCGCCTGGCCTGGGTCCCTCCGAACTTCACCACCCCCGAAACCTACCGCATCGATGCCAGCGCCACCGATCTCCGCCTCTCCCACGGAAACCTGCACACATTCAAAGGCTTCTTCCAGGCCACCATCGACCTCACCCGCACCGCGCTTTACCTTCGCTCTCTCCGCCTCACCTCCCGCGAAAACGGCCTCCCCGATCGCACTCTGGACATCTCCGCCACTCTCCAAGACTTCGCCAACCCGCGCTGGAATGCAAAGGCCCAGGGCGATTTCGACCTGCGCCTCTTCGATCCTCTGCTCGACTTCCCCAACGTCCCTGCCGGTTTTCTACACCTGAACGTCGACGCCGCTGGCGATACCGGCGAGTTTCGCGTCGATGGAACCGCCCATGCCCAGGACGCCGCATTCCTCATGCCCGGCGTCGTGCTCCGCGGCATGAATGTCGACACCCATCTCCACATCGATGGTAGGCAAATGGTCTTCTCCAACATCGTCGCGCGCTTTCGTCAGGGCGGCCAGATGACCGGCGATTTTACTCTTTCGCCCTGGCTCAGCTTCGTTCCCGGCCAAGCCAACCTGTCGCCTGCTTCCACGCCCAACCGACCAAAACGCGAACCTCATCCCGCCCAGAAACTTCCCTACGAGCCGCCCTTCATTCCCTTCAACGGAAAGATCAACGCCCACGCGAAGGATGTCTCTCTCGACACCATCCTCGACGCCGTCAGCGATCCCCCATTCCAGCGACTCGGCTTCGATGCCCGCGTAAACGGACCGATCACCGTCACGTTCACTGACGGCTACACCTCCACCACAGTCGCCAACGCTCATTTCGCCATCGACCCCACCGGCCATCCCCTCCCCGGCGAGCTACCCGCCACCGGCGAATTCGATGCAACTTACACCCACAAGGATGGCTCCGTAGCCCTGCGCAAGCTTCTCGTCCAACTCCCCGCCAGTCAGATCCAGGCGTCCGGGCTGCTCGGCGTTCACCCCATGAGCCGCCCCACCGGCATAAACGTAGACTTCCACTCCACCAACCTCGGTGACTTCGACACTCTCCTCCGCGACCTCGGCGTCTCGCGATATGGTCGCTCCGGCACTGCCGCTCTGCCCATCAATATCGCCGGTCAAGGTGACTTCCACGGCACCTGGTCCAACTCAGTCCTCGATCCCCATATCGCCGGCTCGCTCAAGACCACGCAAATCGCCGTCGAAATGCTCCCCGCCAAAACAGCTTCCAACTCTTCGACCACCTCACCCGCGCCCGCCCCGCTCCAAGCCGTCCACTGGGACTCCATCGAAGCCACCGGCAGTTACTCCGCCCAGCGCGTCGTCGTCGATCACGCCATGCTCCAGCGCGGCTCCGCTCAGATCGCCCTCGAAGGCTCCCTCGATGCCACGCCCGCCGAGAACCGCCTCGCCGAACCAACCTTCGACGGCAACTCCAACCTCCGCCTTCACCTCCGCGCAGCTCACGTGCCCATGGACGATCTGCTCCCCCTCCTAAGCCAAACCGTCCCCGTCTCCGGCACGCTCGACACCGAATTCCGCGCTGACGGCAAGGTCAACGCCCTCGGCGGCTCAGGCTCTGCGGACCTCACTTCCGGCGTTCTCTATGGCGAGCCCGTCTCCCACCTTCATGCCCAGGGCTCGCTCGTCAATAACCTCCTTCACTTCACCTCCCTCTCGGCCAACTCGCCAGCCGGGTCCCTCACCGCCTCCGGCACCTACGACCTGAACTCAAAGCATTTCCAAATCGACAGCAAAGCCGATGCCATCGACGTCGCCAAGGTCCAGTCCTTCCGCCAGCTCGATGACGAAATGACCGGCCGCCTCGAGTTCGCGCTTATCGGCTCCGGCACCCTCGATGATCCACGCATTCAGGGCCACGCCAACATTTCCAACCTCACCATCGGCGGTCAGTCTCTCGGACTCCTCGCCCTCCAGGCCCACTCCGAAGGCAACGCCCTCATCTACGACGCCACCTGCGGCCTCGAAGGAGCGGACCTCAAACTCCACGGCAGCACCGAGCTTGAGGAAGGCCACTCCACCCACGCGCGAGTCAATTTTTCCAACTTCAACATCGCCGCTCCGCTGCGTATGGCCCATTTCCGCGCCCTGAACGGCGAGTCCTCTCTTGCAGGCGTCATCACCATCGAGGGCCCGCTCGATCACCTCGACCAACTCCATGGCGAAGCGCGCCTCCCTGAGATGGCCGTCACCGTCGACGGCGTCCATCTCGTCAGTCAGGGTGGCTTCCACGCCTCGCTCGCCAACTCCCGCATCGATTTCGATCCCATCCACGTCACCGGCGAACAAACCGATCTCCAGGCCAAGGGAACCCTCGGCCTCAAAGGCGATCAGCGCCTCGACCTCACCGCCAATGGCACCATCAACCTCAAGCTCGCCGAGACACTTGACTCCGACCTCACTGCAGGAGGCACCAGCACCTTCACCGTCGAAGCCCACGGACCCCTCAAGAACCCCGGCCTTCAAGGCCACATCGAATTCCAAAATGGCTCCCTCTCGCTCGAAGATCTCCCCAACGGCCTCAGCCAGCTCCATGGAACCCTCGAGTTCAATCAGAACCGCCTGGAAGTCAAATCCCTTACCGCCATGACCGGCGGCGGCCAGCTAAGCGTCGGTGGCTATCTCGCCTATCAGAAGGGGCTATTCGCTGACCTCACCGTCACCGGCAAGTCCATGCGCATCCGCTACCCTGAGGGTGTTAGCTCACTCGCCGACACAACCCTCCACCTTCAGGGCACTCAAGACAGCCTGCTCCTCTCCGGCGATGTCCTCATCACCCGCTTCTCGGTCAGCTCCGACCTCGATCTCGCCGCCCTTGCCGCTCAGGCCAATCTCGTCCAGTCAGTTGCTCCGCCCGATGCACCCTCCAACCACGTTCGCCTTGATGTCCACCTGGCCTCGTCGCCCCAGCTCAACTTTCAAAATGCCTTCGCCAAGCTCGCCGGCAACGTCGATCTTCACCTCCGCGGCACTCTCGCTTCGCCATCCCTGCTCGGCCAGATCGCCATCACGGAAGGCAGCGCCCTGCTCGCCGGAACTCGTTACGACCTCCAGCGCGGCGATATTACCTTCACCAACCCCGTTCGCATCGAGCCCTCCATCGACCTCAACGCAACCGCCCGCGTCGAGGACTACGACATCACCCTCGGCCTCCACGGAACTCCCCAAAAACTCTCCGTCTCCTACCGTAGCGAGCCCCCGCTCCCTGAGGCCGACGTCGTCGCCCTTCTTGCCCTCGGCCGCACCGGCAACCAGCAGCGCATCTACACTCAGCAGCAGGAACAGCAAATCTCAAACCCCACCACCGATGCCCTGCTCGGCGGCGCGCTCAACGCAACCGTCTCCAACCGCGTCCAAAAGCTCTTCGGCGCCAGCTCCGTCAAGGTCGACCCCAACTACCTCGGCGCCCTCGGCAACTCCACCTCGCGCATCATCGTCGAGGAGCAGCTCGGCCGCAACGTCACCCTCACATACGCCACCAACGTCAACACCACCGGCCAGCAGCTCCTCCAGGCTGAAGTCGCCATCAACCGCCATGTCTCCCTCCTCGTTGCCCGTGACGAATCCGGCGTCTTCTCCATGGTCATCAAAGCCACTCGCCGCTACCGCTAACGCATCCGCCCCCTATTGCCTATTCCCTAATGCCTATTGTCTGCTCTCTACTCCCTATTCCCTATTGCCTATTGCCTATTCCCCATCCCCAATTGCCTGTTCCCTTTTGCGCTGCCCGCAAAACCTTTTTCCGCTATTCGTGTCTATACCTCCGGACGGCAACAGAACTGCCGTGCGCGAGTGCTTTCAGACCCGAACGCGAACACGCACCGCAGGCAATCACAAAATCCGTTGCCTCGCAATAAACGTAATCAGCACAAGGAGGAGTAATCGCATGACAAGCAACATCCGCAAAACTCGCAACGCATCTCTAGCGTTTGCGCTTGCCGGTGTCCTCCTGAGCCTTCCCCAAATTTCGATCGCTGCGGGACGCCCATCCGGCGTCGCCGCACAGGCCCAGGAAGAGACCGCCGCCGCAAACCGGCTCAACAAGAAACAATTCAAAGACGTCAAGGTCTCCATCGACAATGGCGTCGCCACACTCACCGGTAATGTCGACCTCTACGAGTACAAGGCCGACGCCGAGAAGGCCGTGCACAAGGTCAAGGGCGTCGATGCTGTCCGCAACCTGATCCAGGTCGGCGGGCCCACTGTCTCCGACAGCGAGCTCAAAGCCAAGCTCGGTGAAAAGCTCGCCTATGACCGCGTCGGCTACGGCGATGTCGCCTTCAACGCCATCACCATTGATGTCCAAAACGGCGTAGTCACCCTCGGCGGCCACGCCCGCGCCGACATCGACAAAGACTCCGCCGTCTCCCTCGTCAGCACCTATCCCGGTGTCAAGGACGTGGTCAACGACGTCGAAGTCGACCCCGTCTCAATCATGGATGATCAGACTCGCATGGCCGTAGCTCGCGCCGTCTATCGCAATTCCATGTTGAGCAAATATGCCATCGACCCCGCCAAGCCTATCCGCATCTCCGTGCAGAACGGCCATGTCGAGCTCTATGGCGTCGTCGACAACCAGACCGACAAGAACGTAGCCGGCATTCAGGCAAACACCGTGCCCGGCGTCTTTTCGGTCAAGAACTACCTTCAGGTAGCCAACCAGTCTCCAGAATCCAAACAGGTAGCCGCTCCGTAACCGGCCAAACCTCAAATTGTTCTCAACATGATGGCCTCGGAATCACATCCGGGGCCATTTTCACTTCCTCCCGGTCTTCTCAACTCTGAGATCCCGGTTCCAACGCTCGTTCCCGGACATTCACAGAATTGTAACGACAAACTCCATTGCATTCCTTACACTTACCTCCATGGCTTTCGACGAACCCATTTCCATTGAGAAGCAGACGGGCAAAGATCCCGGCACAACCATCCTCTACCTCAAGGGCCCCCTGACCCTGCGCAATCTCTTTGAGTTCCAGGCCGTCATCCGCGCCGGCGACCCCCCTCCGGTCACCATCCTTGACCTCTCCGCCGTCCCATACATGGACTCCACCGGCATGGGCGCGGTCATCAACCACCACGTACGCTGCACTGGGAGGCACGTCAAGCTCATTGTCACAGGCGTCAGCGACCGCATCATGGAGCTCTTCAAGATGACCCGGGTCGACGGCGTCATCACCATCAAGCCCACCGTCGAAGCCGCCGAAGCCTCACTTTGATCCTGTCCAGGAAGATCGCAACAAAACAACTGCTGTCATCCTGAGCAGCCTTACTCGCGTTGCAAGTGGCGGCGGTAGATGAACAGGTTTTTGGACGGAGTTATGCTGGATTGGGCTGTTGCATGTGGAAGTAGGCCGGCTTCACATTGGAGCT
>Ga0182016_10002455_pt1 | contig 21798 bp, 17 predicted proteins | sample 712S2MmetaG_FD_120491 | JGI IMG/M metagenome (GOLD analysis project Ga0182016, IMG submission 120491) | Permafrost microbial communities from Stordalen Mire, Sweden - 712S2M metaG | ecosystem: Environmental > Terrestrial > Soil > Wetlands > Permafrost | place: Sweden: Stordalen | collected... | reverse complement strand
GCGCGCAAGCAGGTCGCGATCCTGCGCATCAATAAGGCGCAGTTCGGCACGGCGGCGTGGCTGAACGGGCAGAAGATCGGAGAGCACGCCGGCTGCTTTTCGGCGGGCTACTTCGATGTCACCCACGCGATCGACTGGGAGGGCGAAAACCGGCTGGTGGTGCGGATCGGCGCGCATCCGGGCGTGCTTCCGGTGGATTATCCTACCGGCACCGACTTCGAAAAGAACTGGTGGACGCCGGGAATCTACGACAGCGTGTCGGTGTTGTTGAGCGACAACCCGGTGATCGAGAGCGTGCAGGCGGCCCCGCGGATTGCGACGTCCCAAATCACCGTGCAAACGAAAATCAAGAACTACGGCGCGGCGGGTGTGCGGTTCGTGCTGAAACAGAGCGTGCGCCAGGCCAGCCACGCGGCGCCGCTGCGCATCGACCTGGGGCCGGGCGAAGAGAAGACGGTGACACAGACGGTGGCCGTGCCCGCGGCGGAACTGTGGACGCCCGAGCATCCGTTCCTCTACTTGCTGGAAACTTCGACGGGCGGCGACAGCACCACCACGCGCTTCGGCATGCGCGAGTTTCGCTTTGACACAGCGACCCGGCGCGCCTATCTCAACGGCCGCGTCTATTTCCTGCGCGGATCGAACATCACGCTGCACCGGTTCTTCGAAGATCCGCTGGCGGGCGCGCTCCCGTGGGACGAAGCCTGGGTGCGCAAGCTGCTCATCGACATCCCCAAGCGGATGAACTGGAACAGCTTCCGCTTCTGCATCGGACCGGTGCCGGACAAGTGGCTGGACATCGCCGATGAAGCCGGGCTTCTCATCCAGAACGAGTTTGCCGTCTGGACCGGCGCGCCGGACTGGTTCCACAATCGTTACAAGCGGAACTGGAACGCGGACGAGATGGTCCGCCAGTATGGCGAGTGGATGCGCGACAACTGGAACCATCCGAGCGTAGCCATCTGGGACGCCAATAACGAATCGCTGGATGCCGTGTTTGCGGAGAAGATCATCCCCGCCGTACGCGGTCTGGACCTTTCCGCGCGGCCGTGGGAGAACAGTTACAACACATCCGTGGGGCCGGACGATCCGGTGGAAGACCATCCTTACTTATTCCAGAAAGGCAGCGAGAAGGATGAGAAGCCTTTCGAGGTTGCGGAACTGGAGGGCATGTCCGGGAAGGGCCGCGCGGGTTCGACGCCGACTGGGCACGCGCAGATAAATAACGAATATGGCTGGCTGTGGCTGCTGCGCGACGGCACGCCCACGGAACTGACGGGCAAGGTATACGAGCACTTGCTGGGCGCGAATGCCAGCCCGCAAGACAGGCTGGCGCTGGACGCGTATCTGCTCGGAGGGCTGACCGAATACTGGCGCGCCTACCGTAACTATGCCGGCGTGCTGCATTTCGTGTATCTGACGGCGTGCTATCCGGGCGCTTACACCTGCGATAACTTCGAGGACGTGGCAGCGCTGAAACTGGAGCCGCACTTCGCCGACTACATGCGCGAAGCCTTCAAGCCGCTGGGCATATATCTGAACTTCTGGCAGCCCACGCTGGAGCCCGGCTCGACCCGGCGAATCGCGGTGATGATGGAGAACGACGCGTACGATGCGGCGGAGGGCAAGCTGACCCTCACGCTGGAGCGCGACGGCGGTGAGCAACTGGCGCGCCAGGAAATGCCGTTTCGAGTGCCGGGCCTGGGACAGCAGACGTACGCCATCGAGTTTCACGTGCCGCAGACCGCCGGCGCGTCGATCCTGAAGGCGTCCGCGTATGCCAATGGGCAGCCGGAACCGTCCGTCAGCCGCCGCAAAGTGGCTGTCAAGTAGCTTCTTGGTATCCTGGAAAGGCGAGGAGACAGGAATGGGATGTGGTAGCGGACCGGTGAACCCGGTCAATATCGAAGTGCCGGCCGGCGCGCGCATGGTGCATTGCGTCAAGCTGCAAAGAGAACTGCCGGGGCTGGACGAAGTTCCGTTTGAGGGACACCCGCTGGGCCAGAAGATATACGACAACGTCTCGAAGGAAGCCTGGAAGATGTGGGTGGAGCATATGAAGATGCTGATGAACGAGTACCGGCTGAACCTGGGGACGCAGGAGGCGCAGGAGTTTCTCATCAAGCAGATGGACGACTACTTCTTTGGCGAAGGCGCGGCCTTGCCGCCGGATTTCGTGCCGCCGAAGACAAAGGGGTAGCCGAGCTTCGCACCTGGAAATGCACGGCAGTTGTGGGGCGGACCTCCAGGTCGGGGTGCCCTATGGGCCGGGTCCTCCAGGACCCGCTCTTCGCGCACAACGAAATCAGCCCTATCCGAGCACGAACAGCCCGGCGTGGACGCCGGCCGCAGGATTGAAGTCCTGCCCCACGAGCAGCTCGCTCGAAATGTGGTAATTAAGACTCATGGATACAAAAGTTCGAATCGGCCGCGTTGCCCTGGGGATCGCGGCCCTTGGCTTCCTGGCGGCAGCCGGTCAATTGCAGGCGCTTGACAATGGACTGGCGCGCACGCCGCCCATGGGCTGGAACAGTTGGAACAAGTTCGCCTGCAACGTGAGCGAGGACTTGATCAAGCAGGCCGCCGACGCCATGGTTTCCAGCGGCATGCAGGACGCCGGCTATCAGTACGTGGTGATCGACGATTGCTGGCAGGTGGATCGCGACGCCCAGGGCAACATCGTTCCCGACGCCAAGCGCTTCCCTGCGGGCATCAAGGCGCTGGCGGATTACGTACACGCCAAGGGGTTGAAGTTCGGCATATATTCCGACGCTGGCACAGGCACGTGCCAGAACCGCCCCGGCGGGCGCGGCTACGAGTTTCAGGATGCCCGCCAATACGCTGCGTGGGGCGTCGATTATCTGAAGTACGACTGGTGCAACCACAGCACACAGGATTCGCACGCATCCTATTCGATCATGCGCGACGCGTTGAAGAAGTCGGGCCGGCCGATCGTGTTCAGCCTGTGCGAATGGGGATCCACCAAGCCCTGGCTGTGGGCGGGCGACGTCGGCAACCTGTGGCGCAGCACGGGCGACATCTCCGACAAATGGGACACCGGCGAGAAGCGGGACGGCTTGGGTGTGGTACAGATCCTCGATCTGCAGGACGGTCTGCAATCGTACGCAGGACCGGGCCACTGGAACGATCCGGACATGCTGGAAGTCGGCAATGGCGGGATGAGCCTGACCGAGTATCGCGCGCACTTCAGCATGTGGTGTCTGCTCGCGGCTCCCTTATTGGCCGGTAACGACATTCGCAGCATGAGCGCCGACATCCACGACATTCTCACTAATAAGGAAGTGATCGCCATCGACCAGGACCCGCTGGGCCGCGAGGGACGCCGAGTGAAGCGGGCGGACGGCCTGGAGGTGTGGGCGAAGCAGCTTGCGGACGGCGGCCGTGCTGTGGCATTGCTGAACCGGACTGGCGCGGAAGCGAAGATCACCGCCTCGTGGACCGACCTCGGGTATCCGGACCATGTCCCGGCGAAGGTGCGCGATCTCTGGGCGAAGAAGGATCTCGGCGAGACGAGCGGCAGCTTTTCGGCATCGGTGCCGAGCCACGGTGTGGTGATGGTCAGGATTGAGCCGTAGCACCGCTAGCCGGCGTGCTCGCACTCGGCAGGCCACCAAAAACGATGGCCTGCCCCACAGCTAGGGATGTATACTGGCTGCTGGACTGCTATGAATCGCCATATTACACTGCCGCTTTGTGCCATTCTCCTTGCCGCGCTCTGCTGCGCCCAGGCTCCCAAGCCGCTGCTGATCCGGCACCCCACCATCAGCCGCGACCAGATCGCATTCTGCTATGCGGGCGATATCTGGACCGTCGGCCGCCAGGGTGGCGACGCGCAGCGCCTCACCGCCGGCGTCGGATCCAAATGCGACCCCTACTTCTCCCCCGATGGCAAATGGATCGCCTACACCGCCGACTACTACGGCAACGACAATGTCTTCGTCATCCCGGCCGCGGGCGGTGAACTGCGGCGCCTCACCTATCACCCGTCGTACGATAGCCCCGCTGACTCCCGACGGCAAGAGCATTCTCTTTGTCTCCGGACGCAGCAGCAGCACCGACCCGCCCAAGCTTTTCACAGTACCGCTGGAGGGCGGATACCCGGCGGAACTGCCGCTGCCCATGGGTTCCAGCGGCGCTTTCTCGCCGGATGGTTCATTACTAGCCTACACGCCGAAAATCCAATGGCAGGCCGCCTGGAAGCGCTACCGCGGCGGCCAGACCATGGCCATCTGGATCGCGCGCCTCTCCGACTCGCACGTGGAGAAGATTCCCCGCAACAACTCGAACGACTTCAATCCCATGTGGGTGGGCCGCAAGGTCTACTTCCTTTCCGATCGCAATGGTCCGGTGAGCCTGTTCGCCTACGATACCGCGAGCCACGGGTTGCCGAAGTCGTGCGCAGGCTTTAGCCCGTGAAAGGAAACGGTGGCACAGGCTTTAGCCTGTGAAAGGAAACGTCCCGTCGGGACATGCAGTCAGGAAGGAGGCCTATGTATCGTCGAGCAATCGGCACCATCGCGGCGGGCATTTGGGCGATGGCTGTGTCTGCCCAGACCCCGCCGGCGGAAGCCGCTCGTCAAGAAGCCCCCCGCACGCTGCGCCAACTGCTGAAGAGTTCCAGCCAGGAAGAAACGCCCGTGTGCTCCATTCCATTGCTTGAAGCGCGGGTGGAGAAGAACGCGGAGCGCATGCCGGCCTTGCGCCCACGCGCCGACCCGGATAACATCGACCACATGCCATCGGTGAAGCTGCCCGCCCCGCCCTGCCAGGAGGAAAAGCGCTGAGCGGCACGCTGTACCTGGTGGCAACGCCCATCGGCAACCTGGAAGACATCACCTTCCGCGCGGTGCGCGTGCTGAAAGAAGCGGACCTGATCGCGTGCGAGGACACGCGGCAGACACGCAAGCTGCTGGATCGTTACGGAATCGGCACGCCTGCGGTCAGTTATCACGAGCACAACGAGGCGGAGCGCAGCCAGGAGTTGACCGCGAAGCTGCTCGACGGCACGACGGTAGCGTTGGTCTCCGACGCGGGCATGCCGCTGATCTCCGACCCAGGCTACCGGCTGGTGCGCGCGGCGATCGATAGCGGTATCCGCGTGGAGGCGGTACCCGGCGCGTCCGCGGTGCTGACCGCGCTGGCGGCATCCGGTCTGGCCAACGACAGCTTCTATTTCGGCGGATTCCTGCCAGCCAAGTCCGGCCAGCGGCTGCGCGCCCTGGAGGCTCTCAAAGACGAGACGGCCACCCTGATCTTCTACGAAGCTCCGCATCGCATTGTGGATGCGCTGGCGGCGGTAGAGGAGGCGTTGGGGGATCGCCCGGTGGTGGTGGCGCGGGAGCTCACCAAGATGCACGAGGAGTTCCTGCGCGGCACGGCGGCCCAGATCCGGGCCACACTGATAGCGCGCGAATCGGTGAAAGGCGAGATCACGTTGTTGATCGGCAAGCGTATGGGCGCGGCGGAGGACGACACGCCGCTCGCCGAGGCCGTGGAGGCGTTGGTGGCCCAAGGAATGGGGCGCATGGAGGCCATCAAGACGGTGGCGCATCGCCGCGGTTTGTCGAAGCGCGAGGTGTATGGCGAGGTGGAGAGGGCGAAGGGGCGTTAGGAAGAAGTCAGAAGTCAGAAGACAGAAGTTAGAAGACAGAAGTCAGAAGACAGAAGTCAGAATGCCTCGGCGCGCAGGGCTAGCGCTATCGCGGCAAGCGCCAGCATGAATGCGGCGGAGCCGATGCCTTTGACATCGCCGACACGCAGATGGGACACGATGGCGCCCACGAAATAGAGGACGAGGCCGATTCCCGCGGCGATTCCGATTGGCGGCCACCAGATTCCAGCCACGAGTCCCACTGCCCCGGCAAACTCGCACGCGGCCAGCAGGGGAAAGTATTCCAGTGGCAGACCGATCGTTTCGTGGACCACTTTCACCGGCAAGGGATCGCGCCGGATTTTGCCGACGCCGGAATACGTCACCATGAGCGCGAACGCCACGGTAATCGCGAAGTATAAAATGTGCATTTCGGCGTCCTACTTTTCGGCGTTATCGCCCGGTTTCTCGGCGGGTTTGCCCGGTGGAGCGACCATCACGTTGAGCGCCGAGAACTTCAGGTCGCCGTCTCTGGTGGCATCCAGCGAGATGTGCGTACCGGCCTCGATATCGGCTAGTTTGATCGGCTGATCGCCTTTCAGAAACCTGGTTTTCTTGGACAAGCGGAAGGTGAGGCTCTGCTGCTCGGCGTCGGGGTCGGGGCGATCCAGGTCCACGACAAGTTCCTTCTTGGTGAGCGCCTTCACCGTCCCATTGAAAGTGACCGCGGGGCCGCCATAGGGACCCGAGTTCGCGGTGGCCGAGGACGGCCCTCGCCGGCGGGAATACTGCGCCGGCAACCGCGCCGGCAGCAAAAGCGCGAGGATCACGAGGAAGATCGCAATGTGCCGCATGACTCCATTCTCGCAGAATCCGGCGGAATTTCTACTGCAACCTCAGGCGCCGTCTCTAACGTCTGAAGCTTATTAGGAGATAACTGTGCTTCAACAACTCGGACTTACGCGCCGCGGACTGCTCATGCTGGCAACCGGCGCCGGCGTTCAAGCCTCGCTGCGGCTGTATGCCGGCAGCTCGGACTTCTGGAACAAAAAGGAGCCAGCGGAATGGTCTTCCGACGAAATCGATAAGCTGGTGACGAAATCGCCTTGGGCCAGGCAAGTCACCGCCTCCTCGCCCGCTATGAGCCGCCAGTATGGAGGGAGCGGAGGCAACGGCGGCGGCATGGGCGACCCCGGTGTTGGCGGCGGTGGAGGTGGAGGTTACCCGGGTGGAGGCGGAGGTTACCCCGGTGGCGGAGGCGGAGGTTATCCGGGTGGCGGCGGCATGGGGGGCCGCAGCACGGGTGGCGGTGGCAGACGCGGGGGCGGTCCGATGCCCGTGTCGTACACGGCCACGGTCCGTTGGGAGAGCGCCAAGCCCGTCCAAGAGGCCTTGAAGACGCCGCTGCCGGAGGGCCTTGCCGGCGCGTATGTCATCAGCGTGAGCGGCGTTCCCATTCTGTCCTCCAGCCGGCAACACTCCGACGACCCCGACAGCGACACCGCGGTATCGAAGGGTTTGAGCGATGAGGTGCTCGAACGTATCAAGAACCTGACGTATCTGGAGCCGAAGGGAAAGTCCCCGGCGCAGCCCAGCGCGGTGCAGAAAGGGCCGATCAGCAGTTCCGGAATGCCCACCTTGTTATTTGGCTTTCCGCGCGAGGCGCTGCAGCTCACGGCCGACGACCGGGAGGTCCTGTTCACCACAAAGCTGGGACAGCTCGAGGTTAAGAGCAAGTTCAACCTGAAGGACATGATGTATCACAACGAACTGGCGCTCTAGCAGTGATCAGCGGCAGTTGGTGGCACAAGCCCCATCCTGTGAGAGCCTTTTTTTTCACCATCCTAGTGGCACAGACTTTAGTCTGTGGCGCGAATGAGCTGGAGCAGACAGCCAGCCTCCACAGATCCCTTCCGGCCGTGTGAATACGCACAAAGACGCCGGCGCGGTAGTAGATGGGGCAGCCGGTGCAGTGGCAGACTATAAGTGAGGCTAACATGCACTTACATTCCGGTCTGCTTTTGTGGTCTCTATTTGCGGCTCGGCTGTTGCCCCTGGCGGCGCAGCCCAACGTGCTGACATCTCATAATGATGTGCACCGCACGGGACAAAACCTGGCGGAAACGATCCTAACCACGAGCAATGTGAATTCGGTCACATTCGGCAAGCTCTTCCAGTCGACCCTCGACGGTGTGGTGGACGCGCAACCGCTCTACGTTTCCGGCGTCTCCATCCCGAGCCAGGGAATTCATAACGTGCTGATCGTGGCCACGGAGAACGACAGCCTGTACGCGCTGGACGCGAGCACCGGCGCCCAACTCTGGAAGGTCACGCTCCTCGCGAGCGGAGAGACGGCTTCCGACGACCGCGGTTGTGGGCAGGTGACTCCGCAGATCGGCATCACCTCTACGCCCGTCATCTGGCTTAAGACCGGCACCTCGGAGGGCGTCATCTTCGCCGTGGCCATGAGCAAAGACGCGTCGGGGAATTATCATCAACGGCTGCACAAAGTGAGTCTGACTACGGGTAAAGCACTCGTCGCCGCCGTGGATATCGCCGCAAGTTACCCGGGAACCGGCGAGGACAGCAGCGGCGGTTACGCTTTGTTCGACCCCAAGCAATATAAGGAACGATCGGGATTGTTGCTGCTGGGTGGGGTGGTGTACCTGGGGTGGGCGTCGCATTGCGACGACGCTCCGTACACCGGATGGATCATGGGCTACAACGCCACGACGCTGGCGCAAACCAGTGTGATCGACGTGACTCCAAATGGCGCCGAAGGAGCCATCTGGGGCGCCGGCGCCGGTTTAGCGGCGGACTCCAGCGGATACATCTACTTTCTGGACGCCAATGGCACTTTCGACACAACTCTTAACGCGCAGGGCTTCCCCACCGGCGGCGACTACGGCAACGCCTTCATCAAGCTTTCCACCGCGAGCGGCCAACTGACCGTGTCGGACTATTTCACCATGTACAACACGACCAGCGAATCCGATGCGGATGAAGACTTAGGCTCTGGCGGAGCGCTGATCTTGCCGGACATGACTGACGCCAACGGCCAGGTGCAGCACCTGGCAATCGGTGCGGGCAAGGATAGTAATATCTACTTAGTGAACCGCGACAATATGGGTAAGTTCAGTCCAACGGACGACAGGGCCATTTATCAGGAGCTGGACGGTGCGCTGCCTGGTGGCATCTGGTCGATGCCGGCTTACTATCACGGGCAGGTGTATTTTGGCGCGGTGGGCGGTCCTATCCGGGCGTTTCAGTTCAGCAAGGCGATGCTCTCATTGACTCCGGTTTCGACCACAGGCACTCAGTTTCCTTATCCCGGAGCGACACCGAGCATCTCGGCGAACGGAACGGCAAACGGCATCCTGTGGGCGGTGGAGAACAACACACTTGCGGTGCTGCACGCATACGCGGCCGGTAATCTGGCGCAGGAGCTATACAACACCAGTCAGGCGGCGAACGGACGCGACCAGTTCGGCGCGGGCAACAAGTTTATGGTGCCGACCATCGTCAACGGCAAAGTGTACGTCGGGACGCCGAATGGGGTGGCGGCGTTTGGGCTACTTAGTCAGTAGCTTGTTCGTGGGGACTTCTGGGGGGCGGGATTTATCCCGCGCGGGGCTTCAGCCCCGCTGGAGGACCCGCGCAACGGTCGAAAAACCACCGTAACCCATTGGGAAAAAGGGGCGGGGCTCAAGCCCCGCGCGGGCTGAAGCCCGCCCACCATGCTACGTCACTAGATACGGGCTGCGATACACGGGGCGCGTCATCATCGCATCGGCTTGGGCATCGCCCGCGAAGTTTCCGGACCCGGAGTCGTAATTCAGCTTGCGCCCCACCCGGTAGCTGATGTTCGCCATGTGCACCAGGGCGGCGGAAGTTACACCGACAGATACATCGGCGGTAAGGTCGGCGGCGTTTCTGCTCTTCACCGCTTTGAGGAAGTTAGCCATGTGCGGGATGGTGTCGTCGATCTCCCCCTCGGCGTGCTTCATCGACTCGCCCGGTTCGCGTTTGTCGCCCAGGAAAATCTGAAACCCGTGTTCGTCCACCGCCATGAAGCCCCTGCTGCCAAAAAAGGTCACGCCGACGAAATTCGGACCCGACGCCGGGATGCCAGGCTCCCCGCCGGTGTTCAGGCCGCGCACTTCGAAGACGATTTCGGCGTCCCCGTAGTCGAACGTGGCGATCTGGGTGTTGGGCGTTTCCTGGTCGTCCTCATAAACGTACTTCCCGCCGGTCGAGACCACGCTCTTGGGCAAGTCCCGGCCGAGGCCCCGCCGGGCCAGGTCCGTTTCATGGATGCCCTGGTTGCCGATGTCGCCGTTGCCGGTGTCCCAAAACCAGTGCCAATTGTACAAATAGCGATTCTTGGTGTATTCGCGCATGGGCGCGGGACCCAGGAAGAGGTCCCAGTCGAGGCCCGGCGGAACCGGCTCCGCGGGCGTCTGGCCGATCGACGCCCGGCGCTTGAAGCAGATGCCGCGCGCCATATAGACCTGCCCGATAGCGCCCGAGTGCAGCAGGTCCATGGCGTGCTGCTTGTGCGCGATGGTGCGGCCCTGCATCCCGATCTGCACCATGCGTTTGGATTTGCGCGCCGCCGCCTCCATGGCGCGGCCTTCGAAAATGTTGTAGCAGGCGGGCTTCTCGCAATAGACGTCTTTGCCGGCCTGACAGGCCCATATGGTGGCCAGCGCGTGCCAATGATTGGGCGTGGCGATGGACACCGCGTCCACGTCTTTGTCCTCGAAGAGCTTGCGCAAGTCCTGATGAACGTGCGGCTGGCTGCCTCCGAGCTTACCGACGATCTGCGCGGCGCGCTCGGTCTGCGCCTGATTCACATCGCAGACGGCCACCACGCGCGCATCCGGTAGTTTGCTGTAATACTTGAGGTGATCCCGCCCGCGTCCGCCCAGGCCGATCACTCCAATGCCGACGGTGTCGTTGGCCGCCCGCGCGCCCATCGAAACCAGACCGGCGCCTAGTAGAAAGGTTCGTCGTTCCATAATGCCTCCCGGCTAAAGACAATCGTATATCATGGACGCAGTGCAGTTGGTGGTGAACCTGGTTATCAATGACTTAGCGGCAGATGGTGGCACAGGCTTCAGCCTGTGAGGGCCTTTTTCAGCAGCCCCGCGGAGCGATACCGATTTTAGGCGCTACTGCGAGGCCAATCCCAATTTGAATCGGTGGCACAGACTTTAGCCTGGGGCCCCGAAAGAGCGATGTTTATGCCTTTTTCAGCAATGTGCTGGGTTCTTCGATCGCGGCTCGCAACCCTCGACACGCACGGTTTAGATCTACCGTCCGGGTGAGCGCGCGGGCGGCAGCGTTACCCGTTGCCGTTGCCGGCGCCATCTTCGAGAAACGCCCGCAGCCGGTGGCTCCGGCTGGGATGCCGCAGCTTGCGCAGCGCCTTGGCCTCGATCTGCCGGATTCTCTCGCGCGTCACCGCGAAGTTTTGACCAACCTCTTCCAGCGTGTGCTCGCTGCCGTCCTCCAGCCCGAAGCGCATCTTGACGATCTTCTCCTCCCGCGGCGTGAGGGTCTTCAGCACCTGGGCGGTCTGCTCGCGCAGGTTTAGATTGATCACCGCGTCGGAAGGCGACAGGCCCGCCTGGTCTACCAGAAAATCTCCCAGGTGCGACTCGTCCTCTTCGCCCACGGGAGTCTCCAGCGAGATCGGCTCTTGCGCCACGCGCAGCACCTTGCGCACCTTGGATACCGGCAGGTCCAGGCGTTTGGCCAGTTCCTCGCTGGTGGGCTCGCGCCCCAATTCCTGAATCAACTGGCGGGAGGCGCGGATCAGCTTGTTGATCGTCTCGATCATGTGCACCGGAATGCGGATGGTGCGCGCCTGGTCCGCAATGGCGCGCGTGATGGCTTGTCGCACCCACCACGTGGCGTAGGTCGAGAACTTGTATCCGCGGCGGTACTCGAACTTGTCCACCGCCCGCATCAGGCCGATGTTGCCCTCCTGGATCAGGTCCAGGAACTGCAGCCCGCGATTGGTGTAGCGCTTGGCAATGCTCACCACCAGCCGCAAGTTGGCCTCGATCAATTCGCGTTTGGCGGTTTCGGCTTCCTGGCCGGCTTTGGTAATGATTGCCAGCGCACGCCGCAACTCCGCCGCCGGGGAGCCGCAGCGCTCCTCGATCTGCTGCACTCTTTGCGCATAGCCGCGCTGTTCCCTGCGCAATTCCTTGATGCCTTCCGCCCGCGCCGGCGAGGTCTCGATGCGGCGCTGGATGCGCGCCATCTCCCGCTCCACCGGCGCGAGTTCCTCCACAGCAGCCCGGATCCGCGCGGCGAAGCGCCGCAGCATGGATCCCTGGAAGCGGACCGTCCGGATGCGCCGCGAAACCCGCACCCGCGCGCGATGCGTTTCCCAAAGCAGATGCGCGTGCTGCTTGGGCTTCAGCCCGCGCGGAATGGCGTTCAGTTTCTGCCGCAACTGTTGGAATTTCTTGAAATGCCGCGCGGCCTCTTCGGCCATCACGATCAATTCCTGGCCGCTCTCACCGCTCTCGCCGCCATCTTCCGGGGCTTCGTCCATGCTGAGCGGGTCGGCAACCAACACCACATCGCGCGCGGCAATCGCGCCGCGCCGCACCTCCTCCGCCCGGTCCAGAATCTCCTGGATCACCAGCGGCGAGCGCGAGAGCGCCTTCATCACCGTATTCTGGCCGCGTTCGATGCGCCGCGCGATCTCCGTCTCGCCTTCGCGCGACAGCAGCGGGACAGTGCCCATCTCGCGCAGATAGGTGCGTACCGGATCGTCGACCTTCTCTCCGCCCGCTGGAACCAAATCCAGATCCAGCAGCTCTTCGGCTTCCTCCAACTTCTGGTCGAATTCGAGTTTGGGATCTTCCAGGATCTCGATGCCGGACCCATCCAGGTCGGCCAGCAGGCTGCCAAGCTCGGTTCCATTGCCGAGACCAGCGGGCAAGGCTTCGCTCAGGTCTTCATAGGCCACATAGCCCTCATCCTTGCCCTTTTCGACTAACTGCTGCAAACGATCGAGTTTATCTTCCGGTGCCACTGAAGCGCCCTACCAGTTGCGAGACTATTTCCCACATTGTACACCCGCGTTTGTTGCGGCGCATTTTATCCGGCCCTTTCGAGATGGCGCAGTTCCTCCGCCAGCCGCAGTGCCTCGTGCAAATCTCCGCTCCGCTCAGCCGCTTTCACCTGGGCCTTTAACGCAGCCACCTGGGTCTTGAGGCTGGAGCGCTCAAGACTGCGCAGACATTCCACACCAAGAGATAGTGAGACGGCAGCGCCATTCGTTTCATCCTGCAGCACCGCGGAAGCCAACAACTCCTGATCGCTTTCCTCCAGCCGCGCGTGCAACTCCTCGTAAGTCACCGTGCCGCCGGAATGCAGGGTGAACAGCGCCCTGAAGATGCGCCGCGTGGCGAATTGCTCCACTGCCGGCAGTTGCTCGAGTTCCGGAATCAGCTCCTGACGCGCCTCGGCGTCGGAAACCAACAGGTTCAGCAGAATCTTCTCGTCCGCGCGCAGCGGCTCGCGCACGGGCGCGACCTTCTTGTCGCGCCGGTCCATGGCGGCTTTGCGAAAGTTTTCCAACACCAGCCCCGCGTCCACGCCCAGGTATCCCGCCACGTCGTTGACCACCGCTACCCGCTCAATCTTATCCGGCAGCCGCTGGATAGCCGGCAGCAGGAATTGGAATCCCGCCACCCGCCCTTCCGCCGTGCGCAGGTCGAACTTCGCCCGCGCCCGATCGGCCAGCCAGTAAAAATAGGTCTGCGCCTTATCCAGCTTGCCGCGATAGGCGTCCGCGCCGCGCTCCTTGCAGTATTCGTCCGGATCGAGACCGTCCTCCAACTCCACGATCCGCACATGCATGCTCTCGTCCAACAACAGGTTGATGGACCGCTCCGCGGCGTTGGCCCCCGCCGCATCCGGATCGAAATTCACCACGATCTTGTCGGAATGCCGCCGCAACGCCTGCACTTGCTGCGCCGTCAGCGCCGTTCCGCAACTGGCTACCACCTCGCGCACACCCGCTTCGGAGACGCCGATGGCGTCCATGTAGCCTTCCACCAGCACCGACCGGTCCGCTCGCCGGATGCCTTCCTTGGCCCGATGCAGGTTGTAGAGCACGGCGCTCTTCTTATATATCGGCGATTCCGCGGAATTCAAGTACTTCGCCTCGTCGGCCGGATCGAGCGCGCGCCCGCCGAACCCGATCGCCTTCCCCGATTCGCTGTGGATGGGAAACATCAGCCGGTTGCGAAAGCGGTCGTAAAAGCTGCCGTCGTCCCGCCTGCCCATCAGGCCGGAGTTCTCCATTTGCTCGGCGGTGAACCCCTGTTTTTCCAAGAGGCGCAGCAGCGAACGGCCCGAGCGTTCGGCGTATCCCAGCCCGAATTGCGCGCTCACCTCCGGCGCTACGCCGCGCTTCTCCAGATAGCGGCGCGCCTCGGCGCCCGCCGGCCCGGCAAGCTGCTCGCGAAAGGCCTCCTCGGCCAGTTCCTGGATCTGAAATACAGCGGCCCGCAGGCGCGTGTCCGCGTCGGCATACTCCGCGCGCTTGGGCATGGGAATGCCGTTGCGCTCCGCCAGCAGCTTCAGCGCTTCCGGAAAACTGGCGTGCTCGAATTCCATGACGAACTTCAGCACGTCGCCGGATGCGCCGCAGCCAAAGCACTTATAGAACTGATGCCCGGCATGCACGGAAAACGACGGCGTCTTCTCGCTGTGAAATGGGCAGAGCCCGGTATACCGGACCACCCCGGACTTGCGCAAGCGCACGTATTCCCCGATCACCTTGACGATGTCTACGGAGGATTTCAGTTGCTCTTTGAAGTCCATGACCCTGTGCTTCGATTATCGCCGAACCACACGGCGAGAACCAGCGCGACCGACGCAGCCAGGGTCAGCCACGCGGAGCGCCACAGGATTTCCGGATCGAAGCGCATCTTTACCAGATGTTTGCCCGCGGGGACTGGCAGACCGCGAAATGCCACGTCCGTCATGAGCGGCGCGCGCTCCTGGCCGTCCACCCAAGCGTGCCATCCCGGATACGCGGTTTCCGAAGTCACCAGAAATGCGGGCGCCGCCGCGTCCGTCTCCAGCATGAATTGCCGCGCCCCATATTCGAGCACCCGCACGTCTCCCGCGCGCACCCGCACGTCTCCCGCGCGCAATGTTCCTGCGCCGCGCAATGTTACCGAGCCGCGACCGTAAGGGAGCGGTCCCTGGAGCGGTCCCTCCACCACTGCTTCCGACCCAACATCGAAATCCCGCGACCGCAGCATGGCGAGCGCCTCGTCCCTGTTCGCGGCACTACGCACCCGGTTAACCAGAAAGAACCGCGGCAGCACACCCGGATTCTCGTAGATGTGCGTCCCAGGCAGTTCGAGCACCTGTTGCATCGCGCCGGGTTTGCCGAGCACATGCGCCGCCATCACATACCGCACATTCATCAGTTTGAGCACCGGCGAATCGGGGTCTGCGATCTCGTAATAACGGCCCCAGATCACACCCTGGCAAAACGACAGCCGCACCTGCATCAGCCTGACCAGCGCAAACGGATCGTTGCCATTGGCCGACGGGTATTCGAAGAGCGGACCGTGCGTCGCCATGTCCATGTAGCCCTCCATCGAATCCATCCGCCACGGCGGCACATTCTGGTTCGCCAACCGCCGTATTTCCGCCGGGATCCGCGGGACGGTGGCATAGTGGTCGTAGCCGATGCCCGGATCGCGCCGTTCATCCACGGTGTTGAAGGGCCGTCCCGAACTGACTGCGATCAGGTCCGCCGCCACGATCGCGACCACCGCTGCCTGCACCCAAGGCCGGCGTCCACTGAGCACTTGGTCCGCGCCCAACCCCGCCATCACAGCCATGCCCAGCGAAAACGCGCACAATGCGAACTGGGCGTACAACGAACCCTTCACGGCATCCGGCAGCAGCACGAAGATGGTCTTGCCAACCGGTGTGGAGTCGCCCAGCATCCACAGCGTGGCCGACAGCGTCAGCAAAGCGATGCCGGCCGCGTACCGGTTCCTGCGGGAAAGCACCGCTAACACCGCAAAGACCAGCGCCGGAATTCCGCAGTAGGTATAAAGTAAGGTCACTTCCCAGGGATGCTTCCAAACTCCGCCGTCGAAGGTGAGCATCCCGTAATGATTGGGCAGCACCAGCGAGATCAAAGCCTGCAGCGGCATGCCGCCGCCGGTCTTCAGAAATTGACTTCGGTATTGCGCTACGCTCAGGCGCGAAAGCTGAAGCGTCGGGAAGACTTGGATCGCGGCCAGCAGCACCGCCCACACCGCCGCGATCGCCGTGTGCACCAGCACCAGCGGCGAGGCCCGGCGCAATATTGTCAGAATCGCGGCCAACAGAAAGCACGAAATGAACACCACCGCCGTGGTGGCCGGGAATCCAGCCAGCAGCGACATCGCCAGCGCGCATGCCAGCCCTGCCAACCACCGCCACCTGAACCGCTCGCTGAGCACAATCACGCACAGCCACGCCAGCGGCAGCCACGCCGCCGCATCCACCGCGCCCAGATGCTCCGCCTGCGAAGCCGTGTAAGCGCCAAGCTGGTAGACAGTCGCGCCCGCCACCGCGGCCGCGCGTCCCAGGCCCAACCGGCGCAGCAGCCAGTAAGTGAACACGCCCGCCAGAAACACCTGCGCGGCCATTTGCAGTTCCAGCCAATAGAGCAAATGTCCGCCGCCGCCGAAGTTACTCAGCAGGATCGCGGCCAGTGCCGGCGGATAAAAAAGCTGCGCCGTGAGATTGGCGTAGAACGGCATGCCGCAGTAGGTATAAGGATCCCAAAGCGGCAACTCCCCGCGCGCGAACGACCGCGCGATAAACCAGGCCTGCGACAGATGGTAGTAGCGGAAATCCCACGGGATGGCGTAATGGCCGTAGACCAGTACGTGCCGGAAGAACGCCAGCACTTCCGCCAGCAGCACGAGTAACGGCCACGCTCTCCGGGTTGCGCGCATCGAAATCCCGACCATAGCACGCCAACCGTGGGGCGGGCGCCCTCGCCCGCGTCGGACCCCCCGGTCCGACAGCCGAGCCAGGGGCTCGGCGCGGGTGGCACTGAACCCCACCGGCGTTTTTCCGCTACCACGTTGATCGAAAGCGAAGTCCTCTCCACCACCGCTCGATCCGAAGAGCAACAACCCCGGTGCATATTCATGTGCCTGATACTCCCGGAAGAGTAACGCCAGCCTCCCGTTCAAATGCTGCGATCTCATCGGGACTGGCGGACCGAGTCGTTTGAAATCGGCGAAGCAACTCTTTTAGGCGTTCTGGATGGATCATGCCAGCGTGTCGATCGAACCCACCCGGCCCACCTCATACGCCGCGATGGCGGCTTCGTTCTTCAGGATGTAGCCCAGTTCGTCGACGCCCTCCAACAGACAGTGCCTGGAGAATGGGTCGATGGGGAATTCCACCTTGCGGCCGTTCGGCAGGGTCACGGTTTGAGTGGCCAGATCCACGGTGACTTCCGTGTCCGGATCGGCGTCTACCAGCGCGAACAGCGCGGCGTGAACATCGGCGGGCACCACGATCGGCAGCAGCGCATTCTTCAACGAATTCTGTTTGAAGATATCCGCGAACGAGGTGCTGATCACCGCGCGGAATCCGAACTGGGTCAGCGCCCAGGGCGCGTGCTCGCGCGAACTGCCGCAGCCGAAATTGTCGCCGGCCAACAGAATCTGCGCGCCCTTCACGCGCGGCTGGTTCAGGATGAAATCGGGCTTCGGATTACCCTGCGCATCGTAGCGCCAATCGTTGAAAAGCTGCTTGTCGAGCCCCTGCTTGGAGATCGTCTTCAGGAAGCGCGCCGGGATGATCTGGTCCGTGTCCACATTGTTCATAGGCAGCGGTACAAGCCGGCTGGTGAAGTTCATAGCGCCGTTCATAGCAGTGTCCTCACATCGGTCACCACGCCGGTCAGCGCGGCGGCCGCGGCGGTCAGCGGACTGGCCAGGAAGGTGCGTCCGCCCTTGCCCTGGCGCCCTTCGAAATTGCGGTTGCTGGTGGAAACGCTGTACTCGCCGGGCTGTAATTGATCGCCGTTCATGGCGATGCACATGGAGCAGCCTGGCTCGCGATAGTCACAGCCTGCCGCGCGGAAAATCTCCGGCAGTCCCTCGGCTTCGGCCTGGCGCTTCACCTGTTGCGACCCCGGCACCACCATCACGCGCACGTGCGGGTTCACTTTGCGGCCCTTCAGCAACGAGGCCGCCGAGCGCAGATCGGAGATGCGCGAATTGGTGCAACTTCCGATGAACACCACGTTCACCGGATGACCCAGCAGCAGCTTGCCGCCTTCCAGATCCATGTACCGCAGGGCCTTCGAAATGGAATCGCGCTGCAGCGGGTCGGCCACTTGCGCAGGCTCGGGCAGCGCAGCCGTGATCGCCATGCCCATGCCCGGATTCGTGCCGTAGGTAATCATCGGCTCTAGCTGGTCCGCGTCGATCGTGATGGATCGATCGTAAGCCGCGCCTTCGTCGGTGGGCAACTGCTTCCAGCGCACTAGGGCCGCTTCCCAATCCGCGCCCTTGGGCGCGTGCGGGCGTCCGGCCAGGTATTCGAACGTGGTGTCGTCCGGCGCGATCATGCCCGCGCGCGCACCGCCTTCGATGGACATATTGCACACGGTCATGCGCTCTTCCATGGTCAGCGCGCGGATCGCCGGGCCTCGGTATTCAACTATGGAAGCGGTGGCGCCGCCCACGCCGATGCGTGCGATCAGCGCCAGGATGATGTCCTTGGCGGTGACGCCTTTGCGCAGCGCGCCATCCACCTGCACCTGAAACGTCTTCGATTTGCGCTGCAGCAGGCATTGCGTCGCCAGCACGTGCTCTACTTCGCTGGTGCCGATGCCGAAGGCCAGCGCGCCGAATGCCCCGTGTGTGGCCGTGTGACTATCGCCGCAGACCACGGTCATGCCCGGCTGTGTCAAGCCCAGTTCCGGACCGATCACGTGCACGATCCCCTGCCGGTCGCTGCTCCTTCCATAACACCGGATACCGAAATCGCGGCAGTTGGTTTCGAGTTGCGCCACCTGCTTTGCGGCGATCTCGTCGACGATGGGCAGCGAGGGGTCGGTGGTCGGCGTGCTGTGGTCGGTGGTGGCCACGGTCAGATCGGGCCGCCGCACTTTGATGCCGCGCTCGCGCAAGCCCTGGAAGGCCTGCGGCGACGTCACTTCGTGTACCAGGTGCAGATCGATATATAGCAAGGTGGGCGCGCCGGGCTGTTCGTGGACCACGTGCGCGTCCCAGAGTTTTTCGATGATCGTGCGTGGGGGCATAAATATATTGTGACTGGTTGCGATGCGGTGCGGGGATCGTACAGGCCCGACGAGCCGGTAAGCTCCCGGGCCTATCCGATTGCGGCGCACACAGCTTCACCAACCTGTTCGGTGGTGGCCGGCGCGCCCGATGGTCTGAGGTCCGCCGTCACACGTCCGCTACCCAGTACGGCTTCGATCGCAGCGTTCACGCGTGCGGCTTCTTCCTTCAAACCAAAACTGTATTCCAACAGGGCCGCCACGGAGCCGATAGCCCCGAGCGGGTTTGCCTTGTTCTGACCGGCGATGTCCGGCGCCGAGCCGTGTACCGGCTCGTACAACCCTACCCAAGCGCCGGATGGCTTGCGCCCGCCGAGCGACGCCGAGGGCAGCATGCCGATCGATCCCGCCAGCACGGCGCCCTCGTCGCTCAGGATGTCTCCGAACATGTTCTCCGTCAGTACGACGTCGAAACGGCGCGGATTCAGGATCAACTGCATCGCGCAGTTGTCGACCAGCAGATGATCCAGCGCCACATCCGGATACTCGACGGCGATTTCGCAAACCACCCGCCGCCATAACTGCGAATTCTCCAGCACGTTCGACTTATCCACCGAAGTGACTTTGCAGCGGCGTCCCCGCGCCAGGCGAAAGGCCATGTGCGACACGCGCTCGATTTCCGCGCGGGTATAAGTCATGGTATTCACGGCGCGCGTTTCCGGCCCGCTTCCCGAAATGCCGCGCGGCGTGCCGTAGTAAATGCCGCCGGTCAGCTCGCGCACGATGATCATGTCCGTGCCTTCCACCAGCGCGTTCTTCAACGGCGATGAATCGAGCAACGCAGCGAAGGCGCGCACCGGCCGCAGGTTGGCGAAAACTCCCAGCGCTTTGCGGATGCCCAGCAGCCCTTTTTCCGGGCGCTTCTCCGGCGGGCAGTTATCGAACTCCGGCAGGCCGACCGCGCCCAACAGGGTAGCATCGGCGTCGGCCGCCAGGCGCGCGGTTTCTTCGGGAAACGGATTCCCGGTGCGATGAATCGCGATGCCACCCAGCAGCCCTTCGGCGATGTGCAGCGTGTGATTCCACTTTTCCGCTACGTGCCGCAGCACGCGCACGCCCTCGCGCGTCACTTCCGTGCCGATGCCGTCGCCAGGCAGGACTAAGATATTGAGGTTCATAAATTGTGGGGCAGGCCCCCGGCCTGCGCGGGGCTCTCAGCCCCGCTCTTACCGCCCCCCCTTAGTCCGCGGCCACCTTCATAGCCATCTGGCCTTCTTCAATCAACGCAATAATCTCTTCGTCCAGCAGTCCCTTGGTGTTGTCGGCCAGAGCCGTGAAGCGCTCGTACAACACCTGCAACTCTTCCTTCCCCAGGTCGTAGCCCAGATCCTCGGTGCGCTTCTTCAGCGCGTGGCGGCCGCTATGTTTGCCCAGCACCAGCTTGCTTTCCGGCACGCCCACCGTGTGCGGATCCATGATCTCGTAAGTCGTCTTTTCCTTCAGATAGCCATCCTGGTGAATGCCCGCCTCGTGCGCGAAAGCGTTGCGCCCCACAATGGCCTTGTTCGGTTGCGGACCGAAGCTGATCATCGACGCCAGCATTTGGCTGGCGGAGTACAGATGCTCGGTACGGATGCCCGTATCGTAAGGCAGCCGATCCTGGCGGGTCTTGAACAGCATCACCACTTCTTCCAGCGCGCAATTGCCGGCCCGCTCGCCGATCCCGTTGATGGTGCATTCGATCTGCCGCGCGCCGGCTTCCACCGCCGCGATGGAATTGGCGGTGGCTAGGCCCAGGTCGTCATGGCAGTGCACGCTGACAATCGCGCAGTCGCCCAGCGCTTTCACGATGCGGCCGATTAGCCCGGCGTATTCGTAGGGCACCGAGTATCCCACGGTATCCGGAATATTCACGGTGCGCGCGCCCGCGGCCACCACGGCTTTGGAGATTTCCTCGAGATAGTCGGGGTCGGTGCGCGCGCCATCCTCGGCCGAGAACTCCACGTCGTCCACGTATCGGCGCGCCAGTTCCACCGCGGCCACGGCTTCTTCCAGCACCTGCTGCCGCGACTTCTTCAGCTTGTACTTCAGGTGGATGTCGCTGGTGGCGATGAAGGTGTGGATGCGCGGCCGGCGGGCGTGCTTCAACGACTGCGCGGCGCGTTCCACGTCCATGGTGCAGGCGCGCCCCAGCGCAGCCACCTGCGCCCAGGGGAACTCGCGGCTGATGGCGTCCACCGCTTCAAAATCGCCTAGGGAAGCGATGGGGAAGCCCGCCTCCAGGATGTCCACGCCCAACTCCACCAACTTGCGCGCCATCCGGATTTTTTCCGGCACGTTCATGCTGCAGCCCGGCGACTGTTCGCCATCCCGCAGCGTGGTATCGAAAATGTAGACTCGATCGCTCATAGAAACCGCCCTATTGAGTCATTATCCCGGGGGCGGCGCAATTTGGCAAATTTATAATATTAGCGGTCCGTATAATCTTTTGTTATGCTGGAACCGCATGGAACTGCACACCCTCCAGGTTTTCCTGGCGATTGCCACCGAGAAGAGCTTCTCCCGCGCTGCCGAACGGCTGCTGCGCACCCAGCCCGCGGTCTCGCTGGCTTTGCAGCGGCTGGAGACCGAGCTGGGCGAAAAGCTGATCGACCGCTCCGCCAAAGACCTGGTGCTGACCGACGCCGGGCGCACGGTGCTCGACTACGCGCGGCGCTTTGAGAATCTGCGGCTGGAAATGGAGAACTCGCTGGCCGAGCTGCGCGACAACTCGGCGGGCACGCTCACGGTGGGCGCCAATGAATCCACCTCGCTGTACCTGTTGCGGCACATCGAGAAGTTCCGGCGGCTGCACCCCAAGATCAACGTGCGG
>Ga0182016_10002454_pt1 | contig 21798 bp, 20 predicted proteins | sample 712S2MmetaG_FD_120491 | JGI IMG/M metagenome (GOLD analysis project Ga0182016, IMG submission 120491) | Permafrost microbial communities from Stordalen Mire, Sweden - 712S2M metaG | ecosystem: Environmental > Terrestrial > Soil > Wetlands > Permafrost | place: Sweden: Stordalen | collected... | reverse complement strand
GGACGAAATCTGGTAATTATTTTGCCACGCTTGAAAAAAAGTTTCGTAGGCCGCCGGCAGGTTGTCGGCCAATCCGGTTTCCGGCGAAAAATAAGCCGTGTCCGCGCCAAGGTCGTCCAGCTTGGCCTCGCACAGGAGCGAATCGCCGGTGTGGAGGACATGGCTCACCACGGCGCGGCCGAAGTAGATGACGCGGCTGCCGGTGGTGATCTTGAAATTGGCCAGCACTTCGGAAGTCCGCAGCGTCGCCGTGAAATCTTCGGCCGCGAAGGTCGCCATCTGCCGCGTCAGGCGCACGAGGCGCGCGTGCGATTCCTTGCCGTCCATCGTCTGGAAGGAGACTTTTTTTTCCAGAACGGATTGAGCCGGGGCAACGACCGGAGTTCGGCCCGCCTTCCTGGCAGATCGGCGGACCGCTGCGATACCATGCTCGTTGCTTTTGACCATGAGGCTCATGTCACGGCCAGAATGAAACATTTTCCGCGCCAAAACAACGGCGATTATTTCGCCGCCAAATCAAACTTTTGCAGCATTTCCAGCAAAAGGGCGTTGAATTCCGCCGGCTTTTCCAGCATTAAAAAATGGCCCGCGCCGTCCAGCACCCGATAATCCACTTGCGGCGAGAGCGAGCGGACGTAGCTTTCGTAGCCGTTTGCCCACCACGGACTCCGGGTGTTGATGACCATGATGGTCGAATCCACTTTCCGCAAAATCCAGTCGGGCTGATCCGGGTCGAGCATCGCGGCCATCGCGCTCAACATCACCGGCTGTGGCGTGGCGAGCATTTCGGCCGTCACGCGGTCGCGCAACGCCTCGGTGCCGGGAACCGGGAAAAAGTCGCTGATGAATTTTTTGGCGTGGCCAAGATATTGCGCCGAGGCAAACGCCCCGAGCAGCATCCTTGTTTCGGCGGGCGGGCTGGGCAGCCGGCAGAGCAGGCCGTCCACGGAAACCAGCGCGGCGACTTTCTCCGGCGCGTGATGATGAACCCGGCAGAGCACCGCCGCGCCCATGCTGTGGCCGATGAAGGTGGCCTGATCCACCTGGGCGTCGCGAAGCACCGCCAGCACGGCCTCGGCAAAAAAATTCATCGTGTAGGTTGCCGGCGGCTTGTCGCTTTGACCGTGGCCGGGCAGATCAATCAAAATGAGCCGCGCCTTGTCCGCCAGCACCGGAACCTGCTCGCGCCAGAAACCAATATGGCAGGCCCAGCCATGAACAAAGACAATGGTGCGGCTTCCTTTGCCGACGGTGGCGTAATGAATCCGGTTCGTGCCGACGGAAGTAAAATGCGACCGGGCGTCAGCCACGTTTGCGAAGGGAGCAGTTTTGGTCATGCCGGATACCTTCAAATTTGTCAACTGACCGATGCTACGCTGTCGGAGCCGCGTCGGCAAACAGTTAATTGGTTGGTTTGGAACAGCATGGTTGAACAGGTGTCGGCAAGTTAAAAATTCATTCCCACCGTCGCGATGATGGCCGAGCTGCTGAAGCCATAGGTGCCGTCGGCCGGATGTCCCCCGCTCGTTGCGGTGATGGCGTTGACTGGGGGCTGGCTGCCGGTCACGTCCCGCTTGAAGGCGAATCCCAGTTGATAGGCGAGGTCAAAATTGAAACGCTTGCCGCTGAAGCCGGTGCCGAAGCTGAAAAAATTGCGGTTCAAGTCGGCGACCAGCGGCGAGTAGTAGGTGTCCGGCACGGAATTTTCATTGAACACATAGCCGCCGCTGACATGCCAGCCGTTGTCGAAATACCGCGTCGCGCCGAACTCATACATCCAGCTCGCCTGCCAGTCCAGGTTCACGGTCACGTTTTGATTGAAGGGTCGTTTAACCGGCTGTGTCTGTTCAATGGTGACGGTGTCAAAACTGTTCCAGCCCGTGTAGTTCGCGTCGAATTCAAGATTCCATTTGGGCGTGGGCCGGTAGGAAACGCCGAAGACCGTGGTCAACGGAAAGGTAAAGCTGGCTGACGCGTTCCGCTGGGTGGGTTTGTTATACCCCCCATTTCCAATATACTGAAAATCCGTGTTGCCCTGGAAATTCAGGCTGGCCGAACTGCGAAACGTGGCTCCGAAAAAAATTTTCGGCTGCGGCTGCCAGAGGATTCCCGCATTGTAGCCCACACTCCAGCCGTCGCCGGTGAAATTGAAAAAATTGGTGAACGGCGCCGCCCGGCGGTTCAGTCCCTGATACATGCTGATGTCTCCATAATTGAACATCGCGCCGCCGCCAATTGAAAGGGTGGGCGTCAGCTTGACCGCCACCACCGGATTAATGGTGATGTATTTGAGATTGCCGCTGATGGCCACCGAACGAAATCCCGTGTCCTGCGGCCAGCTCATGTTGCCGCCGTAGGGCGCATAAATGCCCAGCCCAAAACTCAACGGCGCGCCGCTGGCGGTGTAGGTGTAAAACAACTGCGGCAGATAGGCAAAGTTGGCCGAATCGTAATAAGTATGGCCGTTGTTGGGCTGGCCGGCCGGCGGCTGGTAGGTCGGCTCGTAATAGACACTGTTCAATCCACCGCGCACATTATTATTCGTGAGCTGCGTGATGCCCGCCGGGTTGTAATAAATAGCCGAGGCATTATCCGCCGTGGCCACAAACGCCTCGCCGCGCGCCGTGGCAAAGGCATCCTGATCCGGCAGGCCGAAGCCGTTTGCCCAAGAATGCAGCGCCGACATGCCAAAAAGCACGACAGCCAGTAATTTTCTGAAATGGCGTTGGTTCAAAATTCGGTTCATCCGTTTCCAGCACAAAATTTGCACCGTAGTTACTCACGGGCGACGCGCCAGAGCAAGCAAATCCCCTGCCGATCGGTCGTGTTGGCATAATCTTTAGGAATTATGCATTTGACGGAAGATTGACGTATGAGGCTTTGAATCTTCTCCCTCTCCTCGCCAAACGAGGAGAGGGCGGCGGTGAGGAGCTTTGTTTTATTGAAAATGACGAACCCCTCACCCTGACCCTCTCCCCGCTTGGGCGGGGCGAGGGAAACTTCCGTGAACTACATAATCCCATAATCTTTCATCTTTACTTTGTGATGAATTTGATTAATATACCACCGTGAAAATGATATTAAAGCTCACGCTGGGATTATTTATAGTCACTTCAACTGCTTTGTCGGCATCAGCCGGATTTTCGTCGCTCTATGTTTTCGGAGACACGCTTTCAGCTACGGCAGATACTGACCCCAACAGTGGTTCACCGGGTTTACCCCTGTATTATGGGTATCGTTGGTCCAATGGCCGGGTCTGGGTTGAGGTGCTGGCGCAACGGCAGGGTGTGTCTATTCCCTACAACAATTCTTACTTTGACCACAACAGTTCACTCACGCTGGCGGATGTGAATAATTTCACCGCGCCACCGGATGTGGCGAATGACCTCTTTGTTGTCTGGGTCTGCAATGCCGACACTTTCGATGCGGCAACTGCGGTGGTAAGTGATAACAACCAAAATCCCACCTACCGATTGAACGAGTTTATCAGCTTCAACATGGTGGCGCAAACCTATCAATTTCAGATTATCACCAATCTCTATGCAAAGGGCGTTCGCACGCTGATCATGCCGAACGCCGTGGATATATCTACAATTCCGACTTACAATCAAGGCAACGCAACGGCGGTTCTGCATGCCGGATGCATTGACTATAATGCCCGGTTTGTCGCCACCATCAATCAGGCCAAAGCCGCATGTCCGAGTCTAAATATCTACACTCCGGATTATTACACGTTGCTGAACAATGTGCTGACGAATGCGGCTTACTACGGCTTGACCAACGCCTTGTCCGGTGGATTCAGCATTGATGCATTGGATGATCTTTATGCAAATCCACCGGTCAATCTAAATGGTGCGGGGACCAATTACATTTTTTGGGATCCCAAAGACCCCACCGCAAAATTTCATGAAATCATCGCCGATGTCGCCCAGCAAATCATCTCGCCGGTGCAAATCAGCAAGCTGGCCGTTTTTACCGGCAGCAACCGGCTGGATGTGGTGAACATGCCGCTGGGCTTGAATGGTTTTGTGCTGGGCTGCACCAATTTGTCGGCAGGAGGCTGGACGTCGGTGACCAACTTCAATAGCACCAGTTTGAATCAATCCTTCTTTGTGAACGCCGCGCCGCTGCCCCCGTCGGTTCCCGCCAGTGGCACCGGCGGCAATGGTTCGATTGATCCCAACAATACCAACAATGTCGGCACAACCTACATTCCGCCCTTCAACCCGGCGCAATTTTACCAGCTGCAATTCCCCTACAATTGGTCCTGGCCGTGAGGTGCGGAAAAGTTCACGCGGCTGAAACGGTGGCCGGCATCGCCTTCGCCAGAGTTTCGTAACCCCAGCGCAGCATCCGCTCCGTGGTTTCCCAGCCGATGCACGAGTCGGTGATGGACACGCCGTATTTCAGGTCCGCCAGATTTTTCGAAATCGGCTGGTTGCCTTCATGCAGGTGGCTTTCCACCATCATGCCGATGAGCGACTTGGTGCCTTCGACGCGCTGCTGGATTACGCTGCGCCAGACATCTTCCTGCTTGGCGAATTTCTTTTCCGAGTTCGCGTGGCTGCAATCCACCATCAGCACCGGCGGCAGTTTTTCGGAGACCAATTTCTGTTCCGCCGCCGCGATGCTCGCCGCGTCGTAGTTTGTCATCGCCCGTCCGCCGCGCAGGACAATATGCGCGTGTGGATTGCCGGTCGTGCGGACGATGCTGGTGACGCCGTCCTCGTTCATGCCGAGAAAACTGTGCGGATGTCGCGTGGCGCCCATTGCGTCAATCGCCACCTGCAGGCTGCCGTCGGTGCTGTTCTTCAAGCCGACGGGCATGGAAAGGCCGCTGGCCATTTCGCGGTGAGTCTGCGATTCCGTCGTGCGCGCGCCGATGGCCGCCCACGAAATCAGGTCCGCGATATATTGCGGCACGATTGGGTCAAGAAATTCCGTCGCCGCCGGCAGGCCCAGGGCGGTGATTTCGAGCAGGAGTTTCCGCGCGATTTTCAGCCCGGTTTCGATGTCCTGCGAACCGTCCATGTGCGGGTCGTTGATCAGACCTTTCCAGCCGATGGTTGTGCGCGGTTTTTCAAAATAGACGCGCATGACGATTTCCATTTTGCCGGCAAATTCCTTTTGCAGCCTGCTCAACCGCGCCGCGTATTCCAGCGCGGATTTTTCGTCATGGATCGAGCACGGCCCGATGACGACGAGCAGGCGCGGGTCTTCCTGCCACAAAATGCGGATGATGCGCTCGCGGCTGCGCGCGACGGTGGCGTTTGCGGCGTCACTCGTCGGCGACTGCGCCTTGATGGCGCGCGGCGGGAGCAACGGAACGATTTCCTTAACATGCAAGTCCTGCGTTCGATACATGGTGACAGTATAGCGCAAACCGGCGGTGCGGAAAGTCGAAACGCAACGGACGTTGAACACCGGCGGCGGTTTGTGTATGGTGGCGCGGGCAAGGGAAACATGAGCAAGGAAAAATTAAACACCGGCCAGAAAGCGTTGCAGATCAATCTCGACGCGAAGAAATACGGCACGTTTGCCGAGATCGGCGCGGGCCAGGAAGTCGCGCGCTGGTTTTTCCACGTCGGCAAGGCGTCGGGCACCGTGGCCAAGACCATTTCCGCCTACGACATGGCCGTGAGCGATGCGATCTACGGCGCGGCGGACCGTTACGTCAGCCGCAAGCGCCTGCAGTCCATGCTGGACCTGGAGTATAACCTGCTCATCCAGCGGCTCGACAAAACACGCGGCGACAAATGCACTTTTTTCGTTTATGCCGACACCGTCGCGACCAAGCAGGTCGCCAAGCCCGGCCAGGACGAGGGCCAGGGCTGGCTTGGCATCAAGTTTCAAACCCGGCCGCACGAGGAAGCTTCCACCATCATCATCCATGTGCGGCTGCTCGACGTGGAAACGCTCCGCCAGCAGGAAGCCGTCGGCCTCATCGGCGTCAATCTCATCCATGCCGCGTTCTACCAGCATTCCGACCCGGAGGCGCTGATTGGCACGCTGCTCGACAGCCTCACCACCCAGCGCATCGAGGTGGACATGATCAAATTTTCCGGTCCCGCCTTTCCCGGCGTGGACAACCGGCTCATGGCGCTCCAACTCGTCCAGCAGTGGCTCACCGAAGCCGCGATGTTCACGGCTGACGGCGAAACCGTCATCCCCGGCGAACTGCTTTACAAAAAGCCCGTTCTGCTCGAACGCGGCAGTTTCCGTCCGCTCACCAATCCGATGCTCGACATGATGGAACGCGCACTGGAGCAGTTCATCACCGAACCCGCGCTTCAGGGCGAAGCGCCCGTCACCATGTTTGAGATGACCCTGCGCCAGTTGCAGGTCGGTGACGCCATTGACCACCGCGATTTTCTGGACCGCGTGGACACGCTTGGCGCGCTCGGGAAGCCGGTGCTCATCTCCAATTTTCTCCGCTATCACCGGCTTGTGACGTATCTTTCGCGCCACACCCAAAAGCCCATCGGCCTACCCATCGGCCTCGTGCGCCTGCGCGACGTGATGGATGAAAAATTTTACACCGACCTGCCCGGCGGCCTGATGGAATCGCTTGGCCAGCTTTTCAAGAACGGCGCGAAGCTTTTTGTCTATCCCTCGCTCGACCGGAAAACCGGCAAACTCACCACCGTCGAAAATCTGGATGTTGCGCCGCATCTCCGGCATCTCTACGCCCATCTGGTGGAAAACAAGTTCGTCGTCAACATCGCCAACTATGACGCCGACGCGTTGAAAATCTATTCCGGCGAGGTTCTTGCCAAAATCCATTCCGGCGACGAGGATTTGAGCCGGCTTATCCCGGCGCCAATTTTCGAAGTCATCAAGGCCAAAAAACTTTTCGGCTGGAATAAAAATCAGGCGGCATTGGCGGCTTGATTCCTCCGGTCAGCTTGGGTATCTGGAGTGGTAAGCCGCGCTATCCGGTTGCCGAAACCGGATAATAAAGATCTAAAAAAACAATATGCGACTGTCTCCCGTTGCGGCGGGTGATACACTGCGCCTACGATCTAACGGAAATGAAAATCATCGCACCCAAAGAATCTCATCCGGGCGAGACCCGCGCGCCACTCACTCCCGACAGTGTCGCCAAGCTGGTCAAACTCGGCGCGCAGGTCGAAGTGGAGGCCGGCCTCGGCCTCGCCGCGGGATTTCCCGACGAAGCCTATCTGAAAGCCGGCGCGATCATCACCGCCGACCGCAGGGAACTTATTGCCTCCGGCGACGTCGTGCTGCGGCTGCGCAAACCGCCGGTCGAGGAAATCGCTTGGCTGAAACAAGGCGGAATTCACGCCAGCCTGCTCGATCCGTTCAACGAAAAGGAACTCGTTCAAAAATTCGCCGAGCGCGGCGTAAGCGCCATCAGCATGGAATTCATTCCGCGCACGACCCGCGCGCAGAAAATGGACGTGCTATCGTCGCAGGCAAACCTCGGCGGTTACGAAGCCGTCATTCTGGCCGCGCGCTATTCCAATAAGATTTTTCCCATGATGACCACAGCGGCCGGCACGATTCTGCCGGCGAAAGTTTTCATCATTGGCGTCGGCGTCGCCGGGTTACAGGCGATTGCCACCGCGAAACGGCTCGGCGCAAAAGTCACCGCTTATGACACGCGACCGGTTGTTGAAGAGCAGGTCAAATCGCTCGGCGCGCAGTTTCTCAAAATTAACCTTGGCGAAACCGGCCAGACGAAGGACGGCTACGCGAAGGCGCTGACCGAGGAGCAGATTCAAAAGCAGCGTGACGCGATGAACAAGACCTGCGGCGATTCCGACGTCGTCATCACCACGGCGCAGGTGTTCGGTCGCAAGGCACCGATTCTCGTCACTGCGGAAATGCTCAATGCCATGAAGCCCGGCAGCGTGGTGCTGGACATGGCGGTGGAAACGGGAGGCAATGTCGAAGGCGTGAAATACAACGAAGTGATTGACCGCAACGGCGTGAAAATCATCGGCATCGCCAACCTGCCCGGTCGCGCGCCGCTGCACGCCAGCCAGGTTTACGCCGCCAACCTCGTGGCGCTGGTCGAGGAATTCTGGGACAGGAAAGAAAAGACCTTTGTCCTCAAGCTCGACGACGAAATCATCAAGGGCTGCCTCGTCACGCACGGCGGCAAGATCGTAAACGAAAAACTCCAGGCGAAATGAAAAAAGCCATCAACAGAACGCGGAGCGCCTGTCTCCGAACCGGCGCGTTTGAAAAAACAACCCGTTCACGCCGGGTCGGAGACCGGCGCGCCAACGATTGAATTTTATGGATACCAACGTCCTGTTTATTTTCATTCTCGCGATCTTCGTGGGCTTTGAAGTCATCTCGAAAGTGCCCTCGATGCTGCACACGCCGCTGATGTCCGGCACCAACGCCATTCACGGCATCATTTTGTTCGGCGGCATCCTCGTGCTGGCGGACGCGGACACGTACCTGACACAGGCGCTCGGTTTTGTCGCGGTGATTTTCGGATCGGCAAATGTTTTTGGCGGCTTCATGGTCACGGACCGGATGCTGCAAATGTTCAAGAAAAAGAAATAACATGAGCTCCACCATCGCCCTCATCATCATCGGCGTTTCGGTTTTATTCATCCTCGGCATCAAGTTTTTGAGTTCGCCGAAAACCGCGCGGACCGGGAATCTCGTCGCGGCGGCGGGCATGTTGGTGGCGTTGCTGGTGCTGCATAAGCCAAACGGCGACTATGTCTGGTCACAGGGTTGGACTTTCAATTACACGCTCATCGTCATCGGCACACTTATCGGCTTGATCATCGGCGCGTTCGGCGCCTATTCGGTGAAGATGACGGCAATGCCGCAGATGGTGGCGATGTTCAACGGCCTCGGCGGCGGCGCGGCGGCGCTGGTGGCCAGCCTGGAATTTATCAAAGGAGCCCACCGGACAGAAATCGCCGGCATCACCATTCCTGCGTTGCATGAAACATCCGCCTTCATCGCCGGCTCGATGCTGTTCGCCACGCTCATTGGTTCGCTCTCGTTTTCCGGCAGCGCGATTGCCTATTTGAAACTGGAGGGGAAATTTGAAAAGCCGATGACGTTCCCCGGCCAGAACATTTTGAACGGCCTGATTTTGCTCGTCATTCTTGGCTTGTGCGGCTTCCTGACGTTCAACGCTTCCGGCGGCAACGCCACCGCGGCCTTCGTTGTGATGTTCTGCCTCGCCTTGTTTTTCGGCGTGGCAATGGTCATGCCCATTGGTGGCGCGGACATGCCGGTCGTCATTTCGCTGCTGAATTCCTTCACCGGTCTTGCCGTCGCGGCGGACGGTTTTGCCATCAACAATCTCGCGATGGTCGTTGCCGGCACGCTCGTCGGCTCCTCCGGCACGCTGCTCACGCTGCTCATGTGCAAGGCCATGAACCGGCCGGTCACCAATGTTTTGTTCGGCGCGTTTGGTTCCAGCGGTGGCGGCGCGGCTGCCGCCGGCGGAGTGGCCGGAACGGTCAAGCCGATCCAAGCCGACGAAGTGGCGTTGCTGCTCGCCTACGCACAGCGCGTCGTGATTGTGCCCGGTTACGGCATGGCGGTCGCGCAGGCGCAACATTCCGTCCGCGAGCTTTCCGACGAACTCGGCAAACGCGGCGTCGAAGTGCAGTTTGCGATTCATCCGGTCGCCGGCCGAATGCCCGGCCACATGAATGTTTTGCTGGCTGAGGCGAATGTTCCCTACGACCAGCTCATCGAAATGGAACAGATCAATCCTTCGATGGATCGCGTGGACGTGTGCCTGGTCATCGGCGCCAACGACGTGGTGAACCCTGCTGCGCGCGAGGACAAGTCCAGCCCGATTTACGGCATGCCCATCATCGAGGCCGACCGCTGCAAGACGACCATCGTGATGAAACGTTCGATGGCCGCCGGTTTCGCCGGCATCGAAAATCATCTGTTCTACAAGGACAACACGCGGATGCTGTTCGGCGACGCCAAAGCCTCGCTCAACGCACTGGTCGCGCAGGTCAAGGCAAGTTGAGTTCGCTGCCAACACTGGCGGCCATTTTGGAAAGAAGGATTGAACTGGATTCGCGGGCGTTTATAGTGAGCCGCAGCAAATGCCCACAGTTTCTGAAATCGCAAAACACCTCGGCGGCGAAGTCGTCGGCGACGGCAACGCCACCCTGAACAGCTTCGCGCCCGCCGACCGCGCGCAATCCGGCGACCTGACTTTCGCGGAAAACGAGGAGTTTTTCGCACGCGCCGAAGACAGTGCCGCCACCGCTATCATCGCTGACCAGCGGTTCAAATCGACCAAGAAAATTCTCATCCGCGTGCCGAACGCCCGCATCGCGTTCGCCAAGGCGCTCGCGCTTTTTTTTCCTGAACCGGTAAAGCCCGCCGGCATCCATCCGCTGTCCGTCGTCGCACCCAGCGCGTCGGTGAACCCGACCGCGCACATCGGGCCGCATTGCACCGTAGGCGAACGCGTGAAGATCGGCGCGCACTGTGTTTTGCAGGCGGGAAATTTTATCGGCGACGATTCCACGCTCGCGGACGATGTAAATTTATTTCCGAACGTCACGATTTATCCGCGCACCGAAATCGGCCGGCGCGTTCGCATCCACGCCGGCACAGTCATCGGCTCGGACGGCTACGGCTATGTGCTGGACGGCGGGTTTCATCGCAAGGTGCCGCAGATCGGCAGCGTTATCCTCGGTGACGACGTTGAGATCGGCGCGAACGTGACGATTGACCGCGGCGCGCTCGGCCCGACGGTCATCGGCAAGGGCACGAAAATTGATAATCTCGTCCAAATCGCGCACAACTGCGAAATTGGCGAACACTGCATCATCATTTCACAGGTCGGCATCGCCGGCAGTTCCAAGCTGGGAAATTACGTCGTGCTCGCGGGCCAGGCCGGCATCGGCGGCCATTTGAAGATTGGCAATCAAGCCACCATCGGTGCGCAATCCGGCGTGATGACGGACATTCCCGACAAGTCCACCTGGCTTGGCGCACCCGCGCAGCCTGACAAAGATTTCAAACGTCAGGTCATTGCGCTGCGACGGCTGCCGGATTTGCTGAAGCGCATAGCGGAATTTGAACGCAAGTTCGGCGTCAAGCTGGACGGTAGCGCGGAATAGGTTTTGAATTCCTCCAATCGGCCGGGCGGCGGCAAACTGTCTTACCGTCCACAAATTTCCCGCGCGGTGATGTGCGTCAAATCCGCCACCGCCCAGTCGGGCTTAAGCGGTTTTAATTCGTCCAGCTTCGCGCCGCCGGTGGCGACAGCCAGTGTTTTTGCGCCGATGAATTTTCCGCACCGCACGTCAAACGGCGTGTCGCCGATCACGACGATTTCCTGCGGCTGCAGATTTTTCCCCAGCACGCGACGCCCGCGTTCCAGCGCGGCGGCGGCGATGTGGTCGCGTTCCTCGTGGTCGTCGGCGAAGCCGCCGAACTCGAACTGGTTCCACAGCCCGAAGTGGCGCAGCTTGATTTCCGCGCCGAGCCGGATGTTGCCAGTGAGCAGGCCGAGCACGGGCGGCTGGGGCAGCGCGTGCAGATTTTGGATCAGCTCCCAGACGCCGGGGCAGATTTGCGTGTGGCTGCGCGCAAGGATCTGGTCGAGCCAGAAAACGTAGCGCTCGAAAAACTGCGCGAAATGTTCCGGTGTCTCCGGCAGGCCATGGATGCGGAAAAATTCGCGGACGAGGCTGACGTCGGTGCGGCCGGCGAACTTCATTTTTTCGGAGCCGTGATGCAGCTTGAATTCCGTGGCGAACGTCTTGGCGAACGCCTGCGTGCCGGCGTGGCCCGTGTGGACGAGCGTGCCGTCAATGTCGAACAAAACCAGTTTCACCATGCGGGAAAAATATCAGAGCCACGCCGACCGGCGAGATTTTTAGGCCGTTTGGTGGAAGAAAATTCAAAACGACCGATTTTGCTGCAGTTTTCAATTGCGCAAAGGCGAAATGCGTGAAAAATTGGAGTCCGATTTGGAAGTTTAAAATTTACCATGACACAAACGCTGCAAAAAAAATCCGCCGACGCGACTGGGCCGTTCCTTGAAAAGTTCGGTCGTTTCGAGTCCGGCGCGAAATCGTCGCTGCTGCCGCTGCGCAAGGCCGGTCTCGCGCGGTTCGCCGAACTCGGTTTCCCGACGTTGCACGACGAAGACTGGCGTTTCACCAATGTTGCACCGCTCACAAAGCTGCCGTTCCAGCCGATGTTTGAAGCGCCCGCTGTCAACGGCGCGGAAACCAAGGCACTGAACGAATTCGCCTTCACCAAGCTCGCGGGCACGCGGCTGGTGTTCGTGAACGGCCATTATTCACCCAAGCTTTCGTCCGTAGAAAAACTCCCGGCAGGCGTGAAGGCCGGCAGCCTGGCGGCGGCGTTGCATTCCGATGCCGCGCTCGTGGAAAAACATCTGGGACGCTGCACGCCCGCGACGAACAACGCGTTCACCGCGCTGAACCAGGCGTTTTTTCTCGACGGCGCGTTTGTGCATGTGCTGGACGGCGTGGACGTGAAAACGCCGATCCAGTTGGTTTACATTTGTTCGGCCAAGGAAGCCGGCGACACGGTGCAGCCGCGCAACTTGATTGTCGCCGGTGCGAACAGCCGCGTGACGATTGTGGAAAGCTATCTCGCGACGACGAACACGGCGTATTTCACCAACGCCGTGACGGAAATTTTTGCCGGCAACAACGCATTCGTCGAGCACCTGAAATTGCAGGACGAGGCGCAGAACGCGTTTCACATCGCGGCCATCCACGGAGAGTTTGGCCGTGCGAGCAACGTGACCATCCATTCGTTCGCGCTCGGCGGAAAATTGTCGCGCAACAACATCCGCACCAAGCTCGCGGGCGAAGGCTTGGAGTGCATCTTGAACGGGCTTTACCTGACGCGCGGCGAGCAACTCGCCGACCATCACATGGTCGTCGAGCACGCGCAGCCGCATTGCGCGAGCCACGAGTATTTCAACGGCATCCTTGACGACAAATCAAAGGGCGTTTTTCACGGCCGGATTTACGTTCATCCCGTCGCGCAAAAAACCGACGCGAAGCAGACGAACAAAAATCTGCTGCTCTCCGACGACGCGACCGCCGACACCAAGCCGCAGTTGGAGATTTATGCCGACGACGTGAAATGCACGCACGGCGCGACCATCGGCCAGTTGAACGCCGAGAGCATTTTTTACCTGCGCGCCCGCGGCATCGGCGCGGACATGGCGCGACAGATGTTGATCCACGCCTTCGCCGGCGAGATCATCGAGCGCATCAAATGCGAACCGGCGCGCGAGCTGATGGACAAGCTCGTGTGGGACCGGCTGGAACAGCTGCACATCGCGGATTAAAATCATGTTCGACGACGTCAACGACCTTTACCAGCAGGTCATCCTGGATCACTGCAAGAAGCCGCGCAATTTTCATGAAATGCCGGCGGCGACCTGCTCGGCGCAGGGTCACAACCCGCTGTGCGGCGACAACCTGAAATTGTTTCTGACGCTCGAAGGCGACGTGATCAAGGACGCGAGCTTTATCGGTTCGGGCTGCTGCATCTCGAAGGCGTCGGCGTCTCTGCTGACGGACAACATAAAGGGCAAAACCAAGGCCGAGGCGGAGAAAACCTTCGAGCGGGTGCGCGAAATGGTCACGACCGGCACGGTGAATGGCGACGTTGGCAAGCTCGCGGTGTTCGCGGGCGTCCACAAATATCCGGCGCGCGTGAAGTGCGCCATCCTCTCGTGGCACGCGCTGATCGGCGCGCTCAAGGGCGAAGCCGCGCCGGTTACGACGGAGTCGGAGCAGAATTGATTTTGTTGCCGCGCCTGAACGAACTTCGGTTTGAGATTTAACCAATAAACTTCTTCGCCGAGATGGTCGCGTTGTGGCCGCCGAAGCCGAAGGAATTGTTGATGATGGCGTTCACCTTCATTTCGCGCGCCGTGTTGGGAACGTAATCCAAATCACATTCCGGGTCGGGCGTCTGATAATTGATGGTGGGCGGCACGACGCCGTTTTTGATGGCGAGCGCGCACGCAGTCATTTCCACCGCACCGGCCGCGCCGAGCATGTGGCCGGTCGCACCCTTGGTGGAGCTGACGGCGAGCTTCCGCGCGTGTTCGCCGAAAACGGTCTTGATGGCCTGCGTCTCGCAGACGTCGCCCTGCGGCGTGGAGGTGCCGTGGGCGTTGACGTAGGAAATGTCCTCGATGTTCAGGCCGCCGTTGCGGAGCGCCATTTTCATGCAGCGTGCCGCGCCTTCACCGTCGGGCGCCGGGGCGGTTAGATGATAGGCGTCGGCGCAATTTCCGTAGCCGGAAACTTCGCAATAAATTTTCGCACCGCGCTTTTTCGCATGTTCCAGTTCCTCCAGCACGACCACGCCCGCGCCTTCGCCCATGACGAAGCCGTCGCGGTCCTTGTCGAACGGTCGCGAGGCGTGCTTCGGATCATCGTTGCGCGTGCTCATGGCGCGCATCGCGCAAAAGCCGCCGATGCCGACGGACACGATGGCCGCTTCCGCGCCGCCGGCGAACATGATTGGCGAGTCGCCCATCTTGATGGCGCGCCAGGCCTCGCCGATGGCGTGGTTCGCGGTCGCGCACGCGGAGCAGGTGGCAAAATTAGGGCCGCGCAGGTTGTTATACATCGAGAACAGGCCGGAGGCCATGTTGCTGATGAGCATGGGAATCATGAACGGCGAGAGCCGGCCCGGTCCGCGGTCGAGCAAAACCTTATGCTGTTCGATGGTCGTCTGCAGGCCGCCGATGCCGGAACCGAGGATGACACCGATTTCGTCACGGTTTTCCTTGTCGAGGTCGAGGCCGGAATCCTTCAACGCGCTCCACGCGGCGTAGATGCCGAATTGCGAGTAGCGGTCCGTGCGGCGGATTTCCTTGGGCGACGGGAACGCGGGCGCGAGGTCAAAATCCTTCACCTGCCCGGCGATCTGCGTGTCGAACGGCGCCGCGTCGAAGGCGGTGATCCGGTCAATGCCGCACTGGCCTGCGAGCAGGTTGTTCCAGAATACGTCCAGTTGATGTCCGAGCGGCGTGACGACGCCGAGGCCGGTGATAACCACACGGCGGTCTGATGGGTTGCTTGCCATAAATAAAAAAGGGCAGTTTGAGCTAGTTCAGCCAAACTGCCCTAAGTGCGAAAACTCGCAACTATTTTTGGTTGTCTTCGATGTATTTGGTGACGTCGCCGACAGTCAGGAGCTTTTCAGCCTGATCGTCCGGCACTTCGACGCCAAATTCCTCTTCCAGCGCCATGATCAGCTCGACGGTGTCGAGTGAGTCCGCGCCGAGATCCTCGATGAACTTGGCTTCCGGCGTCACTTGATCCGCCTTCACGCCCAGTTGTTCGACGATGATATCCTTTACCCGTTGGTCAATTGGTTTGTCAGCCATAATTTTGTCCTGTGTTATGCCATGAATAAAAAACCGGTTCAAGTCTGAATTCTGAAATTTTTAGCACGGCGTTAATGGTTGAACCACTGGATCGGTGCTGGTTCACAAGGTAACGACACCACGTCATCACATCACCATGCCGCCGTCAACGGTTAAAACCTGTCCCGTGACGTAGCGCGCCGCCGGGCTCGCCAGATAAAGCGCCGCCGCCGCGATGTCCTCCGACTGGCCGAGGCAGCCCAGCGGAATCTTTTTCAAAATCTCCGCACGCAACGCCTCGTTCAACTCCGCCGTCATGTCCGTCTCGATGAAACCCGGCGCGATGGCGTTGACCGTGATGCCGCGCGAGGCGAACTCGCGCGCGACCGACTGCGTGAAGCCGATCAGCCCCGCCTTGCTCGCCGCGTAGTTGCACTGGCCCGCGTTGCCGATGAGGCCGATGACCGACGAAATGTTGATGATGCGCCCGCTGCGCTGTTTGGCGAACGCGCGCGAAAACGCCTTCGTGAACAGAAATGCGCCCTTGAGATTCGTGTCCAGCACCGTGTCCCAGTCGGCGTCGCTCATGCGCATCAGCAAACCGTCGCGCGTCACGCCGGCGTTGTTCACGAGAATGTCCACCTTGCCCGCTTCGGCCAGAATTTTCTCGGCGGCGGCACTGACGGCGGTGGCATCCGCCACGTCCACGGCGTGCGCCCACGCCTTGCGGCCGAGCGCGCGGATTTCCGCCGCGACCTTCTCGGAATTTTCCGCCGTGCGCGAAACCACGACGACATCCGCGCCTTCATTGGCGAATTTCAACGCAATGGCACGGCCGATTCCGCGGCCCGCGCCGGTGACAACGGCAATTTGATTGGCAAGCTGGCTCATAAAATATTTCCGCTATGGTTAACCACGAATGGACACAAATCCACACGAATTTTTGCAGCGTTGATTCGCGGTTGGTAGCACCCGCCTCCGGGCGGGTCAAATTCGGCGTCCCGCCGAATTTCGTCGGGTAGCGTCGCCATGCAGGAAATTGCCCACCCAACCGGCAGCGCACGCCCCAAAAGTTTCCGGCGCGACGCCAGAAACCACCGGCCAGAGGCCCGTGCTACACGTTAAGAATTTTCACCGTGGCTTCCAAGCTGGCGGCATCCGCGACGTTCAACATCTGCGCGTTTTTATCAATGCGCTTCATGAAACCGCTCAAGGCCGCACCCGGTCCGAGTTCGATGAACCGCGTGAAACCCTGCGCGAGCAACGCGCGCATCGAGTTTTCCCACATCACCGACGCGCAAACCTGCTCGACGAGCTTGGCGGAAATAGTGGCACAGGCGTCTCGCCTGTGAGTTTCTGCCGCCGCAGTCCCGTCTGGAACACACAGGCGAGACGCCTGTGCCACTACATGCGCCTGCGCCGTGACGTTGGAAATCACCGGCACCGTTGGCGCGGAAATTTTTGCGCCGGCAAGTTCCGCCGCCAGCTTCGGCTGCGCACTGGCCATGAGCGGCGAATGATACGCACCCGCCACCGGCAACGGCAGCGCGCGTTTCGCGCCCTTGGCCTTCGCGAGTTCGCAGGCCTTCACAATTTTTTCCGCCTCACCGGAAATCACGATCTGGCCGGGACAGTTCAAGTTCGCCAGCACCACGCCGGCTTCCGCACAAACCTCGCGCGTCGGCGCTTCGTCCAAACCGATGATCGCCGCCATGCCACCTTTGGTCGCGTCACACGCTTCCTGCATGAACTTTCCACGCTGGCGCACCACGCGCAGGCCGTCCTCAAAACTCAACGCGCCCGCAGCCGTCAGCGCCGTGAATTCACCGAGCGACAAACCGGCGGTGGCATCAAACTTCAGATTCGGGACCTGTTCCTTGAGCAGTTGAAAGCAAACCCAACTCACGAGAAAAATTCCCGGCTGTGCATTTTCAGTTTTTGTCAGATCGGCTTCCGGGCCGTTGAAACAGACGCCGGCGAGATCGAAGCCGAGCGTGGTGTTGGCGCGGTCGAACCACGCTTTCGCGCTCGGAAATTTCTCGGCGAGGTCTTTTCCCATCCCGACGACTTGCGCGCCTTGACCGGCGAATAACAGTGCGGTTTTGCTCATGCGGGAAATTTTAACAACAAAGACACAAAGACGCGAAGTGGAAAATTTCCATTCTGCTTTGCGCCTTTGCGCCTTTGCTGTTTAATTCTAAGAATATGTTTTCACACGTCATCATTTTTTGGACGGATCCAGCCAAGCCCGAAGCCGCCGAAGCGGTCATCGCCGGCGGACGGAAATTCCTCAAGATCATTCCCGGCCTGACGCATTTCCACATCGGTAAAATGGTCGGCAGCGCGCGGCCGGTGGTGGACCAGACTTATCAGGTCGCGCTCAACACCGTTTTCACCAGCAAGCAGGCGCAGGACGACTATCAGGCGCATCCGCAGCATCTGGAATTCATCGCGCAATGCGTGAAGCCGTTTGTGAAGAAAGTCGTCGTTTACGATTTTGAATAAACAGGCTTTCCCGCGGATTTCGCTGATGAACGCAGATTCAATTTCATTCTGCGAAAATCTGCGGGTCAAGCTCTGGGATGAAACTTGCGGTGAATTTCCCGCAATCGGTTGCCGGTGACGTGTGTGTAAATCTCCGTCGTGCTGATATTCGCGTGGCCGAGCAGTTCTTGGATCACGCGTAAGTCCGCGCCGTGTTCCAGCAGATGCGTCGCGAAACTGTGCCGCAGCATGTGCGGCGTCATATTGCGCTCCACGCCCGCGCGGCGGACGCGGTTTTTGATATGCAACCAAAGCGTCACCGCCGCGAACGGCGTGCCGCGTTTGGTCAGAAAAACATTCGCCGGTGATTTTGGCGTGACCAGCTTGGGCCGACCAACCTCAATGTAACGATTCAATGCAGCCACCGCCGTTCTGCCCACTGGCACGACGCGTTCCTTGTTGCCCTTGCCGATGACGTTGATGAAACCGGCATCCAGATGAAGCTGCTCCAGCCGCAGGTTTTTCAACTCGCTCAAGCGCAGGCCAGAAGCGTAGGCCAACTCCAGAATCGCCTGATCACACAAATTTTCCGGCGTTTCGGGATTTTCCGGTTCGAGCAGTTTTTTGATTTCATCGTTCGACAGTGCCTTCGGCAGCCGTTTCCAGCGGCGCGGCAGCGAAAGATTTTCCGCGATGTTTGCCGGCAAAAACTTTTCGTTCTCGGCAAATTTGTAAAACGCCCGCAGCGCCGCGATTTCCAGATAAACACTTTCGCCGCTCAAGCGCTTGGTGGATTCCTTCGGCTCGTCGGCGAGCGGCCGCGCACGCTCGTGCGAGAGAAACGCCATCAGATGCTTCAGCTCCACGTCCTGCCAGTCGGCGAGGCCCTGCTGCTCCGCCCACGCAGTGAATTTGCCGAGCAGCGCGGCGTAGGTTTTCGCCGTGTTGTCCGACTGACCGCGCTCGTGGCGCAGGTATTGCAGAAAATATTCGACGAGCGTTTGCATGGTTCAGGCTTTGCCCGCCTGAAGATAACGCTGCCGACCGCGTTGCGACAGTTTTCAATCGCGTATCCGGCCTTACCAGCGGGAGTGCGACCGGATGACTGGCGTTGCCGTTTGCCGCGGCGATCCATTTGTCGGCGGCACCCTGTGGCTAGTCAACTGACTTTGGTTGGAGGAACCTGTGGAAACGGTTGCGCGATGCGGTTTGCTGCCCACCAATTCCATCAATTCTGTAACGGATTGTTTTGTGGTGATGGATTGGGCGTTCATCTCTTCGGCGGCGGCGGCGCATTCCTCGGCGCTGGCGGCATTGTTTTGAATAACCTTGTCCATCAGCGCGATGGCGGTATTGATCTGCGTAATGCCCTGGGTTTGTTCGCTGGAAGCCCCGGCAACTTCCGTAACCAATTCATCCACCTGGCGGACTTTGAGGACGATGGCATTCAAAGTCTGCGCCACTTGGCTGCAAATCTCAACGCCTTGTCCGGTCTTGGTGATCGCCCCTTCAATCTTGCCAGCCGTTTCTTTGGCCGCTTGCGCGCTGCGTTGCGCGAGGTTGCGCACTTCATCCGCCACGACGGCAAAACCCATGCCGGCCTCCCCGGCGCGGGCGGCTTCCACGGCGGCGTTCAAGGCGAGGATGTTGGTTTGGAAGGCGATTTCATCAATCGTTTTGATGATCTTGGAGACGTCATCGCTGGAAACTTTGATGGCACCCATGGCTGCCGACATGTTTTGAATGTCGGCGGCGCCCTTGTCGGCGGCCAGCCGGGCTTCTTTGGCCAGGTCGTTGGCCTTTTGCGCGTTTTCGGCATTGCGCTTGGTCATGCTGGACAATTCCTCCAGTGACGCGCTCGTCTCCTCAATTGAAGCCGCTTGTTCGCTCGCACCTTCTGCCAATAACTGGCTGGTGGCAGAAACCTGTCCGGCCGAACTGCTGGTCTGCTCGCTGGTGAGGCTGATGTTGTTGATGGTGGCCGTCAGCGGACGCACAATCTGAAATTGATTCAAAAAATACAAGCCGACGCCAATGAGCAAAGCCATCGGCAACACCCATACCAGCGTGTTCATAATCCCGGCACGAACCACGCTGTCCACATGATCCAGTTTGCTCTTCAACACAAACGCGCCATGCACCTCGCCCGCCCGCCAGTTTTCCATTTTAAAACCCACGATGTCCTTGCCGTCGCCGGTGGGGCTGTTTTTGGGATCCCCGTGGCAGGACAGACAATCCTCCGTCAGCATAATCGGCCGGGCATAGATGATTTCATTGCGCGCCGTGTCCACTTTGAAAAACTCGTTGGTTTGTCCCCGCTCAAGCTGGGCCAGAATCTCCTCCTCAACGGCGGTCGGATTGTTATTTTCATTGCGGGCCTGATGCTTGGGGATGCGAAACTCGTAGCCTTCCTTTTGCGCCGCCTGGTCAATGGCTTTCCACGCCGCAACGACGGGAATGGTCTGGTAAATCGTTGAGCCCCGCAAATCCCCTGACTTTTTTAATTCTTGAATCAGCGCCGGACGGTCGAAGGCGTTCTTTTGGTTCAATTCACTCACACTTTGCCGGACATTTTCCGCCTCAATCAGCACGCCACGCATGGTGTCATGAGTCAATTCAATTCCTTGGTTGCGGATGACATGCCGCTGAACCAACAGTCCCACAACGACGCTGGCGGCAACGGCCCCCAAAGCCGCCGCGATAATTTTGGTTCCTAGAGTCACAACCTCGTTATCGGAGCTGCGTCGGCAAACGTTAAATTTATATTAACCGATTCATAATTTTTTATTTTGCTGGCAATTCCGCTTACAGCCCGGAAATCCCCGGAAAATTCAGATTAAAGCTTCTTCCCCGTCAGCTTATCATACGCCTCCAGATATTTCGCGGAAGTTTTGGCGACGACATCGTCCGGCAGTTTCGGGCCGGGCGGGGTTTTGTCCCACGTCAGCGTTTCGAGATAGTCGCGGACGAACTGCTTGTCGAAGCTCGGCTGGCCTTTGCCGGGCGCGTATTGGTCGGCGGGCCAGAAGCGCGAAGAGTCGGGCGTGAGCACTTCGTCAATCAGGATGAGCTGGCCCTCGAACAGGCCGAACTCAAATTTCGTGTCGGCGATGATGATGCCACGCTGACGGGCGTAATCGCGTCCGGCCTGGTAAATCTTCAAGCTCAAGTCGCGCGCCTGTGTGGCGAGATCGGTGCCGACAATCTTGCAGGCTTCCCCGAAGGAAATATTTTCGTCGTGGCCGGCCTCGGCCTTGGTGGACGGTGTGAAGATCGGCTCCGGCAATTCCGCGGATTCAGTCAGGCCGGCGGGCAGCTTGATGCCGCAGACCGTCTGCGAATTTTTGTATTCCTTCCAGCCGCTGCCAGAAAGGTAGCCGCGCACGATGCACTCGATGGCGAGCGGCTTGGCCTTTTTCACGATCATCGAGCGGCGCGCAAGCTGGGCGGCGAACGGCTGGAGATTTTTTGGCAACGGATCATTCGCGCCGGCGAGCAGATGATTCGGCACGAGCGAGGCAAATTTCTCAAACCAGAAATGCGAGATCTGCGTGAGCACCTCGCCCTTGCGCGGAATGCCGTTGGGCATGATGACGTCGAAGGCGGAAATGCGGTCGCTGGCGACGAGCAGGAAGCGGTCGCCGAGGTCGAAAACTTCGCGGACTTTGCCGGAGCGGACTTTTTTGATGCCGGGCAGGTCGAGTTGGAGAATTGGTTCGTTCATGGCGGTGAATTATTTGACAGAATGCGGAAAATTCAATTCCCAAATTGAGCCGGGTGAGAAAATCATGCCCCCGGGGCTTCCACCAGCTTGACCGCCAGCGGGATGTTTCCCTGCGATTTGTCGTCGAGCCCGCATTGACTCATAGTTTTTGTTACCGAGTCGGGACCGTTGCCTCAATAGAATGTTACCCAAAAAAGGCAACGCATGAATATAGTCAGCAAAACGGCTCGGAAAG
>Ga0182016_10002452_pt1 | contig 21801 bp, 18 predicted proteins | sample 712S2MmetaG_FD_120491 | JGI IMG/M metagenome (GOLD analysis project Ga0182016, IMG submission 120491) | Permafrost microbial communities from Stordalen Mire, Sweden - 712S2M metaG | ecosystem: Environmental > Terrestrial > Soil > Wetlands > Permafrost | place: Sweden: Stordalen | collected... | reverse complement strand
TCAGCGGGCTGGGACAGCGGCTTTATCGCAGCGGAGTCGCAGTGGTGACGATCAAGCCCGGGTTCGTCGACACCCCTATGACGGCAAGCATCAAGAAAGGCGCGCTGTGGTCAAGCCCAGGAACCGTAGCGCGCGACATCGTGCGTGCAATCGGTCGTGGCACACCGGTGCTCTACACGCCATGGTTCTGGCGGCCGATCATGTCGGTGATCAGGGCCGTACCGGAATTCGTTTTTCGACGTGCTTAGGCCAGCCTGGAACTGAAGTCGAGACAGACTGGCTGGATTAATTTCGATTCAGCTTTTCGATTGCGGCAGCGATGCCCACCGAATCCAGGCCTTGATAGCCCATCTGCTGCCACAGCCCGCCACAGCCTTCGAGATGCGTCCCCAGATGGTGGTACTTGCCCTTGAATCCGTAGCTGAGCAGGTAGTCGCCAAATCGGCTGCCCAGGCCGGTCTTGGCGTTCCAGCCCTCGACCACGAGCACCCATGGCGCTTTGGCGAGGGTGCGCGTCATCGACTCATCCACGACGTTGAGCGTCGCCTTGTTGACGAGACCCGCCTCGATGCCCTTCTCCTTGAGACCGATTACGGCATCGAGCGCGCGATAGACGGCCTCACCGACCGCTACCACGTAGCCGCCGCCGTCCTTAGGTTTGCGCAGCAGATCGTCCTTGCCTGGCTCGAAGGCTTTCCCCTGATAGAACGGTTTGCCGTCTTCGCCCAGGATGTCGGGTACCGGCGCGCGCGTGGTGAACAGGAAGCGCAATCCCGGATCGTTGAAGATTCGCTTCACGCAGGCCGCGAACTGGTGCTGGTCCACCGGGAAGTACAGACGCGTGGTGTCCTCGCCATGTCCGGGTTTCACGCCGCCATCCGCAAACATGCTGTTGATGCCGAAGTGACAGGTGTTATCCGCCATCTCATCGACGCCGCTGTGGCTGAAGTGCGCCAGCACGTTGGAGAAATTCAGCCGCGCCATGGTGATCTCGCTGATGCACATTTCGAGGAATGCGCTGAAGGTCGCGTAGATGCCCTGCTTGCCTTCTGAGGAACCAAAGCCCGCGGCCGCGGAGAAGTTGCCGCGTTCCATGATGCCGCCCCGCACGAACACCTGCGGGTACTTCTTGCGGATATGGTGCAGGCCGCAAGAGCCCTCGAGGTCGTTGTCGAACACGCGCACCGTCGCTACCCGCTTGGCCTCGTCCATGCCATCGAGCATTTCGTTGATCAGCTTGCCGAAGTCGTCGCGGTTCTTGCCGACACCCGAGGAGCCGCGGAAGGTCAGCGGGCTCTTTTCGGGCTTGGCCGCCTTGAGCATCGCGATCGCTTGCGCGTAGCCGCCGCGCTTCTCGAGGTACCCGATGGCCACTTCGGCCTTCAGTACTTCGTGGGCGTGCGGACTGCCCTCAGCGCCGCTGATGCCGGGCGCCATGGGTCGCTTGATCACCAGCGCATGCGGCGAGGGATTGTTGAACACGCGGCACAGGTCGATGTAAAGCGCATCGAGGTCCTCGCCCATGGTGGTTTCGGTCGTCAGTCCGTACCCGGACAAGGTGCGGGTCAGGTCATAGCCCACCATGTATTCCTGCGGATGACCGGCGATGGTCACGTTGTTATCATCGATGAGCAGCTTGATGTTGAGCTGCTTGCCCACGGACAGACGCGCTGCCTCGGCGTTGTCCCCCTCCATCTGCGCGCCGTCGGAACCAAGGACGATCACCGCCTTGCCGGGATTGGCCATGGCCACGCCGTTACAGAACGCCCACGTGTGCCCGAGACGTCCCGAACTGAACTCAACGCCCGGTGTGAGCATCTTCTCGGGATGCCCGGGTAAACCGCTCTTGTATTCGCGATAGTGCAGCAGGCGCTCGGCCGGCATGGCGCCATTGAGGACGCTGAGCAGGTACTGCGTGGCCACGCGATGCCCCGCTTCATCGTAGAACACCGGCACGATGGGCGCGCCGTGTGCGATGAAGGCACGGATTACCATGACTTCGGGGACCGTGTCGTACGCACCGCCCGAGTGACCCGACAGCCCCTTGGCGCCGGCCAGGGCGGTGAAAAATACGATGGCGTCGCGGCACAACTGGATGTTGTAGCGCAACGTGGCCTTGTCTTCATCGGACAGCGCTGCGGCCGCCGGGTCGAGCTTGAGCGGTTTGAGTTTGCCGAGATCGATCGGGAAGGATTCCGTCGCCATGGTAGGTATATCGCCAGCCGTGAGGGTTAACAAAGTCTACACCGCATGCGGCCAAACGCGGGGTCATTCACGACTTGCACCCGTACTCCAGCTTCGGATACCAGTCTACGCCGCGCCCTTCCGGAGCCCAATCCAGCATGGTCCAAAGAGGATCGAGATCCGGTGCGCCGCGTGGGTCCTGGCCCGGGTCGGACATCTCGCCGCTCATTTCGCCGCTGTAGAAGTGCTGCAAGGAGCCGTCACGGCGCATGAAGACACTGAATCCAGGGATGTCGGCATCGGTTCCGGAGACATAGGCCCGGGTGTAATCGCCGCTGGTGTCAGCATAGAGCGGTAGATGACTGTAGCCGCGCTGTGCGCGGTATTCCATTAGCCGTTCGATCGGGGAGCGCGCCGTCACCGCGATTGCCACACGTTCTCGCAGATTGACAGCGATACCGTCCCAGGCATTCAGGAAAGACGTGCAGCTGGGGCACGGCGCCGCGCGTTGCGGACCGTACATCATGCTATAGACCATCAGCGTGTCGTGCTCACCGAGCATCTGCGATAACCGGACCTGGCCCGTCGCCGAAGCAAAGCTGAAGTCCTGCGGTACCGTGCCGCCGGGGGGTAGCGCGCGCCGCTGCGCCGCGACCCGCTCCAGGTGGCGGCGCAACTCGATCTCTTCGATCAGCAGGGCGTTGCGAGCCGCGCGATACGCCGGGCTCTCACCCGGCACGTGAGCTTGATTCCTCGCGGCCAGCTGCGGCGCTGGTACCAGCGTTGGCTTGTCAGACATGAAGCCTCCTGAAAGTTGTGCGGGTCCCTCTCCATCAGAAGCAGATCCTTGCTATTTGATATTCCACGGTCCCCGGTTCTGCTCCCGGACCCACGCGGTGGAATCCGCACCTGAGAAGAACGCGTGCCGAGGGCACATTGGAGTCGGCTGTGCGTGCATTGACGACCTGAACTCCGGGTTGATCGAATGCATTGGCGACCAGCGCCTGCGCAATCTCAGTAGCGTAGCCACGACCGCGAGCCTCGGGGATAACCGAAAAGCCGATTTCGACCGAGCCCTGCGATGGCGGCCCAAAATATCCCGCCGCCGCAATGAGTGAATCGCACTGACCTTCCGCATCGGTCGTAAGTACGTACCACCCATACCAGCCAACCTGCGAGGGACCACCCTCCGCGAGGCGGCCACGAAAGTACTCCAATGCATCGCGATCGTATTCGCCCGGAGGCCAGCTGCCGGGAACGGCGGCGTGCAACAGCGCCCCGATGGATGCGGCACCTTGAAGCTCTGCTTCTATGTGTTCAAGCGAGCTGGCCACGAGCCGCAGCCGGCGAGTCTGGAGCAAGGGGCCCGGTGGCAAAGCCCCCACGCTCACGAATCCAATTCGAAATCGCAGTCCTTCGACGGCATCAGGCGGGTATTGTTACACATCGCCGATCTGTTGCTGAATGGTCGCATAGGTGTCCTGGAATTCCACCTCCATGGGCGAGTTTCGAATCGCAGCGCCACTCCAGGAGGAATCGCGCTGCGGAGATCTTTGGAACAGCTCAGATCAGGCACCGCGAACGCTCGGGACCTGATCGACGGAACCAGAAGTGGTGGAATCGATCACGCTCAGTGCGAGTAGTCCGGTCATCGCCACGGCAACCGAGGCGGCTACGAACTTCTGCAGGCAGGAACCAATAAAATCGCTCATGTGAATCTCCGTCTGATTGAGTGGCTGTTTGCTCGTCGGGAGATAGGTTGAACCTGAGCCGGGTATTCTTCTGTCAAGTGTTTGACACAGCATCGACTCACAAGAGAACCAGCGCTTTCTTTTTATCGCGTCTGCCTGACGCTGTCGCTATGAAGGCCTCAGGAGTCCAGCTCGAAGTCGCAATCCTTCAGTGGCATCAGGTGCGTTCTGTTGACGAGCTTGTGACCAAGGTAGAGGACAACGAATACGGGAATCATCACGTAGCCGGTCACGAAATCGAACCAGGAGAAGACCGGGGTCTGGAATACCCCGATGTTGGCGCCGAGCAGCACCACCAGGAACAGCACGATGGCCAGCCACGGACCGTAGGGGAAGAATCGGGACTTGAACTTCAGGTCATTGATGCTGCGGCCCTGTGCCACCCACGCCTTGCGGAAACGCAGGTGGCAGACGGCGATGCCGAGCCAGATGAGAAAGCCGCTCAGGCTCGAGGCGTTGTACAGCCCCTGGTAGATTTTCTGATCGCCGATCATGGTGGAAAAAAACGTCGTGGCACTGATCAGGCCCGTGGCCAGCAATGCGGGCACCGGTACGCCGCGACGGTTGAGCCTGCCAAACAGTGCCGGCGCCTTGCGGCTATGAGCCATGGCGTAGAGCATTCGCGATGCCACGTACATCGAGGAATTTCCGCAGGAGAGCACCGAGGACAGGATGACCGCGTTCATGATGTTGGCCGCATAGAAGCCGAACCGCGGGACATGCTGGAAGACCATGGTGAAGGGCGAATAGACCACGTGGCTTTCATCGCCATGCAGCAGATTCGGATCCGTGTAGCTCACGACCGTGCCGACCACGAAGATGGCACCCACATAGAACAGCAGGATGCGCCAGAACACGGTGCGTATGGCCTTGGGCACGCTCTTCACCGGATCGCTGGTCTCGGCAGCCGCGAGGCCCACGCCTTCGGTGCCCTGAAAGGAAAACCCTGCCACCAGGAACACGGCGATGACGGCCATGAATCCGCCGACGAAGGGCGCGTGGGTGCCGGTGGCCGGGTCGCTGAGCGTCCAGTTGTGAAATCCGATGCTGTTGTCGCCAATGATGCCCGTGATCATCAGCGCGCCGGTCACCAGGAAGATGATCACGGTGACGACCTTGATGCCCGCGAACCAGTACTCGGCTTCGGCATAGACTTTGACCGATAGCAGGTTCAGCGCCAGCAGCAGCGCGAAAAAACCGACAGCCCAGAGTGCGGAATTGGAATGTGGGAACCAGAACTGCACGATCAGGGCGCCGGCGACGAGCTCGGCTGCCAGCGTGATGGCCCAGCTGAACCAGTAATTCCAGCCCACGGCGAACCCGAGCGAAGGATCAACGAAGCGTTCCGCATAGGCCTCGAAAGAACCGGCGATCGGCAACTGCGTGGCCATCTCGCCCAGCGACTGCATCATGCAGTACACCGCCAGACCCATGACGCAGTAAGCCAGCAGCGCACCTCCCGGGCCGGCCTGGGCGATGGCGCCGCCACTGGCGAAGAACAGCCCGGTACCGATCGCGCCGCCGACGGCGATCATGCTCAGCTGGCGCGTACCGATAGCGTGTCGGAGCCGGTCCGGCGAGTCCGACGCTGCAGCTGCCGTCATGAACTCAAGCCCGACGATCAGAGGAGTGATTGACTCCATCGCCGGTCGGGACGCTCGCAATGTCGAACGGATCGACTCCCTCGAGACAGCCGACGTTGTACCCGTACTGGTCGGGATTCGAGCGCCGCTGATGATGCGTGTAGATACCACAGACCGAGCAGAAGTAGTGCTTTGCCGTTCTGGTATTGAATTGATAGAGCCGCAGTGTCTCCTGGCCCTTCACGATTCGCAGACCCGACAGGGGCACGCTGGCCGCAATGGCCCCTTTTCTGCGACAGATGGAGCAGTTGCAGCGACGCGGATTGACGATGCCATCAGGCAGGTCAAGTTCCAGCACTACGGCGCCGCAGTGGCACGAGGCCCTGTGTACGGGAAGAATTTCCGTGTGGCCGACTTTCCGGATCATGCAGAGGAGTATCTCATGTCGCCCGCCGAGCTGCGGTCGAGCCGCAGGCGGAATGCTCCCAGCAGCGTTCGCAGCGCCGCCGGCCGCAGCGGTTTGCGAAGCAGCGGATAGCCGGCAGTGCGCGCCAGCAGGGCCACTTCGGGGCTGTGATCGGCGGTGATCAGTGCTGCCGCGAGCGGGGTCTTCTGCGAAGACTGCAGGCAACGCAGCAGCTCGAGTCCATCGACACCATCGCCGAGGTGGTAGTCCGCCAGCACGGCGTCGATGTCGGTTGTCGCGGCCAGGCGCAGCGCTTCAGCCGCGTTTATGGCCTTGACCACGTGCACTCCCCAGGTACCGAGCAGCGCCTGCATGCCATCGAGGATGGGGCGGTCGTTATCCACGCACAGCACGCGCAGACCGCGCAGTCCGGTCGGATCCATGGGCGCGGGGCGCGGCTCATGGCGCGGCACGCGGCGCGCTTTCGTATCGCGGGGCACCCGCACGCCGAACAGCGAGCCGCGTCCGAGCCGGCTGATCAGAGTCAAATGATGATCCATCAGTCGCGCGAGGCGATCGCAGATCGACAGGCCCAGTCCCAACCCCTTCTCGCCCCAGGGGGAGCCCTGATCGAGCCGGCTGAATTCAGCGTAGATACGATCGCGCTCGTGCTCGGCAACACCGGGGCCGGTGTCGTAGACGGCGATCTCGAGCTGCTCGCCCCGCCGCCGGCACCCCACCACCACGCCACCCCGCTCGGTATAACGCAGCGCGTTGGAGATGTAATTCTGTACGATTCGTCGCAGCAGCACGCGGTCGCTTCGGACCACCTCGCGGCAGTCCACGATCGTCAATCGCAGGTCGCGCGCCTGCGCGAGCGGCGCGTATTGCCGTCGCAGGTCCTCCAGCAGATCCGCTATCGGAAAGCTCGTGATCTCCGGTCGCATGGCACCGCTGTCCAGGCGCGCGATGTCGAGCAGGTCATTGAGCAACTCCTCGGCGGCGCGCATCGAGCCATCGATGCGCCCCGCCAGCTCGAGTAATTCCGGATGCTCCCGCGCGCGCGATTCGAGTGCGGAGGCAAACAGGCGGGCGGCATTGATTGGCTGCAGCAGATCATGGCTGGCCGCGGCGACGAATCGGGTCTTGCTGGCGTTGGCGGTTTCAGCGAGCTGCTTGGCTGCGCGTTGCGCATCGAGCGCGTGGCTCAATTCCTGCGTACGCTGGGCGACACGTTCCTCCAGACCCTGTTTGGCATCCAGCAATGCCTGCTCGGCGAGCTTGAATTCGGTGATGTCCGTATAGGTCGCCACATAGCCGCCGCCAGACATGGGTTGACCATGAATGCTGTAGACCTTGCCATTGCGCCGTTTTCGCTGGAAGTTGTAGGCGGTGCCGGCACGCATATGGCCCAGGCGTTTCTGCACGTGCACCTCGGGATCGCCGGGACCCAATTCGCCCTGCTCGGCGTTCCAGCGAATCAGCTCCGCTACCGGACGGCCGACATAGACCATGCCGTCCGGATAGCCCACGAGTTCAAGATAGCGGCGATTCCAGGCGACGATGCGCATTTCCGCATCCACGACGCTGATCCCCTGCGTCACATTCTCCATGCTCGCCTGCAGCAGCTGGCGGCTGAAGCGAAGTTCCTGCGAGGTTTCATCCAGCAGCTCGGTGACCTCGTCGGGTGAAAGACCCCTGCGCTTGAGCGCGTGCGTCAGCACGACACGCGCGGAGGAGGCACCGATGGATCCGGCCAGAACGCGTTCGAAGTGCTGCAGCAGGCCGCGATCCGCCGACTCCGTGGGCTTGGGCAAGGTCTCATGACTATGCGCGGCATATTCGCACAGCGCCTGCTGCGCCGCTGCGGCGCCGATGATGCGTGCAGCAACACTTTGCAGATCACCCACAGTGGCGGTGATGGCGTGGAGTCCGGAGGCAGGGCGCTTTGGCGCGACGAAAGCCCGCGCGGCGAAGCGTTCCTGCAGCGTCACGCCGCGCAGCTGCGAGACCAGCAGCATGACGCACACATTCAGTGTCAAGGCCACCAGCGCACGCGGCCCCACCGCTCCGGGAATCGAATAGCCGGCCAGCGCGTGCGGCACCAGGCCGCCCAGAGCGAGGTGGGGCAGGAACAGCAGCAACGCCCACGTGACGAAGCCGACCAGCATTCCCCAGAACACGCCGCTGCGGCTGGCACCGCTCCAGTACAGCGCGGCGATGATGCCGGGAGCAAACTGTGCCACGGCCGAGAATGCCAGCAGCCCGATGGCGGCAAGGCTGGTCGATCCCGATGTCGAGCGATAGTAGGCAAACGACAGCAGCGCCAACGTCACGATGACCGCGCGCCTCACCCACAGTACGCGTGGCCCGAGGCTTGCGCCGGCTTCCAATCGCTGGCGCCACAGCAGGGGTGCGGCGATATCGTTGGAGATCATGACTGCCAGCGCGGTACTCGCGACCACGACCATGGCGGTGGCGGCGGACAGACCCCCGAGAAACACCAGCACGGTCAGCCACGGTGCGCCGTAGCTCATGGGCAGTGTCAGGATCAGCGTGTCCGAGGAGGTGTGCAGCATCAGGCCATTGATCGTTCCCAGTGCCACCACGGGAATCACGACCACCGAGAACAGTGTCAGGTAGGCCGGCAACAGCCAGCGCGCAAACTTAAGGTCGCCGGTATCGGCGCACTCGACCACGCCAACCTGGAACTGCCGCGGTAGACAGAAGATAGCGGCCGCGGCGAGCACGGTACTGATCAGCGCATCGCTGTTGAACAGGGTCGCCTCGTTGGCCAGGCGCGCGGGCAGCAGCCACGGACGCCCTTGCAGATGCAGACAGGCAAAGACACCGACGGCCACGAACGCCAGCAGCTTGAGCAGCGATTCGAAGGCGATCGCGAGCATCAGGCCTTCGCGGTGGCCGGTGGCATCCACGCGCCGGGCACCGAACAGTACCGCGAACAATGCCAGTATTAGCGCCACCGTCAGTGCCGGGTCCCGGTACCACGGCGCGTGACCGGCCGCGACCGCGGTCAGCGCGGCGATACTGGCAACGACCGCCTTGTATTGCAGCGCGATGTAGGGAATCACGGCACTGAGCGCGATCAGGGTAACGAGCACGGCGAGGGCCCGGCTCTTGCCAAATCTTGATGCGACAAAATCGGCGATAGAGCTGACCTTGTGGAGGCGCCCCACCTCCACCAGCCGCTCGAGGAACGGCAAGCCAAACAGGAATATGACGATCGGGCCCAGATAGATCGGCAGGTAGCCCCAGCCGTCGCGCACGGCGCTGCCGACCGCGCCAAAGAAGGTCCAGGACGTGCAGTACACACCCAGCGCAAGGCTGTATATATAGGGCCTTAACGTGCGCTGGTTGGGATAGATACGGCGGCGATCGCCGTAAAAGGCAATACCAAAGAGGCAGCCTAGATACGCCACCGCCAGCAGCGAGAGCAGCCAGCCAGAAAACATAGTCCCCCCAACCGTGCCCCGACTTTAAGGCGAGCGCGCCAACATGACAAATAGATGACATGCGCTCGTCGGCCGGCCGGGCTGGCATAATCCAGCTGCCACTGCGACCTTAGTCGAATCGAACCGGGAATCCGAACTCAATACGACTAAAGTTCAATACCGAGGATGCCTTGGCGAGACCGACGATGAAGTCGAGCAGGTTCAGAATAAAAGCGACAGGAGTCATACCGTGAACACCACAGCGCTGGCCGCCCAGGGAACGGGGATCGACAAGGCACACCGGCGAGTCATATTCGCCTCGAGTCTGGGCACCGTCTTCGAATGGTATGACTTCTACCTCTACGGCTCGCTGGCCGCGATCATTTCCAAGCAATTCTTCTCGGGAGTCAACGAGACCACCGGATTCATCTTCGCGCTGCTGGCGTTTGCGGCCGGCTTCGCGGTGCGGCCTTTCGGCGCGCTGGTGTTCGGTCGTCTCGGGGATCTGGTCGGCCGCAAACACACGTTTCTGATCACCATCGTGATCATGGGTCTCTCGACCGCGCTCGTCGGCGTGTTGCCCAGCTACGCCACCGCGGGCGTCATCGCGCCGGTGGCGCTGATTGCCCTGCGTCTTCTGCAGGGCCTGGCATTGGGAGGTGAGTACGGCGGTGCGGCCACTTACGTCGGCGAGCACGCGCCGCCGGGCAAGCGCGGCCTCTATACCAGCTGGATCCAGACCACCGCGACGCTGGGACTGTTCCTCAGTCTCCTGGTGATACTGCTGTGTCGCAACTGGCTCGGCGCCGAGTTCGATACCTGGGGCTGGCGCATACCGTTCCTGGTGTCGATCGTACTGCTGGGGGTTTCGGTATACATCCGCATGCAGCTCGCGGAATCGCCGGTATTCCTGGAAATGAAGGCCGCCGGCACCAGTTCCAAGGCGCCCTTGACCGATTCCTTCGGCAACTGGAGCAACGGGCGCATCGTCATTCTCGCGCTGCTGGGCGCCACCGCCGGGCAGGCGGTGGTCTGGTATTGCGGCCAGTTCTACGCTCTGTTCTTCCTCACGCAGGTACTGAAGGTCGCAGCCCAGCCCGCCAATCTGCTGATAGCCGGAGCGCTGCTGATCGGGACCCCGTTCTTCCTGGTGTTTGGTTCCCTGTCGGATCGCATCGGCCGCAAGAAGATCGTGCTCGCAGGCTGCCTGATCGCGGCAGTGACCTACATACCCATCTTCAAGGGTCTCACGCACTACGCCAATCCCGCCATCGAGTCCGCCTCTACCAACGCGCCGGTGACCGTTATCGCGGATCCGAACGCGTGCTCGTTCCAGTTCGACCCGGTGGGCAAAAAGAAATTTGTCCAGTCGTGCGATATCGCCAAGGCCGCGCTCGCCAAGGCCGGCGTGCCCTATCGCAACGAGGCAGCGCCGGTGGGGAGCCTGGCGCAGATACATATCGGCGATGCGCCCGCCATTGCCTCGGTGGAAGGTGGTCCGATGTCCGCTGCGGACTTCAAGGCGGCCACAGAAAGCTTCTCGAAAACGCTGACCGCGGCGTTGAAGGGCGCGGGCTATCCGGCCAAGGCCGACCCGGAGCAGATCAACTATCCTATGGTCCTGCTGCTGCTCTGGATCCTGGTGCTATACGTGACCATGGTCTACGGCCCCATTGCCGCGTGGCTGATAGAGCTCTTTCCGGCTCGCATCCGCTACACCTCGATGTCGCTTCCGTATCACATCGGCAACGGCTGGTTCGGCGGATTCCTGCCCACCGTGGCCTTTGCCCTCGTGGCACTGACTGGCGATATCTACTACGGGTTGCGCTATCCGATCATCGTGGCGCTCATGACCCTGATCATCGGCGCGCTGGCGCTGCCGGAAACCAAGGACCGCCAGATGAGCTGAATGCCGGGCGCGGCGGCTGCGCCAGGCTCATTCCACATCATCGGGGGGTGGTTTGATCTCGCTCGGGTCGAGCACCAGGTGACCGGCGAGTAATACCGCCTGCGTGCGGTTGGCCGCGCCGAACTTGCGCATGATGGCGGTCATGTGCGCCTTCACGGTGGCTTCCGCAATCTGCAGATCGTAGGCGATCTGCTTGTTCAATCGCCCTGAGCACAACATCCCGAACACGCGGAATTGCTGCGGTGTCAGTTGCGCCATGCGCCGCGCGACATCCAGTGCATCGCCATCTACCTCGGGCGTCGCATGGGTGCCGAGACCCGGCGGGATCATGAAATCTCCACGCAGAACAGCCTGAACGTTCTGGCCGATGGTCGCGGCATCGGCCGACTTGGACACGAATCCCTGTGCGCCGAAGGCCAGGGCCTGGCGGACGATGTGATGCGAGTCCATGGCCGACACTACGATCACGGGCAACTCAGGATGGGATCCGCGCAGGTGGGCCAGGGCGCTGAAACCATAGGCGCCCGGTAAGTTCAGGTCCAGCAGCAGCAGGTCGGCATTCGAATGTCGCTCCAGCGTATCCAATAGCCCGGCGACACAGTCGGCTTCGAAGAAGTCACTCTCGGGGCATGCCATTGCCACCGCGTCCCGCAGTGCGGCGCGGTACAGCGGATGATCATCGACGATGAGAAATTCGTAGTTCAATTTCGGATGCCCACCGGCTGTCGATTATCGGCTGATCGTCCGCCCACGACATAACCTGGCGCGCTTCGCCTTACCGATTGCCGTTTCTAGCACCGCGCGTGCCCAGCGTCGCTACGACTTTGGTCGAAATTCGCCGCGCGCGACCCCGGTCTATGATCCAGGGCAATTGCGCGGCTCGAAACAAGAAGTCCGGGGGATCCAAATGAACAGACACGCGGCATTGAAGGCGGCAATGGGGCTCTTCGCGGGCCTGGGGTTGTCCGTATGCGCTCACGCCCAGGTGCTGAAGGATCCGCTGCCCGACAGCTTCACGCTGGCCGGCGTCACGCTTTACGGGACGGTGGATGTCGGCTACGCCTATCAGTCCCAGGGTGTGCCGCTCAGCAGCAAGTATGTCGGTGGCCTCGAATACCAGGCCTTCACCACCACTCGCAACTTCGCCGGTTCACAGTCGACCCTGGCGGAAAGCGGGCTCGAGCAGTCCAAGATCGGCATCCGAATCGAAGAGCCGATGGCCTACGGTTTCACGCTGGTGGGCAGACTCGAGACCGGATTCAATCCCCTGTCCGCACAGCTGACGGATGCGTGCGCGGCGATCGCGGAGAACAGCGGCGTGCCGCAAGGCAAGCAGACAGCCAACGCCGACAGCAGTCGTTGCGGTCAACCCTTCAACAGCGTGGCCTTTGGCGGTCTGAGCAGCAAGGTCTACGGCACGCTCACGATCGGTCGACAGAACGCGCCGCAGCTTGATGCGCTGGTTCAGTACGATCCGCAGGCGCTTTCCTACGCGTTTTCGTTCCTTGGGTATTCCGGCTTTGACGGCGGCGCGGGCAGCACGGAAGGCGCGCGTTGGGACAACTCGGTCAAATACGCGTTGCAATACGGTCCAGCCCACGGCTCATTGATGTTCTCCAATGGCGGCCGCGACACCGGGGTGCTCGGCCAGGCGTACGGCATCGATGTCGGCGCCACGGTGCAGGGACTCTCGGTCGACTTCGTCTATGACAAGGAGAATGGTGCGGTCAATCTTCGCAGTTCCTTCGACAACGGCGCCACCCCGCTGCCCACGCCGGGACTGGCCGCCTACGCTTCGAATGATGAGGCGTGGAATGTCATGGGCAAGTACGTCTTCGACCTCAGCGGTGGGGCCAAAGACTCGGACGGCAAGCCGATTCCGGGCGACAAGCTCACCGTGTTTGCGGGCTATTCGCATATCCAGAAGGCGCACTCCGGGGAAACCGGCGGATTCTCACAGGGCGACTACCCGATTTCACTGGGCATCAACATTAACAATACCGCCCAATACAGCCTCGAATGGTTCGGCGCCAAGTACGCCATGCCGTCGGGTTTGAGTGTCACAGGCGCGTTCTATCACGCCAGCCAGAACAGCTGGAGCATTGGGCTCGGCGCGACCGGTACGCAGGACATAGGCTGCTCGGGCGCCGGCCTGCTGTGCGCCGGCGACTTTACCGAGGGCTCCCTGGTGGGTGACTATGCCTTCAACAAGCACTATGACGTCTACTTGGGCCTCAACTACTCCACGGTAACCGACGGTCTGGCCAACGGCTTCGTCGGCACCACGGCAAACGGCACCACGGGAAGCGAATCTCAGACGACCGTGATGGCCGGCTTTCGCATCAAGTTCTAAGCGTCAGCTGCGAGGGTCGCCAGGGTTAGCCGGCGCCGTGTCGGGCTCGTATGAAGTCCGCTACGTGCGCCGCTGCCTCGTCGAGCGACAGCCGAGACATATCCAGATGAATGTCGGGGCTCTCGGGCGGCTCGTAGGGTGAATCGATGCCGGTGAAATTCTTCAGCTGCCCGGCGCGCGCGCGCTTGTAGAGGCCCTTGACGTCGCGGCGCTCCGTATCGGCCAGCGGGGCATCGACGAACACCTCGATGAATTCGCCCACCGCGAACAGCGCCCGCGCCGCGTGCCGCTCGGCGCGGAATGGCGAGATGAATGCCACGAAGACGATCAGGCCGGCGTCCACCATGAGCTTCGCGACTTCGGCCACGCGGCGGATGTTCTCGACGCGATCCTGCTCGGTGAAGCCCAGGTCCTTGCTCAGACCGTGGCGCACATTGTCGCCGTCGAGGATATACGTGCGCCGGCCTTCGGCGTGCAGCTGCTTCTCGACCATGTTTGCGATCGTGCTCTTGCCGGCGCCTGAATAGCCGGTCAGCCAGATCACGCCCGGCCGCTGGCCATTGAGGGCCGCGCGCGCCTGCTTGTCGATGTCGAGCGTCTGCCAGTGCACGTTCTGCGAGCGGCGCAGCGCAAAATGCAGCGTGCCGGCCGCGACCGTGTCGTGCGTGATGCGATCGATGAGAATGAATCCGCCCAGCTCGCGGCTGCGTTCGTAGGGCTCGAAGGCGATGGGACGGTCGAGCTCGAGTTCGCAGACACCGACTTCGTTGAGCTCGAGCCGCTCGGCGGGCAGGTGCTGCCAGGTGTTGACGTCGAGTTTGTACTTCAGCGGCGCCACCGTGGCCGAGACCGTTGCGGTGCCGAGCTTCATCTTGTAGGAACGGCCTGGCAGCACTGCGTTCGCGTGCAACGCCACCAGCGTGGCCTCGAATTGATTCGCTGTCGCGGGCGGCGCATCGGCCGCCGCGAGCACATCGCCTCGGCTGACATCGGTCTCATCGGTCAGCGTGAGGGTGACGCTCTGTCCGGCGGTGGCTTCAGCAAGATCTCCCTCGAGTGTCACGATGCGCGCCACGCGGCATTCGCGCCCGGAGGGCAGCACGCGCGCGCGATCGCCCGGCCGAATCGTGCCGCTGGCAATGCGGCCCGCATAGCCGCGGAAATCCTGGTGTGGGCGATTGACCCACTGCACCGGCATCCGGAACGGCAGCGCCCCTGAAGATGCGTCGACCTCGACGGACTCGAGGTACTGCAGCAGCGAGCGTCCCCGGTACCAGCCCATGCGAGGACTGCGCTCGATGACATTGTCGCCCTCGACCGCCGAGAGCGGAATGGCAGTCACATGGTTGCGGCCCGCCTGCGCGGCGAACTCGCGAAACTCGCGCTCGATGGATTCGAAGCATTGCTGCGAGTACTCGACCAGGTCCATCTTGTTGACGGCCAGCACGATCTCGCGGATGCCGAGCAGCGAGACCAGATAGGTGTGCCGCCGCGTCTGCGTCAGCAGGCCCTTGCGCGCATCGACGAGGATCACCGCCAGATCCGCGGTCGATGCGCCGGTGACCATGTTGCGCGTGTATTGCTCGTGCCCCGGCGTATCCGCGACGATGAACCGGCGCCGCGGCGTGGAAAAGTACCGATATGCGACATCGATGGTAATGCCCTGCTCGCGCTCGGCTGCCAGACCATCGAGCAGCAGCGCGAAGTCGAGCTGCCCATTGCGGGTGCCCGATTTCCTCGAGGCCGCGGCCAGCGCTTCGAGCTGATCCTCAAGCAGCAGTTTGCCGTCGTAGAGCAGCCGGCCGATGAGTGTCGATTTGCCGTCATCGACCGAGCCGCAGGTGATGAAGCGCAGCAGACTCAGCTCCGGCGCGCCCGTCATCAGAAATACCCTTCCTGCTTCTTGATCTCCATCGTGGCGCCCGCGTCGCGATCGATGACGCGACCCTGGCGTTCGGATTGCACGCTCTGCTGCAACTCCGCGATGATCTCATCGATGGTCGAAGCGCGGCTCTCGAGGGCCCCCGTCAGCGGGTAGCAGCCCAGGGTGCGGAAGCGCACGCTCAATTGCTGCGCCTGCTCGCCAGGCAGAAGCTGCATGCGCTCATCGTCCACCATGATCAGGACACCGTCGCGGCGCACGACCGGCCGCAGCGCGGCCAGGTACAGCGGCACGATCGGGATGCTCTCGCGGCGGATGTACTGCCACACGTCCAGCTCGGTCCAGTTCGACAGCGGAAACACGCGAATGCTCTCATCGGCGCGCTTGTCGACGTTGTAGAGACTCCAGAGCTCCGGACGCTGATTCTTCGGATCCCAGCGATGCTGCGCCGAGCGGAATGAAAATATGCGCTCCTTGGCGCGGCTGTTCTCCTCATCGCGACGCGCGCCGCCGAAAGCGGCGTCGAATCGGTAGTGATCCAGCGCTGCCTTGAGCGCTTGCGTCTTCATGACGTCGGTGTGAACCTGTGAACCATGCGTAAACGGATTGATCCCCAGGCGGACCCCCTCGGCGTTGACGTACACCAGAAGCTCCATGCCGCTCTCACGCGCCACGCGTTCGCGGTAGGTGTACATATCGCGAAACTTCCAGGTGGTGTCTACATGCAGCAAGGGAAACGGCGGCGTGGCCGGGTGGAACGCCTTGCGCGCCAGGTGCAGCATCACGGCGCTGTCCTTGCCCAGCGAGTACAGCATCACCGGCTTGCGGCACTCGGCCACGACCTCGCGCAGGATGTAGATGCTCTCGGCTTCCAGCCGTTGCAGATGTGTCAGTACCGTGCTCACGGCCGGCAAACTAGCACGAGATTGGCATCGTGAGACGGTCGGCGCGCGTCGAGGATGTCGTCATGGCGCAATCCTATCCGAGCGGCGAGGCGCCCTGCATCGGCCGCTGGGCGGCCGCCCAGGCTGCGGGCAGGTTCGACCGCGAAGTCGTACCGATCCCCGTGACGCAGAAGAAGGGACCGCCGATAATCTTCGCGCGGGACGAAGGTGTGCGAGGGGAGTCCACGGTGGGGTCGCTGTCCGTACTGAAACCCATCATCGAAGGGGGCGCCGTGACGGCCGGTAATGCCGCGCAAATGCTGCACGAGCTCGAACGGCGGCAAGGTCGCTACGGGACCGAGGCCATGTGCATCGGTGGTGGCCGGGGCATGGCCGCGATATTCGAGCGTGCAGCGTGAGCGACGCCGCCGTCGAACATGATCAGATGGAGTATGACTACTGCGTGGTCGGTGCCGGCCCGGCGGGTCTGGCCTGTGCGCTGCGCCTGAAGCAGCTCAAGCCCGACAAGAGCGTCTGCGTACTCGAGAAGGCTTCCGCACTCGGCGCGCAGTCGATTTCGGGCGCGGTCATGGAACCCGGGCCGCTGGAGCAGTTGCTGCCCAACTGGCGCCACGAATATACCGGCATGAAAGTGCCGGCAGCCCAGGATGACGTTCGCCTCATGACGCGCACGGGCTCGGTGCGCCTGCCGGACTGGATGGTGCGGCTATCGCCGCTCAACAATCACGGCAACTTCATCGTCTCGCTGGGCCAGCTCGTGCCCTGGCTCGGAGCGCAGGCAGAAGCGGCCGGCGTGGACGTATTTCCGGGCTTCGCGGCCACCGAGCCTTTGTACAGTCCCGAAGGTGGCATCAAGGGCGTGCGCATCGGCGACATGGGCGTCAACCGCGATGGCAGCCAGGGGCCCAACTTCGCGCCGGGAGCCGACATTGTCGCCGCCACGACGGTACTGGCCGAAGGCGCGCGCGGCTCCATCACCAAGCAGCTCATCGCGCGATTCAAACTCGACCAGGGCCATGATCCACCCACCTTCGGGCTTGGGTTCAAGGAACTCTGGCAGTTGCCACCGGGCCGGGTAACGCCGGGGCGCATCGAACATTCATTTGGCTGGCCGCTGGATCCAAACACCTATGGCGGCAGCTTCCTCTATCACCTCGATAACGATCGTATCTATATCGGCTACGTGGTCGGCCTCAACTACCAGGACCCTCGCTTAAGCCCCTTTGAGACCTTCCAGCAGTTCAAGCACCACCCGCGCATCAAACCGCTGCTCGAGGGCGGCGAAATACTCGCCGCAGGCGCGCGCTCGATCGCCGCGGGTGGATACCAGTCGCTGCCGACGCTCGAAATGCCCGGCGCCATCCTGATCGGCGATACTGGCGGTACGCTCAACGTGTTCAAGATCAAGGGCATTCATCAGGCCATTCGTTCGGGCGTACTGGCTGCCGGGCACCTTGCCGATACGGGCGTGAGCTTCGGGTTCGATGCGCGCTGGCGCGCCTCCGAAGGTCACCGCGAACTGCACGCCGTGCGTAATTTCAAGCCCGGATTCAAGCGCGGCCTCTACGTCGCCATGGCGAATGCGGGTCTTGAGATTCTCACGCGCGGCAACACGCCCTGGACGCTCCACAATTCGGCCGACGCCCCGGCACTGCGCGAGCTCGATGAGTACGCCTCACCGGACCGCGGCTGGGTCGCGCGAACTTTGCCGCCGCGCGATCGGGTGTCCTCGGTGTTCTTTGCCGGCAATGCGCACGATGAGAACCAGCCCATCCACCTGCACGTGGCCGATGTTTCGATCTGTGCGGACCGTTGCGCAAAGGAATTTGGCAATCCCTGCCAGAACTTCTGCCCGGCTGCCGTCTATGAAATGGTTGATGACGGCGCCGGCGGTAAGCGGCTGCAGATCAACTCCGCCAACTGCGTGCACTGCAAGGCCTGCGATATCAAGGATCCCTACGGCATCATCACCTGGACGCCGCCGGAAGGCGGCTCCGGCCCCAACTACCAGAATCTGTGACACTACCGATCGAAGCCTGGGCGAATTTCTACGTCATCGTCGGCTCATCGGCTGGCGGCCTGACTGGTCTGACTTTCGTCGTGATTGCACTGGTTGCCGACGCCCATGCGGTGCGCATGACGGGTTTGCGCGCCTTCATCACCCCAACCATCGTGCATTTCGGTTCAGCGCTGGTGCTTTCCGCGCTCATGAACGTGCCAGGCCAGTCGGTGACCAGTCTCGGCATCTGCCTGGGTGCCTTTGGACTCATGGGTCTCGTCTATAGCGCCGGCACCGCGCGGCAGGTCTACCGCGCGACGACGGGCACCGACTACAAGCCGGTGGCAGAAGACTGGATCTGGAATGCGATCCTGCCCACGGTCACCTACGCGGTGCTTTTCATCGCGGGCCTCGTCGCCTCGGTGCACACGCCTGCCGCGCTGTACCTGACGGCCGCCGCATCGATGTTGCTGCTGATCATCGGCATTCACAACGCCTGGGACATCGCCGTGTGGTTTACGGCGGAGCGTCCGGGCGCGCAAGGCCAGGAAGACAAGAAGCCGCCGCCTGGTGAGCCGCCGGCGGAGTGAGCGCTTCGGCCGTAAGATCGTAGGTATCCGCCGCAACGATTCGCACCTGCGCGAATTCGCCGACGGCGAGTTTCGCAGCGCCCGACACGCGTATCACCCCATCGATCTCGGGCGCTTCCGCCGCGCTGCGCGCAATGGCCACTCCGCGTTCGATCGAATCCACCAGAATGCGACAGTGCGTGCCGACGCGCTCACTCAGGCGCGCGGCGCTGATCGCCCCGGCACGCTCCATGAAGCGTTCATAGCGCGACTGCTTGACCTCTTCGGGCACCGGTGCGGCGACGGCATTGGCCGCCGCGCCTTCGACTGCCGAGTACTTGAAACAGCCCACGCGATCGAGCTGCGCGGCATCGAGCCACTCGAGCAGCTCCTGGAACTCCTGTTCGGTTTCGCCAGGGAATCCTACGATGAAGGTGCTGCGCAGCGTCAGCTCGGGGCGCTCGGCGCGCCAGCGCTCGATCCGCCGCAGCGTGTTCTCGGCATGTGCCGGACGGCGCATGCGCTTGAGCACGGTGGGGCTGCCATGTTGAAAGGGAATATCCAGGTACGGCAGCACACCGCTCTCGTTCATGAGCGCAATCAGATCGTCTACATGCGGATAGGGATACACGTAGTGCAGGCGCGCCCAGACACCGAGCTTCGAGAGTGCGCGCGCCAGATCGACGATGCGCGAGGCATACGGTTCATTACGCCACTTCACTTCGCGGTAGCGGATGTCGCTGCCGTAGGCGCTGGTGTCCTGCGAGATCACCAGCAGCTCGCGCACGCCGCTCGCCACCAGTGTCTCGGCTTCGCGCATGACGTGATCGAGCGGCCGGCTCACGAGGTCTCCGCGCAGCGAGGGGATGATGCAGAAGCTGCAGCGGTTATTGCAGCCTTCCGAGATTTTCAGATAGGCGTAGTGCCTTGGGGTCAGCCGGATGCCCTGCGGCGGGATCAGATTGATGAAAGGCGCGTGCGGCGCCGGCAGATGTGCATCGACCTCGGCGATGACGCGATCGTAGGCGTGCGGGCCCGTGACACTGAGCACCTTGGGATGCCGGTCGAGAATTCGCTGCGGATTGGCACCCAGGCAACCGGTGACGAGCACGCGGCCGTTGTGCTCGAGGGCTTCGCCGATCGCCTGCAGCGATTCATCGATGGCACTCTCGATGAACCCGCAGGTGTTCACGATCACGATGTCCGCGGTTTCGTAGCGGGGCGCAATCTCGTAGCCGCGTGCGCGCAGCTCGGTGATGATCCGCTCGGAATCGACCAGTGCCTTGGCGCATCCCAGGCTCACGAAGCCCACGGCCGGCGGGCGCGGGGTCCGGGCGGCGGTGGAACGCGGTCGGCTTGCGGTTGCGGACATGGGTCCTGGGGGCGCGGGCCCGCTACAATGGGGGAATGCCAAGTCTACCTGAGCGGGCATCCCGGATCGACGCATGGCCTTTGACCAAGACTACTATCAGCGCTTCTATTACAACCCTCGCACGGCGGTGACTTCTCGCGCGGAGATGCGCGCGCGCGGGCGCATGATCGCCGCCTGCGTGGAATATGTCGGATTGCCGGTAAAAAGCATTCTCGATGCCGGCTGCGGCGTTGGATTGCTCAAATCACCGCTTACGCGGGCTTTTCCGGGTGCCGAGTACGTGGGCCTCGAATACAGCGAATACCTGTGCCGACGCTACGGCTGGCGCCAGGGTTCCGTGGCGACCCTGCGAACGCGGGAACGATTCGACCTGGTGGTCTGCTACGACGTGCTGCAGTACCTGGGCGCGCCGGAGGCGCGGCGCGCGATCGCGAACCTGGCGCGCGTGTGCCGGGGCGCACTCTATTTCGGGGCCCTGACGACCGAGGATTGGCGCGATAACTGCGACCAGAGCCGTACCGACCGCATCCCGGGCCTGCGCCCCGGTGCCTGGTACCGGCGAGAGCTGAAGCGTGCCTTCAGGCCCGTGGGCTGTGGCGTCTGGCTGAAGCGGGCTGTGAACCTGACGCTCTGGGATCTGGATACTGCGGCATGAGCACCGCTGCAATGGGGAACGAATTGCTGGAATTTGAAGGCCCGGTCGAGTGTGCGTTCGGGTCCGGCGCCGTCACCCTCACGCTGCGCGGTTGCGAACGCGGCGGCGGGGCCGCCTCAGCACTGTTCGCGGGCGCATCCGGCTCAAGCGGACTGACGGGGCTGCCGGCAAAGCTGCATGACGTGCGGCTATTCGATCGGGCGCCGGCGTTGAGCGCGCGGCAGGTCGGGCTGCAGTCGCGCGAACTGCAACTGGATCTGGTCTGCCGGAGTCTGCAGGTGCATCGCGACGCCGGCACACCATTCTTCGCCGCGGTGCCGCCCGTATCTATTTCCGCAGCAACGCGCCTGGGATGGGCGGTGCTGCTGTCGGTACTGCGCATTCCCGGCGCGGCCCAATTGCTGGCGGCCTTGCGAGGCAGGCGATGAGCGCACGCGTTCCGGTCACGGTGCTGACGGGCTTCCTCGGAGCGGGCAAGACCACGCTCGTCAACCGTATTCTTTCCGAGCAACATGGCAAGCGCATCGCGGTCATCGAAAATGAGTTCGGCGAAGTCGGCGTCGATCACGAACTCGTGATCGGTGCGGATGAGGAGATCTTCGAGACCAGCAATGGTTGCATCTGCTGCACGGTGCGCGGCGACCTGATCCGCATCCTCAACCAGCTTCGCAAGCGCCGGGAGCGCTTCGACGCGGTGCTCATCGAGACCACGGGGCTGGCCGATCCGGGACCGGTGGCGCAGACCTTCTTCATCGACGAAGAACTCAAGGAGTACTACTCG
>Ga0182016_10002451_pt1 | contig 21810 bp, 18 predicted proteins | sample 712S2MmetaG_FD_120491 | JGI IMG/M metagenome (GOLD analysis project Ga0182016, IMG submission 120491) | Permafrost microbial communities from Stordalen Mire, Sweden - 712S2M metaG | ecosystem: Environmental > Terrestrial > Soil > Wetlands > Permafrost | place: Sweden: Stordalen | collected... | reverse complement strand
GTCGAGGCGAAGGCGTAGAGAATTTCCGACAGGCCGTGCGGACCGGCATTGCCAAGGCTGTCGAGCGCGGTCTTGAGCAAAACCGACGCCGCCGAGAAGCCGAGCACGGTCAGCGGATAGATCAGCACCGCGAGCATGGCGAGCTTCATCTCGCGCGCCTCGATCTTCTTGCCGAGATATTCCGGCGTGCGCCCGACCATCAGCCCCGCGACGAACACCGCGATGACGACGATGATGAGAAAACCGTAAAGACCCGCGCCGACGCCGCCGGGCGAAATGCAGCCGAGCAGCATGTTGAAGAGCGGGACCAGGCCGCCGAGCGGGGTCATCGAATCGTGCATCGCATTGACGGCGCCGGTGCTGGTGCCGGTCGTGGCGGCCGCGAAAAAGGCGCTCATCGCGACGCCGAACCGCGTTTCCTTGCCCTCCATATTGCCGGCGGTCGGATCGACGCCAAGCTCGGTCAGCAAGGGATTGCCCGCCGCCTCCGCCCAATAGGCGACGAGGATGCCGACCCCGAGCACGATCGACATGGCGACGACGATGGCGCGCCCCTGCCGCTCGTCGCCGACCGCCCGGCCGAACGCGAATGCCGTCGCGAACGGAACGACAAGAATCGCCCATATCTCCAGCATATTGGAGAAGGCGTTGGGGTTTTCGAACGGATGCGCCGAATTGGCGTTGAAGAAGCCGCCGCCGTTGGTGCCAAGTTCCTTGATGGCTTCCTGGCTCGCGACCGGACCGATGGAAATGACCTGCTTGGCCCCTTCCAGCGTCGTCGCCTCGAGAGCGCCGGTCAATGTCTGCGGCGCGCCGAGCGCGACCAGCGCGAGGGCGACGACGACCGCCAGCGGCAGCAGAATATAAAGCGTCGCCCGCGTCATATCGACCCAGAAATTGCCCACGGTCGGCGATGTCGCGCGCGAAAAGCCGCGGGTCAGCGCGAAGGCCATGGCGAGACCGGTCGCGGCGGAGAGGAAGTTATGGACGGTCAGCCCCAGCATTTGCGTGAGATGACTCATTGTCGTCTCGCCGCTGTAATTCTGCCAATTGGTGTTGGTGATGAAGCTGAGCGAAGTGTTGAAGGCGAGATCGGGCGCCACGGCGTCGAAGCCCCGCGGATTCAGCGGCAGCACATTTTGCAGCCGCTGCAAGGCGTAAAGCGAGAGGAAGCCGACGAGGCTGAAGGCCAGCATCGACATGGTGTAAACGAACCAGCTCTGCTCGCGCGCCGGATCCACGCCGGAAAGCCGGTAGAACAGCCGCTCCACCGGCGCGCCGGCGCGCGACAAGGCGACGCGTTCGCCCTCCATGACGCGAAGAACATAGCCGCCGAGCGGAACGGCGGCCGCGAAAACCAACAGCAGCGTGATCGCGATCTGCAAAACGCCTGTCATGTACATTCGAACGCTCCAAATCCTAATGCCAAGCGTCCCGCTCAGAAATCCTCGGGATGAAGCAGCGTGTAAACAAGGTAGACGCCAAGCAGCGCGGCGACGATCAATCCGACGAGAGGTTCGAGCATGGCGCGGCTCCGGTCAAAGACGGGCGCAAAGGCGCGCGTAAGCGACGATCACGACGAAAAGTACGACGCCGAGACCCACGAAAACGAGATCGGACATAACCGCCTGCTCCTGTTTTTCCTGGACCGGAACATGGGCGGAAGCGCGCCAGAGATCAATGCGCAAAACGGGCGTCGCGCATAAGGAATTTATAATTGCCGCGGCGCCGCGGCCGGCCAGGGGACGGAAAGTCTCTGACGAAACGTCAGGCGCGCATCGCCTTTGGCGCGACATTGTGCAACTGATGGTCGGCGCTGTCGAAGAACCGCCGCAGATTGCGCGCGGCCTGTCGGATGCGTTGCTCGTTCTCGACCAGCGCGAGGCGCAGGAAGCCTTCTCCATATTCGCCAAAGCCGACGCCCGGCGCGACCGCGAGATCGGCCTTTTCGATCAGCAGGCTCGAAAATTCGAGGCTGCTCAGGCTCGCGAAGCGCTCCGGAACGGGCGCCCAGGCGAACATCGAGGCCGACGGCGAGGGAATGGGCCATCCCGCCTGAGCGAAACTTTCGACCATCACGTCGCGGCGCTTTTTATAGATCGCGCGCATCTCCTTGATGCAGTCGTCGGGGCCGTTCAGCGCGGTCGCCGCCGCGACCTGAATCGGCGTGAAGGCGCCGTAATCGAGATAGCTCTTGACGCGCGCCAGCGCGGCGCAAAGACGCTCGTTGCCGACGGCGAAGCCCATGCGCCAGCCGGCCATCGAATAGGTTTTCGACATGGAGGTGAACTCCACCGTCACGTCGATCGCGCCGGGCACCTGCAAAACCGACGGCGGCGGCTCCTCATCGAAATAGACCTCGGCGTAGGCGAGATCCGAGAGCACGAATATCTCGTGCCGCTTGGCGAAGGCCACGAGATCCTTGTAAAAATCGAGCGAGGCGACCGTCGCGGTCGGATTGGAGGGATAACAGACCACGACGCCGATCGGCTTCGGGATCGAGTGCCTCACCGCGCGCTCCAGCGCCTCGAAGAATTTCGGCGTGGGATCGGCCGGCACGGAGCGGATGACCCCGCCCGCCATCAGAAAACCGAACGCATGGATCGGATAGGAGGGGTTGGGCACCAGCATTACGTCGCCCGGCGCGGTGATCGCCTGCGCCATATTGGCGAAGCCTTCCTTCGAGCCCAGCGTGGCGACGATCTGCGTGTCCGGGTCGAGCGAGACGTCGAAGCGGCGTTGATAATAATTGGCCTGGGCCCGGCGCAACCCCGCGATGCCCTTGGAGGCGGAGTAGCGGTCGGTGCGCGGGCGGCCCGCGGTCTCGACCAGCTTGTCGATCACATGCTTGGGCGCCGGCAGATCGGGATTGCCCATGCCGAGGTCGATGATGTCGGCGCCTCCGGCGCGCGCCTTGGCCTTCAGGCGATTGACCTGCTCGAAGACATAAGGGGGCAGGCGCTTGATACGATAGAAATCCGACATTTAGAAGTTCCGCTGGTGTTTTGGGGGCGTTTCGGTTCGGCTTTTAGCACTTTGGCCGAGGCGCGGCCGGCTTCAATTGGCTTGCTCTCGCGGCGGCTTGGCCGCGGCCGCGCGCCGGGGCGTCGCGGGGCGAGGCGCCGGATCGGGCACGGCCACCCGCGCGCCCGCCTTCCGGTTTTGTTCGAGCGCGCCCTGGAGTTCGGCGCCCAGCGCGTCGAGTTGCGCCGGGGTTTTCTTGCCAGTCGGCTTTTCGGTCGGTTTCATCGGCTGGTACTGGAGCTGGTCCGGGGCCGGACGCGAACGCACGACGAAATCCTGCGCGGGCGGCGGCGTCTGCCGCAGACGGAGCGTCTCCAGAACATTGCCGACCATCGCGCCGCCGGTTACGGTCTCCTGCCCCTCGGCCTCTTGCGCGGCGGCCTCGCCGGGAAGGCTCGACAGGGCGAGAGCGGCGGCGAGCGCGATCAGGACGCGAAGGCGCCTTGCCGCGCCGCCCCCTGTGTCACATTGCCGCGCATTCGCGCCAGCGAGTGGGAGCGCCTCGGGATTTGCGCGCTGACGCCTTCGCATCCGCACAATGGATTGGTTCGTGACGGCGTGCGTCGCTAAAGACATAGTGCTAGTCTATCAGACTCCGGCGCGCGTCGCTACTGGCCGCGCCTTGACGCTGGACGACGAAGAACAGGACCGAAGATGACCGCCGATCGCGACACGGAAACGGCGCCTGAGCGGGCCAACGAGATGGACGCCAAAGCCGCGGCCCTCGCCTACCGAGGCAAAATGAGCAGCAAACGCAACGCCAAGGACAAAAGCAACAGGATCCAAAAGCACGCGCCCAAGGCGCCTCTCGCGCCGCCCCAGGACGCGGCGGCGCCCGTGCCCCCGGTTCAGGCGGAGAAGCAGCCCCCGGTCGCGCCCGCAGTCCAGGTCGAGGCGCGGCCTTCCGTCGCGCCCTCCAGGGAACTCGTCGTCCGGGCGACGCCGGGCGCGTCGGAGCGCGAACGCTTCCATCGCAAAGCCAAGGCGGCCGAACCCCCGCTCACGGGAGAATTCGACACCGCCGCCGAGAATTTGGCCAAGCTGGTCGATCAGGGACGCCGGGTGATGGCGGCGGCGATGAGCGCCCCCGATCTCGCCGAGACCCGCAGCGAACTCGCTGCGAACGTCGCCGACGCCACCAAGACGCTGGGCGTCGTCGCCGAATATTGGATGACGCAGCCCGAACGCGCCACGATGGCGCAGGCCGATCTCATCAGCGGCCTCACCGATATTTGGAGCCAGACCCTGCACCGCTTTTCCGGCGAGGAAGCGCCGCCGGTCGTGCCGCCGGACCCCTCCGACAAGCGCTTCTCCGCGCCCGATTGGAGCAATAATCCGTTTTTCGATTGTCTGCGGCAGAGCTACACGCTGGCCACGCGCTGGGCGAGCGATATGGTCGAACACGCCGAGGGCCTCGACCCGCAGACGAAAGCCAAGGCGTCTTTCTATACGCGCCTGATCTCCAGCGCGATGTCGCCGTCCAATTTCGTGGCGACCAATCCCGAGTTGCTGCGCGCGACGCTGGAGGCGCGCGGCGGCAATCTGGTGCGCGGCATGGAAATGCTGGCCGAGGATCTCTTGGCGGGCGGCGGCACGCTGAAAATCCGCCAGTCCGACGACAGCAAATTCCAGCTTGGCGTCGACATGGCGACGACCCCCGGCAAGGTGATCCTGCGCAACGAATTGATGGAGCTGATTCAATATGCGCCGACGACGAGCGAGGTTTACGCGCGCCCGCTGTTGATCGTCCCGCCGTGGATCAACAAATTCTACGTGCTCGACCTCAACCGCGAAAAAAGCTTCGTGCGCTGGGCGACAGCTCAGGGATTGACGGTGTTCATCATCTCCTGGGTCAATCCCGACGAGAGCCAGGCGGACCTCGGCTTCGAAGCTTACATGCACGAGGGCGTGCTCGCGGCGCTCGACGCGATCGAGCGCGTGACCGGCGAAAGCAAAGTCGCGGCGGTGGGCTATTGCGTCGGCGGCACGCTGCTCGCCTCGACCCTCGCCTATTTGGCGGCCAAGCGCGACAAGCGCATCGACAGCGTGACTTTCTTCGCGACGCAGGTCGACTTCTCCGAGGCCGGCGACATGCAGATTTTCGTCGACAAGGCGAAACTCGCGGCGCTCGAGGACGCCATGGCCAAGACCGGCTATCTCGACGGGGTCAAGATGGCCAACACCTTCAACATGCTGCGCCCCAACGAGCTCGTCTGGAACTATATCGTCAACAATTACGTGAAGGGCGTCGATCCGGCGGCGTTCGATCTCCTGGCCTGGAACGCGGACAGCACCCGCATCCCCCGCGCCAACCACTCATTCTACCTGCGCAATTGCTATCTCGAGAACAATCTCACGCGCGGCGAGATGGTGATCGACGGCGTGAAGCTCGATCTGAAAAAGGTGACGGTTCCGATCTATGAGATCGCCGCCAAGGAGGACCATATCGCGCCGGCGCGCTCGGTGTTCATCGGCGCGAAATATTTCGGCGGCCCGGTCAAATATGTGCTCGGCGGCGCCGGCCACATCGCCGGCATCATCAATCCGCCGGACAAGGACAAATACCAGTATTGGGTGGGCGGGCCGCCGGTCGGCTCCTATGACGATTGGGTGAAATCGGCGACGGAGATCAAGGGCTCGTGGTGGCCGGACTGGCTCGCCTGGCTGACCCAGCAGGCGCCAAGGAAAATCCCCGCGCGGGAACCCGGCGGCGGCGTGTTGACGCCGGTCGGCGACGCGCCGGGTGAGTATGTCAGGGTGAAGGCCTGACGCTCTCCTCCAGCCGGGGAGGAGAGCGCCGTTTTCATTCGGCCGGCGGCGCCTCGACGACGGGCTCGGGGACGGCGGGCCGCGCGGGGCTAAGCTTTCGCGCCCCCCGCCACTTCCCGAGCATGACCCACCAGGGGTCGCCCACATGCAGATGATGGCGCAGCGGCGTCTTGATGATCGCCAGCACCAGCCCGATGCTGAACAGGCACCAGACCGCCGGCCATTCATTGATGTTGTTGGTCGTCAGCGCCGCGACGAACGGGCCCGCGACATATGAAAACAGCGTGAAGCGCCAACTGCCGATCAGCGCCGGCAGCAGGAACGCGGTCAGCGGATAGGACAGGAAGCCGCGTCCGAGCCACGCGTTGTCGGCCATGCTGTTGCCGATGCCATTGGTCGGCACGAGCCAGGCGAGATGCCATTCGCCATGCACGGTGCACAGGAACTCGCCGCACAGCGGACGCCCGATCTGGCAATGGCCGGCCCAGTTGAAGGGATAGAGCTGCACCAGCATCGCGATCGCGCCGACGAAACAGGCGGCGTAGGTTATGGGCGCGACCTTGCGCGCGGCGTCCTTCGGCATAAAGTAGAGCGCCACCGAATTGATGAAGAAGGGCTGGAAAGCTATGTGCAGATAGCCAAACAGCGTCATCATCTGATTGAGCGGCGAGTCGCATTGGTCCAGCACGGAATAGCTGACGGCTTGCAGCGCCTCCATGCTGGCGAAATAGAGCAGACAGACCCAAAGCGCCAAGGGCTCGGGATTGCGCTTGAGCGCGGAATATGCGGCGCCGGCGATGCCGGTCGCGGCCAGAACTGTCGAAGCTTCCCCACTCCAGCACATGATCGGTCGTTTCCTCGTTATTTTTGCGCCATTCCGATACACGATTGCGCGCCGGGATCAAAGCGGCGCCGCGAGACAGGCCTCTGGAGGCGGCAAAATCGCCCTCTTTAACCCCGCATTAACCCTAATGTGTCGAAATTGACCGGCTCGCCCGGCCTCAAGCCGGCTCCCGCGATCACGGCATGGAGGCGCTCATGGCCAATGAAGATCCGCCGCTTCCCGGCTTCAGCGGCACCGGGGACAGCCTTTACGGCTCCTTCAGGCGCGAGCGCGCCCAAAAGCTTGGCGGATTCAAGCGCGAAAGCGTCAAAATCGGGACCGGCGGAAGCGGCTTTTTCTCGGGCGGCGTGTTCAGCTCCGGCGGCATGCGGCTGCAACTTGGCGTCGCGCTGACGCTGTCGATCGCCGCCGGGAGCGTGGCGGGCGTGATCCTGGGCGGCAAAACCGGCGTGAAACCGGGCTTGGAGGCCGGCTCCCGTTTTGACGCGGCGATGCTGGCGCCGGGTGAGTCCGCAACCGCGCAAGTCGCCGCCCAATCCGATCCCACGCCGGAAATGGCGCGCATGCTGGACGAGGTGCGCGGCTTGCGCGCGCAGATCGAACAATTCCGCCATGGCGTCGAGACCGCGCGAACCGCCGACCGCGCGCGAGCGCAGGAGACCGCGCGCGACGCCAGTTTGGAGGCGCGGGAGCAGGCGCTCGACCAAACGACCGCCTCGCTCGCCGCCAAGCTTTCCGAGATCGATTCGCGGCTGGCCCGGCTGGAGCGCTCCGGCGCCGACGCGACGCCCGTCGGCTCGATCGCCAAGCCCGCGCGCGCCGGTCATGCCGTGAAGGCCCGCGCCCGAGAGGTTCGATAAAGGCTCGCCTGGAGCCGCCGACACGCGACTGTCACATCTATTGGCCATGTGCTGACATGGTGCTAGAGCAAGCCCCGTCGGACCAAGCCCGGTTCGGCGCGAAATGGCGCGCGAATAATGACCCGGCCGGCGTCGCCCCTGCGGCGCGCCTGGCGGGAATTCCACCGTCGTTTCTTCGCGACTTCACTCCTTTCGCCTTCGCCCCGCCCGCGGCCAAGGACCACCGAGCCGGATCGATCCGCCGCATGACGCAAGAAAACACCCTTCTATTTGCTCGGAGCGGATTAAAGAGCCTTCCTAATCTTTGGGACGCCGCCGCGCTCATTCTTGTGTTGGGCGTCCTCGTCCTGATGAGCTATGGCTCGCGCGGCATGACCGTGCCGCTGAACGCGCCGGAAACCGCGGCCTTGTCGCTCGATTACTGGCAGCTGCCCTATTACGGCCTGCGCACCACCTTGCGCATGTTCGCGGCGATCATCCTTTCGCTGATTTTCACTTTCACTTACGCGACCATCGCGGCCAAGAGCCGCCGCGCCGAAATGGTGCTGATCCCGCTGCTCGACGTGTTGCAGTCCGTGCCGATCCTCGGCTTCCTTTCCTTCACGGTGACGTTCTTCCTGGGGCTGTTTCCCGGCTCCACCCTTGGCGCGGAAGGCGCGGCGATTTTCGCGATCTTCACTAGCCAGGCCTGGAACATGGCCTTCTCCTTCCATCAGTCGCTGCGCAGCGTGCCGCGCGATCTGGAGGAGGTCGCGGCGAGCTTTCAACTGACGCCCTGGCAAAAATTCTGGCAGCTGGAGACGCCCTTCGCCATGCCCGGCCTCATCTGGAACATGATGATGTCGATGTCGGGCGGCTGGTTCTTCGTGGTCGCCTCGGAGGCGATTTCGGTCGGAGACGTCAATGTGCGCCTTCCGGGCGTCGGCTCCTATCTCGCCCTCGCCATCGACAACAGGCGAATCGATTGCGTCCTCGCGGCGGTGGCCGCCGTCGCCTTGATCATTCTGGCCTATGATCAATTGCTGTTTCGCCCGATCGTCGCCTTCGCCGACAAATTCCGCGTCGAGCTGACGGCCTCGCAGACGCAGGCCGAATCCTGGGTGCGCGATCTGTTCCTGCGCACCCGCTGGCTGCGCCATTTGATGCGTCATCCGGCCGCGCTGTTGCAGCGCGTTTCGCTGCTCGCCTTGCGCTTGCCAGCCTTCGGGCGCGGCGGCGAGGAAAACCCGAAGATCGCGCTGACCATCGATCTCGTCTGGTTCGCGATCATCGGCGTGCTGCTGTTCATGTCGCTGACCCTCGTCATCCAATTCGTGGGGACAGGCGTCAACATGGCGGAAGTCAAGACCGTCGCGCTGCTCACCTTCTACACATTCTTGCGGGTGATGGCGCTGATCGCGGTGGCGAGCCTGATTTGGGTTCCCATCGGCGTATGGATCGGCCTGCGCCCCCACATCGCCGAGAAAGCCCAGCCGCTCGCCCAGTTTCTCGCGGCGTTCCCGGCCAATGTGCTGTTTCCGATCGCCGTCATCGGCATTCTGCGCTTTCATCTCAACCCCGACATCTGGCTATCGGTGCTGATCGTCTTCGGCACGCAATGGTATATCGCCTTCAACGTGATCGCCGGCGCGAGCGCCTTCCCCAACGATCTGCGCGAGGCGTCGGAGAATTTCGGCGTCAAGGGCTGGATCTGGTGGAAAAGCGTGATCCTGCCGGCCGTCTTCCCCTATTATATCACCGGCGCGATCACCGCCTCGGGCGGCTCCTGGAACGCGTCCATCGTCGCCGAATATGTGAAATGGGGCAACGACCAGGTGACGGCCCATGGCGTCGGCGCCTATATCGCCAAGGCGACGGCGGACGGCGATTTTCCCAAGATCGTCCTGGGCGTCGCGGCCATGAGCATCGTCGTCATTCTGGTCAACCGCCTGTTCTGGCGCCAGCTTTCCGCCTTCGCGGAGCGCCGCCTGCGGCTTTTGTGAGGTTTTCATGGCCACTCCCCCGACTCCGGCGCAGTTGCTCACGATCGACAACGTCTGCCAGGCCTATGGCCGCGGCGGCGACAAGAGCGCTGTCGTGCTCGATAAAATCTCGCTCGAACTGAACGAGGGCGAAATCGTCGGCCTGCTCGGACGTTCGGGCTGCGGCAAATCCACGTTGCTGCGCATCGTCTCCGGGCTTAACCGCCCATCGAGCGGCGAGGTGATCTATCGCGGCGAGAAAGTGGCCGGCCCGGTCGACGGCGTCGCCATGGTGTTCCAGAGCTTCGCGCTGTTTCCCTGGCTCACGGTGCTGGCCAATGTGGAGCTGGGTCTGCGCGCCAAGGGGGTGCCCGAGCCGGAGGCGCGCCGACGCGCCTTGCAGGCCATCGACATCATCGGCCTCGATGGCTTCGAGAACGCCTATCCCAAGGAAATCTCCGGCGGCATGCGCCAGCGCGTCGGCTTCGCCCGCGCGCTTGTGGTGGCCCCCAGCATATTGCTGATGGACGAGCCCTTCTCCGCGCTCGACGTGCTGACCGCCGAGACGCTGCGCACCGATCTGCTTGATCTGTGGGTCGAGGGACGCATGCCGATCAAATCCATCTTGATGGTCACGCACAACATCGAGGAAGCGGTGCTGATGTGCGACCGCATCATCGTGCTGTCCTCCAATCCCGGCCGCATCGCCGCCGAGATCAAGGTGGGTCTGCAACATCCGCGCAACCGCCTCGATCCGGAGTTCCGCCAGCTTGTCGATCAAATCTACGCGCTGATGACCCGCCGCGCCGACATGGCGAAGGCCAGCCCCGGCGCCTTCCCCGGCCTCGGCATGGGCATGGCGCTGCCGACCGTGTCGACCAACACGCTCGCCGGCATGATCGAGGAGGTCGCCGCGCCGCCTTATGACGGCAAGGCCGATCTCCCGGCGCTGGCCGACAGTCTGCAACTCGAAATCGACGATCTCTTCCCGGTGGCCGAGACGCTGCAACTGCTGCGCTTCGCCGAACTCGCGGAGGGCGACATCAGGCTCACGCCCGCCGGCAAGCGCTTCGCCGAAATGGACGTGGATCAGCGCAAAAAGCTGTTCGGCGACCACCTGCTGTTCTATGTGCCCCTCGCGCAGCGCATTCGCAGAGTGCTGGACGAACGCCCTTCACATCATGCGCCCGCGACCCGTTTTCGCGAGGAGCTCGAAGACTATATGAGCGAGGACTACGCCGAAACGACGCTGAAAAGCGTGACGACCTGGGGCCGCTACGGCGAGATTTTCGCCTATGATGAAGGCACGCAATCGTTCAACCTGGAGAATCCGCAATAGCTAAGAGGTTGCGCGGCGGGGCGGCGGATGTGAGCTGGCGCGGCGAAGGAAAGAGGTCAAGCGATGGGCGTCCCGTTCCTGGATCAAGGCCCGATACGCGTGGAGGAGTTCTACGCGTTCACCGACACGCGTCCCGACGAAGAGAAATGGGAATTGATCGACGGGGAGCTGCTTTTGAACCGACGCCGAGCTATTTGCATCAGAAAATTGTTCTTAATTTCCTCGTGTTGCTCGATGCGGCGGCGCGCCGGTCGCGCGGCGGCTGGGAGGTTCTCCCCGACCTCGGCGTGCGCCTGTCCGACACGAGCGTTCCGGTTCCCGACGTGCTGATCCGGCCGGATAAATTCATCGACGGCAGAGATTGCGACGACATGATCGTCGCGTTCGAAGTGCTGTCGCCCTCCACCGCCAAGCGCGATTTGCGCTGGAAACGGACCGCCTATGCGAGCCTCCCGACGCTCCGACAATATGTGATCGTGGCTCAGGACGCGGTCGATATCCTCGGCTTCGACCGCGAAGCCGGCGCCGGCGCTTTCAGCGAGCGAAGATTTATGCCCGGAGATGAAGAGCTCGACCTGCCGCCGATCGGCGTCCGCGCGAGCCTGTCCGAAATCTATCGCGGCCTTGGCTTGGCGGGGGCGTAGCCAGAGCGCCTTTTAGCAAAAGTGGACGCCGGTTTTGCCTCGGAAAGTAGGACAAAATAAGGGAATCTAGAGTCTTTTCAGTTCAATCAAAACCGGAAAGACTCTAGGGCGAAACTCAACCGCGCCGCCGCGCCAGCACTTCGTCATAGACGGCGAGCGTCTGCTCCACATGGCGCGCCAGCGTCGGCGGCTCGCGCCAGCAGGATTCATAGGCCGCCCGCGACAGCCGCGCGACCAGCGCGTCGTCCTTGACGCGCTCCAGCGCGCTCGCCAGCGAGGCCGCGTCGCCGCTCGTGAACCAAAGCCCCTCGGCGCCGTCGGCGATCTGCTCGCGCGCGGCGCATATGTCCGAGACGATCACCGGCGTCCCCATCGCCTTGGCCTCCAGCGCGGTGAGGCCGAGGCCCTCGTACCACAGCGATGGAAAAACCAGGGTTCGCGCCGCGCGCATCGCCGCTCGGACGGCCGCCGGCTCAAGCCAGCCGAGCAGGCGCGCTTCCGGATATTGCTCGCGCAATCGCGGCGCTATCGGGCCGTCGCCAATAAACACCGGCGTTACGCCCGCCGTCCGCGCGGCGTCCGCGAACAGCAGCGCGCCCTTTTCCGCCGAAAGCCGCCCGACGAACAGCGTCTCGCCCGAGGCGGGACTTTCCTTTTGGCCGAGCGCTTCCGCCTCGATTGGATTGGACACGCGATGCGTCCTGGCGCCCTTCGGCAGATAGGGTGCCAGCAGCGCCTGCTGCAAATCGGAAATCAGCAAGAAATCCTCGAAGCAACTGGCCAATCCGGCGCCGCGCGCGACCGCGAGACGGGCGTTGCGCCACAGCTTGAACGGATAGTTGCGCGAATCGCAATTGGTCGCCCAGCAGGCCGCCGACATCGCCTTCACCGTGCAAACCGCCTGCTTCTGGAAATTGTAAAAGCCGCCGTTCGGGCAGGCGAGGAAATATTCGTGCATCGTATAGACGGCGGGCAGTTTCGAGGCCCGGATCGGGTTGGCGATCGACGACGACAGCGCCTTGGCCCAGCCGTGCGCGTGAACGATGGCGTTTTCGCGCGGCAGTCGGGCCAGCAGCTCGGCCAGACCGGCGGCTGCCTTGGCGTTCCACGCTCCCTGAACCGCGGCGGCGGCGAGCGAGGGATTGTCGAGAATGTCGTATTGATCGAGGCAGATCGTCTCGACGCCGGCTCGCGCCAGGCGCGGATCGACGGGTCCGCAGGCGCAAAAGAAAATCGGCCTCGCGCCGGCCAGCGCGAGGCCGAGCGTGCTTTCGATGGCGACCTTCGACTGGCCGCCGCTGACAAAGCCGTGATCGACCAGGATAACCACGGTCGGCGATTGCATGCGTCGCTTCATCAAAGCTCCGCTGGGTTAAGCATCGTTGGTCCAAAAGTGCTTTCGGCGAAAGTGGACACCGGTTTTGCCTTCCGAAAGCACGACAAGACAAAGAAACCAGAATCTTCGCGGTTCAATCCGAACCGCGAGGACTCTGGTCCTAACATGCGATGCATTAAGCCAGCGTAAGCGCGCTCACTGGCCCTTGACCTCCGGGAGAGCCTGACTCGGGCCAAAAATGACCTGCGAGGGATCGCGTTCGAAATTGTGCACGGCGCGGTCGAGCGTGTCGACGGCCTTGCGCGCGTCTATGGCGAGCTGTTCGTACTGGCGCAGCCCCGTCTCCGAGAAGCGATTGAGATTGCTGGAGATACCGGCGACATTGCCCGTTATGTTCTTGATTGTCTTGGGATCGAGCGCCTTGACCGTGCGCTCGGCGCTGGCGAGCAGCTTGTCGAAGCGCTCGGCGACCGGCTTCAGCGAATGGGCCACGTCCGCCGCGTCGCGGATGAAATTTCCTGTCGCCCCGCTGTTGTCGGCGAGCGTCTTGGTGAAAGTCTCCATATTTTTTAGCGACGCGGTCAACGTGGTCGAATTTTCGTCGAGCAGCTTGTTGATTTTGTCCATGGCGTCGCCCGCCTTGGTCGAGAGGCGCTGGACGTTTTCGAGCAGGTTCTGGATTTCCGAAGGTTCGGCCGTGATGCGCGGGTATTTTTCGCCCGGCTGCGCGACAATATCGGGCGCGCCGGGCGTGCCGCCAACCAACGACACGACCGCCACGCCCGTGAAAGTCTTCTGTTCCACCCTGGCGCGGGTGTTGGTCTTCACCGGGGTCTTCTTGTCGACGGCGATGAGCACCTTGACCTTGCCCGGATCGGTCGGATCGATCTCCATGCTGGTGACGCTGCCGACCTTAAGCCCGTTGAATTGCACGGTGCTTCCGGGCGTCAAACCGTCCACCGAGCCGCGCACGATGAGTTCGTAGGTCTCATATTGCGCCGTTTTGCCGGACCCGGAGAACCAGAAAACGAAAGCAAACGCCGCAAGCACGACCGCGAGCGTGAAGGCGCCGATGAGCGCGAAATTGGCGCGGGTTTCCATGTTTCGTCCTTATGCGGGCTCGCGCCCTCCCATGCGTCGACCGAGAGAACCGATGAGCCGGCTGCCGCGAGTCCCGTGAAAATAAGCGCGCAGCCAAGGCTCGTCGGAGGCCAGCATGTCCTGCATGGAGCCGGCGCCGATGACTTTTCCCCCGGCCAGGGCGGCGACGCGGTCGCAGATCGAGTATAGGCTGTCGAGATCGTGCGTCACCATGAATACGGTCAGACCCAGCGTCTTTTGCAGCGTGCCGATCAATTCGTCGAACTCGGCGGCGCCGATTGGATCGAGGCCCGAGGTCGGCTCATCGAGAAACAACAGTTCGGGATCGAGCGCGAGGGCTCTCGCCAGCGCCGCCCGCTTGACCATGCCGCCAGACAATTCCGCCGGAAGTTTGTCCGCGGAGTCGGGCGGCAGACCCACGAGGTCCAGTTTCAGCATGGCGAGGTCGTCCATGAACCGCTGTGAAATATTGCGATTTTCGCGCATCGGCATCTGGATGTTCTGCCGCACCGTAAGACTGGAGAACAGGGCGCCGTTCTGGAACAGCACGCCCCAGCGCTGTTCCAGCGCGCGCAACTGGCGAGGCGGAAGCGCGTCCCGGTCCTGGCCAAACAGCCGGATCACGCCCGCGCGCTTGCGCAAAAGCCCAAGGATGGCGCGCATCAGCACCGATTTTCCCTGGCCCGAGCCGCCGACAAAGCCCAGAACTTCGCCGCGGAAAACGTCGAGATCGAGCCCGTCCATGACCCTGTGCTCGCCGAACTGCACAACGAGGCCACGCACGCTGATCACGATCTCTTTGATCGAGTTCGTGGCCGGCTGCCGTGCGGCGTTGGCGTGGTCGCTCATGGTTCCCTGGACGCTAATAGTGGATCGCCGCGAAAAACATCGCGAACAGGCCATCGAGAATAATGACCATGAAAATGCTTTTCACGACCGCGGCGGTCACCTGCCGTCCCAGCGATTCGGCGGACCCCAATGTCGCCAACCCGTCTTGCGTTGAGATGAGGCCGATGATCAGCGCCATGAAGGGGGCCTTGATTAGCCCAACCAGGAAAGTGTTCACGCCGATCGCGTCTTTCAACAGGACCAGAAATGTCGTTGGGCTGATGTCGCCATAGCCCCAGGAGACCAGCAACCCGCCAAACAGCGCCGCCATGTCGGCGATGAAGGTCAAGAGCGGCAGGGCGACCATTAGCGCCAGCACGCGCGGAACCACTAGAACCTCGATTGGCGACAGGCCCATGACGCGCAGCGCGTCGATCTCCTCGCGCATCTTCATCGAGCCGATTTCGGCTGTTATCGCCGATCCCGAACGGCCCGCGATCATGATCGAGGTCAGCAGCACGCCCAATTCGCGTAGCACCAGAATGCCGATGAGATCGACCGCGTAAGTAGTCGCGCCAAAGCGCGCCAACTGGAAAATGCCCTGTTGCGCGACGATGGCGCCGACCGCGAGATTGATCAGCACGATGATCGGAATGCTGCGAAAACCAAACATTTCGATCTGGTAGACGAGCGACGTCCCGCGGAACAAACGCGGACGTAGCAGAATGTGGCCGATCGCGGCGACGAATTCGCCGAGAAAACCCGTGCCGCGATAATATTCGCGCAGCGCGCCGACCACGGACAATCCAAGATCCGCCAAAAGATCGACGAACAGATTCGTGGGTTTTGCGCGAGGCGGCGGCAATATCTCGATCGCCGTCTCCTTGATGAGCATCTGGTGTTCGGGCCGCGCATCCTCGAACGAGGCCGCGACGCCGGCGCGAATCAATTCGTTCCGGGCGCGATTGAGCGCGAGCGCCCCGGCGGTGTCGAGATTGGCGATCGCGCTCATGTCGATGACAACGGCGCGCGCGCCGCGTCCTTGCGAGACGATCTCGTCCGCTTTTCGCTCGAGCGCTCTGGACGCCCGCAAAAGCCAGCCGCCGGTCAGGACGATGCGCCTGATGTCGCCGCTCTCGCGACGGGTCAGTTCGGGCGGCTCGGCCTCGATCTTTGTCGCCATGACGCCCCGTCGCGGTTCGTTTCGGGCAATCGCGGGCGCCGGTCTCGCAAAGAATCACGGCGCTAGAGCAAGTTCCGCGAAAGTGGATGGACCTTTGCGATCAGCACTTGCTCCAGCTCTTCGATCTTCGCGCGATTTCCTGTCCTTTGAACGATTCCGTTCGAACGATGAGCGCGCGGCGTCAAAAAGCCTGCGAATCGTCTTATCTTCGCCAATGGCCAATGTCGAGCGCGTTGGTCGGAAACACTCAGCGGCGACGCTGCAATTTAGGAGATCAGATGGGCACCCAGTTGACCGTGGCCGTCGACGCCTTTCCGATCGAAGGGCGCTTCGTGATCGCGCGCGGCGCCAAGACGCAGGCGGTGGTCGTGACCGCGACGCTGCGGGCCGGCGGCGCCGTCGGACGGGGCGAATGCGTGCCCTACGCCCGTTATGGCGAGAGCCCCGACAGCGTCGTGGCGGCGATGGAGCGCGCGCGCGTTCACATCGAGGCCGGGGCTGATCGCGCCGCGCTGCAAGGCCTGCTTCCGGCGGGCGCGGCGCGCAACGCGCTGGATTGCGCCATGTGGGATTTGGAGGCCAAGACCCGGGGCGTCGCGGCGCATCGCGGCGCGGGCCTCGCCGCGCTCGCGCCCTTGACCACCGCCTTCACCCTCTCGGTCGGAACGCCCGAGGAAATGCGAGCGGCGGCGGCGCGCGCCGCGCATCGACCTTTGTTGAAGATCAAGCTCGCGGGCGAGGGCGACGCCGAGCGGCTGCTGGCCGTGCGCGCCGGCGCGCCGCGCGCGACGCTGATCGTCGACGCCAACGAAGCCTGGCGCGAGGAGAATCTCCTCGTCAATATCGAGGCCTGCGCCAGGGTCGGCGTCGCGCTGATCGAACAGCCGCTGCCGGCCGGGGCCGACGAAATTCTGGGCCGGATCGAGCGCCGGGTTAAAATCTGCGCCGACGAGAGCGCCCATGATCGCGCCGGACTGGCGGCGTTGCGCGGCCGCTACGACGCGGTCAACATCAAGCTGGACAAGACCGGTGGCCTGACCGAGGCGCTGGCGATGGCCCACGAGGCGCGCGAACTCGGCTTCGCGATCATGGCGGGCTGCATGGTCGGCACTTCGTTAGGCATGGCGCCGGCGGTTCTGATCGGGCAATCGGCCGCCTATGTCGACCTAGACGGGCCGCTGCTGCTGGCGCGAGACCGCGAGCCCGGCCTTCGTTACGAAGGTTCGACGCTGCATCCGCCGGAGGCGGAACTATGGGGCTGAGCCAAGGCGGTCGTCGCCGGGAGGCGCGCTCAAAGACCTTTTTCGACTTCCAGATTGGCGCCGAGCCAGCCCAAAATGCCGCCGCCGAAATGCGTGTCGACGTCGCGGCGGCCGGCGAGCCGCGCCTGGTCCATCGCGGAGACCGAGCGGCGGCCCGAGCGGCAGTAGATCACCACCTTCTTGCCCGCCGGCGCGACCGGCAGCTTGGCGGGATCGAATTTCGACAGCGGATTGAACAGCGAACCCTTGATATGGCCCGACGCGTATTCCTCCGCCTCGCGCACGTCGACGAGCAGGATGGAGCCGTCGTCGAGGCCTTTTTTCAGATCCTCGAGGATGATGTCGTGATAGGCGAAGGAGCTCATGCGGCCGTCCTTTAATTGAGACGTCGCGATATTTCACAAAATCGTCGCGGAGTCGAGAATGGCGCGGCGGCGGAAGGCGAGCGGCGACTCTATTCCGCCGCCTCGCGGAGCTGCTCCCGCGCGCGCTCGCGCAGATCGTCGATCGGAACGAGCCGGCCTGCGTCCTCGTAATGCCAAAAGGTCCAGCCGTTGCAAGCCGGCAGCCCCTGCACCAAGGCCCCGGTCTTGTGAATCGAACCGACGATGCCGCCTATCGCCAGCGCGCCATCCGCCCGCACGAGCGCGCTGTGGCGCCGCTTGGCGTCCGCGAGCTTCGCGCCGGGCGCGATGAGGCCCGCCTCGACGAGGCTGGCGAAGGCGATCCGCGGCTCGCTCCGCTTCGTGGGCGCGGTGGTCAGCGTCGCCGGATCGAGCGGCTCGACCGCGTCGATGCGCGCCTGCGCGGCGTCGGCATAGGCGTGATCGCGCTCGATGCCGAGGTAATCGCGGCGCAGCCGCTTGGCGACCGCCCCGGTCGTGCCGCTGCCAAAAAACGGATCGAGCACGAGGTCGCCGGCGTTCGAGGCCGCGAGCATCACCCGAGCTAGAAGGGCTTCCGGCTTTTGCGTCGGATGGGTTTTTCTCCCCTGCGCGTCCTTGAGGCGTTCGCCGCCCGTGCAGATCGGGAACAGCCAGTCCGAACGCATCTGGCAGTCTTCATTCGCGGCCTTAAGCGCTTCATAATTGAAGGTGTAGCTCTTGGCTTGCGGCCCGCGCGCGGCCCAGATCATGGTCTCGTGGGCGTTGGTGAAGCGGCGGCCGCGAAAATTCGGCATGGGATTGGTCTTGCGCCAGACAATGTCGTTCAGGATCCAGAATCCGAGATCCTGCATGATGGCGCCGACGCGAAAAATATTATGGTAGGAGCCGATGACGAAAATCGTCGCTTGCGGCTTCATGACGCGCCGCGCGGCCTCGAGCCAGTCGCGCGTGAAGGCGTCATATTCCGCGAAATCGGTGAATTTGTCCCAATCGTCGTCGACGCCCGCGACCAGGCTCTGATCGGGCCGCGTCAATTTATTCGCGAGTTGGAGATTGTAGGGCGGGTCGGCGAAAACGAGATCCACGCTCTCCGGCGCCATTGCGCGGAGAATCTGGACGCTGTCTCCGCGCAAGACGCTGTTGCGCGACACCGCGCGAGGCAACCCCGAAACCCGCGACCCAGTACGCGTGACCTTTAGCTGGGGTTTGAGGCGGGTCGCCTCGACGCGTGCGCTACTCATGAACTCGATACCGGTTACGCTTACCAACGAGCGTGACTATGCGGGATCGAGGTAAAGGGGGCGTTTAACCATGCGCGCGTCGCGCGTCCCCTTTTCGAACGGCTTTCTTAAGAAAATTCTTTCTTTACCAATTGGTTGTTGGACGTAAATGGGACGAATCACGCGGCTCATCCCCGTCGCAAGGGAGAGAAGCTCATGCGGTGGTAGGGGGTTGGACCGAGACTGGCGAGCGCGGCGAGATGGCGCGGCGAGCCATAGCCCGCGTTGGTCTCGAACCCGTAAGCCGGATATTCCTCGGCCAGGCGCCGCATCAAACTGTCTCGCGCCACCTTGGCCACGATCGAGGCGGCGGCGATCGAAAGCGATTTAGCGTCGCCCATGACGATCGCGGAGCCTGGACAAGGGAGGCCCGGCAGATCGCGGCCATCGACCAGCACAAAGGCGGCCGCGACGGACAGGCCCGCGATCGCTCGCTCCATCGCCATTAATGACGCCTTGCGGATGTCGGTGGCGTCGATCTCGGCGGCGGTCACGAAGGCGAAGCTCGTCGCGAGCGCGCTTTCGATGATCCGGGCGAAGGCTATTTCCCGCGATTTCGCGCTCATTGCCTTGGAATCATTGAGCCCGTCCGGAATGTTGGCGGGATCGAGAATGACGGCGGCCGCGCAAACCGGCCCCGCGAGAGGGCCACGCCCAACTTCGTCGACCCCGGCGACCGGCCAAAGTTTTTTCCGCCGCGACTCGTTTTCGGCGGCAAAATCGGGGGCGGCCTTTCGCGGTTTTTGGGCCGGCGTCATTAAAGGCTTCTCCCCGCTCGCGGCGTCCTCGCGGCCCAAAACTTTTTTTCGCCGCCCCTGGATGGCGACCGGTTCAAAATAGCGCAAGCTGCTCGGCGCTTCGACGGGGCGGCTGAAACAAATCGCAGCGCAGCTTCGCGCCGGCGCCATAGCCCAACCGGGCGGCCGCTATCTCGAATCTCCGGCCGATCATCCAGGCGTAGGGCCCGACGCCCGTCATCCGCTTGCCGAAGCCCGCGTCATAGAGCTTGCCCTCCCTCGCGCCGCGCACCAGCGATAGCACATGCCGCGCCTTGTCGGGATAATGCGTGAGCAGCCATTCGCTGAAGAGGTCGCGCAATTCGAGCGGCAGGCGCAGCATCACATAACCGGCTTCGCGCGCGCCGGCGGCGAAGGCTCTCGTCAGGATCGTCTCGATTTCGGCGTCGTTCACGGCGGGGATAATCGGCGCGACCAGGACCGAAACCGGGATGCCGGCGTCGGCGAGTTTCTCAATCGTTGCGAGTCGGAGAGCCGGAGAAGCAGCCCGCGGCTCCATCTTCCGCGCGAGTTCCTTGTCCAGCGTCGTCACGGAGATCGCGACCTTAACCAATCCTTTACGCGCCATCGGCGCGAGGAGGTCGATGTCGCGCGCGACCAGCGCGGATTTCGTCACTATTCCCACCGGGTGATTGGTCCGCGCCAGCGTTTCGAGGACGCCCCGCATCACGCGGCAGCGCTTTTCGGTCGGCTGGTATGGATCGGTGTTGGAGCCGATCGCCAATGTTCTTGGAACATAGCCCGGCGCCGACAATTCGCGCTCCAGCACTTGCCCCGCGCCCTCCTTGACGAAAATCTCGGTCTCGAAATCGAGGCCGGGCGAATAGCCGACAAAGGCGTGGGTGGGCCGCGCGAAGCAATAGACGCAGCCATGCTCACAGCCGCGATAGGGATTGATCGAGCGGTCGAAGCCGATGTCGGGCGAGTCGTTGCGCGTAATGACGCTTCGCGGCTTCTCAATATGTATATTGGTCTTGAGCGCGGGCAGGCTCTCGAGCGAGCCCCATCCGTCGTCGATCTCCTCGCGCGCGAAGGCCTCGAAACGCCCGCTCGCATTCGAGACCGCGCCGCGTCCGCGCCGTCGCACGGAATCGATTTCGCGGGCCGATTCCGCCAGCGCTTCGCGAGGCGGACGCCCGGCGGCGGGGCGGGATATTCGCGGCGGGGCCGCCAGCGGAAAATGCTCCAGACAGCTCATGACGACGCTCTCCCAAAGCGGCCGAGCCGCTCCGTTTCGGCGAGACCGGCTCGCGGCCCCCGGCGCGCCTGTTGGGGACAGAATCACGCGCCGGAAACCGCGACGCCGCACGCGTACACGCTTACGCGACAATGCCTTACGCAACGCCCGCGACCAACCAGAACACTCGCGTTACCCGCGCCGGACGAGAACAAACGGCGAATAATGAACAAATAAAGAACATACAGGAGGCTGTCAAGAGCGAGGTCGTCCGAAGAGCCGGGATGGAGTTTCGCGGGCTTGGCGGGTCGGAATGGGCGGGCGAGAGCCCGCGCGGGTTGATTCAAACAGTTCTGGCGGTTTGCTTTCGCTCTCCGCCGGCGCCACTGTGCGGCTCGAAATCAAACGGGTGGACCCACGCGCTTATGAACCAACGCGGCCTTCTCCCCCTCGCCCTGACGCAGGGCGACCCTTCCGGCATTGGGCCGGAAATCGCGCTCAAGGCTTTTCGCGCTCGCGAAACCGCTGATTTGCCGCCGTTTTTCGTCGTCGGCGATCCCGCGCTGTTTGCTCGCGTTTCGAAATCGCTTGGCCTCGATGTCGGCGTGGAGGCGACGACTCCGGCCGGCGCCGTCGAGGTTTTCGCGCGCGCTCTACCCGTTGTTTCGCTAGGGGGGGCTGTCAATGGTCTTCCGGGCGCGCCCGACCCTCTCGACGCGCCGCTGACGATTCGCTCGATCGAGCTCGCGGTGGAATATGTCGCGCGAGGCGAGGCGCGGGCGGTCGTCACCAATCCGATTTCCAAGCAAGCGCTTTACGCGGCGGGATTTAAACATCCGGGCCACACCGAATTTTTGGGCGAACTCGCGCTGCGTTTTTTCGGCGTCCCGGCGCGGCCGGTGATGATGCTGTGGGCTCCTGAACTCGCGGTCGTGCCGGTGACGATTCATGTCGCGCTGGCGGAGGTTCCCGGGCTGTTGACCCGGCAATTGCTGATCGAGACTGGCCGCGTTGTCGCG